>OLPI01003614.1_pt1 | contig 10782 bp, 10 predicted proteins | sample 1672361 | NCBI WGS metagenome assembly OLPI01 (sample SAMEA3136675, study PRJEB25190) | human gut metagenome
TTCCAGTACATGTACATGCTCTCCCATCTTTTTCCTCCCATTCATACATTCCCGGATCAGATCTCGGAAAATGTATATCGCTGATGCATCCCGGAAAAATAGACGTCAAATACTATACTGCCATCTTTCTGAACGCTTTTTTCGTAAGTTTCTTTCCGGCCCCCGCATCGTTCCCGGATATAGCTTTCCGGATCTTCACACTGGATTTCCTCAAAAAACTGATCTCTGGAATGATTCAGCGGACACTGGTTTATAATTTCTCTGATGACTTCATATTGTTTCATCTATCGTCCCTCCCACATCGTTTTTATTATAACAATCTTTTGTAAAAAGGACAACACATCCGTAAGAAAAAGTGAGAAAACTGTTGCCTTTCCAACCGTAAGGTTGTATCATAGCATACAAGAAATTAAAATACATTTAAGGTGATTTTAAATGCATTTTGACTCGTAACTGTGAAGGTACTGAACAGTTACGATTATTTTATGTTTGTTATAGTGTTTCCGCACATTTCTATGTTATACTGATTATAAATCTGTTTGTTGTAAAATGCAACAAAAAACGGACGAATAAATAAAAATATTTGTGAACAGTAACGAATATATTGTTGCCTGTATTTTTGTTTCTCGGAACGATAATGAGACATAAGGAAAATTGAGGAGGATAAAATGGAGATAGAAGAAGAGTTTATTTCGGGATTTTGCAGAACATGTAATGGAGGGCAGACTGTCTGCTGCGAATATACGATGGAAGGAGATAAAAGAACCCTCACATTTATGGATTGTGCACATGACAGATGTGTGAATTATGCTGCCTGTGAAATCTACAAACAGGCACATGAAATGGAACGATAAGAATATGTGAGGGTGTACGAAAAGCAGTGAACTGCGAAATGTATTGCTGAGAACGGAGGGGACAGTAACCCGCAAATGCTGTAATTATCGGATTAACCGGAGTTGGAATCAAACATATATGAAAAATAGGCATCTTTGAATGCAGAATAGTTATTTCTGGAAATAGGGACAGAGGAAATGCCGGTAGTGACCATAGTTCTTGTGAACTGTTTTATGTGGGACAGGTTTACAATATAGCTTCGGTGACATTTAAAGAATCCTTTTTCCGGAGTAAAGACCCCTTCACACTTTACAAATAATTCGCGGATTTTTAAAGTAGTTCCATTTGAAAGGCAGACCAGAACCTGTTTATTCTGAGCTTCCAGATAATCTACATCATTGAGCGTAATTGAGCAGAATCCGTCTGCAGTATGTGCGACGAAAGTTTCAGCCGGAACATGATAAGTTTTAAAAAAATCATCCATAACAGAAAAAAGTTTCAGAGTATTTACTGGTTTTAAAAGATAATGAAAAGCTTTTACATCATAGGAATCCAGGGCAAATTCTCTGGAAGAAGTCAGAAAAATCACAGGAACAGTCAGTCCCATGCTGCGTATTTCTCTTGCTGTATCTATGCCGTTTAATAATGGCATGATGATGTCGAGAAAAATCAGATCTACCGGAATTGTCCGGAGAGCTGTTAACAGATCATCGCCGTTGGAATATGGATACAGGGTAAGTGAAAAATCATTTTTTTCCGCCCAGTGAGTCAGAAGTGAACTTAATTCCCGGGTAAAGAGTATTTCATCATCACAAATTGCAATATTCATAATTTTTATCAAAACCTTTCTGTGAGTGAATAAATGTTATGTATTGTATCCGGCAGTGGAAATCCTGTGTCAGATGATAATTCGCAGGACAAAGCAATGGTCCACGATAGAAAAATGACACTGTCCATGTAATTGTTCCACATAATAAATAATACTCCTGACACCGATTCCATGCCCGTTTCTGGTAGAAACCGGAACTCCATCTACAAATGCCGGAATTTTTTCTACGGGATTTTCCAGTTGGAAAAGAATGTGATTCTTTTTCTGCGAAAGAGTAAGCCGGGCCCATTTTGAAGGTGATTCCAGCTGCTCCAGTGCATGCATGGAGTTTTCCAGCGCATTGGACAGGATTGTACAGAGGGACAGATCGGAGCATGGAAGTTCTTTTCCTGTAGAAACATTGCATATAAGAGACAATCCTCTGTCTGTGAAACGGGAATGATAAATGGAAAGCACAGAGTTCAGCATTTCATTTCCGGAATAGGCGGCGATGATCGTATCGTCATATGCAGAATTAATTTCATGGATGTATTCCTGTGCTTTATCCGGATGTCCGTTTTGCAGCTGGGTCAGAATAATACTCAGATGGTGGCGCATATCATGCCGCAGGATCGCCAGTCTCTGGCTGCTGATCTTTACCTGTTCAATTTCGTTTTGCATGGATTGAAGCTGCATTTCACGAAGATTGCTGTATTGCGTTATCTCCTGTTTATTCTCATATTCCTGAAAGTAGATGATGAGAAATACCAGGTAGGCAATGCAGAATGCAAATCCCATGAACTCAACAACTGCTTTATTTCCGGAATAAAGTAAAGTTGAAAACTTGGTGGAAGCATAATCAAAAACGTAATATACAAATGGCAGGAAACCGATGATGGAAAGCTCACGTGCATTTTTTGTAAAAATTGTTTTTGTAGATCGAAATACATATCGATAAAGAAGGACAAAAGTTAAGGTTGTTGTTAAGATCCGCACAGAATAATAACACCACTGTAATCCTGTTATTGCCAAAGCGAATAATCCGGTCCAGTTGCTTATTTGGCAACACAGATAGGCAGAAAAGACAGAAACAGCGGAAGAAATCAGAGGATACTTATAATGAACGGAGAGGAATAAAACCAATGGAAAATGTACGATCAGAGGATAGGACATATTTGCAAGAGTTTCCCCAAATAATGCCAGATCAATTACATATAACAGTCCCTGCCCTAAAAATAACAGAAACATAGTCAGGATATTTTTTCTGATCGGTTTGATCCCAAGAAAAAATGCAGAACAGTAAATTCCAAAGAGCATGGTAGTGACACCATGAACAGCAGATAAAATCTGTTCAGACATAACAGCACCTCCGTCTGATAAGGATTAATAAAATTTATCATCAAAATGTTGTATATATATCAAGTATAAAAGATTTCAAATTTAAAGACAACCTTTTTCCATACCATTCACGCCATATAATTACTGTTCGCGTGAAAGAGAAAAAATGCTGTTGTTCTGTGTTATAATCAGTCTATAAAGGAATATCGAAAAAACATACGAGGAAGGAGATGAAAGAGAGAACATATTTAACGATATACCGGCGCTAGATGAAAAAAGAAAAACAGAAGAAAAACAGACCTGATGGAAAAGTACCATGCAGGTCTGTTTTTATATCATTCTTTCCTGTTTTTACTTATTTACATCAATATAACTGTACAATGTATATTTGGAGATTCCGAAATAATTTGCAACCTTATCTCCGGATTTTGTAATAAGGAAAGCACCTGCATCATTTAAGAACTGAATAGCAGTAACCTTATCCTCCTTATTCATTAAAGGAACAGGTTTGCCTACCAGAGCTACAGATTCTTCGATCAGATGATCAAGAAGATCATTGACATTATGAGTGATCTCTTTGGGCTTCTCTTCCTTATTTTCCGGAGTGACAAGAGAATGAAGGGCAGATTCGATCATAGTAAGCTTGGTAATGTCATAATTGATTCCGAAAACATAATGAAGGGTACCATCGTCATCATGAATGTAGGAAGTGCTGCACTTCAGGATCTTGCCGTCTGCTGTTTTCATCAGATAACCGGTATGGTCTTCGGGGGTTGCTCCTTTTTCCTGATTGCGGATCGCATCAAAAACAGCATTGGATGGTCCGTCTCCGATATCTCTGTTTGTAACATGACCATTTACGATGTAGACGATGGAATGTTCCGGCTCCGAAGTTTTCAGATCATGGATTACTACTTCACAGTCAGGTCCGAACTGGGAAGCAAGATCAGCAGCGATTTGTTTTAACACAGTAAGTCGTCCCATTTGATTTCCTCCTATTAATATAACTTTTAAACGGATCATAACCGAATCAGGCAGGGGCTTCTATAGTCTGAGCAGTAACAGTCATTCGATTATGAGCATGTAGTAAAGCGGATAAATTTATCCGTCAAAACGTTCAGTGCAGACACATGGAAACTGCACATTTTTTATATTCTATCATAAAAAAAAGGAAATAAAAAGAGCCTAAAAAAAATAAATGTGAATACCTTAAAAAATTTGTGATTATAATCATAAATCATTGAAGTGATATAGGAATCGTGGTATATTTTAAACATGAGAATTGCGATAAGTTAGGGGTAAAATACTTTTTGTCCCTAACTTATAATAAAGAAAGGGGTGTCAGAAACAGTGAAAACTTTACTGAAGAATGGTACAGTAGTATCGGGGGATATGTCTGTCAGAGAAGATGTTCTTATAGATGGAGAGAAGATTGTAAAAGTAGGCCGGAATCTGGAAGCAGAGGATGCACAGGTAGTTGATGTAAACGGTAAGCTGCTTTTTCCGGGATTTATAGACGGACATACACATTTTGACCTGGAAGTGGCAGGAACAGTGACGGCAGATGATTTTGAAACAGGAACAAGAGCTGCCATTGCAGGAGGTACAACTCTGGTGATCGATTATGCGTCTCAGGATAAAGGTGGCCATACGCTGAGGGAAGGCCTTGAGAAGTGGCATGAGAAAGCAGATGGGAAATGTTCCTGTGATTATTCTTTCCATATGTCTATTGTGGAATGGAATGAGGAAACTCAGAGAGAAATACAAGATATGATCAATGAAGGGATTACCAGTTTTAAGCTTTACATGACTTATCCGGCAATGATCGTAGATGACGGTGACCTTTATAAGATTATTAAGAAATTAAATGAATACGGATGTTTTGCAGGGGTACATTGTGAGAATGCAGGGGCAATCGATGCGTTGATCGCAGAAGCCAAAAAAGAGGGACGTCTGGGACCTGAGAATCACCCGTTGGTGCGTCCGGATATTATGGAGGCAGAGGCAGTTCACCGCCTTCTTGTGATCGCAGATGCAGCAGATGCTCCTGTAATGGTAGTACATCTTACCAACCGGAAAGCATTTGAAGAAGTTATGCGTGCCAGAATGAACGGACAAAAGGTATATGCGGAAACCTGTCCGCAGTATCTGCTTCTGGATGACAGTGTATATTCAAAACCGGATTTTGAAGGTGCCAAATACGTGTGTGCACCTCCAATCCGTAAGAAAGCAGATCAGGACTGCCTGTGGAAAGCACTGGCGAATGATCAGATCCAGACGGTTGCAACTGACCAGTGTAGCTTTACAATGGAGCAGAAAGCTCTTGGTAAAGATGATTTCACGAAGATTCCGGGAGGGCTGCCGGGAGTACAGACGAGAGGAACTCTGCTTTATACATACGGTGTACGCACAGGCAGGATCACGCAGGAACAGATGTGCCGTCTGTTAAGTGAGAATGCAGCTAAACTTTACGGAGTGTATCCCAATAAGGGCGTGATACGTGAGGGAAGTGATGCAGATATTGTTGTATTTGATCCTGAGAAGGAAAACGTTATCTCTGCAAAGACACATCTGTATCATACGGATAATAATCCATATGAGGGATTTAAGCTTCATGGAGATATTGACAGCGTATATTTAAGAGGAGCTCATGTGGTGCAGGATGGAAAAGTAATTCTGGAGAAAACAGGAAAATATATTAAACGCGGTAAGAATCAGATGTAAAATATATATTTTATGGAATTGTTGTAATCAGGTAAGTCCCCTAGAGCGTGTCTGAAAAAGGCTTTCTGCAAGATGTGCGTCACAATTTGTGGGATATTTTGCCCGGATGAGGGCGCCGTAGCGGGCTACGGCAACTGAATTCGGGTGAAATATCCTGCAAAGTGGGGCGTGCAGATTGCGGGAATGATTTTTCAGACACGCTCTAGGGAGATTGCGAAGAGTAATAAGCAGTGAATATAAAGAATAACAAGAGGTGACAGAAAATGAAACATGAAGTAAATGTAATGGGAAAACAGTGTCCGATTCCGGTAGTGATGACAAAGAAGGTTATTGATAATGCGGCAGTCGGTGATGAGATTGAAATTCTGATCGATAATGAAACCGCAGTGAATAATCTGAGCAGACTTGCAAATAAAACAGGTTGTACGTTTGTATCTGAAAAACTGGGAGACAAAAAGTATCAGGTGAAGATGGCAGTAAAGACTGAACAGACAGGTGGGACCTTGGAAGAAGAGGAATTTGTCTGCGAAGCACCGCATAAAAAAGTGACGGTAGCAGTAATCTCCTCAAATGTTATGGGAAATGGTGATGATGAACTGGGAAAGATTTTGATTAAAGGATTTATCTATGCCCTTTCTCAGATGGAAACACATCCGGATACAATCCTTTTCTATAATGGAGGTGCAAAACTTACAACAGAAGACTCTGAAAGTCTGGAAGATCTGAAAAAGATGGAAGAAGAAGGCGTGGAAATCCTGACCTGCGGTACCTGCCTGAAGCATTATGGACTGATGGAGAAACTGATGGTTGGAAAAGTTACCGATATGTATACGATTGCAGAGCGTATGACAGGTGCAGATAAGGTGATTCGTCCGTAAGAAAATGAAGGCCATCATATCTGAGAAAAAAGACAGATATGATGGTATTTTAAACTTTTATTGCAATTTCTGTTCTCTGATATTGTGGTATCTGGCATATCCGGTAAGAATCAGAGTCAGGGCACCATCGCCTGTTACGTTACAGGCTGTCCCAAAACTGTCCTGAAGGGCAAAGATAGTCAGCATCAGAGCTGTAGCAGAATCGCCGAATTTCAGGATACCGGTGATAATACCGAGAGATGCCATAACGGTGCCTCCCGGTACACCCGGAGCACCAATGGCAAAAATTCCAAGCAGGACACAGAAAAGAACCATGGCCCCCGGCGCAGGAACTGCACCATAGAGAATTTTGGAGATTGCCATACAGAAGAATACTTCTGTGAGGACAGAACCACAGAGATGAATATTGGCAAACAGTGGAATACCAAAATCTACCATATCCTTTCGGAGAGGTTTTGCTCTGTGTGCGCATTGGAGGGCGACTGGCAGTGTGGCAGCAGATGACATGGTACCTATGGCTGTGAGGTAGGCGGGACCATAATGTTTCACAACTTTCAGAGGGTTTTCTCTGGAATAAATTCCTGCAAGTATATATAGAAGAGCTATCCAGATAAAATGTCCAATCAGAACAATGACGATTACCTGAAGGAATACAGGAAGCTGTCTGGTGATTGTTCCTTCGTATGCCAGTGAACAGAAAGTCAGTCCGATGAAGTATGGGAGAATCGGAATAATGACTCTTGATACAATAGCCAGTATGATCTTCTGGAATTCTTCAAGAAAAGAAGAAATCAGACTGGCTTTTGTCCATGCAGATGCAAGTCCCAGCATAATGGCCAGTACAAGTGCACTCATGACAGGCATTATCTGTGGAATGGAAAGTTCAAAAACTACATCCGGCAAAGCTTTGAGATGACTGGCAGTGGAGCTGAAGGACAAATGTGGGATCAGCAGGTATCCGGATAATGCAGAGAATAAAGCAGCTCCCAGTGAGGAAGCATAAGCAATACTGACTGCAACACCTAACATTCTGGAAGCATTGTTTCCGAGTCTGGTAATAGATGGTGCGATAAATCCAATGATGATCAGCGGAACAGAAAAGCTGATCAGCTGACCAAGAATATACTTCGATGTTACAACCACATTCAGTACTGCAGTCGTAATGGCAGATTCATCTATTATATTAAGAAGAAGTCCGATACAGATTCCAAAAGCCACGCCGACAAGCAGTCTGAAGGGCAGACTGTGTAGAAAATAGTTTTTTTTCATAATAATCCCCCTTTTTCTGTCAATTATAATATATAATGATGTCATGGTCAAAAGGTATTTTATATCGAAACAGGAGAGAGTTATGTACAGAAAAATTTATCAAATTTTGGAAGAAACAGGAAAAGTAAAAACAGCAATGGTTTTAAACGGGAATCATAAGGGCGAAAAATGTCTGATAAAAGAAAACCATTGTTTATCATCCGATGAAAATACAGCAGATTTCTGGAAAAAATATGAAGCTGATCTGGCGGAGTGCCAGGAGACAAAAGTTGTTCATATGGGAGATGTAGATTTCTTTGTGGAAATTTATGTGAAAAATCCGCAGCTTATCATTTTTGGAGGCGGACATGTTTCGCAGCCTGTTGCAAAAATCGGAAAAATGCTGGGATTTCATGTGACTGTTATGGATGACAGAGAAGATTTTGTGACTTCAGAGAGATTTCCGGATGCCGATCGGCTGATCAAAGGCAGCTATGATAAACTTTCAGACAAAATACCGGCCTATGAAAATGCTTATTATGTGATCGTGACAAGAGGTCATCTCGGAGACAGTGCCTGTGCCAGACAGATCCTGAGACGCCCTTATACTTATCTGGGAATGATCGGCAGTAAAAATAAGGTAAAACTGACCAGAGAAAAATTACTCGGAGAAGGTTTCAGCGAAGAACAGCTCAACAGTATCCATGCACCGATTGGATTGCCGATCGGAGGACATATGCCGGCAGAGATTGCTGTAAGTATTGCTGCGGAGATCGTTCAGGAAAAGAACAGGTATGATGTTTCTTATATTGATGGAGCTGTGGAGGATGCTGTCAGGAAAAAAGAAAATGGAATTATGATCACGATCATATCCAAGAGTGGTTCTTCTCCAAGAGGGACAGGAAGTAAAATGTTTATTGATAAAGACGGGAATTCATATGGAAGCATCGGAGGCGGAAATGTAGAATTTCAGGCTTTGAAATATGCACCAGAAGCGCAGCATGGTGAAATCAGAAAATATAATCTGTCTAACCAGGGCGGTGCGAATCTGGGAATGATCTGTGGCGGCGAGGTGGAAGTCCTTTATGAATTGTTGTAGATAAACACAGAACCTACAGCGTTACTGAGAACGGAGTGAACAGTAACCCTGCAGCAATTCCGCGCAAATGGAAGAAAGCAGACAAAGCAGGACAAAACGCATACTTGAATTATCTGTAAGAATCGTGTATATTAATACATAAAGCGAACACAGAAAACACGAGGGGACAGAGCGTGTTTGATAAAGGAGGAAACTACTTATGAAGAAATCACTTTGGCTGGTTCTTGTACTGGGACTTGCATTTGCTGCTCAGGGATGCGGATTTGATCCTACTATTGATTCCAGCGTTATGATCGTTAAAGTAACACCAACACCGGAAGTCACACCTACTCCTGAGGCTTCAGAGGCAACACCAACACCGGAAGCAACACCAACGCCGGCAGCAGAGCAGACAGCCAGTGGTGTAAAAGTAGAAGTGAAATCCGGTACCTATTATGCGTCATCAGAATTAAATCTTCGTTCTGATGCAAGTTCAGATGCAGATCTGATTTCAAGTGTGGCAGCCGGAACTCAGCTGAACAGTACAGGTGTATGCGAGAATGGATGGATTCGTGTGGATTATAATGGACAGACCTGTTATGCAAGCGGAGATTTTGTGACAACAACAGCTCCGGCAGCAGACGCAGGTGAGACTGCAGCAGATACATCAGCAGACGCAGGTGAGACTGCAGCAGATACATCAGCAGATACGTCTTATGATGAAAGTGCAGAATAATCTGATGATATAAAAATTTGTATCAGTCCTCTTTGAATATATTTCTATGAGAGGTACAATAAAGGCTTTTTTGGAAAAATGTTGACAGAAATGTATAAGTAAAAGCAGAAGCTGCGGGGGATAATGACCTGTCAGCTTCTGCTTTTTTTGTCTGAAAAATACGATAGAAATCTTTTTCGGTGTGTTGTTTATGAGGATTGCTATAATACTGTAGAATGTTACTGTGGATAAATAAGTCTGTCCGGCTTGATATCATAAAGAACTTCATCCAGAAATTTTCCTGCCAGATATTTTGCCATAGGCAGATTCATATCCAGATAATTTCCGCAGTCTTTTGCAGCGGCTCCAGGAATTTCACCTTCGTAATCAGCGATAAAAGCAAAAGTATCGCGTACAAGACCAACAACGTCTTTAGATTCATAGTCACCTGCAAGGATAAGATAACATCCGGTACGACAGCCCATTGGTCCAAAGTAAATGACTTTTTCTTTCCATTCGTCATTATTTCTTAAATACGTTGCGGCAAGATGTTCAATTGTGTGAAGTTCTGCTGTGTTCATAACGGGTTCTCTGTTCGGAGCGGTCATACGAAGGTCAAAGGTGGTGAGAACTTCTTTTCCTACATAATCCTTTCTTGAAACGTATACTCCCGGGATTAAATCTAAATGATTTACGGTAAAACTTGCTATTTTATCCATGATATGGTTCCTCCTTATATAAAATTTGCAAAACATAATTTTATAGTATATTCTATACGAAGCTAATGATAGCTTACAAAATTAAAAAGGTCAATATAAGAAACAACAGAAATTTTTTTGATTGACAGAGGGGAGACTATATATGATAGAGACAGTAATGACGGCGCAGATGCCGGTAGGACTTCCGATAAAAATAAAGAAGAACAGGTTAGAGCCGGATACGATACAGGAAAATATGCCGAGATTAAGTATTGTTGCAGGTGTTCATGGTGATGAACTGCAAGGACAGTATATTTGTTATGAACTGATTCGGCGGATTAAAGAGGAAAGAGAGAATCTGAAAGGAATTGTAGATGTATATCCATGTGTGGCTCCTATGGCACTGGAAATAAGAAAGCGTAATGCTCCAGGCGCTCTTGATATGAATGCGATGTTTCCGG
>OLPI01003617.1_pt1 | contig 10779 bp, 9 predicted proteins | sample 1672361 | NCBI WGS metagenome assembly OLPI01 (sample SAMEA3136675, study PRJEB25190) | human gut metagenome
CCTGTGACATCCTGCTTGTAAGGCAGACGCTCTCCCAGCTGAGCTAAACTCCCATTTGCGCTGACCTGTTGTGTCGGCCAACAACATTGACTATTATAGCAGACCTTTTTTACTTTGTCAACACTTTTTTTAAAAAAATTTTTATTTTTTTAAAAAAGATTTTTTTTGGTTATTTTTGACTGATATTTATATTTATTTTTATGTTTTTATGGTGTATAATATTACTAATATAAAATGTATAACTTAGAGGAGGAAACACTTATGAAGAAATATATAAAAAAGTTAATTTCAATTCCCTCTATATTGGCGATAAGCATTTCATTGCTTACTGCGTGTTCTGTTCCGCAGAGCGAATCGACTCCTTCTCCTTCGGAGAAATCAGCAAATGAAACCGTCTATGCTTTTGTCGGAAAAGATATACAAAATCCGTATAGCCAAAAAGTTTTTGAGGGTTTTGAAAGTGCCTGCAACGAAATAGGTATTGAAGCGATATACAAAGCGCCTACTTCCGCAACTGCCGACAAACAAATTGAAATTATAAACGAACTTATGGACAATAACGTGGACGGAATTGCCATTTCCGCCAACGATGCCGACGCACTTGAGCCTGCACTTACCGAGGCTCTGAATTCAGGCATTGAAGTAATATCGGTTGACTCACCCGTAAATTCAATTTCACGAAAAACACATATTCAACAAGCCGATCCTGAAGTGCTCGGACGAAATTTTATGAAGAGTGCGTATGACGTTTCAAACGGTGAAGGCGGTTTTGCGATTTTAACTTCTACAGGCAGTGCACCGAATCAAAATCAATGGATACGCTATCTAAAGCTTGAAATGGACGAAAATCCCGAAAAATACAGCAATATGCCTCTTATCGAAATAGCTTACGGCGATGATGATGCAACCAAATCTTACACGGAAACACAATATCTTTTGCAAAACGACGCTATTAAAACTATTATCGTTCCTACGACAATAGGCTTGAGCTCCGCCGCCAAAGCGCTTAAAGAATCGGGCAAAGATGTAAATCTTATAGGACTCGGTTTTCCCAGTGAATTATCCGAATACATAAAAGACGGAACGTGCGACAGATTGTACATATGGAACACAGCCAACCTCGGCTACCTTACCGCCTACACGCTTAAAGCCCTTGACGAAAATGAAATAACAGGCAGCATAGGTGAAACATTTACCGCCGGTTCACTCGGCGAAAAGACAATCACCGCTGACAAGGACAATGCAAGCGAAATAATACTCGGTGACCCGATTATGTGTGACAGCACAAATATCGACTCATTATCGGATATATATTAGTGTAAAATCCCAAAAAACATATTTATATGCGTTTGTTTATTTGAAATTATTGCATTTTTCTGCCTATTATGATAATATAATTATACTTATAATTATTCATATTTTCTTTTTGGGGAGGCACAGAATATATGTATAAAAAAACAATATCAAAAAGTTTGGGACTTCTAATTGTCTCGCTTGTCACTATTGCTATTGTTATAATCAGCTATGCCGGTTATATTACCTATGCGGCAAATCAACGAACGATTTCTACTCTTTCTGAAATTTCACATCAAAATCAGACTATTTTCAGTCTTGAAATCGAAAGAGATGCAAAAATCATAGAAAATGCGGCATCTTATATAGAAAAATTGGGTTATACCTCTTTTGACGATATTCTTACATTTTTAAAGCATAGCCGAATTGATGATCAACAGCATCTTTTAGGAATTGTAACGCCTGACGGCAAGCTTACCGACATAAACGGAGTCGAAATCGACTTATCGCAATCTCCTAATACAAAAGAGGCTTTGAGCAGCAAAGAAACTAAATTCTTTTGCGATTCATATAATAATTTTACATTTCTTGTATGCACTACACCCATAAGAATAGACGGCGAAAATAAATTCGTAATTTTCTCTACATATCTGACTTCCCGATATGCAGATTCGATTTCAACTCCTACATTTGAAAACGAAGGATATTCTTACGTCATTGACAGTGACGGAAAAAGAATTGTCGGTTCATCTCATAACGGTTCATTCGGATTGACATTCGACAATCTGTTTGACGAAATGAGTCAAGCGTCAAGCAAAAATGACAGTGCCATACAGCAAATGCAAGCCGATTTAAAAGAAGGTAAATCAAACGGAATAATAATGCTCAACGGCATTGAAAAATACATTTATTATACACCGCTTAACATAAACGACTGGTACATACTTACCGTTGTGCCGAAAACCGTTGTGACAAAGTACACAACTCAAATTCTTATATGCTGTTACCTGTTCATCGTATTTTGCTTAATCGTATTTTTCTACCTATTGCATACGGCAATAAAAGCAAAAGCCACCGGTCAAAAACAGCTTGAGGAAATGGCTTACGTTGACAGTCTTACAGGCGGTATGTCATATACAAAATTTGTTTTTGAGGCTGAGAAAACACTGAAAGACAATCCCGATGAAAATTATGCTTTAATTAACCTTGATATAAACAATTTCCAATATATCAATGACTTTTTCGGTGATGACGAAGGCGACAGAGCTTTAAAATTTTTGTGGTCTGCCATTTATAAGCGACTTGAGGAAAAAGAATTGTGTTCAAGAATTTTTGACGACCACTTTGTCGCATTAATCACATACGAAAATACGAAGTCGTTAGATAACGCTTGCGCAGATTTCTTTAACTCGCTTAAATTATACAGTCCGGCAGGCGGTATATATAATATGACGGTATCTGTCGGAATTTATCTTGTGGACGACAGAGATATGAATATAAATTCAATGCTTAATCGTGCAAGAACAACACAAAAGCATTTGAAAGGGCAGTCCTCACAATCGCAATATGCAATATATTCTTCAAAGCAACGTGATGATATTATGATGCAGAAAACGATTGAAAACGGATTTGATGATGCTATTAAAAACAAAGAATTTAAGGTTTATTTCCAACCTAAATTCAATATTAACGCAAACAAATTTGACGGTGCAGAAGCTCTTGTACGTTGGCAAAAACCTGACGGAACAATAATTTCACCGGGTATGTTTATACCGCTGTTTGAAAAGAACGGCGATATTATTAAGCTTGACAAATATGTACTTGAAGAAACTTGTGCCAAAATCAGAAAATGGCTTGATCTGGGCTATGACGTTTCGCCAATATCGGTAAACGTATCGCTCTTGCAGTTATTGGACGAAAACTTTGTTGAGGATCATATCAAGACGGTTGAAAAGTACGGAATACCGCTAAATCTGATTGAAATTGAATTTACCGAAAGTATTCTTGCAGAAAACGAAAGCTTACTTATTTCGCTTACAAAGCAATGTAAAAAGCATGGAATTAAAGTTTTGCTTGATGACTTCGGCAGCGGATATTCTTCACTTAATATGCTTAATCTTCTGCCTTGCGACATAGTTAAACTTGACAAACGTTTTGTCGATAAACTCGAAACAGACGACAAGTCAAAAGCTATTGTATCGAGTGCAATATCGCTTGCACATACACTTCAAATGTCGGTTACGGCAGAGGGTGTTGAAACAAAAAATCAATACGATTTGTTGAAAGAAATGCATTGCGATAAAATTCAAGGGTTCTATTGTGCAAAGCCAATGCCTGAGGACGATTACGAAAACCTAATCAAAGGTTGATAAATTACAGACATTATAAAAGGCTGTCGAAATCGACAGCCTTTATTTTATATTTGCCCTTTCATCTTAAGCACTCGCTCTACTGCACTGTTTAGTGTCTCTTCGCTGATTTCACCGCATTTAACTGCGTTTAAAATCTGATTATAACCTGTTTGATAATCGGTCGTTATAAGTAAGTCATTACCCGCATTTACCGCTTTAATGTACACATTCTCCATATCTGCGACTGCGCCCATAGCAATGTCGTCTGTCATTATAACACCGTCAAAACTGCACTCATCTCTAAGCATATTGTGAATTGTCGGTGAAAGTGACGCGGGGTTTTCACTGTCAAGTGCATTGACCGTATTATGTGCCACAAGCACACAGCTTGCACCCGCCTCAATTCCGGCTTTAAACGGAAGCAAATCGTTTTCGCGTATGCTCTCGGCAGTTTTGTCGTCATAAACAGTGCCTTGATGACTGTCACCGCCTACACCGCCATATCCCGGAAAATGCTTTAATACGCTCATAATTCCTGCGTTATTCATTGCCGTTACCGTCTTTGAAACGAAATCAGCCGTAACTTCCGCATTTTGTCCAAGACTTCTGTCATACATATAATCAGACGGATTTGTCGAAACGTCCGCAACAGGCGCAAGGTTCATATTAACTCCCAAACTCAAAAGGAGTTCCGATTTTTCCGTTGCATTTTCAACTACTGCGTCCATTCCGCCCTCATTGTAAATCTCTTGCGGTGACTTGAATTTTTCGGGTGCAAGATTAGGGTTTGAACTTGCTCTTACAACCGTTCCGCCCTCCTCGTCCGCACCGATTATAAGCGGTATGTCGCTTTTATCTTGATAACTCTGTATTTTTTCTTTTACTTCGTCTTTTGTAAGTCCCTCAAAGTCACGTCCGAACATCAATATTCCGCCCGGTTTTATACTCATTAAATTATCTGTTTGTTCGTCCTCAACGCAACGCACAAACAGAATTTGTCCGACTTTTTCTTCAAGGCTCATTGTATCTATGAGCCTTGGCTGTTCTTTATCAGATACTTCATTCTTCACACCGTCGCAGGACGCAAGCATTGCACACATTGCAATACTTATAATTATAGATATTGTTTTTTTCATCACTTTTCCCCTATTTCACATACAACATTCCGTTTTTATCCTCAAGTTCAAAATACGCAGGACGTTCAAGCGGATGCTTGTTCGGCGAATGTAACAATAACAGTAATTTGTCATCAAACGTTTTGAAAATCATACCGTGTCCGCCGTCTTTTTTAAACAGTAGTTCGTCACGTTGTACCCAATTACCGTCTATGTCGCCGTTATCCGACACTGCAATAGCCTCTGTATATCCTTCTTCGCCCATACTTGACCATAGCAAAAGTAACGTACCGTCATCACATCTGTACGGAAACGGACCGTCCGTAACGTATATACCTTTGTTTTTCTGTGCCTCGGCAATCCAGCTCGCCTCACTCGCTTTAAACAACAAAATCGGTTCACCGACTGCTCTTTTTAAATCTGCACTCATTTCAATCGCACACATTTCACCGTCATTTACCTGTACCCATTCATGGCAGAAAATCATATACGGCTTACCGATTTTGCTTATGTATAACGTGCCGTCAAGCGATTCCCAATCCGGCGGTGTAATTGTGCCCTCACTGTGTACCGTGAATTTGCCGTCCGGCTTGTCTGCCTTTAAGACCATAGTTCCGCGACATCTGTCAGCCGATTTGAATGACGCAAACATATAAAACGCGCCGTTGTACGCATAAACTTCAGGCGCCCAATAATGTCTGTCCGCCCAAAAATCTGCCGTTCGCGTAAATATCTCTTTTGGTTCAGACCAATTTTCAAGGTCGTCACTGACGTATACGTCAAGCCCTGTCGCGTTGTCCTCCCACACTTCACTTCCGCGTGAGCCGTATAGGTAATATTTGCCCTCATACGGCAATATGAATGGATCACGTATGTTTATATCTTCTCTTTTCATTGTGTTTCTCCTTTTATTTTAGTTTGTACCTCCAGCCTCTTCCGCCCTCCGGCCAACCTTGCGGCACCGACCGAAAGTCTGAAGCTGTGCGGATTTACCGCAATATAATACCACGCGGCACGGCATAATGCAAGAAGTTTTTGCCCGTTTTCCGCAGTTTTTTACTGCTTTTTCCCGGAAATATCCGCAATCAGGGCGGCGGCCAGGCCCTCGATGGCCGCCAGCTGGGGCGCGTGGGCGGCGGAACGGACGGTCACGCTCTCCCCCACCTGCCGCCAGCCCTTCAGGGGCTCCAGCAGGGCGGCCATCTGCCGGGCGGTGACCGGCGCCCAGGTGCCGTTTTCCAGCAGGGCAAAGCCGCGGTTCTGCAGGCCGTGGGAGGCGATGTCCCGCAGCAGCTCGTCCATGGTGATAAACACGCCGCCGTTATAGGTGGGTGCGGCAAACACCAGGTGACTGTACTTGAAGGCGTCGGACACCACATAGGAGCTGTGGGTCACGGACACATCGTACATCTTCACCTTTACCCCCTGCTCCGCCAGACGGCAGGCCAGGATATTGGCGGCGTTCTCCGTGTTGCCGTATACGGAAGCGTAGGCGATCATCACGCCGCAGACCTCCGGCTCCCAACGGCTCCACAGGTCGTATTTGCCCAGGATATAGCCCAGGTCCTGCCGCCAGACATGGCCGTGGAGCGGCAGCAGCATACGGATATCCAGTCCGGCGGCCTTTTGCAGCACCGCCTGGACCTGTGCACCGTACTTGCCCACGATGTTGGTATAATACCGCCGTGCCTCGTCCAGCACCTCCCGGTCGAAGTCCACCTCATCGGCGAACAGGGTACCGTTCAGCGCGCCGAAGCTGCCGAAGGCATCGGCAGACAGCAGCAGTTTGTCCGTCTCGTCATAGGTCATCAGCACCTCCGGCCAGTGGACCATGGGCGCGGCGATAAAGCGCAGGGTATGGCGGCCGGTGCAGAGGGTGTCACCCTCCTTCACCACGGTGACGCGGCCGGCCAGCTCCGCGTCGAAGAACTGGGCGATCATGTTCTTGGCGGCGGCACTGCACAGGATGGCCATATCCGGGTACTGCCGGGCCAGGTCGGCCATCTCGGCGGCGTGGTCCGGCTCCATGTGGTGGACCACCAGGTAGTCCGGGGCTTTGCCGTTCAGGACGTGGGCCACATTTTCACGGAAGGTGGTACGCACGGCGCTGTCCACCGTGTCGAACAGGACAGTCTTGTCGTCCAGCAGGAGATAGCTGTTGAAGCTGACGCCGTCGGGCACGCCGAACACGCCCTCGAACAGGGCCAGACGGCGGCAATCCGCGCCCACCCAGGTGTAGTCGTCGTTGACTTTTCTGATGCAATACATGGTCATTCATCCTTTCCATGATCTTTTCAGGGGTATTATAGCAGTATTGTCAAGCTTTTACCAGCAGCAAAATGCAAAAAACAGCGCCCTGCCTTCGGCAGAGCGCTGTATGTGCACAAGATTTACGCCTTCTTGGCGATCTCGCACAGGGCGGTAAACGCCACGGGATCGCTGATGGCCATCTCGGACAGCATCTTGCGGTTGATCTGGATGCCGGCGACCTTCAGACCGTGCATGAAGGTGGAGTAGTTCAGACCGTTGGGCTTCACAGCGGCGGAGATACGGGTGATCCACAGCTGACGGAAGTCACGCTTCTTCAGACGGCGGCCCACATAGGCGTAGGCCAGAGACTTCATGACCTGCTCGTTGGCCATCTTGAAATGCTTGGACTTGGCGCCCCAGTAGCCCTTAGCCAGCTTCAGCGTCTTGTTTCTTCTTTTACGCGCCATCATTGCGCCTTTAACACGTGCCATATTCTAATTGCCTCCTATTCTAACGAAAACGTATCTTATTTGTAGGGGATCATCTTGCGGATGGTCGCCTCGTTGGTGCAGTCGGCATAAGTGCCGGAGCGCAGGCGACGGCCACGCTTGGTGTCCTTCTTGGTGAGGATGTGGCTGTGGTAAGCGTGCTTCCTCTTGATTTTTCCCGATCCGGTAAGCGCGAAACGCTTTTTGGCACCGGAGTTGGTCTTAAGCTTTGCCATTGTTTTGATAAATTAAACGTTAATAATGTTCTCCGCTCCCGGCGGATTACTTTTTCTTGATAGGTGCGATCATCATCGTCATCCTCTTTCCCTCAAGGGTCGGCATGTTCTCGGCCCTGCCATATTCCTCAAGCTCAACCGCGAAACGCAGCAGCTGCTTTTCCCCCTGTTCGGCGAACATGATGGAGCGGCCGCGGAAGAATATGGTTGCCTTGACTTTCGAGCCTTCCTCCAGGAACTCCTGCGCATGCTTGAGCTTGAACTGGAAGTCGTGCTCGTCGGTGTTAGGCCCGAAGCGGATCTCCTTGATGACAATCTTGGAGGCATTCTGCTTCATCTCCTTGGCCTTCTTCCTCTGCTGGTAGAGGTATTTCTGGTAGTCAAGGATCTTGCAGACAGGCGGATCTGCCTTCGCGCTTATCTCTACAAGATCGAGTTCAAGCTCGTCCGCCATCTTCAAGGCCTTGGAGATCGGGTAGATACCCGGCTCCGCGATGTTGTCACCGACCAGACGAACCTGTGACGCGGTGATCTCCTCGTTGATGTTTAGCTCATCATCCGCCTTCTGACGGACGAACGGACGCGGTCCGCGAGCCCCTGCGGGTCTCGGTCCTGCGCTCGGTCTGAATCCGGTGGCCGGTTTAGGGCCGCCATAGTGTGGTTTCGGCTTGTAAGGCATTCTGCTCTGTTTAAAACTCTCCTTTAAATTATTAATTACTTAACAGCGGATTCCTCTCTAGACAAGCTCCTTAGCCATTTCGGCCTTGAACCATGCCACGAAGTCGTCCACCTTCATTGTGCCGGCATCGGCTCCCTCCCTTCTTACAGAGACTGTGCCGTCCGCCACTTCCTTTTCTCCCACGATGACGAGTACAGGGACTCTGAGCAGGGAAATCTCACGGATTCTCTTTCCGAGAGTCTCGTTCCTGTCATCCAAAGAAGTGCGAATATCGGAATTATTCAGCAAATTGCAAACTTTTTTTGCATAATCTGCATATTTCTCGCTGACTGGCAGCACTTTGATCTGGTCAGGGCTGAGCCAGAGCGGAAGGTGTCCGCCGGTGTGTTCAAGCAACACGGCGGTGAATCTCTCGATGGATCCGAACGGAGCGCGGTGGATCATAATCGGGCGCTTCTTGCTTCCGTCCGCGTCGGTATATTCAAGCTGGAACCTCTCAGGCAGGTTATAGTCCACCTGGATGGTGCCGAGCTGCCACTTCCTGCCGATAGCGTCCTTGACCATAAAGTCAAGCTTAGGGCCGTAGAAGGCGGCCTCTCCATATTCAACAACGGTCTTCAGGCCCTTTTCCTTAGCGGCTTCGATGATGGCGTTCTCAGCCTTCTCCCAGTTCTCGTCGCTTCCGATGTACTTGGCCTTGTTGTTTGGATCCCTGAGGGAAACCTGGGCCGTGTACTTGTCGAACTTGAAGATCCTGAACACATAGAGGATCAGGTCGATGACCTTCTCGAACTCACCCTTGAGCTGGTCAGGGGTCACGAACATGTGGGCGTCATCCTGGGTGAAGGAACGTACCCTGGTAAGTCCGTGGAGCTCTCCGCTCTGCTCGTAACGGTAAACGGTTCCGAACTCCGCCAGCCTCAAAGGAAGATCCTTGTAAGACCTTGGAGAAGAGCGGAATATCTCGCAGTGATGAGGGCAGTTCATCGGTTTGAGCATATATTCCTCACCCTCCTGAGGAGTGTGGATCGGCTGGAAGGAGTCCTTGCCGTACTTGGCGTAGTGACCTGAGGTCACGTAAAGGTCCTTGCTTCCGATGTGAGGGGTGACAACCGGCAGGTAGCCATATTCATTCTGCTTCTTGCGGAGGAATTTCTCAAGCTCGAATCTCATTACGGAGCCTCTCGGCAGCCAGAGCGGCAGTCCGAGACCCACACGTGAAGAGAAGGTGAAAAGTTCCATCTCCTTGCCGAGCTTGCGGTGGTCGCGCTTCTTGGCCTCTTCGAGGAGGACGAGATATTCATCAAGCATCGACTTCTTAGGGAAGGTGATGCCGTAGATTCTGGTGAGTTGCTCGCGCTTCTCATCGCCGCGCCAGTAGGCACCTGCGATGGCGGTCAGCTTGACAGCCTTGATGACCTCGGTGTTGCGCAGGTGAGGTCCGCGGCAGAGGTCGGTGAAATGGCCGTTGGTGTAGTAGGTGATGGTGCCGTCGGCGAGTTCGCTGATGAGCTCGCACTTGTACTTGTCACCAGTCTCCTCGAAGTGCTTGAGAGCGTCGGCCTTGGACACGTCCTGACGGACGAAGTCCTGCTTCTCGCGGGCCAGCTCAAGCATTCTCTTCTCGACCTTGGCGAAATCAGCGTCGGTGATCTGACGGCCACCCAGATCCACGTCATAGTAGAATCCGTTCTCGATGGCAGGCCCGATACCGAACTTAACGCCAGGGAATATGTCCTCAAGGGCCTCCGCCATCAAGTGTGATGAGGAGTGCCAGAAAACTCTCTTGCCTTCGTCGTCGTCCCATTTCAAAAGGACGATCGAGCAATCTTCTTCGATAGGGCGGTTGAGGTCGTAGGTCGTACCCTTGCCCACAGTCGTGTCTGTGGCCGGTTTCACCGCGATCGCCAAAACTTCCTCCGCTAGCCTAGGGCTGATGCCCTTTGCTATCTCATAACCTGTGACGCCTTTCTCGAAGGCCCTGACACTACCGTCAGGAAATGTAATGTTAATCATACAAAAAACTAAAATAAATTGGTCTGACCAGTATTTACAGACCAAGTACTTGAACTTGGCCAGCCATATTATTAGCCAAGGGGCAAAGATACGAAATATTTTGCTATTTTTGCATAAATATTAAAGAGATAGAACGATGAAGAAAGAGTTTTCGTCCAGTGTTTCCTGGAACAGCGCCGCTTTGGCCGGACTTTTTATGGGAACGGCCACTATAATTCTCGACTACCTGCCGATGCTGCCGGCACTGCTCGGTGGTGAGGGGATGTTTGCCGACTTGCTTGGCGGCGCGCTCAAGATAGTCAAGATCGTAACCTGCATCTATTTGTTCAGAGTACTGATGCTGAGGTTCTT
>OLPI01003618.1_pt1 | contig 10777 bp, 10 predicted proteins | sample 1672361 | NCBI WGS metagenome assembly OLPI01 (sample SAMEA3136675, study PRJEB25190) | human gut metagenome
TTTCATTTCATCTTCCGTACAGCCGATTAGCAGCTTGATCTCGGAATCCCTTTTCAGCAGATCAACGGTGCAAATGATAGCATTGACATTGACAGAAGATAGAGAGCCTTTCCAAACGTCTATGCCATCGCCATCCATAGATGTGGTATTTTCAATATAGCCGTAATCCACGTCATACCGGATATGCGGAAACCGGGGATGCGTACTGCCTTTCGGCCTGTCAATTACAATTTTCCCAGAAGATACAAGCGTATCGATCGCACTCCAAAAATCATGATCGTATTTCATATCCTCACCGTTTTGCTATTTCAAGACATACTTCCATGCACTGCTTTCTTGATAGTAGAAGAACTCGCTCAGATTTTCTTCTTTGAAAACCCGTAGCATATCACGCATATCCAAAGACAACTTGAGATTAGGCAGATTGGCAATATCTTCCCACCAAACCCGACCTTCGGAGCTGGAATGTAATTCGCCATCAAAACAAGTTGTCTTATAAAGCAGCACAACAAACCTGCACTGATTTTCACACCAGTCTTTGATACCGCAGAGCTGGGGAGAACGGATATGCAGTCCAGTTTCCTCCTGCACCTCACGAATCACGGCATCCGTAAAGGATTCTCCCGGCTCTATATGACCTCCGGGGAAGGTGATGCCCGGCCAGTCCCGTTTTTTCCGGTCGATCACGACAACTCGGCTGCCATCACAGATCATGCACATATTTGTAAATTCAACCGTTTCGGTTCTTGCCATTATGTTAAAACTCCTTCATCAAAAAAGTAAAACGGATTTACAATGCTCTCCGCCCCGAACACTTTTATCGCCATTCGATACATGGCTCTTGCGTGGATACGGTCATGCCAGATAAAACGGCGCAGGACTTTACGCAGTGACCAATCCTCGCCATAGCTGCCTTTTCTGACGGTATTTTGCAGAAAATCAGGGTTAGATTCAAGCGATTCAAATCCCCGCTTGCGGCATTCGTATATGTTGCCGTCACGATCGGCATCCACAGCAATCTCCGCAAAATAATATGTATTCACATTCTTTGTATGCTCGTACATTTCATTTGCCGTGCGGGGAACTTGTCCGTAAAAGGTCTTGCGTTCGGGAGCAGCCGTTGCATTCTTATCGGGAACAGAATCATACAAGGCAAGAAAATCCTGCGCTGATTTCAGCGCAAGTGCCTTTAACTTTATATATTCTTCTGCTGTCAGCGGTGCTTTTTCACTTTCAAAAAGCACATCAGAGTCCGCGTCGCAGATCGCAAGCTCGGAAACCTTTTCTTCGATGATGACGATATCCATGCTTGTTACTGCTTTTTTGCCGCACCATTTGAGATAAGAGCATATTTCTGCTTGCATTTTCCGGACAGCGGCTTCCAATGTTTCTCCGCGGGTGTATGCACCTACAAAATCCACCGCATAAAGCAAGGTGTCTCTGCCGTTATGCTCCCATACACAGTTGATCGTCATATGGTATCTCTCCAATCGTCTGCTTCATGATAATAATTGAGCCTGATCTAAAGGCTGATATTCCGTGACCACTTCGAGATGCGCCTTTGAATCGCCATTCAAAACGATGACGGCATACGTAGCAGGTCATTGTAGATCAGATCGTCAAACGTGCCCACTCGTTCGTGTGTACACACAGTATGACACAGCAATCATTCTATTTTCAATAGGCGCGACGGAAGTTATCGCCATTTAGCAACATTATTTTGTGCTAAAATCTGATTTTTCGATTCTAACAGTGTCAATCATACTCTGCATCGAAATACCTATCTATCGACTTTACAGTTTTGAGGGGTATTTTGCTTGACCGCAAATATACGCACTCCCCAGCGAACGGTATCCGCTATGCAGCGATTCGCTGTTTCACAAAAGAACCGCACAGAGGCGATAACTATTTCACCCTTTTCGCTATCCTTGCTTTTCAGCGCAAAAAACAGGTGATTCGCAACCCTTAGATGTACAAAAACAGGCAGCACCCAACCGACGTTGAGTGCCGCCTGTTTTGTTGTCCAATCCTGCTTGGCAGATGCCGATTTTGTAGTTTTCTCAAATTACTGTCTTATCGGCACACGGCTAACCGTCCCTTTTGCATATAAGCCTTTGTTTATTTGTTCAGCTCATTGTACTGCTTGATGGCCTTTGCCAGCAAATCCATTGCACGCTCTATATCCTCGCACTTTAATACGTATGCAAGGCGCACCTCGTTCACGCCGTGGCCGGGGGTGGCATAGAAGCCGTTGCCGGGGGCATACATAACGGTTTCGTTATTGTCGCTGAACTCGGTAAGCAGCCAGGTCTGGAACTTATCGGTATCGTCAACGGGCAGCTTGGCCATTACGTAGAACGCGCCCTTGGGCTCCTTGCAGACCACGCCGGGTATCTCCAGCAGCTTGCGATAGATGGTATCGCGGCGGCGGCGGTATTCATCGCGCACGTCGTTGAAGTATTCGCTGCCAACGGTGTACAGCGCGGCGGAAGCAACCTGGTCAAGCGTGGCAACGCTCAGGCGGGCCTGGCAAAACTTCATGGCATTCTGCTGCAGCTCCTTATTGCGGGTTATCATGCAGCCTATACGGGCGCCGCAGGCGCTGAAGCGCTTGGACACGGTATCGATGACGATGATGTTCTCAGGTGCGGTCTCGGCGAACTCGCCGAAGGACTGCAGGGGCTCGCCGCCGTATACGAACTCACGGTAAGCCTCGTCGCCGATGACGAACATGTCATGCTTCTTTGCGATGTCCACGATCATCTCCATTTCCTCGTGGGTCAGGAGCACGCCGGTGGGGTTGCCGGGGTTGGTGCACATGATGGCACGGGTATGGGGGGTTATGAGAGCCTCTATCTTGGCGCGATCGGCATAACGGTAGCCTTCCTCGGGAGAGGTGGGGATGGGAACGATCTTACCGCCGGTGGTGTTGGTCATGGTGTTGTAGTTGGGATAGAATGGCTCGGGGATGAGGATCTCGTCATCGTCGTCCAGAATCGCCTGCAGGGCGAAGCAGAGGGCCTCGCTGCCGCCGGTAGTGATGAGAATCTCGCTCTCGTCAAAGTGCATGTTGAGTTTATCATAGTACTTCTGGATAGCCTTGATCAGGACAGGCATACCGGGAGACGGAGCATAGGCCAGAACGGGCTGCTCAAAATGCTTGATAGCATCGAAAAACTGCTTCGGTGTCTCGATATCGGGCTGGCCGATGTTAAGATGATAGATTTTCTTGCCCTTGGCTTCCGCTGCCACCGCATAGGGGTGGAACTTGCGCATGGGGGACAGACCGCTTTTTTCAACTTTGCTGGAAAACTTCATTTAAGTGGTTCCTCCTGAAAGATGTTATTGAAAATGATGCGTATGAAAAAATCTGATATAGTGAGGACACATACCTGCACCATGATTATTATAGCATTGTTTTTCTTGGAAATAAAGTGGTATGAGGAAGAATTTAGAAAATTAGCCGCCGCTTTAATTGTGAAAAAACTAACACTGAATACTGCAAAAAGCACCGACTCTAAGTCGGCGCTTTTGTTATCATGCTTAATCGGTAGGCTTGGGCAGGCTCGGGTCGCCGGTGCCTATTATGACCTTTTCGGCCTTGGCATCATACCTGTCGGTATAGAGCAGCACTGATGCGCTCTCATCCAGCACGCCGTTTACGTACTTGTCCAAGTAAACGTTGGATTTGTAACCCTTGCGCGCGGAAGCCTCCTTCTGCTTGTAGCCGAGGGGCCAATTCGGATTCTCGGTAGTAACCGTTTCCGGTGGGTCTGTGGTTTCTACTACATCGCCGCGGGGCTTATAGGTTATCCCCTCCGGCAGCGGTTCGCCGTATACATAGGCGGTAACAGTATACGCTGCCTGATCGCAGTAGAGGAAAATGTACATCGGCGCACCGGAGGTGTTTTTAAAGTTGAGGCTCTTGCCGCTTTCCACGGTTCCGGTAACGGTGGAATCGAGGCCGATATCCGCATAGCTGGATGGCCAGGAGTGATGGTAGCGCTCGGTTATTTCTACCTTATCCTGACCGCAGCAGAGCAGGGCGTTGTAAAGGGTAGTAGTGACCTGGCAAATCCCGCCGCCGGGCTGCAGTTCATATCTGTCTCCGTTTACTATGCCGGGGGCGAGGGGCCAGCCGCCGGATTCGGTGCGGGGGCCGATAATGGCGTTGAAGTTGAATTCCTCGCCCACGTCCACCTTGTGACCATTGAGCAGAGTACAGGCTTTCTGAATATTACCCACACGGCCCGGGTCACGTGCGCTTCGGCTGCCGCCGAAGCTGGTCTGCCACTTGGCTATGAACTGGGTGTTTTCCTTGAGCCAGTCCATGGAGTGGGTAGGCTCCTGAGTGACAAGCTCCGGTTTTATTACTGCCTGATAATCCTTGTTTGTTATCGCATCGACAATGGCTTGAACAAGAGCGTCCTGATCCAGGACGTGACCGCTTACGCCCTCGTGGTAGTTGAAGCCGGGTGAATCTGCCCATTCGTTTGCCTCTGCAGAAGGCTCGGTGGCGGGGGTGTCTATCTTAGCGGCTATTTCAGCGACTCTCGCCCTTATCACGTCCATATCCGGCGTGAAGCTCACGTCAAATTCCCTGCCGTTTTCTTTGAGTTCTTTCTTGGCGTCCTTATTAGCGGCGCCGGTGCCGCCACGGCCGTACAGCATTGCTTCGGCCAACGCATACTCTAGGTTGGTGGATACCTTCATATCCGCTGCGGTGAACACCCACAGGTCTGAACCGTGGGAAACGCGTATGTTTATGTTTTTCGCAGCTTCGTTTACTAATGGGGCTATCTCGCTGCGGGCCTCGTCCAGCGTCATGCCGGATACGTTCTTGCCGTCAATGACTATGCCGCTGAGGTACGCGCCGCCGCTGAGGTATGAGTGGAGCTTCTTTGCGCTGGGGGTGTGGGTATAGTGCAGCCGAAGTATCAGAACTGCGCCAAGACCCACTATGCACAGGCATATCAGCACCAGAAGCTTTCGGCTCATGGCGCGGTAGTGGTTCCTTTTCTTTCTTTTATGCTGTGCCGGCTGGCTGTCCTGGCGGACATGGGTGCGGCCGGAAGACCCAGGGGTGTTTATATCCATTGCTAATCTCCGCAAATATACTCAATGACAGAATTTCAACCAATATATTATACCCGAAGTTCGGCGCCTTTACAAGAATCAGGGTAAGTTTAAAATGGCCTGATATAACAGAGTTACCGGATTGTTTACAAAATAGCCCGCTTGTGGTAAAAATATAAGGATAGTATAATATAAGATAAAATTGGTTCAAGTATGCATATTGCAATATATGGATATAGTTACCTAAGAACTGTAAAAGACGAAAGGAAAAGATATAATTTGGCAAAGACTGCAAAGAAACTGAAGATAATCCCCCTCGGCGGAGTAGGGGAGATAGGCAAGAACATGACCGTAATAGAATACGGCAGCGACATAATAATAGTGGACTGCGGAATGTCCTTCCCGGATGAGGAGATGCCCGGAATAGATGTAGTCATACCGGATATGACTTACATTGAAAAGAATGCGGCGAACGTGCGTGGCATACTTATAACCCACGGCCATGAGGATCACATAGGCGCGGTGCCTTATGCCCTCCAAAAGCTCAATGTGCCGGTATACGCCACAAAGCTAACCATAGCTCTCATAGAGCAGAAGCTGACCGAGATAAAGGTAGACCATGCTGACCTTAACTGCGTCAGCCCCGGAGATACCATACGTCTGGGCTGCTTCAGCGTGGAGTTCATAAAGACCAGCCATTCCATAGCGGGCGCCTGCGCTCTGGCCATAAACACCCCCATAGGCACGCTTATACACACCGGCGACTTCAAGGTGGATTATACGCCTATCGACGGGGAACCCATAGATATAGCGCGGCTTGCGTATTACGGCTCCCGCGGGGTACTTGCACTCATGAGCGACAGCACCAACGTGGAGAACGAAGGACATACACCCTCTGAACGGGGTATCGGCAAGACCTTTGAGCACTGCTTCGACAAGGCAAAGGGCCGCGTGATAGTGGCGACTTTCGCCTCCAACATATACCGCATACAGCAGATTGCGGACGTGGCAATATCCTTTGGACGGGTAGTATGCTTCCAGGGCCGCAGCATGGTAAAGATAGCAGAGATAGCCAAGGAGCTCGGCTATCTGCAGCTGCCGGACGAGAGCGTTGTGGAGGTTGGGCAGCTTAAAAAATACCGTGACGACCAGATATGCGTCATAACCACAGGCTCTCAGGGCGAACCCATGAGCGGCCTGTTCAGAATGGCCAATTCCTCCCATAAGGTAAACGTGGGCAAGGGAGATATGGTGATAATCTCGGCCTCCTCCATACCCGGCAACGAGAAAAGCGTGGGCAGGGTGATAAACCAACTCTACCAGCACGGCGCGAAGGTCATATACGAGCGTATGGCTGACGTACACGTCTCGGGCCACGCCTGCAAGGAGGAGCTCAAGCTCATGCTGACGCTGACAAAGCCCAAGTTTTTCATACCCGTACACGGCGAGGCACGGCATCTTTACCAGCATAAAGAGCTGGCGGAGGAGCTTGGGATACCCGAGGAGGACATATTCGTTACCGAAATAGGCGACGTAGTAGAGCTCACCCGAAACAAGGGCCGCATAGCGGGCAGCGTGACCGCCGGCAGCGTTATGGTGGACGGCAGCGGGGTAGGCGACATAGGCAACGTGGTGCTAAGGGATAGAAAGCTGCTCTCCGAGGACGGAATATTCACAGTAGTCATTACGCTTAACAAGCAGACCGGCGCACTCCTGGCACAGCCAGAGATACTCTCGAGGGGCTTTGTGTATGAGAAAAACTCAGAGGAACTTCTGAAGGAGACGAGGGAGCTCGTGAAGGCCAAGGCCGCCCAGTTTGAGAAAAACCACCGCAGCAGCTGGTCCTCAATAAAGAACGACATAAGGAATTCCATAAAGAATTACCTTTATGAGCGTACCAAGAGAAGACCCATGGTCATGCCCATAATAATAGAGATATAGACATTTTTTTAAACGGAGGTATTTGCTATGGTATACGATAAGGCAAACGAGCTTGCGAAGCTGCTGAAGGAGAGCGACGAATTCAGGGAATATAAGACCACCAAGGAAAAGGCCTTTGAAAACGATACTACGGCGTCCCTTATAAAGGAGTATCATAAGCTTCAGCTGGCGGCGCAGGCGGCAATGGTGTCCGGTAAAAAGGATGATGAGACGATGCAGCGCCTTCAGAAGATAGGCGAGCTTTTGCAGCTGAATCAGGACGCATCCGCGTTTCTGTTTGCCGAATACAGGCTCAACAGAGTGGTAAGCGACATATATAAGATAATCGCCGAGGCCATAGATGTGGATCTCGGCGCGCTGGAGGAGTAAGCTCAACACATGGAAGAACGGGAAAACCGGAAGGCCGCCCGAAGAAAAAGACAGCGGCACCGAAAGATCATGAAGGTGCTGAGACCCATACTGATATACGGCATAAGCATAGCGGTATGCTCTGCCATACTCGTCGCGGGCGTAAACTATGCCCTGGACGAGTTCGTGCGCCCGGTGGACGTGAACGACGCTACGCCGGTTACCGTTACCATAGAAAAGGGCAGCGGCGCATCTACCATAGCCAAGATACTCTACGAGGCTGGCGGAGAGGGCAACAAGGGCCTTATAAACAACAAGGCCGCATTCAAAATATATGTTGACTTCACTGGCAAGTCCAGCACCCTTAAAGCGGGAACCTATATATTGAGCCGCAACATGGATATTGCCCAGATGGTGGACATAATCTGCACCGGCAACCCCGCGAGAAAGACCGTAAACGTAAAGATACGCGAGGGCATGGAGGTAGAGGATATAGCGGAATTGCTGGTGGAAGAGGGCATACTGGATTCCACCGAGGAGTTCCTGAGCCTCTGTAAGAGCGGGGAGGCATTCTCTGAATACAGCTTCGTGAACAGCATTCTGCAGAGCGCAGATAAGGATCAGCGCAAGTACGCGCTTGAGGGGTATCTTTTCCCGGATACCTATGAGGTGTACGCCGACGCCTCAGCGAAGAGCGTGATAACAAAAATGCTCATTCGATTCAATGAGATATTCAGCGACGAGTACATGGACAGGGCGCAGGAGCTGAATATGACGGTAGATCAGGCTGTGACAATGGCCTCCATGATAGAGCGCGAGGCCAAGACTGCCGACTTTGATAAGGTATCCGCGGTATTCCACAACAGGCTTAACAGCGGTATGAAGCTCCAGAGCGACGCCCCGCTGAAATACATACTCGATGCGGGAAACACGCTGGACTATACATCGGATCAGATGGCGGTGAACTCGCCCTACAATACCTACAACATAGACGGTCTGCCCATAGGTCCCATATGCAACCCAAGCGCTGCGGCTATAAAGGCTGCGCTTTATCCCGACAGCGATTTCATGGGAGAGGGTTACCTGTACTTTGTGCTGAAATCCCGCACCCAGGACGCCAATGACCCGGACTTCGGCAAGCTGGTGTTCTCCAAGAGCTACGAGGACTTCCTCAAAAACAAGGAGGCTTATAAGAACAGCTGATGAAGATAGCAATGCCTGAGCTTCTGGCTCCTGCCGGAAATATGGAAAGGCTGACCACGGCCATCGATTACGGTGCGGACGCGGTATATCTTGGGGCGCAGAGCATGAGCCTGAGGAATTATGCCGATAACTTTACGCCGGAGCAGCTCAGGGCGGGCTGCGAATACGCCCACGGGAGGAACGCCAAGGTATACGTGGCCTGCAATGCATTCGCGCGGGACGAGGACCTTAAGGATTTGCCGGAACTGCTGACAACCATCCGGACTGCCGGCGCCGATGCGCTTATAGTCAACGACCCCGGCGTGATACGGGTGGCGCGTAAATGCGTGCCGGATATACCGCTGCACTTGAGTACTCAGGCGAACACTTTGAATTCCGAGGCGGCGCTGTTCTGGTACGAGCAGGGGGTAAAGCGCATAATACTTGCCAGGGAGCTTTCCATCAAGCAGATAAAGGCTATGCGGCAGAGACTGCCTGAGGACCTTGAGCTTGAGATGTTCGTCCATGGCGCCATGTGCGTGTCCTATTCCGGAAGATGCCTGCTGAGTAACTACATAAACGGCAGGGACTCAAACAGGGGCGAATGCGCCCAGCCCTGCCGCTGGCAGTATGAACTAAGGGAAAAGGGCTCAAACGGCGAGTACTTTACGATAGAGCAGGACGAGCGCGGCAGCTTTATCATGAACTCCCGGGATATGCGCCTCATAGAGTACATACCGGAGATAGTGGATGCAGGCATAATGAGCCTCAAGATAGAGGGCCGCATGAAGTCCATCGCCTATGTGGCCACAGTGGTGAACGCTTACCGAATGGCCATTGACGAGTATAAGCGCAGCCTCGACGAGGGCAGGGAATATAAGGTGCCCGCTTCCGTGATGCGGGAGCTGGAACTTGCGTCTCATCGGCCCTATACCACCGGCTTTGCATTTGGCGATCCCGGCGCTGAAGGTCAGGAGACCCGCAGCAGCGGTTACGTAGCGGACGGAGCCATAGCCGCGGTGGTGATATCCTATGACGGCAAGACTGGGACCGCTTTTGTGGCTCAGCGCAACAAGTTTTATGACGGCGAGGAGCTTTCCATACTTTCCCCCGGCGACATAGGCCGCAGCTTTAAGGTGAACGGCATAACAAACGAGGCTGGCGAAAGGGTGCAGAGTACGCCGCATCCAAAGGAGAAGCTGTATATAGGCTGCAAACAGGAATTAAAGCCCGGCGACATACTCCGAAAGCTTACCGAAAAAAGATAAAACACATTTGCCTCCTGCTTTTTAACCGGCAGGGGGTATTTTTATGGAATTGTAATTGAATTATGGAGCAAAAGGTTATATCATGTAAATAACGTTTACATGACATGTCGATTTATTCGTCATTTTGCCGCATTTATTGAGGACGGAGATTATGAGCTTCAGAAACGCAGTAATTTTATCCTTTTGCATTGCCGCTGGGCTGGAGGTGTTTTCAGGCTGTGCGTATAATGATAAATACGTGGAAATAGTGTTGGTGGATTCAGGCAGGCAGCCTGAGAGCGTTCTTTCTCAGAGCCAAAACCATATACCCGCCGATACCGGTAATGAGGCAAATTCCGTATACGCCCCGGAGGAAGTCACATATGACGGCGTGGGGAAAGCCGAGGAAAAGCAGGAGCAAAGGCCAAAGAAAAGCGCAAAGCCTACAGCGCTGCCCGACGTTACCCCCACGCCTCTGCCCACAGCTACGCCGACGCCTACTATTACGCCTCTGCCAACGCCCTTGCCCACGCCGAAACCCACGCCTGCCGCAACGTGGACGCCTCGACCTACAAACACGCCGGAGCCCACGCCGGACGCACTGGAAGAAAAGTACAGCGACGAGCTGGCTGCAGAAAACGCCGGGCACGATGAACGGGAAAGGGAGATAAACGCACGGTACGAAAGAAGCATAGGGACATGCAGGCAAAGCTTAAACATACTGCTCGAGAAGCCCTCGGATGACCCGGAGTATTACGGGGCGCTGGAACAGGTGAAAAGCGAGCTGGAGGCAGAGCGGGCAAAGCTGGAGGGCGAGCTGGCGCAGGAAGAAGCGCGCCATGAGCAGACGGTAAAGGATATAAATGCGAAATACGGAAAACAGTGACATAAGGCCTCCCGGAATTAAGGGAGGCCCGAGACTGTCGAAAAACCCAGGGGTTGATAAGGGGCCGCAGCCCCTTATGGCTTTATTCGGATTTGGC
>OLPI01003625.1_pt1 | contig 10764 bp, 9 predicted proteins | sample 1672361 | NCBI WGS metagenome assembly OLPI01 (sample SAMEA3136675, study PRJEB25190) | human gut metagenome
GCAAGCAACTGGTTGGCAACCTGTTCATGGAATAGCTGAAACATTAGGCGATATGCTCAGATACTTTTGTGGGAATGAGTTGTTGAGCTCATGAAGATAGCAATGCTTGGACATAAGGTGATGCCTTCGCGTTTGGGCGGCGTGGAAGTCGTCGTTTCCGAACTTGCGACCCGCATGGCTGCTCTTGGCCATGACGTTATAGTCTATAATCGCAGCTCAGGCACATCGACTCCCATAACAGAGTATAACGGTGTAAGAATCAAGACCGTTCCCACAATTAAGGTTAAGGGGCTTGCCGCTGCTAGCTCATCCTTTTTTGCGACCCAAGCTGCTCTGAATGACAAGCCGGATATTATTCACTTTCACGCTGAAGGCCCTTGCGCGATGATGGGCATGGCCAGTCAAGCTGGAATTGGACGTATCGCAACTATTCATGGCCTCGACTGGCAACGTGCGAAATGGGGCAACTTTGCATCGAGGTATATCAAATATGGCGAAAAGGCAGCCGTAAAGCATGCTGACGAGATAATAGTTTTAAGCAAGAACGTACAGAGCTACTTTGATGAGACCTATGGTCGGGATACTGTCTTCATTTCGAACGGCATAGACAAAAAGAAGCATGCAGAAGCTGATCTTATTCGAAATAAGTATGGTTTAGAGAAAGGGTCTTTCTTCTTATTCGTGGGACGAATAGTGCCCGAAAAGGGGCTTCATTACCTGATTAACGCTTTCAGGCAGCTTGAGACAGACAAGCGGCTCGTAGTGGCAGGGGGTTCATCTGATTCCTTGGAATACTTTGAAGCAATGAAACAGCTTGCCAAAAGCGATAACCGTATTATCTTTACTGGATTTGCAGAAGGCCGCTTTCTCGAAGAGCTGTTCAGCAATGCTTATGCCTACGTCTTGCCCTCTGATATCGAGGGCATGCCAATGAGCCTTCTCGAGGCAATGGCGTTTGGTAATTGCTGTGTGGTTAGTAATATTCCTGAGAACTCAGGAGTGATCGGGAGCTGTGGATTGCAATTCGAGAAGGGCTCCGAAACCTCCTTGAAGGATGCATTGGTCAAGTTGGAAACTGATCCCTCGCTTGTCAATTTGCTACGTAGGGAATCAGCCTCGCACGTTCTTGCAGCGTATAATTGGGATGATGTCGTAAATAAGACGTTAGAGCTCTATGAACGTGTATTGAAAGAGAAGATCTAATGGCAGTTAAAAAACTTAATGGAACAGTGATCGTGACCTATAGGTGCAACGCACGATGCAACATGTGCAGTCGTTACAAAGCTCCCAGCTTACCCGAAGAGGAGATAAGCTTGGATGTTATACGAAAGCTTCCGCCCATGTATTTTACGAATATCACCGGCGGCGAACCTTTTATTCGTGAGGACCTGCCTGAAATTGTTCGAGAGCTATACAAAAAATCCGACCGTATCGTGATTTCGACAAACGGTTTCTTTACGGACAGGATTCTGGCGCTTTGCGAAGAGTTTCCAGATGTGGGAATTCGCATATCCATCGAGGGCTTGCAGGAGACGAACGATGAGATTCGCGGGCTCGAAGATGGCTTTTCTCGTGGATACGAGACCTTGAAGAAGCTTGTCGAGATGAAGCATCCCGATGTTGGTTTTGGTATGACCATACAAGACAAGAATGCAAAGGATATTGTGCCACTTTACAAGATTTCGGACGAGATGGGAATGGAGTTTGCAACTGCAAGCCTGCATAATAGCTTCTACTTTGTTGAATCGAATAACATCATTCATGACCGTGAAATGGTTGCGAGTCATATCGAGGATTTGATCAACGAGCTCCTGAAGTCCAATGAGCCTAAAAAGTGGTTTAGGGCCTACTTTAATCACGGTCTTATCAATTATATTTATGGACAGCCGCGTTTGCTGCCTTGCGACATGGCATTCGATACTTTTTTCATTGATCCCTATGGTGACGTTATGCCGTGCAACGGGACCAAGGATAAAGAAGTTATGGGCAATCTTAAAGAGCAGACTTGGGATGAGCTTTGGGAATCCGAGCAAGCCGAAAGAGTACGAAAAAAAGTTAGGCACTGCGATAGAAATTGCTGGATGATTGGCAGCGTAAGTCCGGCTATGCACAAATACATTAAGAAACCAGCACTCTGGGCGCTCAAGCACAAATTAAAGCCAGGTAAGAAATATGACATGCATGAATTGCAGATCGTAAGAGATTATGAGGCTGGGAAAGTCAGCAAAGGGGAGCTGGATGCCCTATCAACGTGCGACCCTACTTTTGGTCCAAGTGATGGGCTAACAGAGACGAGTCGCGAAAGAGCCCATGTATTTGAGACGTCAGAAGTTAATGATTATGATGATTCGGCATATGGAGCTAGCGAGGAGTAAATGAAGGTTGTTGTAAGTGGTTATGTTGGAAAAAAGATCACAGGCATAGGAAGGAACCTGCTGTCTCTTTTAGAAAACGTTAGCGAGGAGCATCACTACATAGTCTATATTAATGAGGATATGCGTGATGACTTTAACCTTGATAAACCAAATGTTGAGTTCAAAACATACAAGGTTAGCAAAAACAGTTCGCTGGGCAATTTGCTGTGGACATCTTTTGTTTTCCCTTTTAAGGCAAAGAAGGAAAACTGTGATGTTGCCTTGATACCAAATTTTACACTGCTTCTTTTTAAGCTTTGTCCAACTGCAGTAATCATTCATGACCTTATAGAGTTCAATGTTCCAGATAAATTTTCAAAATTAAAGATGTTCTATCGAACAAAGATTGCAGACCCTCTAATGGCAAAGCGGTCAAACAGGATAATGACAATCTCGCAAGCGTCTTCATATGATTTAGAGTCGTTTCTTTCTGTTCCTTCTGACAAGATAGATATTGTTCTTTGTGGGGTTGATAAGGATAAATTCGTCAAAATGGATCCTGTCGATGCATCTGTACAATTAATGAGATTCGGTATCGAGGCTCCTTTTATTCTTTATGTGGGCACTGTCGATCATCCGGGAAAAAATTCCTATACCTTGATTAAGGCCTTTGAAAAGCTTTGTGAACAGGGCCATGAGGGCAAGCTTGTCCTTGCTGGAATGCCGGGCAAAGGCTTTGAAGTTATTGATGAGCAGATTCGCATGTCAGTATATGCGGATAGGATTATAGTTACAGGATATGTTTCGGACGAGGAATTGTTGGCTCTATATTCAATGTGTGATGTATTTTGCTTTCCTTCGCTTTACGAAGGATTTGGAATGCCTATTTTAGAAGCGCTATCATGTGGCGCGAGAGTCGTTACTTCCAACACATCATCAATGCCTGAGGTTCTTGGGGAGTGTGGCTGGGCAGTCAATCCTGTTGATGTTGATGCGCTTTCAACTGCACTTCAGGAAGCGTTAAATAGCGAAATAGATGAGCAGAGGATCAACGAGCATCTCGAAGCTTTTTCTCCAGTAGAAAATTCGAAGCAGTTTGAGAGTTTTTTGAAGCGTGCGGCTGGTGCGTAAGAGTGTTTTTGTTTGAAAAAGCATTATTGCTTGATTCTGGATTGGAATGAGATAGATTTGGAACGATCAGATATAAAGATAATCGCAAATTATCTTCCTCAGTATCACCAGATACCTGAAAATGACATGTGGTGGGGAGAAGGCTATACCGATTGGGTCGCGACAAGAAACGCGAAGCCAGTTTATAAAGGCCACTTACAGCCTAGGGTTCCGCTAAATGAGAATTATTATGACCTCGCTGATCCCTCGACTATTGAATGGCAAGCCAAATTGGCACGTAAATATGGGATATGGGGTTTTGGAATATATCACTACTGGTTTTCTTCCAAGCAAAATCTCTTGACTGCACCAGCTGAGAATTTGCTTCAGCATCCTGAGATTGATATCAACTACTTGTTTATCTGGGATAATACTTCATGGATTAGATCGTGGAGCAATGTTAAAGGAAATGACTGGGCTCCAAGCTTCGACTCAAACAAAGAACTTGCTGACGTCACGGATTCGACACGGACAAGCGGCATTCTTGCGAGGCTTGATTACGGCGGGGAAGAGTCATGGAAAAAGCATTTTGATTATCTCCTTCCGCATTTTCTTGATTCGCGTTATATGAAAATTGAAGGAAAGCCGGTTTTAGCATTTATGTGCCCTAATCATGATGAATCTGCACTGATGCAAATGTTCGCATATTGGAACGATCTTGCGACTCAGCATAACCTTCCCGGTGTAATTCCTCTTGCCAGAAACAGCTGGAAAGGACGGACTTTCGAGTATGGCTTTGACTATAGACCCTCCTCAACAAACAACATTCGTGACCTCATCACAACTGGTGTTGGCAATCGGTTAAATAAGATACATCCCCATTTGAGGAAACGAAACTACGGCCGTGTATGGAAAGGCATTCTCGCAAGCGCAAGAAAAACAAAAGACCCTAAAACGTTTTTCAGCGGCTTTGTTCAATACGACGACACGCCGCGTAGGGGTGATAAGTCGCTTATTATCGCTGATGGTTCGCCCGGTATGTTCGAACAATATTTATCAAAGCTCATTGATATATCGGTTTCGCAGAATAAAGAGTACCTTTTCCTGACCGCGTGGAACGAATGGGGAGAGGGCGCGTATCTTGAACCTGATATGCAGGATGGATATGCATATCTCGAAGCAGTTCGCGCGTCATTGGAAAAAAAATCATTATAGGAGCTAACTATGTTAAGAGAAAGACTTAAGTTTTCCTTGGTCAATGATCTGAGAAGGAAGGTCAAGCTCCATCATTTTCAGCGGGCATGGCGAAAAGCGAACCTCCACAATGGGACATTTCCAGTAAACATATTTGATGATGATATTGTCACGGTTGGCAATGCATCATATGGCGAATTGCATGTCGTTTCCTTCGGGAGCGGATCGAAGATAAGAATTGGCAATTATTGTAGCATCGCCCAGGAAGTAAGGTTCATTATCAATGCCGGACACAGAATCGATACTATTTCGACATTTCCATTCAAGGTAAAGTCTCTCGGAGTTGCTAAAGAAGAGGCAACAACAAACGGCGACATAGTAATTGAAGATGATGTGTGGATAGGGTATAGGGCGACAATTTTGGACGGCGTTTGCATTGGTCAAGGTGCTGTTGTCGCAGCTGGTGCTGTTGTCACAAAGGACGTCGAGCCATATTCAATTGTGGGCGGAGTTCCTGCAAAATTCATTCGTAGAAGATTTAACGAAGATGTCGTACGAGATATTTTGCAGTGCGATTTTTCTACGATTGACAAAGAAGTAGTAGAACGCAACTTGAATGTGTTGTATGCAAGTGTGCCAGCTGAAACAAATTGCCTGGATCCATTCATATCATTGTTCAGCAGAAAGAATTAATTATGGGGAACGATATAAAACCAGAAATTACAGTTGTGATTCTCACATATAATCCGGTTTTAGATAAGCTGATTGAAACGCTATTATCCGTATTGGTTCAAAGTGACGTCAGCATAGAAATAGTCTTTGCTGACGATGGTTCAGCATACGACTATTCCTCCGATATAGATAGAGTAATGAGGTTGAACTCATTTTCTGCATACCGTTATGTTCGTAGTTCCGTAAACAGAGGAACCGTTCTCAACTGTTATTCGGCCTTAAAAACCATCGAGACAGAATATGTGAAACTGCTGTCCCCGGGTGACCTCCTAATTGGAGAAAGAGTGCTTAGCGACTGGCTTGAAAATATTAAGACTGCTCAAGCGGACATTTCTTTTTCCGGAGCGATGTATTATTGCAAGGATGCTGATGGGAAAAAGGGTCTTGAAGCACGGAAACCAAGTCCAAAAGAACGTTTTATTTACAGCTCGGGATCAAACAATGATGTCGTTAGACATTATTTGCTATATGATGATATTACTTTGGGTCCAGCGGTTTTATTACGCCTACCCCCTTTTCTATGTTGTTTAGAAAAAATGCTGGGTAAAGTAAAGTATGCTGAAGACTCCGCAATAAGGCTGATGATCGCTCAAGGAGCGACAACAACAGCTTTTGACGAGGACGCAATCTTATATGAGGCGGATAGTGGAATATCAGCGTCGAATACCGATGAGTGGAATTTACGGCTTAAAAAAGATTGGTGTGAAACCGATGAGCTAATCGCTAATATGCTACCAGACGATACACTTGGTCGTCGTATTCGGAGAAAAATGGATTTATTTGCCCAAGAGAACAAATTATTATTACATTTGTGTTTTCCAATTCGAGCACTATGGAGACTAAAAACAAAGATTCCGTATGGCAAAACCTCGACTGATGCTGGAAAGATTGAACCATTTTTGCAGAAAATTGGACAACTGCCAAGTTAACTCTCATTGGGTTTGTAGAAAAAGTGCGATTTTTGTCAATCTGCCCGTTATTAAGCTTCTTACTAAGGCGGATTGATATCGGGTTAATATGCGTTAGCGCACAGACATAAAGCGCACTTATCTAAACCCTGTTAGAATTAGGATAAGCTAAGACGGCTGGCAACGGATGGAATCGGGCTAGCCGTCTTTCTTTTCATAGTAGCTTTTGGGCTTCTGTATCTTAGCATTGCATATATCACGTTCAATCGCTGATGACGTACAATTTCTTGCGCCTTTGATAGCAGCATAGTCTAGGAATTGAAAGACATGACCCCACCAAGAACGCCGACAACCAGCTGCGAAGCCATCGCGAAAAGCTTTGCAACAAATGATTCTAGAAAGAAAGACAATCAAAGCCCTTTTTAAACTTCGTCTGAACTAGTGAATCTTTTTATGAGCATCATTTAATATCGTGTTTATTTCTTTTCTGTAATGAGCTGATTTGGCGTTATATCGCGTTACCGAGCGCTCTCTTTTCCCCAGACGAGCAAAAACTTTACACAAAATGGTTTGTAGCGATAGCCTCGGATTGGAAATGAAGGAATACTTTGGCCGAGGCTGATCAAAGAAGAACCAGGCGAGTGGAAATCTTGATTTGGGTTGGTTGCTCATCAGGTTGATTGCAGCCTGATCCCATTTGCATTCATTTCGCATGAAATACCAGAAATCGTTAGAATGCCTATAAAAAGAGGCTGATTTATATGACGGATTAATTTCTCGCTCGAGATCATAAAGAGAGACGTTTCTTAAGTAGCTGAATGAATTGTTTTGACCAGTCCAAATTCCCGATCCGGTAATGTTATAAACCGCAAACGCCTCGTCCAAATAAAGTATGTCTCCATGTTGAATAATTAAATAAGTAATGAGGTTGTCGTTTAGATAGTATTTGTACCTCTCGTCGAGCAGCGAGTTTATGCAGCTGCTACGAAAGATGATCGTGTTTGTGTGGAAGTAGAATTGCTTCCAGTACGTGCGAGAATCTATGATGCCGGTCGAGAGGTTTGCCGAAGGGAACTGTATTTTATTATGACAGGAAAGATCGACATATTCCAGATCATGCGCAGAGCACGAGCAGTTGTTGAATTGCGGCATTTCCAGAAGAGTGATTTGGTTAAAGAACTTCATCTTTCCCGTCAGCGCGTCATCGCCATCCAAAAAGGCTAAGTATTTTCCGCGGGCGTGAACGAGCAGATTTCGTCGATTTAGAGAAGCATTGAAGCTAGTGATAGGACTCTTTTCATTTTGCCTAGTTGAATATACTTTAATGATAGAGGGATACCGCTTCTGCCATTTCATAGCCGCTTCGAGTGTTCCATCATTCGAGCAGTCATCTCCGATTAGTAGCTCCCAGGAAAACGGAATATATTGATTGAAGACGCTTTGTATCGCATTATCGACGTATTTTTCGCAATTAAATGAAGTGAGCATTATTGTCAGTGTTATTTCGTTTTGCTGCTCGCTTTTTTTCATCGTTGCTTCCTCCGGTCTGATGCTTTGTGAACCCTAATGATAACTAAACCTGAACAATGCTTGAATAGCCTAAAAAGATGAGCCAGAATTTGCAATAGGCTAGAATTAAACAATGAATGGTAAAACAGGTTCAAGCAGAAATATTTTAAGGAAAAGAGACAATGGCAGAAAAGAATAAAAAGCAGCAGTACGCTTTGTTTCTGCGCTGCATCAAACTCTTACTTGCAGCTGTTTTTCTTGTTCTATGCATAGCTTTCTTTTTTTCGGGAGGCTTTGGCGTTTTTCAAGCTAAACAAAAAGAGAGTCTCGATGAATATGATTGGGCGGAACTTAAAGATATAGCCGTGCAAATCCGTCATGCTGATAGCTATAGCGACGGAATCCAAATCGCCAAGCAATTTGGATTAATCGACTCTGCTGGACGTACGAGATTGGATAACACAAAGACAGTAAGGTTTTCAGATGGTAGCTCTTATCAAGTTGCTGTTGTCGGAATTCTCTCAACGCCGGTATCGCAAACTGGAGATTGGGCGGGGATCACCTTTTGCTTTATGGAACCGCTTGCTTGTATGGAGATGGATGCAGACAGCACAAATCTCGGAGGCTGGGAGGATTGCGATCTTAAGAAATGGTTAAATGGGAATTTGGGGGGAGTTGGCGATAAAACATATAGATACCAAGACAATCGAATGGATGACTATCTCCTCAATGCTGAACCGGAGAAGATTTCTGTCGTTGAAAACGATTCTTCTATTGGAGAAGACGCAACTATAAGGAATAAGTACTGGGTGCCAAGTATTGATGATTTACGTGATCTTTCTTTACTGGAAGGGCTGTCTTCTCCAGTTTTTTGGTTGAGTAATCCGGACACAGAAACAATTGACTGCTTCTATTCTGTCGGATCAGATGGAAGTATTATGCCTTCCCTTGCTACAGACAAGCTGAATATATATCCAATGTTTTGCATGTGAAAGTTTGTCCTGCTCGGTCAATCTATATCCACTTGTTTGTCGTCTGTTCCGCTTGCGATGGCTGCACCCATGGCAATTATCAAGAAATTGCATGTTAAATTGAATGTTGTGTTCTCGACGAGAGAGTGTAGGCAGAATAGGATGATAAAGATGGCAAGCGAATAGTTTTTTGTCGATTTACACCATCGACCCAACAGAACGTGAAGTATCGCTACAAAAATTGTAAGCGCAATCCCATAGACAATTGGTAGATAGAGATAAGTATTATCGAATGCAACGGTCATTTCTATGTCCTGGGGGGCAATTGCATAGCCGTATTGATGATAATAATAAAGAGCAAAGGCAAGGCGTCCTGAGAGAATAAAATTCACAACGTCAAAATGGGGTGTATCTGAAATATGTTGTAATACTGGAAACGCAGCCATTGAAATAATCAGCAATGCTGGAAATATGGCAATTGCTGTGTTGAACGTAAACATTTTGAATCTAGAAAACACGTTCGGTGCCTTGTTTTTAAAAAAGCAAAATGAACATAGTCCAATTTGCATTACTAAAATGATGAAGGCCATACGGCCATCAGTAATGGTGAAAATCACGATAGCAAAACCGATCGAGGTAAAAAAATCTGCTAATCCAAATTTTTCAGATCTCCAACATATGTATTCCGCGATTACTGTGGAAGCGATGAATGAATATAAATTTGGGTTTTTAAATCCCAGCGAGTATCTTAATGTTTCGTGCTCGAATGTAATCCTGTTTGTAATCAATCCAATTAACGATAGCGTGCCTGCAAAAACAAGGGCTATGACTGATGATAGCAAGATAATAAGCAGTGCAGTTTTCCAAGGAAGCTTGCTTGGATAAGCAAGCAAAAGACTCATGCAGATCATAAAACTCAAGTTATTCTGGTAAGAAGAGGACAAAGAAAAAGCCCGACAAGATAATTGCGATGAGTTTTTTACGCGAAAGACCTGTTAAACAGATATCTAGCAGAATAAGACATAGGGCGATAACGCTGAAATAGTGCATTATGAAAAAGTTTAGATTGGTAAATATGATTGCGCATGGCTTAAATTCGTTCATAAAAGAAAACGTGTACATAAACCAAAACATGCCGCAAAGAAGAAGCAGACAATATGCGATATTGAGAAAGTGCAGTGCTGCTGTTTTCGATTTTGTATTACGGTATTTTAGCGAAGAAAGGATTGTGCTCATTACGAAGTGCACCTTCGGTACTATCCTGCTTTTCGAAGCCGACAAACAAGATCTTCTATCAGCCCTTTTGAATGCTTGTTCGCAAGCATCATTATAATATATACAGCAATGGATATGAATGTGGTAGTGGCCATTACCAACGCGTCGGATGGGCAATACAGAACTACTAAACCGGGCGCCAGAGAAACTAACGTTGCAACAAAATAATACCTAAGATTCATGAACATCGATAATGGCGAAATACCTATTGATAATTTCATCACGATAAGATTAATTATTGGTAACGTGAGTCGTGATATGGGAAGCCAGAACGAAATTGCATCATATCCGTGCGTTGCGCTTAAATAAAGTGTGCTTAAATATGGGATAAGGTATACAAATTGGACAATTGCGCAAAGTGATGGCTTGCCGATTGCCCGATATGCTTCAGAGCACATATATCCAAATGGGATTCCGATACATCCCGCGAGCATCCAAAAGCCAATGAAGAAAGATGTGGAAAGCCACTGATCGCCTAGCACAATTAGCGTGAATAAATCCCTATAAATAAAAATCCAAGCACCGACAGGGAGCGTGCATAGCGCGAGATACTGCTGCATTTTCATAAAAATTCGCACAAAGGCATTTCGATCATTATGCACTTTTGATAAAGATGAAAAAACAATGGGGAGAATAGCGGCGGTAAATACCCCCATCACAGATGCACAGATATTTGTGGATGTCTTAAATAAACCCACATCATATGAATTC
>OLPI01003639.1_pt1 | contig 10736 bp, 9 predicted proteins | sample 1672361 | NCBI WGS metagenome assembly OLPI01 (sample SAMEA3136675, study PRJEB25190) | human gut metagenome
GGGCGGGCTACCTGCAATAGGGAATAGGGGAAAATGAAAGCCGCCCCAAGCCCGGCAAAGGCAAGAAGCGGCTGACTTACTTATCGTAAAACCTGCGCACAGCATCGGGGAAATAAAAAAAGAAGCCAACCCGCTGCTTCATCGAATCGGGCTCCAATTGCCCGAGCGGAACACAGCGGTTGACCTCTGTACTGCCAATATAGCACAGGATACCGGCGTTGTCAATACCCATTCTATGGTAGTCCAAATAAAAATGGTGGGGCGGGCTGTCAACACAGCCGCAATCCCCACCACTGACATGGTACCACAATCCGATACCGCTGTCAATACCCATTCTATGGTAAACCCAACAGCTTTTACGGTACGCTGCATTTGGTTGACAACGCAACCAAAAAAGCTGTTCGCTCCCCAAGGTGCAGCAAATAAAAAGACACCAGAAGCTCCCTGCCGGTAAGACAGTAATATTGCAATTTCTTGGAACAGGCATGATCTCGGTCATGCCTGTTTCGCTTTTCGGCTTCGTTTTATCCACGATGCGGACAGGCTACTGCAGCTCGGCAGGGTCCGTCTGCGCTGCGATGCAAGGAAGCCCAATGGCATCCAGCTGCTCCTGAACGGCTTTATCGGGGGGCGTATCGGTGATCAATTGGGTGATATCCGAAAACCTGCCGTAGGAGATAAAAGCAGTTTGATTGATCTTGGAGTGATCCGCCAGCAGAAAAACCTGATCGGAGAACTCCATAACCTTTTGCTGCAAGCCGCAGATCGTATCATTCTGATCGCACATGCCGCGGTTGAGATTGAATGCCTGACAGGAAAGAAATGCCTTATCAAAGCTGTACCGATGCAAATTCTCAATGGCGCTGTAACTGCTGAAGGCATCAAAGTCCTTGAGATACTGACCGCCGATACATTCCAGATGAACATTGGAGGAGTCGGCGAAAAACTGCATGACAGGCAAAGAATTTGTCACAATAGTCAACGGCACGTTTTGCAGCTGGGCGCAAAGGGCAAATACAGTGGTGGAGTAGCCCAGAAAGATGCAGTCATTCGGCTTGACATACTGTGCGGCAACGGCTGCCATTGCGTTTTTATTCTTTGAAAGGATATTGCGCAGAACGCTGGCCGGCGCACGCTTGGAGACCTGCGGACGGAATTTGGCACCGCCGTAGGTTTTTGTCAGGATGCCCTCCTGCGCAAGGGAATCAATATCCCTGCGAATGGTTTCCAGGCTTACCCCGAACTGATTGGATAATTCCGATATGCTGACAGTTTTCTTTTCATAAATAATATCCCGAATCAAGTCTTTTCTTTCGACCGGCAACAAAGGCAACGTCCCCTCTCCGTTATAGATTTGTGATTTCCCCGAAACGCATATTTCCATATTTTAATAATACCACATCGTCATCAAAAAGACAAACAATATTTCTACAAGACAACGCAAAACATGCACAAATATCACAGCATATTCTTGTACAGCACAACAAAAAACAACACAATACCGCAGAAAGCATTTACAACCAGTCAAAACACTGGTATAATTCAACCAAAACAGAGGTAAAACAAAACACCTTTGCAATACATCACAACAACGATGGAGGGATTTTACTATGAACGAAAAATTGGAAGCTGCACGCCGGAACCTGAACGACGCCGAGACCGGCGGTATTGCTGCTGAAGGCTATACCGTGCCGGATATGGGAGAATATGTTCTGATGCCCGGCAACCCCAGACGCATCAGCCTGATGGCTGCCCAGTGGGATGAGGGGACCCAGAAGGAATATGACCTGAACCGCGGTTACCGCGCAGCGACCGGTGAGTATAAGGGGACACATATTGCGGCAATGTCCACCGGAATGGGCGGCCCCAATTTGGAGCTGCCGCTGACCACCATGGCTTCGGTCGGCGTAAATACTTTTATTCGTGTCGGCACTACCGGCGCCATCCAGCCCGGTATTAATATCGGAGATATTATCATCAATGACAGCAGCGTGCGGCTGGACGGTACCTCCCGCCAGTATATTCGGGATGAATATCCCTCTGCGGCATCCTACGAGGTGACGATGGCGCTGGTGCAGGCTTGTGAAAATCTCGGCTTTACCTATCATGTGGGCACGGGCTGCACCACGGCTTCCTTCTATGCCGGCCAGTCCAGACCTTCCTTCGGCGGCTACAAGCGCAGCGACTGTGAGGATGATTACAGGGATATGCAGGCTGCCGGTATTCTCAATTATGATATGGAGGGCGCAGCGCTGTTTACCATGGCCCGGCTGTTTGGCCTGCGTGCCGGCATGTGCGCTTCTGTCATTGTGCAGCGTGTTACCGGCGAGGCCAGGGAGGATGGCGGCGAAAAGCGCGCCTGCATGGTGGGCGCCGAGGCAATCCGTCTGCTGACCGAGTGGGATAAGAAGAAAAAAGCAGCGGGCAAAAAATATCTCTCTGCGGATATGATGAAATAAATCGGCGATGCTGATGGAGAAAAGAAAGGTCGCTATCATGGAAAAACAAGAAGCAAAGCAGTTGGTTTTGGAAACGACCAAGCGGGCATATGCAATGGGCCTGTTTGCGGGAACCAGCGGCAATCTCAGCATTTATAATTCAGCAAAGGGTGAAATCTACATTACACCCAGCAGCACGCCATATGAAACCATGCAGGCGGAGGATATCGTGACCATCGATCTTGAGGGCCATGTGCTGGAGGGCGAGCTGTTACCCTCCTCCGAGTGGCGTCTGCATACGGCGATTTATAAGGCACGCCCCGATGCAGGGGCGGTGGTACATACCCATTCCCCTTATGCGACCGCCTATGCCACAATGGATAAACCGATCCCGATCATTCTGGTGGAAATGCTGCCCTTTATCGGGGATACGGTCAAGGTTGCGCGTTTTGCGCTGCCGGGTGACCCTGCGGTAGGAACGGAGGCGGTACGTGCGCTGGAGGGACGAAAGGGCTGCCTTTTGCAGAACCACGGCGTAGTGGCAATCGGTGAGGATTTGCCGTCTGCTGTTACAACGGCTGTTTATATCGAGGACGCTGCGAAAATCTGCTATCTGGCTGATACGGCCGGAACGTCGAATCCGATTCCAGAAGAGCAGATTGCATTGTTCAGGGCAAGAATGAAGGGAGGGAAGGCATGATGAAACGCGCAGACGAGGGAATGGCATTCATGCTGCGGTACGAAAACGTAGCATGGTACGAAAACGGCTGTGTACGGATCCTTGACCGCCGCATCTATCCCATTCGCACGGAATATGTAACCTGTCATTCCCACACCGAGGTAGCGCAGGCGATCGCCGATATGGTGACGCAGAGCGCAGGGCCCTATACGGCTGCGGCAATGGGGATGGCATTGGCTGCCTACGAAGCTGCAAAAAAGAATGTGGCGGATATTGAAGGCTATATGGAAAAGGCGGCCTATACGCTTTCTCACGCACGGCCCACCACAGCGGAGAAAATGAAGCTGGTGACCGGAGCCGCTTTGGCAGAGGCACGCCGCTGCCTGCAGGAGGGCAAGACCGGTATGCTGCTGGTGGATGCCATGCAGGAGTATGCATTCCAATATATCAATAATACCTATCTGAAGTATATGCAGACGGGAGCAACCCTGGCGGAAAAGATCCCGAACCACGGCACGGTAATGACCCAGTGCTTCGGTGAGACCGTCATCGGCACGATGCTGCTGGCATGCCGTCGGCAGGGGAAAGAGATCAAGATGATCTGTGCGGAGACCCGGCCCTATTTTCAGGGCGCGCGTTTGACGGCAAGCGTGGGCTGCGATATGGGATTTGATACCAGCGTGATCACCGATAACATGCCGGGTTATGTGCTGAATGCCAAGCATGTTGATGTATTCACCTCCGCAGCCGATGTTATCACAATGGACGGATATGTGGTCAATAAAATCGGCACATTCCAAATTGCGCTGGCGGCGAACTACTGGGGCATTCCCTACTATGTGACCGGAACGCCGAACCTCTCTCATCCGTCCATCGACAGCGTGACCATCGAGGAAAGAGACCCCGAGCTGGTACTGGAGGCGATGGGCACCCGTGTGACCATGCCGGGCGTGAAGGGGATTTACCCCGCATTTGATATCACCCCGCCCAAGCTGTGCAGCGGCGTAGTGACCGACCGAGGAATTTTCCCGCCCACCAACCTGCAGGCATACTACGAGGGGATCGATAACATCGACCAGTCACTGCTGTAACTTATGTTGAACCATGGTGCAGGGTGATCTGCACCAAAAAATAAAAACACAAAAAGAAAGGACAATGAATCATGAAAAGCTCAAGAAAAGTTTTGGCACTGCTGCTGGCGCTGATGATGGTCTTGGCATTCGCCGCCTGCGGCCCCCAGAAGGACCCGACCCCTACTCCCGACCCCGCCGCCCCGGGCAGTTCCGACAAGACCGTTACCCCCGATGAGATCAGCGATGTAATGGATTCGGCAGATGGCAGGTACGAGATCGCCATGGTGACCGACCTGGCGCAGCTGAAGGACAAGGCTTTCAATCAGGGCACCTGGGAGGGCGTAAAAACCTACGCCTATGAACACGGGAAATCCTACAAGTATTACCAGCCTGCCAACGGCAGCGAGGCAACCGACTCCGACCGCTATGATGCATTTATTGCCGCGATCAATAACGGTGCAAAGATCATTGTAGTGCCCGGCTATGGTCAGTACAATGCGCTGTATCAGGCAGCGACCGAGCATCCCGAGGTTTCCTTTGTATTCATCGACGGCTGGGATGTCGGCTTGGACAATGTAGCGGGCATCTTCTACCATGAGGAGCAGTCCGGCTTTATGGCGGGCTATGCCTGCGTGAAGGACGGCATGACCAAGCTGGGTTATTCCGGCGGTGGCGGCGGCAGCAACCCTGCAATAAGCCGCAGCTGTTATGGATTTGTACAGGGCGCTAACGCGGCAGCAGCCGAAATGGGCGTTCAGGTCGAAATGAAGATCAGCTACCTGTACGGCGATTCCTATTCCGCTTCCGATGCCCTTCAAACCCAGATCAATGGCTGGTATGCCTCTGGGACGGAAGTCGTAATGTCTTACGGCGGCAAAATGTGCGACAGCGTTTTTGCGGCGGCTGCTGCCAATAATGCCTATTCCATCGCCGGCGATGTTGACCAGTCCGGCGATTCCAAGACCGTTATTACCTCTGCCTTGAAGGGCCTTGGCGCATCTGTTCAGCTGGCACTCTCCAGCTATTATGACGGTAACTGGGATTCCATAAAGGGCGGCACCCAGTTGGGGATCAAGGAAGGCGCAGCCGGCCTTCCCATGGCGACTTCCCGCTTCGAGACCTTCAGCGAGGCGGATTATGAGGCACTGGTGGACGCAATGATATCTGGTGAGCTGGTTGTCAGCGCCGACTTTGAAAAGTTCATGGCAGGCGAGGAGACCTTCAGCAATGTGACCGTAAATTTCATCAAGTAAAACTGTTCTGTCCAAAGACGGCACGGCGGCGGGTTTCCGCTGCTCGTGCCGCTCTGCGGCAGGAGCGAATAAACACTTGCAGAGCGGGAGTGAGACAATGCAGAGTGAATACGCAATCGAAATGATTGATATTACCAAGATATTCCCGGGCATCGTTGCAAACGATCACATAACACTTCGTCTCAAAAAGGGAGAGATTCATGCCCTGCTGGGAGAAAACGGCGCAGGGAAATCCACGCTGATGAGTGTGCTGTTCGGAATGTACCAGCCGGATGGGGGAGAGATCCTTATGAACGGCCGTCCGGTGCGGATCAACAGCCCGAAGGATGCAAATGACCTGGGGATCGGCATGGTACATCAGCACTTCAAGCTGGTGGAATGCTTTACGGTGCTGGAAAATACCATTTTAGGCGTAGAGCCGAAAAAGCTGGGATTTGTACGGAAAAAAGAAGCGAGGAAAAAGGTGGTGGCGCTTTCCGAGCAATACGGTCTGCAGGTGGACCCCGATGCGCTGGTGAAAAACATTTCTGTCGGTATGCAGCAGCGTACCGAGATCCTGAAGATGCTGTACCGGGAAAACGATATTTTAATTTTTGATGAGCCCACGGCGGTATTGACGCCGCAGGAAATAGATGAGCTGATGGGGATCATGCGCAATCTGGCGGCCGAGGGGAAAAGCATCCTCTTTATCACGCATAAGCTCAATGAGATTATGGCGGTGGCTGACCGCTGCAGCGTGCTGCGCAAAGGGAAATACATCGGCACCGTACAGGTGAATGAGACAACAAAGGATGAGCTGACCACCATGATGGTAGGCCGTCCCGTACAGTTGACCGTTGAGAAAAAGGAAATTGAACGGCAGGCGCCGGTGCTGGAGGTCTCGGATCTTTCGGTTGCCAGCCGCTATCATAAAAAAGATGCTGTACGCCATGTCAGCTTTGATGTGCATGGCGGTGAGATCGTATGCGTGGCCGGAATTGACGGAAACGGACAAAGTGAGCTGATATATGCCCTGACGGGACTGGAAAAGGCATCCGGCGGCAGAATCGTTATCGGCGGGCAGGATGTGACACACCGCAACGTGCGTTTTCGCAGTGAAGCCGGCATGAGCTGCATACCGGAGGATCGTCACAAGCATGGCCTGGTGCTGGATTTCTCTCTGGAGGATAATCTGATCCTTCATAACTACTACCAGCCGCGGTTTGACCCCAACGGCTTTATAGACCGTGCCGAGGAGCGAAAATATGCCGACGGGCTGATCGAACGCTTTGATATACGCTCCGGACAGGGCGCTGCCACGATCGTGCGCAGCATGAGCGGCGGTAATCAGCAAAAAGCGATCATTGCCCGGGAAATCGATAAGGACGATGCCCTGCTGATCGCGGTACACCCCACACGCGGTCTGGATATTGCTGCGATCGAATATATTCATCGGCAGATCGTACAGCAGCGGGATAAAGGGAAGGGCGTTTTGCTGGTTTCCTACGAAATGGACGAGGTGATAAACCTTGCCGACCGTATCCTTGTGATGTACGAAGGGGAGATCGTGGGGGAACTGGACCCCAAAACGACGACCCCGCAGGAGCTGGGGCTTTATATGGCGGGTGCCAAGCGTAATTCGGACGCAGCGGGGAAGGAGGAGAGTGCAGATGCTTAAAAGGTTTGCGGCATCACTGAAAACCTCGGGCAGCGGGCCGAATAAGGTGCTGTCATCACTGGTTGCCATTCTGCTCGGCTGTGCTTTCGGCGGTATGCTGTTGGTGGTCATTGCCCTTACGGTACGGGAGATCAACTTCGCTTCCGCTTGGGACGGAATTCGTGTGGTACTGGCCGGTGTGTTCAATCTCGGAAGAGACGTCAACGGCAGCGGTGCGCTGCAGTTTGGCTTCAATGGAAAGCTGGTCGGCGATATGCTGTTCCGGGCGACACCGCTTATCATGACCGGGCTGTCGATCGCTGTTTCCTACAAGACCGGGCTTTTCAATATCGGCGCGCCGGGACAGTATCTTGCGGGAACGGCGGCTGCCATTGCGGTAGGCCTATCGGTAAATACCGAGGTGGTTCCCTCGTGGATCGCGTGGCTGTTGGCGCTGCTGGCAGCAATGCTTGCCGGAGCGGTGTGGGGGGCGATCCCCGGAATCTTCAAAGCATATCTGAATGTCAATGAAGTCATTACCTCCATCATGACAAACTGGATCGCGGCAAATATGGTGGCGTCTGTCTTTGACGGCAGTAAATTCGTGAATAAAATCGATTACGGTAAAACCGGGTTCACCCTAAAGCTTGCCACCAACGGCGTGGCAACGGCCAAGCTGGGGCTGGATAAGCTGTTTCCCGGCAGTAGTGTTAATGCGGGGATTCTGCTGACCGTTTTGTTTGCGGTGGTGTGCTGGCTGCTGATGAGCAAATCCCGTGTGGGGTTTGAATTGCGTGCCTGCGGCAGCAATAAAAACGCGGCAAAGCTGGCCGGCATGAATGAAAAGCGCAATATTGTGCTTGCCATGGCAATTTCCGGCGCACTTGCCGCAGCGGGTAGTGCTCTTTACTATCTCCAGGGTGATATTGAATTTTACTGGCACACATCCATGTCGCTGCCGGCTGCCGGCTTTAACGGCATAGCGGTGGCGCTGTTGGCGAGCTGTCACCCCATCGGCTGTATATTCGGCGGTCTGTTTATGGCATACCTCAGCATATCCGGCAGTCAGCTCAGCGTGCTGACACCCTTTAATGAATACAATGCCAGCATTATCATTGCTGCTATTGTTTACCTTTCCGCTTTTACACGCTTCTTCCAGGATCTGTTCCGGCAGCGTGAGCAAAAGGTATCTGCCGACCCGAAAACGGAGACAGTCCCGGCAAAACCGCTGCCGGTAACCGGCGAAGATAAAACGGAGGTGAAAGAAGAATGACATTTCTTTTGCAGCAAACGCTTATTTACAGCGTTCCGTTAATCCTGGTCGCCCTTGCCGGCGTCTACTCCGAGCGCAGCGGCATAATCAATTTGGCGCTGGAAGGCATTATGATCATCGGTGCATTTTCCGGTGCATGGTTTGTGCGCACTATGCAGGTGAACGGCTGGAACGAGGAGCATGCGCAGGGGCTTTTATTACTCACGCTGCTGATTACTGCGGCGGCGGGTGCGGTATTCTCTCTGCTGCTCAGCTTTTCCGCCGTGACCATGAAAGCGGATCAGACCATCGGAGGAAGACCATTTTTATTCGTCAATGCTCTAATTAACCGTCGGGGAATAGCTACAGGAAATTGACATGGATGAGCTGTCTTTTCAATGTGTTTTGCTTTTACATTTGGTATATCCCACACATCAGAAGGATTTTTGCCCATTGGATTGCCACTGAGTTGCCCCTTATTCGGTCCCTTATAAAATCGTTTTCCAGGATACTTTTGAGGAACTCGCACCTCATCCAAATTGAAAACAGTCTGTAGACCTTTTGTAAACCACAAAATCATTTCGTGCCTACCACTAAATCGCGTCGTACTATTTAACCCGTGTCCAAATGTCCAAACAATGCGATTTCTCAATATCAAAGGATTATCTAGCCCTTCACTCATGGATGTAAATATGTCATAAACAATGTAGTCAAGTGGTACAACGCATTTATCAGACACATGATATCCGATTTGCCAACAGATACTTCCTCCAGGTTTTACGACTCTATACAGATCACTAAAAATATCTTGATGCTGTTTCCTAAAGGTTTCGATATCGTCATGAGGATCCTCATAGGCTTTCCCAATACAATACGGAGGCGATGTTACAACTAAGTCCACACTTTCGCTAGGTAATCGTTTCAACAGCTTTCTACAATCGCCATTGTATAGCGTGACATTGTTTGATTCTTTAAAATTTTTATATATGCGCATGATAAGCTCCTTATAAAGCAGCAACGATTTCTACAAATCTACGCATGCTGACAGCACCCTTAAGAATATCATTTTCCTCCTGAAACACCATATAGTACCGGAACTGACTTCCCGCATGACTGCTCCATGCTTGACCGAGCGCGATTTTCTCCCGGCTATCGTCGTTTTTCAGGTGTTCGCCCTTGTTTTCCGCACAGATGAGCTTGCCGCTTTGGGTCATAATCAGAATATCGGGGTAGTGCTTGATAAAGCCGTTGATTGCAAAACCCTGACGGGCAATATTCCTGTGCCACCAGCGGACATTCGGCAGGGCGGTCAACTCCACAATCAGCTTCTGTTCCAGCTTGTTCATGTCGCCATCCTCAGCCGTATACAGCGAACGGGCGTATATGTCGGTATTGCTGGCGGGGTGAATGGACGCGGGCAGACGGAACGAGGGCATACAGACAACACGCTCCGTTTCCAGCCACTTATCAAAGGTTTCCCGATAGTGGGTTTCCAGCAGCGTTTCGATCTTGTCACGGATCTTCGCCGCATAGCCCAGCGGGGCTTTCTCCATCGCGGCGAGCTGTGCCTTGTCCATATCGTCCACAATGCGGTTTATGTAGGCTTTCAGTTCGGCGGCGTCCACCATGTTCAGCTTATTAAGCTGGTTGAACATCATATCCTTACATTGGCGCACACGGCTCTCCGGAGGCAGATTATTAAAATACTCCTTGAAATACCGCTGGTCTGCACTGGACATTTTGAACACTTTGGGCAAGCCGCCCTCACTGCTCCGCACATCGACCTTAGCGATTTCATCATCAGCGGCAGCAAAATCTATATCATATGCCTTACCTTTCAGGGTAAAGCCCTCGGCGAGCTGCTCCTTTTCCAGCAGTTCAAAATTACCCTGGGTAAACACAGTATCTGGGATCACCTGGAAAAACTGCGGGATCATAACGTGTTCAATCTCTTCCCGAAACTCCGGTTTGACAGAAAATGTCGTCACTTTATCCCGTACCTCATGGGGCAGGTTTCTTATAAACGGGTCCATCGCCGCCTGCTTCACGGCCTCGTGATAGGTCTGTCCTGCTTTCTCAGCCTCGTCTAACATACTGTCCGCCTTCTGAGCGATTTCAGGGGATTTTTCCTGCTCTTTGCGCCGCTGCAATTCCTCGCCGATGGATTTGCCGTCCAGCCATGAAAGCTCGTCCTGTTCCGCTTCCTGCTTAGGCTCCAGGATGGAAAACTGCTTCGGAGGTTGCTCCATCGGCTTCTGAACCGAAGACGCAGGTAGGCGGTAATCCTGAGCGCTAAAGCCCGCGCTATTCAGCCCCTTGATGATATGCTGAACAGTTTTATTAAAATCATTTGAGGAAGTCAGAACATACGACATATCTAAAGATGGCTCGCTATGCTGGACAGC
>OLPI01003655.1_pt1 | contig 10696 bp, 9 predicted proteins | sample 1672361 | NCBI WGS metagenome assembly OLPI01 (sample SAMEA3136675, study PRJEB25190) | human gut metagenome
GCAATGCTTACAAGATCCTTAGTCTTGCTCGTCTGCCAGTTCCGACACTTCCGCATTCATCTTTGCTCTCTCGCGAAGACAAGATATATAATACATGAGAATTGTTATTCTGTCAACAGTTTTTTTGAAATTTTTTAATTTTTTTGAACTATTGCATAAACTGTTAATATTTCTTCTGTTTCAGCAGTACATGCTTAATGTATGAAAAAGTTTTTTCTTCTCCTTCTTCGGCCAGCATCTCTAACAATTCATGCAAAAGTTTTGCCGTATCCGGATGAATCATTTTTCCAAGTCTTGCCGCACCCTTTTCGTAATATTCCAATGGATGCCAGTTTCTGTATGCTTCTCCCTGGTAAGTCTTTGAAGCTGCAATACGATCCATGAACATCTCTACCACGTACCGAAGCGGCATTTTCAAACCAACCATGCCTTCTCCCGGTGTCACACTATAATCAATCCAGTATTCATAATGATGCTTATTCCGTCCTTTATGATGAAGCCATGCCCGGGAATATCCGGTTGCTTCTCTTTCCGCATTATTCGGACTTCGATTTCCCTGATAGTACTTACATCCCACAAGGAACTCCGTCGGAGAATATTTTGACATATCATGAAGAAGGCCCTGCTTATAAAGTCCTACTTCAAAACATTCTTTCATAACAAGATATTTATGATGATTGATCGTCTGTAAGTGTTGTAATGCTTTCATTTTTCTTCGTCTCAACCTCCACAATCCGGTCCGCCGTAAACACCACGATCGACCTCTCTTTTAACTCTGCTGGTCTTTTAAAAGTTCCGGGTAATCCAGAATTCCACGATCTGTCGTTGCTCTTACATACCACCCATATCCCTTAGGCAACGCCGGCAGCGCAAATACGTGCTCCAGCCAATGCATATTATATGCCACATAGCAATCCGCATTCTTCGTCCGGGCTCCACTGTAATATACTCCAAGCTGTCTGCTTGATACTTCTTTCGGCACCTGCCAAGCTTCCTCGCCATGATACGATACATCAGGAACGCCACAGCAACTCAGATCAATCCCCTGAAGTTCCCTCTCGGGTGTCAGAAGATCATGCTCTTTTCTAAATAAAATCAGTTTTTTAACAAAATCATGTAACGTCTTTTTCTTTTCCAGCCCCCGCCAGTCCGTCCATCCGACAGAATTGTCCTGGCAGTAAACATTATTATTGCCCTTTTGGGTGTTACCGAATTCATCTCCTGCCAGTATACATGGTGTTCCTTGTGAAAGAAGTAACAGGAAAAACGCATTATAAATCTGATGTTTTCGAAGTTCTGTAACAGCTTTTTTCCTGCTTGGCCCTTCCGCCCCGCAGTTCCAGCTGTAATTATAATCCGGTCCGTCCTGATTCTTTTCTCCATTTTCCTCATTGTGTTTTGAGTCATAGGATACAAGATCATTTAAAGTAAAACCGTTCTGATCTGTAATACAATTAAATATTCCCTGTTTCTCTGAATGATGCTTAAGCCAGTAAATCACATCCGGAATCATGCCTTCATCGCCTTTAAGGAAACGACGCATCACTGTCTGGAATCCCAGTTCGTGTTCCATTATCTTTGTTTTTTTCAAAACCGGATCTGCATGAACACTTTCTATCGGAATGACCAATGGGTTCAGTATAAAACCATCTATATGATATTCCATCACATAATACCGCAGGCATTCCAGCATCATCATCTTATCTGCACCTGTACAGAACGGCATTTCAAGCACAACCTCTATTCCGGCTTTATGGCATGCTTTGACCATATCCTTAAGTCCTCTGGCCCCATCACCATCCGAAGAATATGCACTCTTAGGAGCAAAATAGAACCCTTCTCCATATCCCCAGTAATTTCTATATGTCTGGCATTCCTCAAATTCATACACCGGCATACAATGGATCTGATTAATTCCAAGATCTGTAAGATAATCTATCTTTTCTATAATCCCCTGAAACGTTCCTTTCGACTTTACCTTCGACGAAGCATGTCTTGTAAATCCCCTTACATGCAGACTGTAGGCAATTACCTGATGATAAGGGATCTGTAAAGTGTGATCTCCCTCCCAGTCATACTCCTGTGACAGAAAACGGCCTCTGATTTCATGTCTGGCGGTCTCTTTTTTTACACCCCAATGCTCTCTTCCGGCCAGCGCCTGCACATAAGGATCCACAACAACCTCACCATCAATCAAATAATTATACTCATACTCTGCCGGTTCGATATCCGTAAGTGCAATACAGCGTACTTCTCCCACTGCCGTCTCCATCTCAAATTGTCTGTACAGTCGTTTTCTTCCTGCACGATATATTAACAGCTGACATTTTTTCTCTGTCGGAACTGCAATCGAAAAATTTATTTTGTTCTCACTGATCTGAACCCCCAGCGGTAACGGATATCCCTGAACCTCTCTCATATTATTTCCTTCCCATTGTCTGCTAACGCCTATTGCCATCCATCTGCGCCATACATTTCAACATTCTCTTTATTGATCATAAATACATCTACGGATGTCTCTTTTTCAAAATCTTTCCCCTCCAGAATATCCAATGCAATATCAACCGCTTTCTTTCCGATGTTGACCGGCGACTGTGCAACGGTTCCTGCAATCTGACCATCTGCCTTTTTTAATTCTTTTTTTATATCCGGAGAGCCGTCTATACTGTATACAACCGTCTGATCATTTCCAGCAAGATTCAATGCAGTCTTAGCTGCCACGGCCATCTGATCATTTCCACACATAATCGCAGTAATATCCGGCTGTTCATTCAGAATCTTTTTTGCAGCTTCCAGTGCACTGTCGAACGTTCCGTTGGTATCTTCTCTTGCTACGACTTCAAATCCTTTTTCCGCTTTGGCAATTGTCTGCTCAAATCCCGTAATACGGTCATTGACCGAATTCTGCTTTGTTGCCTCCAGAATCGCCACTGTCCCACCATCCGGATACTTTTCAATCAGGTCATTACCACAGAGCTTACCCGCTTCGCTGTTATTAGAACCGACATAGGCATCTATATAGTCTGTATCTTTCACCTGTGAATCTATATTGATGATCTTCACACCAGCCTCCTGCAAAGCCTGTAATGACGGAGTAATCTTTTCCCAGTCTACCGGGCAAAGAAAGATTGCATTAATCCCCTCATCGATCATCTCCTGTATCTGCTCCGCCTGCGTATCCGCATTCGATGACGGGTCTTTTACTACCATTGTGCACTCTTCTTTATCCACGACCTGCTGTACGGCCTCTTCAAGTGTTATAAAATACGGATTCTGCATATCAATTACAGAAAAGCCAAATTTGTACTTTCCTGCATCATCTGTCTGATCTGTATCCTCCGAATCATCTGTTGTATCCTCACTGACTGCATTATCCACTGGTTTTCCTGCTTCCTTTTTGCATGCGGATAATGCGAAAATGCATACGAGTAATACTGCGATCACTCCTAACATTCTCTTCTTCATCATGTTGTTATTCCTCCTTATTATTGCGTTACATACAGCTACATTCTACAACATTTTTGTCTGTTTGACTACTATCATCTTGCTTTTTATCGCTTTCTTTGTTAAAGTTAAGATAAGTTTTAAAATTAGTAAAGGAGACTATGATATGAGCGACACAAAGGAAACAGAAGGCTACACCACAGTAGAGCTTACACTTGACAATGACGAAGTCATCGAATGTGCAATCCTCACAGTATATGAAGCTGCAGGCAAGGAATACATTGCCCTGCTGCCTCTGGACGAAAATCTTGAGCCGAATGAAGCTGGTGATGTTTATCTTTATCAGTATAATGAAACCGAGGACGGCGAACCTGACCTCGGCAACATTGAAGACGATGAAGAATATGAAATTGCAGCGGATGCATTTGATGAATGGATGGATTCTCAGGAATTCGACGAATCAGACATTGAGGAGTAATTCGGATACAAAACGGGAAGGGAGAAGATCTTTCCCGTTTTTTTCTTTTACATAACTGATAACCAGCTTTCTCTTCGCTCTTGTCATCGCCACATAAAAAAGCCGGCGTTCTTCTTCTATTTCTTCGTCGGCAGTTGCTTTCTTGTATGGGCAGCTTCCCTCATTTGCTTCAATCACAAATACGGTATCAAACTCAAGTCCCTTTGCAGCATGCATTGTCATCAGGTTTACCCCTTCTTTTTCTCCGTTTTTCTTATTCTGTTCTTTCAGCATTTTTCCATAACTTTCAATATGTTCAAACCATTCTTTTATGGTGCCATACCCCTTGGAGTTCTGCCAGATTTCTTCAAGCACTGCAAAAAGATCTTCCGAAGAAATCTTTCTGTATGCTGCATATTCCTTCAGAAACTCATCATATCCCATGCGTTTCCGTATATATTGAATGGCTGCATACGGTGTCTTGTCACAGATCATCTTCATGTCCCATTCCAGCTGATCGATTCTGTCAACCATCCAGTCTTTATCCCGGTAATATCTCCGGAGTGATTCATAAGAAACATTTCCTGTCTTCATACTCTCTCTTGTAAGATAGCGGTTTGGCCGGTTCGCAATCTGGAGAAAATATTTTCTGTCATATTCTCCCTGTGACAAACGGAGATAACTGATCATATCAAGCGCTATAAAATGCTCATAAATGTTATTCAGATGTTCTTTCATCACAAACGGGATCTGATACTCCGTCATCAGTTCTGACATTGCCCTTGCATCCACATTTGTCCTGTACAATACAGCCATTTCCGTATACGATACACCTTTTTCCCGGTATTCGCGAATCCTTTCCAACACATATTCCGCTTCCTGCACCGGATCTTTTACTTCCTGAACATGAACTGTCTCATCTGGTTTCCTGAATGCCTCTATCTTTTTTTCAAACCGGATTTTATTATTTCCGATCACACGCAGAGCCCCTTTTACAATATATCCGCTGCTGCGATAATTGACATCCAGAAGGATCTGTCTGGCCTTTGGATAATCCTTCATAAATTCCTTCATGATTCCCGGCTTTGCCCCTCTGAATCCATACACTGACTGATCATCATCCCCTACCACAAACAGATTGTCCTGAGGCGCCGCCAGCATCCGTACCACATCATATTGTGCCTGATTCACATCCTGAAATTCATCTACAAGAATATACTGAAATTTTTCCTGCCATTTTTTCAGGATATCCGGCCGTTTCATAAAAAGATCTCTGCACTGTATCAGCATATCCTCAAAATCAATTTTACGATATTTCTTTTTTGTCTCCTCATAGGTTCTGTACAGTTTGCGGAATTTCTCTGTCGTATATTTCACCGGCTCATATTCTTCAATATCCATACAGTTATTTTTTACATTTCCTATCTCGATCGCCAGTTCCTGCAGATAATCTTTTTCTTCATCTGCCTCCGGTTCCTGATCCCAGTCAATTCCGGGTAAAATTTCTCTTAATATCCTGTACTTTTCTTCATCCGATAAAAGATTCGACTGATTCAGGCGATACGCCCATTTCAAAATTCCATAATATATTCCATGAAATGTGCCGAATGTTACTGCATAAGAAGAAGGACCACATATACTTCGGGTCCTGTTTTTCATCTCCCAAGCCGCATACTTAGTAAAGGTAATGACCAGAATTTCTTCTGGCCTTACCTTATGCTTCATGATCAGATATTCTATTCTCTTTGCAATGGTTAGAGTTTTCCCTGAACCGGGACCGGCAAGGACCATACATGGTCCTTTATTATGGGCGACTGCCTCTGTCTGAGCATGATTTAAACTCATAGAATCCCCTTACTTGCTTAATAATTCAATTCCGTCTTTAATACGTTTTACAGATTCTTCTTTTCCAAGAATTTCCATAATCTCTGTTGCACCACCCGGCGTGCTCTGTTTTCCGGAAACTGCAGTACGGATTGGCCACATTACATATCCTACTTTCACGCCCTTCTCATCAACATACTTTTTAAGAAGTGCAAATAATGCATCATTGCTGTAATCTTCCTGAGCTTCCAGCAGCGGCAGAACTTCTTTTAATACTTCCAGTGAATTTTCTTCATTCGTTTTCATCTTTTTATGGCAGTACATAGCTGTATCATATTCCGGTACTGCTTCAAAGAAATCAATCTGTTCCTCGATATCCGGGAAAATCTCAATTCTTGATTTTACCAGTGCTGCAATCTTCTTCAGATCATAATCTTTTGTAATAACATCGCGGACATACTTCTCGGCTCTTTCATAAAACTTATCGAAGTCCATAGCCTTGATATATTCCCCATTCATCCACTTCAGTTTTCCAAGATCGAATACAGCCGGTGACTTGTTCATTCGATGGAAATCAAATGCTTTTACCAGTTCTTCCAGTGAGAAGATCTCCTGATTTCCTTCCGGTGACCATCCAAGAAGTGCTACGTAGTTTACAACTGCCTCTGTCACAAATCCCTGCTCGATCAGATCTTCGTAAGAAGAGTGTCCGCAACGTTTACTCAGTTTCTTATGGTTCTCATCTGTAATAAGCGGACAATGAACATATACCGGTACATCCCATCCAAAAGCTTCATAAATCTTATTATACTTCGGTGCAGATGACAGATATTCATTACCGCGCACTACATGTGTAATTCCCATCAGGTGATCATCGACAACATTGGCAAAATTATATGTCGGATATCCGTCTGACTTGATCAGGATCAGATCGTCCAGTTCCTCATTCGGCACTGTAATATCTCCGTAAATCTCATCATGGAATGTTGTTGTGCCTTCTGTAGGCATGTTAAAACGGATAACATGTGGTTTTCCAGCTGCGAGATTCGCCTCAACCTCTTCTTTACTTAAATGCAGGCAGTGCTTGTCATATACAACAATCTCTGTTCCGCCATCTTCATCTGAAACTTTACTCTTCAGCGATTCCAGACGCTCTTTATCGCAGAAACAATAATAAGCATCCCCCTGTTCAATCAGCTGTTTTGCATATTTCAGATAAATTCCCTGTGCATTACGTTCACTCTGTACATATGGACCTACTCCTCCATCTTTATCCGGACCTTCGTCGTGAACCAGTCCTGTTTCTTTCAGAGTATGATAAATAATATCCAGTGCTCCTTCCACAAAACGTTCCTGATCTGTATCCTCAATTCGGAGAATAAAATCTCCGCCTTCATGCTTTGCGATCAAATAAGTATACAACGCTGTTCTTAAGTTTCCTACATGCATTCTTCCTGTAGGACTTGGTGCAAATCTTGTTCTTACCTTACTCATAACTATCATTATCTCCTGTTTCTTATTGTTTTTAAATGTATGAAATCTATGTATTACTACATACATTAGAACACTATTCGTCCTTTCATTGTAGCACAAGTCTGTAACTGACAGCAACCTTTTCTATCATATCTTTCCTTTTTGCTGTTTTTTGAGTTTTCTCTCGATCCAATATTCTTTCTGGAAAACTTCTCTCGGAATAGACACGATACACACAATTCCAAGCACGATTGCAAAAGCCACTTTTACCGCTCCCAATCCTTTTACCGCTGCCATAGCAAGCTGATTGGTCACCAGATAATATGCCGTAAAATATATTCCGGCACCCGGTACTAACGTGATAATTCCCGAAATCAGGAAAATTGTAATAGGACACTTAAGCCGTACCGTCAACATTCTTGCCACCAGCACAGTACACACTGTTCCAATAAATGATGCTACCGCAACAGAACAATATACAGAAGCGAGCTTATATATCATCCAGCCCACCGATCCCGTAATTCCACATCCTATATAAAATCTTCTGGGCACCTGGAACATGACCGCATATGCTATCGTCCCGATAAACGAACACGCCAGATTTGCTACAATTTTTATGACCATCACAAAACGCCTCCCAACACATGATGATAAACCGTCAGAGCTGCCCCGACTCCGATTGCAATATATACAAATACCATGACCGCATCAATCATCTTCACTGTACCCGCCAGATAATCACTGTCCGCCAGATCACGGATTGCATTTACAAAAGCAAGTCCCGGTACCAATGGCATGATTCCGCCTGTTACAATTCCTTCCATCCGCAGATTTCCAAATGCCGGTATCTGCATTGCTGCCAACGCCATCGAAGCAATAATAATTCCTCCTACAATGTGAACCAGGATTTTGGAAATTCCGTGTTTTCCTGCAAACAATGACCACGCAAACACGACACAGCCGACAAAAATCGCCACAAACGCCTCCATCGGTGTTCCTCCCAACAGATATCCCAGTCCCCCAGCACTCAAACCTGCGGCTGCAATCTGATAGGATATCCTTTTTGTCGGCATTTTATTTATCTGTTTTAATTTTTTCCAGGCCTCTTCTATCCCTACATGCCCTGCTGCAATTTCTCTGGAAAGATCGTTTACTTCCGCTACGATCCCCAGATGTGTAGAAGAAAGCGGTACTTGTTTAACTTTTGTATATAATTTTTCTTTATCAGTTCCTGCACAAATAAAGAGTCCGTGACTCAATGTGAATAAATCTACATATTTCACTCCAAATCTATGACAGATCCGCATCATCGTCTCTTCCACACGAAAAATTTCTCCTCCGTTTTTCAGAAGCATCCGTCCTGCTTCCATCGCGAGATTGATCACACGTTTTGTATCAATCTCAGACATCAGTTCTTTTTTCAGATATTTCTCATCTTCATCGGAAAATCCGCATTTTTCGCAAAATTCCATGATGTCCAGGCAACGTTCCTTCTTCATATATACCCAGTCATACTGCGCACAGTAATGTTCACATATATAATGTATCATATATCTGCCGTAACCTTTTCCCTGATCCTTTTTTATGGTTACGATATTCTTAATCTCACATTTCTTTTCTTCTGAAAATATCACTATACAAAGTGTGCGGAGCTTTCCGTGTTCTTCCAGTAAGAACAGTTCTCCTTTTTCCAGCAATTTTCGAATTCTGGATTCATCCGGGTCACCAGCTCGAAGTAATTCTATATAATCTTCTTTCCCGTCTGTCACCTGTCGAATATTCATTTTTCGTTCTGCTCCTTTTTTGATTCTTGACCCTGCCTATTATAACACCTGTCATTCTAAAATCCTAGAGCATTTTTTCGCAAAAAAGATGTGCTTTTCGCACACCCTTTTTACCCCAATTATATCATCTTCCATTCGGCCGGCTTATAAGTTCTCCTCCCTTGTTGTAAAGCATCCCATCCCGGCTTTCATACACCGGATTATCCGGTGCAACTTCAATATACATAAGTCCGCCTATCTTCTCCAATACTCCTGGTGCAACAAAAGTAATATTCGCCGGAATATAGACTTCTACCGCATCCGAAATTCCATCCAGTGCATGTTCTCCTATTCCGCTGCATCTTTCATCTGCCGGAAAGATGATCATCCCATCACACAGAATCAGATCCAGATTCTCATATCCTTCTATCACGCCTTCTGAATTCACCTTAAAGCCTTCCAGGTTCAACAAGTCTTCTGTCATTGGTTCTCCTGCAGGTTCTTCTGTTATTTTTCCTGTTATAGATTCCGGAACACTCTTATCCGTAACTGTTTCCTGCGTTATGGTCTCTGTTTTCGCGGAGTCCATATTTGCCCATGCAGCTTTCCCGTCTTTTGCTTCCGGAACACCTTTTACTTCCGGAATTATTTCTTCTGTTTCCGTCGGTCTTATTACATCCTGCATCGTTTTCTTTATCGTCACAGACTTACATACACTTTTCGCAGTTTTCTTTACATCCAAAACCTTCTGAGTTCCTAATTCAAAACAATCTTTTACCATATCCACGCCATGACTTTCCGATACTGCTTTGCAGAATCCTTCACCGGATCCTGTATAAGCATCCATCTTCTCCACATTCATTATTCCTGCGACAAGACGGGTACAAATTGCCAATATAATCAACATAGCCACATCCATTCGGATCCATCTGTCCATGTTATTACGTTTTAATATAAATGTATCTGCTTTTACACCGGCACTCTTTTGTATATTCATTCCCATCTATCCACCTTCTTCCCTGACATTTCACTTATAGTTTATATATATGATTATAAAGCACGTACTTAAGGAAAGAAAGTGGCATCTCGCCACACTCGAGATACCACTTTCTTTTTAGCAGTTTCTTTATATCCTTTTATACGTTGATTTCCGCTGTTACGCCAAGGATTTCCTTATTTGCTTCCAGCATCGGATTTACCACATTATTCAGATATGCCTCCACCTGTACCGGTGCACGTCCTACATATTTGGCAGGATCCATTGTCTTCTGCAATTCTTCCAGTGAAAGGTTGAATGCCGGATCTGCTGCGATCAGTTCAAGCAGGTTATTATCCAGTCCTTTTTCTTTTACATTACGTCCTGCTTCCATAGATAATTCACGGATTCTCTCATGAAGTTCCTGTCTGTCTCCACCGGCTTTTACAGCGTCCATCATGATATTCTCTGTAGCCATGAACGGAAGTTCTGACATAAGTCTCTTTTCAATAACTTTCGGATATACAACCAGTCCGTCTACTACATTCAGACACAAGTCCAGAATACCGTCAATTGCAAGGAATCCTTCTGGTACGCTGAGACGTTTGTTTGCTGAATCATCCAGTGTTCTTTCAAACCACTGTGTCGCAGAAGTGATTGCCGGGTTCATGGCATCCACCATCACATATCTGGAAAGTGAAGCAATTCTTTCACTTCTCATTGGGTTTCTCTTATATGCCATTGCAGAGGATCCGATCT
>OLPI01003659.1_pt1 | contig 10693 bp, 9 predicted proteins | sample 1672361 | NCBI WGS metagenome assembly OLPI01 (sample SAMEA3136675, study PRJEB25190) | human gut metagenome
CGTTGGTGACAATGGTGTAGGTCTCTTCGGGGTTGAATGCCTCGCCGCCCACAGTCTGGATCATGACCCGGTTGATGGAGGCGGGCTTGCCATAGGTGGAGCCGGGATAGAGCTCCTTGGTGTCAAACTGGGCGCCGGTGTTCACGGTGAACTCAATGCCGGCCACCTGGGGGAAGCCGCCAATGGCCTCGGGGGTGCAGTAGGTGGAGGCCTCCAGAGCTTCCAGCAGCTCTGCGCCGGTCACCTTTACCACGTACAGGGTGTTGCCGAAGGGGAGGACGGTGTTGATGTCCTTCTTGGTGATGTCCCCGGCGGCGATGCTGGCGCGGATGCCGCCGCCGTTGGTGACGGCCGCGTCCACCCCTTCATCCAGGAGGCCGGCCTGCCACAGCATGGCGTCGGCGATCAGGTCGCCCAGATTGGTCTCGCCGGTGCGGACGTTGGCTTTCTCGCCGTCCAGAGCAACCTCGGTCTTGGCAAAGACCGTGCCGTAGTCGGCGTCGATTTCCTTCTGGATTTCCTCGGCCCGGGCGGCGACCTTGGCGTCGGGGGTGACGGTCAGCTCGCTGGTGGCCAGGCTGGAGGTGGAGATGGTGCCGTCGGGGGAAATATCCACCATGCCCACGTTGGCCAGCTTGGTACCGGTGGAGGTGAGCACGGTGTCACCCACCTTGCCAGTGCCGTTGGTGGCTTCCTTGATCTCTTCCAGGGTGGAGTGGGAGTGGCCGTCGATGAAGACGTCAATGCCGGTGACCTTCTCCAGCAGGTCGATGGAGCGGTTGCCGGTGGACTCAGCGTCAATGCCCAGGTGGCCCAGGCAGATGATGTAGTCGCAGCCGTCGGCCTTCAGGGCGTCCACCTGGGCCTGGGCGCAGTCGAACATCTCCTGGGCGGCCAGGAAGGAGACCCCCTTGATCTTGTCCGGGTGGGCCTTGGTGGCGGTCTCAGGGGTGTCCAGGCCGAAAATGCCGATCTTTTTGCCGTCGGTGGTGGTGAAGGTGGTCTGATCCCCCAGGGCGGCGGCGTTGTCATACCGTACGTTGGCGGCCAGGATGGGGAGGTCCGCTTCCCCGGCCAGGGTCTTCAGATTGGGGTAGCCGTAGTCAAACTCGTGGTTGCCGGGGGCGGCCACGTCGTAGCCGGCCAGGTTCATAAGCTCAATGGCGGTCTTTCCCTGGGAGGCGCTCACGGTGGGGTCTCCCTGGATAAAGTCGCCGGCATCCGCCAGCAGCACATAGGCGCCGGCCGCTTGGTAGGCCTGCTTCAAGGCGGCGACTTTGGCATACTCGCCGATGGCCCCGTGGACATCGTTGGTGTGCAGAATAACGATGTGACCGGTCAGGTCCTGTTCCGTCTCTGTGGCTCCGGCGGGAATGGCCAGGGCCAGCACCATGACCAGTGCCAGGAAGAGCGCGGAAAACTTCTTCCATAGTTTCATGTTGGACAATCCTCCATATCTTCAAATTTCCCGGGGACGAGAGAGGGACCTCTCACCCGCGGTGGTAGGGATAGTATAGCGTATTTTTGCGTACATTGCCACCATTTCCAACGAAAATTTTGGGAAAAATATGCAGGAAACGGAAACCCGTCTCCCCCGCTGCCGGGCGGGGGAGACGGGCTGTCACTGGGCGGCGGGGTTGCTGAAGAAGCCGCCGGTTTTGTCGTATTGGTATTCCAATGCCTCGGTGATCCGCTCCACCAGATAGAGGAACCGGGCAAACTTTTTCCGGGGGTCCAGACTGATTTGGTGGACGTAGTAGGTGGCCAGCGGCAGATGCCAGGTGCCGTCGGGGCGGGGCTTCTGACCGGCCAGGAGGGCGTCGGTGGGGAGGAAATAGAGGGCCTTCATAAAGGAGGTTCCCTCCGGGGTCACGCCGTAGCCCAGAATGGCGGCGTAGTCAAAGTTCACCTGGGTGAAGTCGTTGGCGTCGGATTCCTCCCAGGGACTTTTGGCCATGGGGAGAAAGAAGGGACGGATCACCAGGGTCTGGTCCTTCAGATGGGCCAGCTTTTGGTCAATGGGGTTGGCGCTTTGGGCCAGGGGCTGGCCGTCGGTCCGTTCCAGCCGGGCGGTGAGCCAGCCGTTCTCCGCAGTCTGAAAGGTGACCCGGCGCTCGGCGGCGTAAGGGGTGTAGCGGTTGAGAATTTCCGCGGCTTCCCGGACCAGACCGGCCCGGTGGGTGAGTTTGTTTTCTTCCATTGGGAATACCTCCTTTGTAAGATCGAGAATGCGTGGGGGAGAACTGCGGTCTACCGACGGTAGAGCAGGTTCCGCTCCACGGCGGTGTACTGTTCCAGTATGGCCTGGTCCTCCTGGGACGGGGAATAGGTGCCCTTCCCGTCCTGGTCCACAAAGAGGGTGCGGCGGGAGAGGAGCATGTGGGAGGCCACCTCCCGGTCCAGCCAGGAGAAATACTGGTTCAGGGGAATGCCCGCCCGCTGTAAGGTGTGTAGCCCCAGGAAGGTACAGCTCTCCATCCGGTCCGGGGCGGCCTGGGCCTCGTAATTGGTCCAGATCAGGTAGTCGGTGGACAGGATGTTCTCCAGGGTCTCCGGGTCCCAGTCCGCAGCCTCTTCCGTGGGGGAGTACCCCAGGTGGGTGTAGAGGGAGACCCCGTCGGACAGGTTCAAGGAGGGGAGATGGTCCCCCACAAAGACCAGCATCACCGGACGGTCCACCTGAGAGAAGTAGTCGGTGAGCAGCCCCAGGGAGGCATCCGCGTGGTGCAGCCCCATGACCAGCGCGTCCAGAATGGCCAAGTCCTCCTGGGACAGCTTGTCGCACTGGGCGGGAAAGCCCGAGGGCTGGCCGTACTTTTCTGGGGTGTAGGTCTGGTGGTTCTCCATGGACATGCCGTACAGAAAGACCGGCTGGCTGGGGTCCCGGGCTTCATACCGGGCGATGAGTTCCCGGGCGAAGGAGTCGTCGGAGGCGTACTTGCCTGCGATCTCCACGGGGGTGAGGAAGTCGTCCAGAAAGGCCACCGTGTCAAAGCCGATGGCCGGATAGATGGTCTCCCGGTTGTATAACTCACTGGTGTGGGCGTGGAGGGCGGTGGTGGCGTATCCCGCCTTTTGCAGCAGCCGGACGGTGGTGGGCAGGTCTTGATAGACTGCGGTGTGAAGGGTATTTAGGGTATCCCCCTCCTTGAGCAGGGAGGAGGTCAGGCCGGTGAACATCTCCATCTCCACATGTCCGGTCCCGCCGCCATAGGTGTTGGAGAGAAAGGGGCCGTTGGTGCAGGTCTCCGACAGACGGTGGAAATTGGGCAGGGGGTCCTGGGAAAAGGTGAGACCCGGCAGACGGGTTACGTCAAAAAAGCTCTCGGAGGTGACAAAGATAATGTCCGGGGCGGCGGCAGGCGCGGGGGTGCCTGGCCCCATGGCGTCCGCCCGCAGCTGGTCCACCAGACGGGTGGTCTCCGGGTCGGCGGTGCCGGTCTCCACCTGGAGACGCTGGGCCCAGGCGGTGTAGAGGCCCAGCACCACCCCCATCCGTTCGTTGCGGGTTTCCTGGTCCGGGCTGTCCTGGTCCAGGCGAAGGGCGGCGGACTGAAGGGCGCCAGGGTACAGCGCCGAGAGGAACAGCGTCAGGCACAGGCTGCCCAGGACGAAGCCCTGGGTGAGGGAGGGATGCCAGGTCTCCTTGCGGCGGAGGGTTTCCGTGAGAACGGCCGCCACGCCGATGGCCAGCAGGGTAGTCAAGGTGGGAATGAGCTGAGCAGCGGCATACCCGGTGATGTCGCCCAGGTTGCCCACGAAGGCAAAATCACTTAACTGGAGAGGTGCGCCGTTGATGTCCAGCTTATACCGGCTGGTGACGGCCACCCCCATAAAGACGGCCACTTCCGGCAGATAGGCGGGAAACAGCCGGCGGAAAAAGCCGTAGAGGGTGAGGCTCAGACTGGAGAAGAGCACCCAAAACAGCACGGTTGCACCGCCATGCGAGGCCATCCAGGGCAGGGGCGCCCACAGGCTCTGGAGCCACACGGCTTGGGTGGCATACAGGGTGACAAGGGGAGCCAGCAGCAGGCTGCCCAGCAGGAAAGCCAGCTGCCGGCGGGTGGGAGATGCAGTCATAAAAAGGAGTTCCTTTCCATCTTTCCCAAACAGTTTGGGAGGAAATCCCTTTTATTATACAGGAAAACACCCTGGGACGCAATGGAAAGGGAAGGAGAACCCGCCTGCTTCACCTTGCGTCCGGGCAGAAAATATGGTACAGTCATGGAAGAACCCCCGTGGTTCCCCGCCGGTCCCCGGCGGGGCCCGGGAGAAGGAAAGGAGCCTGCCGATGGGAATCCGATTGGGATTGTGCCAGATGCGTGTGACACCGGACAAACAGGAGAACCTCCGCCGGGCGGAGAGCTGCCTCCGTCAGGCCGCCGCCCAGGGCGCCAATTTGGCCCTGCTGCCGGAGATGTTCAACTGTCCCTATGAGAATGCCTGCTTTCCGGTCTACGGGGAGCCCGCCGGAGGAGAGACCTGGCAATTTCTTTCCGGCATGGCCCGGGAGCTGGGGATTTACCTGGCGGGAGGGTCGGTGCCGGAGATCGAGGGGGAGGCCATTTACAACACCTGTTACCTCTTCTCTCCCCAGGGGGAGGAGCTGGCCCGCCACCGCAAGGTTCACCTCTTTGACATTGATGTGCCGGGGGGCCAGCGGTTTATGGAGTCGGACACCCTCACCGCCGGCAGCCAGATCACGGTGGTGGACACAGCGCTGGGAAAACTGGGGCTGGCCATCTGCTTTGATATCCGCTTTGCCGAGTTTTTCCGGGTCATGGGGGACCTGGGGGCCCAGCTGATCCTGGTGCCCGCCGCCTTCAACATGACCACGGGCCCCCTGCATTGGGACCTGGCTTTCCGGATGCGGGCGTTGGATCAGCAGTGCTTTGTGGCCGGCTGTTCCCCGGCCCGGGACAGGTCGGCCTCCTATGTGGCCTATGGCCACTCCCTGGTGTGCAATCCCTGGGGGGAGATCCTCACGGACTGTGGCGAGGGGGAGGCGGTCCGGGTGGTGGACCTTGACCTGGGGGACCTGGCCCGCTACCGGGCCCAGATTCCCATTCTCTCCGGCCGCCGGACTGATCTGTACCGCACGAAGCAACAAACATAACGGCCCCGTTGGAGCCCCACAGACAAAGAAAGGGATGCTGCCATGTATTATTACGGTTATCAAAATTATGCCGCCGGTGTCATTGGAATCCTGGTGCTGGCGGTGGCGCTGACCGCCCTGCTGGTGGTGCTGGTGCTGCCCAAGGAGAAGGACGGCCATCTGCCGTCGGTGTTTCAGATGCTCTATGATCTCTTCAGCCCCAAAACCCTGGTGATGGAGAAGCTGCTGCAAATTCTCTACGTGTTTCTCACCTGCCTGGCGGTGCTGTACGGGATTGTGGTCTTTTTCAGCGGGTTCTTCTCAGGATTTCAGAACCTGGCCCTGGGCCTGGTGATCCTGGCGGTGGGGCCCATCCTGCTGCGGGTGGGGTATGAGCTGATCCTGCTGCTGGTGATGCAGGTGAAGACCACCCGGGAAATCCACCAGAAGCTGACCCAGATGACAGAGGAGAGGGGACCGGCCGCTGCCCCTGGACGTCCGCAGCCTGCCCCGGAGACCGCCGCCCCGGCGGCGGAAAAGTCTGCGGTACCCTGCCGGGAGAACCAGGCCATGTCCCACTGTCCTGCCTGCGGAACCTGGTACCGGGCTGCCTCGGACCGCTGCCCCGTCTGCGGCAGACAGCCGGAAGGAAAAAAATAACCGTCCCCAACGCGCGGCGTATGGCAGGTGTTCGTAAAACAGTGTTATCCAAATAACACGAAATGAGCATCTGTCAGACAGGATTGGTCAACGAAAAAAACGCCATATTCAGCCCCGAAAGCTGAGTATGGCGTTTTTTCTGCTTATTTGCGTTTCCGCTTTCCTTTTCCGTGCGGCTGGTATGGCTTAGCCTTGCCACGCTGGCTGGCAGGGCTTTTCATGTGTTTGGACAGCTTTAATACTTCAATGAGATTGATGAACTGCTCCTTGGTAATGGCATCGTAATCAATACCGAATGTCGTAAGGAATATCCTCGCCTGTTTCTCGGCGTCGCTGCCCTCAAAGTTCATGGCATCCTGCAACTGACTCTGAACTTCCTCCGCAATGGAGGGTGTGTCTGCCGTTGTGGTGTCGGTGCTGTGTTCCTCCCGAATATCACGGAGGATCGCCTTCAGATCGTTGGCAAGCACATGACCGAAATAATCATCCTCCCGCACCTGGGCCAGTTCCAATGTCCGGGAGGAAAGATCGTCCTGCCCGTCATGCTTCATCAAGGCCATCTTCCGTACTGCTTCCAGCATGGCGTTCATATCGTTGATCCGCATATCTGCGATCCGGTCCACATAGATCTCCGCATCCAGCATCATACGCTGAAAATCTTTGTGGCAAAGCATTTCCGACAGCAGCCGGTGATTGAACTGTCCCGCCTTTAATACTTCTATGGCATCATCACTCAGATGCAGAGCGTCCAGCTCTGTGTCCGGGTGATTTTTTGTTTCCGTCATACCCAGCAGATAGTCCGTGGACACGCCGTAGAACTTCGCCAGCGTGACAATGCTGAACGGGCTGATGTCCTTGAAATCGTCTGCCTCATATTTGCCGAGAGCGGACTTGGAAAGCCCGGTCTGCTCTGAAAGCTGTTCCAGCGTCAGGCCCCGATCCACTCGCAGATCCTTCAACCGCTCCTGTATGGTGAGTTTCACCTGCATGGCGTACCCCTCCTTCTTTCTGTCTCTAAGCGTGGAAATCCACCCTGTTTAGCGCTCTTTTCCGACCTCTTGGATATACGGGAAAGAGCGCATTTTTTCGCTAAACTGTTCTTGTAGCAACACCTGAACCTTGAAAATCGAATGACCGTCCGAATGGGATATGTCCCCCGGCGAAGTATTTGCCATGACCGCAAAAGCACGAGCATACCAACGGGGACGAGAACGCCGGGAGCGATCCTCCGGGCAGGAACGACATTCGGGAAAAGCGGCAAAAAACCACGGCTATTTTCAAACCATGTGAGAACAACGAAGAACCCGCTGTTTTTGTGCCGCTGTCCATATCAAACTGCGATGCACCGGACAGTGAACACAGTACGCCGTTCCGCGTGAGCTGTCACCGAACCACAAACAGTCAAGCGGAACAGCAAAAACGATAGGTGCCCCTTGTGAACAGGGATACACGGGCGGCAATTCCAGCGGATGGCCGTCCACAACAAACCAACGCTCTGCGGCTATCAGGGCTTGCTTCCCTGTAAACTCATTATACCATAGAGCGAATACAAAAGAAAGGAATTACCAATATGCATAGAAATAAAGAAGAAACTTGTCGCAATGAGATCAAATCCTACATCACCCGGGAGGGCATGACCATGACGGAGGTGGTGGAGCTTCTGGCCGATGAACACGGCTGGAGCAGCAGCGTCCCCAACCTGTCCGGCAAGCTGCGGCGCGGGTCGCTCAGATACACCGAAGCCGTGGAGTTGGCCGATGTGCTGGGATATGATCTGGTCTGGCAGAAGCGCCGGGAGGGGAAGTAACATCGCAGGAACTGCTGATGGTCTGTTAGAGAATAGCAGCAGATGCCGTACAGACCTGTTGATTTCTCCGTATGGATGTGCTATACTTTATTCAATACAAATGGTTTGAATGAGGGGGGTGAACAGATGGCGAATTATACAGAAGCACAATGGAACGCGAAAAAGATCGAGATGATGGAAAAGTGTTTTGAGGGCTTCTCGGAGATGGGTCTGCACGGTACAGGCATCCGCGCCCTGGCACGGTATTGCGGCTGCGGCACCGCGAAGATCTATACTTATTTCGAGGACCTGGACGACCTCATCATCCAATCCACCGAATACTGTATGAGCAAGGTGGAAGATGATTTTATGGCGAAAGCCCCCACGGATGTGGAGGATTTGTGGCGGTTTATAGACGAGATCCCCTACTGGACGGCAGAAAAGCACGGGAAGAAATACCGCCTGATGTATCAGGTGTACACCCACCCGAAATACAGGGAATACGGCAGGAAATTCTTTGCGGGGGTCGATCAGCGTTATACCGAATACGCAAAGAGCCTGGAGGGCAAGCTGGGCATCCCCTATCAAAAAATCACGCCGCTGATCTTCATTCTGATCCGGGCCTGCGTGCACTACGCATTGTTCGAGGACGAGTTCTATATGCGCTCCCAGATCGAAGTACTGAAAGAAACGCTGAAATTATTTGTAATGAAATATAACCCGAACGCAATCCCAAAGGAGGACTGAAAGTATATGAAAAAACGGATTTTCGGTATCGTGATCGTCCTTTGTTTGGTACTTATGCTTGTACCTACAACGGCATTTGCGGAAACAAGTGACAACTTTGAATACACTGTCGCTGAAGGCAAGGCAACGATTACCAAATTCAATGACAATACAGCTGCCGCGGTTACTATCCCGTCTGAAATCGGCGGTTATCCCGTTACGGCTATCGGAGAGTATGCTTTTTACGGCTGCACAAGCTTGGCAAGCGTAACTATCCCCAACAGCGTTACCTCTATTGGAATTAGTGCTTTTTACAGCTGCACAAGCCTTGAAAGCATCTGCCTGCCAAGTGGGTTAGATGTTAGGACTGCAGCAATCCCGAATACGGCGACACTGGTAAGATACGAATTTGGTACCGACAAGGTTACCATTACCAAGATAACATTGGGAACAGATAAAGAGAAAGTTGATATTCCCGACACCATAAGCGGTTGTTCCGTTGTTGCTGTTGCGGAAGCATACCATCCGTATGTGGGCAATCACACCCACAAATACAGCGGTGGCACCTGTGCCCTTTGTGGTTATATCAAGCCCTCCAGCAACTCCGGCAGCAGCACCTACACCATCACCCTGGAGCCCGCCAACAACGGCGATGTGACCTCCAGCCACAAGACGGCTTCCAAGGGTACGACCGTTACTCTGACTGTCGTTCCCGACAAGGGCTACACGCTGGAGACTCTGACTGTCACCGACAAGAACGGCAACGAGATCGAACTGACCAATAAGGGCGACGGCAAGTACACGTTCAAGATGCCCGGAAGCAAGGTCACCGTCAAGGCCACCTTCATGGAGGATAACTCCATGCTGAACTTCTTCGTGGACGTGTTCCCCGGCGATTATTACTATGACGCGGTGCTGTGGGCCGCTGAGAACGACATCACCGGCGGCGTCGATGATACACACTTCGCCCCCAATGCCCCCTGCACCCGGGCCCAGGCCGTCACCTTCCTGTGGCGCGCCACCGGATGCCCCGCTCCGCAGAGCAACGCGATGCCCTTCACCGATGTGGCTGAAGGCAGCTACTATCACGACGCGGTCCTGTGGGCCGTTGAAAACGGCATCACCAAGGGCACCAGCGACACTGCGTTCAGCCCCAATGCCACCTGCACCCGCGCCCAGATCATGACCTTCATCTACCGCAGTGAGCAGGCCCAGGGCGGCGGTATGCAGGGCGCGTGGATGTTCCAGAATCCCTTCTCTGATGTGGACCTGGAGAGCTACTACGGCGAGGCTGTCATGTGGGCGGTGGCCAACGGCGTCACCAGCGGTACCAGTGACACCACGTTCAGTCCCAACGCGAATTGCACCCGCGCGCAGATCGTGACCTTCCTGTATCGCTGCTTGGGCGGCGAATAAGAGCGCACAAAGAATCCCTTGATTACAAGGGCGCACTTCTATACAGGGTAGACCCTGTATCGTGCGTCCTGCGGAGCGAACAGTCCGGACGATTGAAGTCCGGGCTGTTTTGCGTCACTGCGTTCCGAACAAGGGGCTGCACCCCTTGCGCTGCTCACGCAGCTATCCCAGCGCACTTTGCAGCGGGAACAATCTGCTTTCAGCAGACCGTCCACGCCGCAAAGTCTGAAAATTCCATACCGTTATCCAGACCGTCTACTGAAAATGTAGGCGGTCTTTTTTCATCCCATCCATCCTATCCTTCCCATCAAAAAAGGAGGTCATGCACTATGACAAAACAGAAAACAGTCCCCGAACTGAAAGCCGAGCTCGCCGCCAATGAACGCCAGCTTACCCAGCTCCGGCACAAACAGCAGCAGCTTGAAAACCGTGCCGCCTACTACGAAAAGGGAGATCGGCGCAAGCGGGCACATCATCTTATCACCCGTGGCGCAGCTATTGAAAGCGTTGTATCGCTGACAAAGGTTTTGACCGAAACCGAGTTTTATGCTTTTGCGGAAAAAGCCTTCGCCTTGCCGGAGGTCAAGGGCCTGCTCATGGAAGCGGTCAACGAACACAACAGAAATGAATTTGGGGGTGATTGACTATCGCGCTGTATCATTTTCATGTGACCCAGATCAAGCGCAGCGCCGGACAGTCCGCCGTGGCTGCTGCCGCCTACCGCTCCGGCGAAAAGCTGCACAGCGAGTATTACGGCGAGGACAGCGACTACACCCGTAAGGGCGGCGTGATCTGCTCCGAAATCCTGATGCCATCTCACGCTCCGCCTTCTTTCTCTGACCGGGAAACACTCTGGAACGCCGTGGAGAAAGTTGAGCGAGGAAAGAACGCACAGCTCGCATATAGTTTTGATATTGCCTTGCAGAACGAGTTTTCCATGGAGGAGAACATCGGCCTTGCAAGGCAATTTTTATTGGAGCAGTTTGTGAGCCGGGGCATGGTGGTGGACT
>OLPI01003667.1_pt1 | contig 10679 bp, 13 predicted proteins | sample 1672361 | NCBI WGS metagenome assembly OLPI01 (sample SAMEA3136675, study PRJEB25190) | human gut metagenome
TCAAAACCCGATGTGCAAAAAAAGCAAAAACATTCCCTAATATTCTAGGGAATGCTTTTCTGTGTATATAATTATTATGTCGGCAGCCCATAATTATTAAAACACTTGTTTTCCATTTATACTTTATGCATATACAAAACTTCATCTATATTTTACATTTCTCAAAGTTTTTCCTTTTCAATTTGTTTCTTAGGACAATTAAATTCATTGACAAAATCAGTAAGATATAACATATACTCTGCGACCAACTTTGCTTGTACCGGCACAGTTCGAATTTTTTTCATTTCATAATATAGATTATGCAGAACTTGGCATTGATTATACCGCATTTCAAAATAAGCTATATAGTACTCCGGTTGAGAATGGAAAGTATTATTCTGATATTCATATGCCTCTTTTGCACAACTTTGAATATCTTTCTCTAACGTACAAATATCATCCCAAACATTTCTCTCCATCTCTTTATTAGATAAATATGCAGCAAGAGCTCCCATTATTAATTGCAAACGACTTTCTATCACTTTCATATTTGTAATAATATGCTTTTCATGACCCGCATTGGCATGAAACAAATTGAATACTATAGCAAATACAATTCCAATAAGAAGAAACTCATTTCGTATTGCAGCATCACTAAAATTTTGATTCGCAACAAGATGTGCTGCTATTACCCATTTACGGAAATTGTCGCTCTCCATTTAAAAACCTCCGCAATAAATACAATAATTGCCAGCAATACTCCATAAGCTATCCAAACACTTTTCACATGAGAAAAAATCATCCAGGCAATTAATATAGTCATAGTAAATGTTGCAAGTCGACACACAGCAAGTTTTACAGTTTCCCATTTAGAAGTCATTAATGTAAGCAAAGTAATCGTTCCTGCAGAGACCACATAATCTAATCCCAAGTATTCTGCAAGGTACAAAGCCAGGCTACTTCCAATTCCAATCTTTAACGATAATAGTATTATTTTTCGATATCTATTCATAACAGTATTCTAAAAATGACCATACAAAGAACATGGCAGTTTACTCTCTGTATGGTCACTAATGGCATAAATTTGGTTATAATACAATTTACAAGTTAATTAATAAAGCTTACATGTTTACATATTTCTTCAATTGCTTTATCTTTTCTTTCATTGAAGATTACTTTATTCTCTTCAAACAAGTTACGTCCTTCTGTATCAATGGATACGATCAGTGGTCCAAATTCTTTGACACGGCAGTGCCATAATGTTTCCGGCATACCGAGGTCACGCCATTGAGCATCCACAATCTCTTCTACTTCTGTTGCTGCAACTACTGCATTTCCAGCCGGGAATACGCAGTGAATTGCTTTGTAATTCTTACAGGCATATTCTGTGTTTGGCCCCATTCCTCCTTTCCCGATAATAACTTTTACTCCTGTCTTCTCTACAAATTCTTTTTCAAATTTCTCCATACGCATACTGGTTGTCGGTCCAACAGATACCATTTCAAATTTATCATTTTCCAGAGGACGGATGATCGGTCCCGCATGGAAAATTGCTGCATCTCTTACATCAACCGGAAGCTCTCTTCCTCCTTCCACCAGTCTTCTGTGAGCGACATCTCTGCAGGTCGTCATACTACCATTTAAATATACGATGTCTCCAATATGGATATCCGCAAGATCTTCCGCTGATATCGGTGTTGTAAGGATTTTCTTTCCATCTTTTATTTCCAGCATTATAATTCCACCCCCGAATGTGTTGTGATTGTATAGTTCAGATCTTTATCAAAGATAATATGACCTCTTCGATGTGACCAGCATCCTACGTTAACTGCAACTCCAATTGCAGACGGATGTCTTGCTGTATTTTCAATATGAACGCCCATGACAGAATATTTACCGCCCATGCCTTGTGGTCCAAGCCCGATTGCATTAATACCGTCTTCCAACAGCTTTTCCATAGATGCTGCGCGTTCATTTTCATTGTGGCTTCCAAGTGGTCTCATCAGTGCCTTTTTAGAAAGTAATGCTGCTGTTTCAACAGAAGTTGCTACACCTACGCCTACCAGAAGCGGAGGACATGCATTCAGTCCGTAAGAAGTCATCACATCCATAACGAATTTGGTGACGCCCTCATAACCGGCACCCGGCATAAGGACCATGGCCTTTCCAGGAAGTGTACAGCCGCCCCCTGCCATATATGCATAGATCTCACACTGATCACTGTCTGGTACAATATCCCAGAAAACGGTAGGAGTTCCTTTACCTACATTTTTTCCGGTATTATATTCATCAAATGTTTCCACACTGTTGTGGCGAAGCGGTGCATCAAATGTAGCTTTCACAACTGCTTCTTTTAATAATGCTTCCAATTCTCCAATCAGTGGAAATCTGTTTCCACATTTTACCCAGAACTGTAATACCCCCGTATCCTGGCAGCTTGGTCTGTTCAGTTCTTTTGCCAGCACCTGATTCTTCTTCATGGTCTGATAGATAACCTTTGAAAGTGGACTGTCCTCTTTTTCTGCCAGCTCGTCCAGCTTCGCAATAATGTCATCCGGCAGTACTTTGCCGATATATGACACAAAATTTGTCATATAATTGGTAAGCTGTTCTACCTGTTGTTTCTTATCCATAGTTTTCACTCCTTAAAAATGATATGTTTAAGAGATTGCGCAAGGACAAGGAAAAAGACGAATTACTCATTAAAACGTCCAGTTGATACCCCATATTGTATAGCGAAGCTTCTAGACTATCATTGAAACTGTTTAAAGAATTCTTCCCCTCTTCCTTGATCTGTTTCTGCTGAACGGAAATCAACAGGTAACCCAAAATAATAAACAATAGCAAAGTCGGAATAATCATAATAAGAAAATAAGTTTTGATCTTCTTTAAAAAATATTTTTTTAGCATCATATCAACATTCCTCTTTGCGAACCCCATTCCTATAGTCTCTAGGCGTCACATGAAAATATGATTTAAAGGCCCTGGTAAAATTTTTAGGACTATCATATCCAATATAATAAGCAATCTCATAGCCTTTATAAGACGGATCCATCAACATCTCACCAGCCTTTTCCATCCTGATTCTATTTAAAGATTCACCAAATCCTATTCCCTTTTTCTCTTTATAGATCTTAGATAGATAATTAGGACTGATTCCGATCAACTCGGCTGCAGAGGTAAGACTGCCTTCCTGAAAATGCTGCTCCAGATAGCCGTCTACTTTTCTTATGATTTTTTCATAATAAGAAGCCTCCCTTTCCTGACTGACGGAGTACTTTTTATCCAGTGTATCTTTTATCTTTTCAAAACAGGAAGATAATTCTCCGTAATTGATAGGCTTGAGCAGATAGTCCTCCACCTCCAGCTTCAGAGCTTCCCTCATATATTTATTTATAATCACTGTAACTACTGAAGATTACGATCAGTATGTCAGGATGTCCCTTCAATTCCTTGGCCAATTCCAATCCGTTCATATCTGGCATACAGATATCTGTCATAACAACATCTACTTTTTCTCTTTCTAGATGTTTCAACGCTTCTTTTGCCCTAGTATACTTCCCTGTCACCTGGAATCCGATGTTATCCCACGGAAAAATCTCAGCAATCCCATCCAAAATTTTTCTCTCATCATCAATGATCACTAATCTGTACATGATCCTCCCCCCTTTATATCAATCCTATCCTTCTTCTTCGATCATCTGATAGAACTCTGTTTCCAGTTGTCCGATATATTCTTTCCATTCTCCCGGCAGGATAAACGGATTTTCTTTTTCTCTTTTCTTCCGCTCTCTCTTTTCCTCCACACAGCTCTGAGGCGTATGATTTCCAAGAAAGATATCTGTTTCCATCTGTTTCCATAACTCCAGACTATTTTTAAATTCTTTTCGAAAATCCTTTCCGGTCTCTTCGATAAACGTCTTATTTAAGGTATTAAAACCGGCACCCCCACATAAGGTAGCTTGATAATCTTTTCCTTTCTCTTGTACCTTAAATCGGTAGGTCATGGCTCCCTGAGAATGTCCCGGCGTATGGATTGCCTCGACCACCGTATTTCCCAAAACGATATGGTCCCCGTCCTCCAATTCCACATCGGGCTGAAACATTTCTGTAGGAATCCCTTGAAAATAGGAAGACAACGTAAGTTTGGGCTCATCTCGCATCATTTTCGCATCTTCTTTTCCCATGTAGGTCTTCCCTTGTGTTAACTTCTTTATAAACGCAGTATTCCCAAAATGGTCGAAATGACCATGTGTATGGAGAATAATCTTGATATCCTCCGGAACAAAACCACATTTCCAGATTGCATGCAGAAGATGCCCTCCCATATTGGGATAACCAGTATCGATTAGGATCAAGCCTTCCCCCGTATCGATCACGTGAGAAGCGCTGTCTTTCGTACCTACAAAAAACAGATTTCCTGCAATCTGAAAAGGTTCTATGTAATAAGACGAAGGGGTATCTATGATATCTCTGTACCATTCATCCCTGTATGCATATTTTGATCTCATTTTGGCTCCTCCTCATTATCTTGGGTAGTGTCAAAAACTACCTCTTTTTTATTGTTTAAATTATTTAAAAACCTTGATTTTATGGGAAGTTGCAAATAAAAAGAGCATTGACCTCCCTTTTCTGGTATAATGTCTATCGCCAAACAAACATCCCCGAAAGGAGCCAATGCTCATGGACATTATACAATACTTACTTTCTTTTATTCAATACCAACATCAACAAATCTGCTGGCTTTTAAATTTTATCTGCAGATATATCCCCCTTAAACAGTGGGCTTTCGATGATTCCCATTCTCCCAAATATCAAAAATTCAAAGTAGATAAACTTCCTGTTATCAAAACTTTTATCAAACAGGACTGGCAATTCCTTCTTGAATACTATCACTGGAAATATGGTAAGCCTCTCAAACCGGTTCAACGCCGTAATGGCAAATCCATTCCTGAAGATACCGTCTGCCCTTTATGTGGAGCTCCTCACCACTTTATTTACGATAATAATGGCGGTAACGGGCAGTATCAGTGCAAGGTTTGTGGACAGACTTTCTGCTCTGGAGACGTCGTCACTGTACCCATTCGTCTCACCTGCCCTCACTGTGGTAACACCCTTGTTGCTAAGAAAGACCGTAAATTTTTCCGCATTCATAAATGTGTAAATCCCAAATGTCCTTATTATCTCTACAATCTTAAAAAAGTAGAGCAGAAAGACCTTGTGGAAGACTATGGCAAGAACAAATATAAGCTCCATTACATCTACCGTGAATTCACTGTACTGAATATCCCGTATAAGCCATTGCTGGCCCAATTAAAGTAACCATCCCTGAACCTATTACCATTCCGACGGCAATTGCAAATAGATCTCCTCTTTTTAATATACCCGGCTTAGGTTCTGGCTTATTAACAATTAAATTCTTATTACCCATGGTATGTTTCTCCTTTGCTTCTACTCATTTCTTCAGTAATATAAAGACCGTCTTTAATATTGTTTTATTATAATAAATCCTATCCATTTTGCATATTTCCGAATAATTATATATTCATAAAAAAAAGTTGGGATATATTTATATTTTTGTATATAATTACATATAAAACAAAGAATTATTGAGCAATCAAGTCATCTGTTTTGTTTATTTTGTTCAAAACCCGATGTGCAAAAAAAGCAAAAACATTCCCTAATATTCTAGGGAATGCCAGACTGTAGACAAAGTCCCGGACGAGAGTCCGGGCTTTTCTTTCGTTTTTAGTTATCCACAATTCTGTTTTTGGGAATTACTTTATCAAGAAAAAAGTGTATGTTATCCACCCGATAGTTTTATGCTGTCTATTCCCTTCATGGTATAATAATCTTAACAGGAGGGATTGCTTATGATGACAAGAGATGCTGATAAAAAAAGAGGTCAAATGCTCATGTTTTGTATGGATGACATGATTCCCCAAGATCATCTTCTACGAAAAATTGACAAAGCAATTGACTGGAACTTTATTTATGACTTAGTAGAAGATAAATATTGTGCAGACAATGGACGTCCAAGTCTGGATCCTGTCTTATTAATTAAAATCGTGTTTATTCAGTATCTTTATGGGATTCGAAGCATGCGCCAAACAATCAAAGAAATTGAAGTGGTCCTATGTCAAGATTTAGTACAGGTTAAAATGAGGTTTTCCTCATCTTAACTTGCCATCAGCAATTCGTCTTTCTGGATTCTACGATACAGTTCTTCATAATCATTTGGAGACATATAGTCACAATGGCTATGAATACGTTTTGTATTGTAGAATGCTTCCAGATATTCGAAGACCAATCGGTACGCATGATCATAATCGCGGATTTTGAAGCGGTTCAGCCATTCACGTTTGATCAATGAATGGAATGATTCAATACATGCGTTGTCCCAAGGATAAGCTTTTTTCGAATAGCTACACTGTATACCGGCAGTTATCCTCTTGTATTCTTTGGATACATACTGGCTGCCACGATCGGAATGCAGAATCAATGGTTCTTCGATTTTACGTCTTGCTTTAGCTTTATTTATTGTTTCAATCACGCAGGATACTTCCAGTGTTTTAGAAAGTGTCCAGGCAATGATTTTTCTGGAATATAAATCCATAATACTGGTTAGATAAACAAATCCGTCTATCGTCCAGATATATGTGATATCAGAACACCAGACAGCATTTGGGCGTTCCGGATTAAACTGTTCATCAAGGATATTTTGCAATTCGCTACTGAAGTCAGAATCTTTTGTGGTAATAGTCCATGGTTTTACCCATTGTGCTTTGATTCCCATTTGCCTCATGTATTTACCAACTGTACGTTCAGAGATTATTTCCCCTGATTTTCGCAGTTCTTTGGTAATCTTTGGGGCACCGTAATTCTGTTTTGATTCATCATAAATATCCTTGATTTTGGCTTTTACCGTTTCACGACGCTGTTCAGCGTTTGAAGGAACATGTTTTAGCCATGCACGGTAACCAGAACGGGAAACGCCGAGATATTTCAACATTCCGGAGACAGAAACCCGGCGTCCAGCCTTATGGGCAGTTTCTGCCTTCTCAGCAACTTCGAGATAAATGGCTTCCGTCATTTTCCCAGAATGTTGATTGCTTTTTTTAGTACATCAAGAGCGTCCTGTGCATCACGAAGTTCACGTTTTAATCGTGCGATTTCTTTTGCTTCATCAGAAGCATAATTACCGGAACCACGGCATTCAATATCACCTGTCTCACGTAGCTCCTTTTGCCAACGTGATAATGTTTGTTGACTGATTCCTAAATTTGATGCACAGCCCTGCAGTCCTAAGTCTCTGTGATCATGATAATACCGGACTGCATCCAGTTTAAACTGTTTGTCATAGTGCTTTGCCATAATGAGATCCTCCTTCAGTGCGGTACCTACATTGTACCATGAAATATTAGATTAGGAATTCTCATTTTGACTTGTACTATTTATATTCTAGCACCAGTCTTACTGAATGAAATGGTTCAATTTAGTAAGAACTATTTTGAATTAGTATTTGTAAAATAAGTCAGTTTGTATACTTCTTGCATTATATTTATAAACCTATTTTTCACTATCTGGAGCGGCATTTGATAATGCTTTTGCATAATCTGTAAGTCGTGCAAGTTCAAATAATAGAGTTGATTTCCCCGAGCCACTCTCTCCTGTAATCAATGTAATTTTCCCTGAATCAATTTTAATTTCTTGATCAGTAAATAAATCTTTATCCCTAAAGGATAAATTAATGTGTTTCATTTCAATCATAGTTTCACCTTCTTAACAAAATACTTACTGTAGAATAAATACAAGATGTAAATGATGATAGAAACAGCTATTTGAATACTAAAGAAAAGTAATAAGCTGATAATTAAACTTTGATCATTGACTGCAAAAAATCCCATCTTTCTTGCGACAAAGAAGCCCGGTATACCTAATACAAGTGACAATAATAATTGAACAAGGCCATTTTCATTAACCAATGAATGAATATTCTTATCATTTAGTCCGTAAAGTTTTAATAGTTTCACTTCATTTTTACGATCATCAAGCGCATTGATTTGTACCATTGCATAAAGTACAATGGCGACAAGAACCACCATAATCATGTAGATATATCTTCCTTTTCTTTCTTCTTTATAGACATCCGTTGTATCAATGACTGAATTATATTGATCATATGTTACAAGATTTTTAGAAATCTTTGTTATTTCTTTCTCTACTGTTTTTAAATGATTTATACGATCTACTTCTACAACATAGTTCTTACTGTGATAAGGTGTAATTGTTGCATTTAATTCTTTAGCGTCTAATAAACTATCTGGTGTCTGATTATTGTATTGATTCAATAAACTATAAAATGATTTTTCTGGCATTAAAATAGTATATCCTGCACTCAAAAACTCATTATAGTAATCATCGACAGAAATGATATGGTCTACTTCTAAATCAAGTTTTACTTTTTTAGTAAGGACTTGCGACATCTCTGCCTTTAGCCCTGATTCATTCATTTCTCCTTGATAACTGTATTGTTGGACAGGTATATAGACCTCTACAGAAATCTTAAAATTCTTTTCATCCTTATCTATTCCTAGCTTATTAGCCAATGACTGACTGATAGCATTTCCTTTAAGCTTTTTACCATTTGATTTGATATTTTGAAAAGAATAATAAGGAGCTACCAGTGGACTGCCACTTTTAAAATAATCAAAATTTACTTTATCCTCCTCACAATAGACACTTGTCGTTGTAACATTTTGCATCTGATTGATCGTATCAAAAACATCGAAAGGATAAACACCTTTAACATGTTTGATTGCTTTCATTTGTGCTAGTTCATCATCACTAATATCAAGATTATCTTCTTGATTAGCTATATAATAACCATCATTTCCTAAAAAAGCATCATTCACTTTTCCTGTATAGACTTCTGCTTTATTTGCTCTTTCTATACCGTTTGCAAGTTGATTTTCCTGTAAAATACTGTCACTTATATTGGTAGAAATAGAAACTGTCATCATAAATCCTAGTAACATTACCAATATAAATTGAAACCATTGTCTTTGATTTTTATAGAAAAAATATTTTTTGATTCTTTGATGTTTTATATTTTCTATTTTTAAATCCTGTTGAACTTCTTTTATTTCCTGATGACAGTAAAGCTGCTTATTTTCTATTTCATAAACAATATCCAAATGTTCAATAAGGAAATCATCATGTGTCGTAATAATAATATATTTATTGTCTTTCTTTAACTTTTGTAGCAGATTTAAAATAATTTCTTTATTTTCTTGATCTAAAGATGCTGTTGGTTCATCAATGATAATGATTGAAGCATCTTTAAACATTGCAAGTGCTATTAAAAATCTTTTTCTTTGCCCTATAGATAAAGACGAAGGATAATTTTTTAAATCAATGGCATCTAATCCTACTAAATACAAGGTTTCTAACATTTTGTTTTGATTAAAATTCTGTTTTTTTAATTGACTTATAAATTCAAAATGTTCAATTATTTTCATATTTTCAAAGAATGTTCCAAATTGATCAATATAACTGACACAATGCAATAAGTAATCTTCCTTATTTTTCTCAGTGATTACTTGCTTATCAATAGAAAGTATTTGATTCTTGTATTGATAAATCAATGCTTTTAAAAACGTCGTCTTTCCACAACCACTTTTTCCTATAATTCCTGTTATTTTCCCTGGACATGTTTTAAAATTAGCATTTTTAAAAATCACTTGTTGCTTAAATTGAATATCTAAATGTTTTATTTCAATCATAAGTCTCACCTCTTTTCTAATTTCATTCTAACAAGCTTTAAAAAAAAGATAAGAGGTTGAGGACGTTTGACTTATTTTAAAGGATAATTAACAAAAAATACCCATTATTGCATGGGTATAAGAAGTGAAAGAATTAAATTTTGATTTTCATGAATGATTTTGATACTGCCTTGATATTTTTTTAGTAGTAATTTGAGAGTATCATATTTTACTGAATCAATATTTTCAATTCCTAAATGCATGGTCATTGTTATTTCAAAAACACATGTATCTTGAATAATTTTAACTTGTAACTCTTGATGATTGACACAAAGAGCTGCTAAATCAAAAAGATAATTAATAATGATATTTAAATGATCATCTTGGATAAAGGAAATATCTTGAATAGAAATAATCATCGTAGGAATGATTTTTTTTAATTGTAATTGTTCAAGTTTCATATTAATAAATGAATCCAGCAACTTATTTCCTGATGTAATCAACATATCTTCTTGATCAAGTAAAGCTATTTTTTGATCAACGATTTGATTTATTGTTTCAAACTCTTTTTCTTTGATTGCCTGTTTCATTTGCAGATAATCATATTTTAAATCATGTTTTAATTTATAAAGTTCATTATTCTTTTTTTCAAGATAAGCATAATTTTGTTGATCATTTTTAAAATAAGCAATAGCTTGATTCAATAATTGTTGTTCATGATTTAATTTTGTATATTTAAAAAACATATAATAAGAAATCATCATTGTAATCACTAGTGTTGTAAGAATAATCAAATGTCGATTAACTCCTAAAATCTCAAGAAAATCATAATAAAGAATATGGTAAATACAAAGTGTACTTAAAGAAATCATCATTAATAAACTCCAATAAATATTTTGATTATCTATTGGATAACGTTGTTTTATATAAACAAGT
>OLPI01003672.1_pt1 | contig 10665 bp, 8 predicted proteins | sample 1672361 | NCBI WGS metagenome assembly OLPI01 (sample SAMEA3136675, study PRJEB25190) | human gut metagenome
TCAAGTATTCCTTATTCCAATACGAAACACCGCGAAGCGGGCGCATAGCGAACAAAGTGAGCGGTAGCCCGCTGTGGCCTCAGGGCTTTCTTCGAATGAAGAAGACGACGGACGGATTAGGAAATTCCGTAGGCCTCGTACATTGCGAGCGTCGCTTTAATGGCGATTTGCTGGGCGAACAGCTGTTGCGCCTGAGGGTCGGCCGAGCCGTTCTCCTCGATATCGGCGAGCTTTTCGTTCACGTTTTCCAGCTGGCCTTCCAGATCTTGGTGCATATCTTCATATGCGGCCAAGCGACGAAGCGCCGCTGCTTGGTAGCGAGGCTGAACCTCTACATCGCCGTTCTCGGCGATTTCGGTCAAACGATGCATAGAACTCTCCTATCGTTAAAGCCGCCAAAAACGCAGGCGGCGCAATACGACTCTTGTAAACGATGCAATTGTAACGCGAACCGTCACGCGTTCGCGAGCGAGCAATGCCACAAAAAGCAACGCCCCAACCGCACACATGCGTTCGGATGAAATGCTTACTTGCATGCTCGCATCGCAACCAAAGGCATGCACGGCAGCGCATTGCACCGCAAAATGGAAATTGGCGCCCGATAAAACGAACGCGCAGATTAGATTCCTTGCTTTGCAAGCCACGCTTCCACATCGGCCATAACGCGTGCGCGACCAGGCTCATTGAGAATCTCGTGGCGCATGCCGGCATAGATTTTCGTCTCAACCGACTGCACGCCGGCATTCCGGTATTCTTCGGCGGCCTTCCGCACGCCGCGCCCGCAATCACCCACAGGGTCTTCCCCACCCGCGATAAAGAGCAGCGGCAAAACCTTGGGGACCTTGGACGCACTTTCCGCACGAACCACTTCGCCCGTAAGAGCGGTGAGCGTGGCGTAACCGCCCACGGTGAACATCTGGCCGCATTCTGAATCGTTGATATAAGCGTCGACTTGTGCCGGATCGGTTGAGAGCCAATCGAAATCGGTACGCGGGTTTTTGACGGCCTTCGAATAGGCGCCGTCGGCCATGGAATGCAAGAGCCCGCTTTTGTAGCGTTCTCCGCGCAGACGCGCGAGCGCATTGGCCAAAGCATTGCCCGCCATCGAGAGCGCCGCCGCCTGCTGGCCCGTGCCGCAGAGCACCGCCGCCGCAAGGCCCTCTCCATGCTCAGAAATGTACTTTCGCGTAATGAAGCTGCCCATGGAATGGCCGAACATCACATAGGGCACCTCGCTACCGAAACGCGCCTGCATAATGCCGCGCAAGGCGTGCACATCTCGAACGAGAACCTCAGCGCCATCGCGAGCGGGCATATGGCCCAGGTCTTGCGCGTCGGAAACGCTTTCTCCATGCCCCACGTGATCGTTCGCGCACACCACGAAACCGCTTTCTACAAGGAATTTCGCGAAATGGGCGTAGCGCACGACGTGCTCCGACATTCCGTGCACGACCTGAACGATGCCCCGAACATCCGAATATCGCAACCCCTCCGGGGTTTCCGAGCCTTCTGGCTGCTCGGCTGCGTCAGGCTCCCATAGGAGCGCGCGAATCGCTGTTTTCCCATCGGCGCTCGGATACTTCAACGTGGCCGTTTTCATGTGCGCACCTCTTTCAACAGAGCCGGAATGCCGATCTCTCGACACCCAGCCCATTCATCGTGCCACCCATTCTACAATGCCGATCGGCTCGCTCAAATGCGCGCGATCGCCGTTTGCCCAATTGACGAAAATGTCGTCTACGACGCATAGAACAATCGGACGGGGGCCAATCAAATGGGGCCAGTCGCTATGCTTGCGCCTTTTCGAAATCATAGCGGTGCCCCTCCCAAGAAGATTGGCACAATGCCGCTCACGGCAAGAAAGCCAATAGCAAGAAATGGCGCAAAAGGGAAATCGCGCACCGGGCGGCCAACCGCGAACCGAGCCACACAATACAGAAGCGACGCGACACACGCGACGCAAAGCGCCGCGATGCCCCCTTCGAAACCAGCGAAAAGCCCTATGGGAAACAGCAATTTCGCGTCACCTGCGCCAAGCGGTTCGCCTCCACGGAAGTACGAGACCGCAAGCGAACACCCAAGCGCGAAGGCCGATACCGCGAAAGCCCCCATGACGCTCGATGTAGCCGTAGACAATATCGACTCTATGAGGTTCGACGAACACGCGTCAGCCAATTCACAGGGACTTCCCGGCGAAGCATTCATCGCGGACGAAGAAGTAGCTCCATTGAAAACGAGACCGACCGCACTTGATGGCTCGTGAACAAAGAGCGACCCCTCAATAACGCCTACGACCTGGGCAAGAAGCGAAGCGCACCATAACGCGATCCCGGCAACCACAACTCGATTAGAAATGATTCTCTCCCGAATGTCGACGAAGCTCGCATAAAACAAAACAGCGAGAAACGCTACAGAGAATAAATTGGGAGTCATCGACGAGAAAAAGTCAGGGGTCGTTGCTGAGACGCTCTCAAGAGTTGCCACCATACCCCCTTCGCATGCCTATTGATGCTCTGGCGTAAAGACGCAGCCGCCAAGAGCTTCGGAGCAAAGGCGCCACGAGCAAAAATTGCAGCGCGGCGTATCGCATGAAATCGAGCGCGCCATTCCGCTTATAAGCGCATCCGCGCCCCATGCGACAACTCTAGCGCGCCAACCTTGCCGAAACCTTGCCCACATGCGGGCGATTTGGCTCAAAAATCCCGTCGATTTCCTCTTTTCCTCGCAACAATTGCCCTCATTTTCCATTGAAGCCAACGTCGTTTTCCCTCGCAATTACTCGCGTTTTCCATCTGGGCACCGGGAGCTATCCGTTTATTCTTGATTAAAAGGGTGGGACCTTATCGTCGGAAACATCGCGCGCGTATTCACGGCGGAATCGCGTATGGCGTTACAACGACATCGCGCACGTCACCGCAACAACATCGGGTATAGCGCTACAGCAGTTCCTTAAAATCATCGGCGGTAAGAGCACCAACTCGCAAAATATGCGGATGTTCATGCGTGCAATCGACGATGGTCGACGAGACGCCTGAGCGGGGAACATCGTCGCCAAGCACAACGGGCACCTGCGCCGCAAATTCGGGATCGACATCGGCCAGCGTTTGGGGCGGTTTCTTTCCTTGGAAATTCGCGCTCGAGGTTGCCAAGGGGAACCCGACGCGCTCGATGAGTTCCAAGGCGACAGAATCGTTCGGCATGCGCAGCGCAATGGTGTCGTTCGCGCCGCGAAATGCCTCGGGCACGTTATCGCCCGCTTTCACCACGAGCGTAAGAGGCCCAGGCCAAAACCGCGAAACCATATCGTGCGCGAGCTGCGACACGTCGCGGCCATAGCGCGTAAGCGCCGCAGGAGAGCCAACAAGCCACGGAATAGCTTTGTCGGGATCGCGACGTTTATCAATAAAAATAGCCTCGGGAGAACACGCGAGACCGACGGCGATGCCGATCCCGTATACGGTATCGGTTGGGAAAACGACGGGCTTGCCCGCGGTAAGCGCCGCGACGGCCTTGCTCAGTTGGGCCTCATCGACCATAGTTGCCTCTTCCAAACGCGCCGCCCACGTCGGCGGCATTTTCTTTAGTCGAATTGTACCAACCACATACCTTCGAATAGCAACACGTGCGTAAAAGTCACCATGACGCCACGCGAACGCGAGGAACCGAAGCCCCACGAAGCCGAACCGAGCACAGGAGTCAATGGGCCACCGCACACGGATTCCCATCACACACCGATTCCCGCCACGCATGGATCAACTGAGGCGTTCGCCTGAAGCGCCGTCTGCGCAACAACGGGCCCCCATCGCATACGGAATAGTTACTCACCCAGCGCGCTTTTCTCGAACAGCTCGATGAGCGCATTCTTGCCCGCTGCGCCCGTTTTCGCATACACGTTCTTCACATGGCTCCATACCGTATTTTCCGAAATCACGAGCTCTTCGGCGATATGCTTCGCCGAACGACCGCGCACAAGGTACGAGCATATTTCTGTTTCGCGCGGAGTAAGGCCGTAGATTTGGGCAAACGATGCAAGCTCACCGCGCCAATCGGGCTCCGCAGCGCTTTCGGCGGCAGCGCCAATGCCCGCTTCCTTTTGAGCGGCATGCCCTTCGGCAGAGCTACGCTGATCGACGTTCAATTGACCATCGGCCATGAGCGCATTCTCGATTTGATGCCCTTGCGCCGTCGTATCGCTCAACGATGAAACATGCGGCAAGGCCGCGCCCGCCGAGACAACGCTTTCCCGAAGGACTCCTGCCATCGTATCGCCAATCGCCTCATTGCCCCCGAGACGCACGTTCGCTCTAACATCGCTCGATGCCACGGAACCTTCCGCTCCATCCCCTTCTGAAGCGTCGCCGAACACGCGACCGCCTTCAGTCGATTCGGCACCAAGCACTGACGCTCCCCCGCCGTCAATTTCACGCTCCGAATGGCGCATGGCGAACACAAATGCAATGCCAAGCGGATACAGAGCAACGAATGCGAGCAGTGTGAGCAGCGAAACGCCTCTGCTTGCCGAAAACGCGCCCACAACCAAACCGGCCGCCAACCCAAACGCGAGAAACGCGTTCGACCCTATGAGGTAAATGCCCGAAAGCGCAAAGCTGCTCACGCCCGTTTCGCGTGACGCATTCGCAATATAGAACAAGAACAACATGCCGCACACGTCATAGCACATGATCATAATGGTGCCCGAAATAGGACCTAACGCATCGCCGATGAAAGGCATGAGCGAAAGCACCACGAGCATTACCGGCAAACATGCCTTGTACGCCGCCGCGGGATTGCCACGTCGTGATGCGACAAGCGCAATGGCGGAAGCTACCGCAGTCGACGCGAACAGGGGCGCCGCCATGGAAACGTCGCCGACGATATGCTCGGAAGACGACCCCAAAACCGACGTATGCAAAATGCCCACCACGCCAACGAGCGCGAACAGGCACCAGTAGTCAGGCCCAAAGGTGAGCAGAATGCGTCGGACAGGTATCGTCTCACCTGCGGATTGCGCAACAGCGCGCGCACCGCCAACAGCCTCGCCTAAAGATTGCGCGGCATTGCCTGCGCCATGGTCCCCCAATGCCGACGTGCGAGCAGGCTCATGCGCCAATGCAACCGACACGCGATAGCAGACAAGCGAACAAGCTGCCATGGCGCACACAATCAAATCGAACGCAAGGCCGTACCCGAAACAGAAAGAGCCAGCGACAATGAAAGCCTGCAAAACCAAGCCGCACACCATGCATATATGAGAGCGCTCGCTCTCTTGCATGGAAAATATATCGAGCCAAGCAATCGAAACCACCGTTTGCCCAATGCCGTAGAGAACGCCCAGAAGCGGCGCCATCTCGAGCGCAACGCCAGCCTGCGCGAAAACTGCCGAAGCGGCGAACCCCGCCACGAGCGCGGCAACGCCCGGCCACATCGCAAACGAGCCTGGCTTCACCGCGCCGCGACATGCAAGCGCGATGACGAGAGAAGCGACGATGATTGAAGCCGCCTCGCTCGCGAACATGAACCAGAGCTCGGTGACGAAGCCCACGCTCTGCCCCACCGACCCCATGGCCGATAAATATCCCAACGAAGTGGCCGCCTTTGCCAAGCCGAAGCCCACAATGGTCGCAGCCGCTTCCTTTTTACGTTGCTCTTCCATAATCCCTCCCCATATGGAACATGCCTATTGTAGCGCCTCCACGGGAGTCTTTCGGACATCGTTACGAACATTGTTATTCTCAATGACCCATTTATCAGGCTTTTTGCAAATATCACCGATAGTCGGTGAGGACTTCGTTGAGCGATGAGAGTAGGTTTGGGCCCATACGAGGCAGGCAAAGCATGGAAGGCTTTGCGCAATGCGAATACCGAAAACGGTAAAACAAGCCAACGGCACGCATTGGCCTTCAATAACAAGGAGGGGTTTCATAATGGAACTTTCACGCCGTAATTTCTTGAAGGGAACCGGCGCTCTTGCGGGCATTTCCGCGATGGGCGCAATTGGACTGGGCTGCTCGCCCGCGGCAAACGAGGGAACCGAGGCAAAGGGCGGTAAGGCCGAAGCGCCGAAGACGCCGGCAGAAACTACGCCCACCACGCTGAAAGAAGCAACCGACGGCAAGTTCACCGCCAAGGCTATGGGCCACGAGAATTACGTCTACGTCGAAGCCACCATGGCGGGCGGCGCCATCGCGAACCTGCGCGTGCTTGCCCACGACGAGACCGTCGGCGTTGGCAGCCTTGCAACCGAGATGTGGCCTGCAAAGGTCGTCGAGACCCAGAACCTCGACGTTGACGCCATTTCCGGTGCAACCACGACGTGCACCGCTATCAAGAATGCTGCCATCGAGGCCATTTCCAATTCCGGCGCCGACGTCTCGCAGTTCCAGAAGGGCGCTCAGGCTCCCGAAAAGGGCGAAGACCAAACTATCGATACCGACGTCGTGATCATGGGCGCGGGCACCGCAGGCCTCACCGCCGCGACCCGTTTGCTCGAGAAGGGCTTCAAGGTCACCCTTTTCGAGAAGCAGGACATCCCCGGCGGCTCCATGTCCATGACGTATTCCGGTCTCGCATGTGCCGGCAGCCAGCTGCAAAAGAATTACTCGCTCGGTCGCTTCGACTCCAGCCCGTTCTTCGACAAAGACGCAATGCTCGGCGTACTCAAGGGCCTCGTCGTTCCCGAGAACGACCGTTTCGACGGAGCCATGCCTTACGACGATGCCTTGTACACCACTTCGCCTGCCCTGGTCGATTGGCTGCATGAAATCGGCGTCGGCTTCTACAGCATGGGTGTGAACAAAGCCTACGGCGTGACCCCGTACCTGGCCCCCGGCTGCTATGAAGGCGGCTGCGGCTACGCCATGCAGTACCTCGTCGACCGCATTGGCGCCTTGGGCGGAACCATTATCTACGGCGCGAAGGTGACCGACATCACCATGACCGAAGGCCGCGCAACGGGCCTCGTCGCCGAGGGCAAGGGCGGCGAAACTTACACCGCCACCGCCAAGGCCGTTCTTCTGGCATCGGGCGGCTTCGGCGCCAACCAGGAAATGGTCGACGAATACTACCCGCAGTACAAGGGCCGTTCGTTCAACTGCTGCCCCGCCTCCACGGGCGACGGCATCGTGCTCGGCCAGAAGGTCGGCGCGGGCATCGAGTGCATGGGCCGCGAGCTTGGCGCTTACATGTCTACGACCGCCCAAGCCGGCAGCCGCATGGAGATAGCCTTCATGTATCAGACCACACCGGGCATCATGGTGAACGCGTCGGGCGACCAGTTCGGCAACGTGATGAGCGCGAACCACTTTGTCATTGGCCGCGCCCTGTGCGACGACGCCAACGGCGGCAAGTTCTTCTGGATTACCGACGAGTCGGGTGCCGTCACCACCATGAACAACCTCACCTATGCGTTCGACACCTACAAGGCCGTCTTCGAGCGCGGCGACATGGTTCACTATGCGTCCGTCGAGGAAGCCGCCGAGGCTCTGGGCCTAACCAACCTGCAGCAGACCCTCGACACGCACAACGCCCATGCTCTCGCAGGCGAGGAAGACGAGTTCAAGCGCAAGAAGCTCCCCTACATCGACACGCATGACGGCGTGTGGGTGTGCGGCATCGAGCCCACGTTCTACCTCACCACGGGCGGCTTGGCCATCGACACCTCCGCGCATGTTCTCACCGACGACGGCAGCACCATCGCGGGCCTCTATGCCGCGGGCGATGTGTGCGGCTCCATCGAAGAGAAGGACGGCAAGCAGTACGGCATGGGCTTCGACGCAGCCATGAACTTTGGCTACATCATGGCCGAAACCGTGGCTTCGGAAATCGCCTAGCCCTCTCTTTCAGCCCCTCCATTCCTTGGGGAGCCCCTCGATTGCTTCCCAAACCCAGAAAACCGACCCATTTCGGGTCGGTTTTCTTATTGAAAATCAACTGTCAGGAACCTGTTAAATGCTCGTAGCGTCCACTGGCAGACCACAACCTGTTAAATGCTCGTAGCGTTTAACAGGTTTCCGCCAGCACCGCCCACACTTCAAAGCGTGCTCGCAACCTGTTAAATGCTGCGAGCATTTAACACAGGTTTCAACAGATTGCGCGCGGGCAATGGGAAGCACCGCTAGAACAGGCCACAGGTGAAAAGGAATTCCAAGCTCTTCAGCTTGCTACCGACATGCTCGCGTACCCACGCCTGACACAAATGAAGAATCTCGAAGGAAATATGGCGCGGTACCTCACGCTGCGCAATCTCGTCAAACGTCGACATCATAAGCCAGTGGGCCCACGAAAGCACGTCGCTTCCCACTTGCACGGTATCGGAAAACATGAGGCAATCGCGGCACACGGTGCCGCCTTCCGCAGGCGAAAATGCAACCTGCACGCGCGAATCATCGCTCGCGAGTGGCCGCCCACACATCACGCATCGGTTCAAGCTCGGACGAAAACCCGAAAACGCAAACGCCTTCAGCATAAATGCCGCACACACCGCAAGCGCCCCCGTCGCATCGCACGATTCCGCATGCTCAAGCGCAGAGGCGCTCAGGTCATAGAGGCGAGGCGATTCCAAATCGGGCTGGGTCAGTCGCGTAAGCAAGTCGACGATGGGAACCGCAGCTGCCGCATGTTCCATGTCTTCCCGCACGCCAATATGAGCATTGAGCAGTTTGGCCTCTTTCACAATGTCGAGGCTTTTGCCGCATACGAGCAGCAAATCGACTTCCGAAAAAATCTCGAGGCGCGAGGCGAACGAGGAGTTTGGCTTGCGCGCACCTTTGGCAACCGCGCGAACCTGACGGCCATCTTGGGCCAGAAGCGTAACGATCAAATCGGTTTCGCCGAGTTTCGTTTTGCGCAGCACCAACGCCTGAAGCGAATACGTATCTGCCGCCATGACCCACTCCCCTTCCAAACAAAAAAGCCGCCTTAAAAAGACGGCTTTCATTGTATATCAGCGCAGCTTCACGTGAACGGCTGCCCAACATTCCAGGTGCCGTGGCGCGAAAACACCGCAGAACGCGAACCTATGCACGGTCGGCGATTTCCTTCGAAATTTCGGCAACGAATTCCTCGATAGACTTCTGCACGGTCTCGTTCGAGCGGTCGCGTACGGAAATATTGCCCTCCTCGGCTTCCTTCTCGCCCAAAATGAGCATGTAGGGAACGCGATCGACGCCACGGGCCTCGCGAATCTTGTAGCCGATCTTCTCGTCGCGATCGTCGACCACCACGCGCACGCCGGCCTCTTCGAGCTTGGAAGCAACCTGGTGAGCGTAGTCGCGCGACTTCTCGGACACGGGGAGTACCTTCACCTGCACGGGAGAGAGCCACGTGGGGAATTTGCCCGCGAAGTGCTCGATGAGAATACCGATAAAGCGCTCGATTGAGCCGTAGCACACGCGATGCAGCATGATGGGGCGCTTCTTCGAGCCGTCGTGGTCGGTGTACTCGAGGTCGAAGTTGAGCGGCATCTGGAAGTCGAGCTGCACGGTGCCGCACTGCCAGGTGCGACCGAGCGAATCTTCCAGATGGAAGTCGATCTTCGGGCCATAGAAGGCGCCATCGCCCTCGTTGACCTCGTAAGGCATATTGAGCCTCTCGAGGGCGGCCTTCAAGCCGCCTTCTGCCGCTGCCCAGTCTTCGTCGGAACCCATGGAATCGTCGGGACGGGTGGAAAGCTCCACATGGTATTTGAAGCCGAACTTCTGGTACACCGAATCGATGAGGTTCACGACGCCGATGATTTCGTCGGTAAGCTGGTCGGGGCGCACAAACAGGTGCGCGTCATCTTGAGTGAAGCAACGAACGCGGAACAGGCCGTGCAGCGCGCCGCGCATTTCATGGCGGTGCACAATGCCCAGCTCGCCTGCGCGAATAGGCAGGTCACGATAGCTGTGCGGCTTCGAAGCGTACACGAGCACGCCGCCCGGGCAGTTCATGGGCTTCACGCAGTACTCTTCCTCATCGATGATGGTGGAGTACATGTTGTCTTTGTAGTGGTCCCAATGGCCCGAGGTCTTCCACAGCTGCTTGTTCATGATGAGCGGCGTGGAAATCTCAACATAGCCGGCTTTGCGATGGATCTCGCGCCAGTAGTCGATGAGCGTGTTTTTCAGAATCATGCCGTTGGGAAGGAAGAACGGGAAGCCGGGAGCCTCGTCGCGCATCATGAAGAGGTCCATTTCGCGGCCGATCTTGCGATGGTCGCGCTTCTTGGCCTCTTCGAGCACGCGCAGATGCTCGTCGAGCTCTTCTTTGGTGGCGAAGGCGATGCCGTTGATGCGGGTGAGCATCTTGTTGTTCTTGTCGCCCTTCCAATAAGCGCCCGAAACAGCCGTAAGCGTAAAGGCCTTCAGGGCCTTCGTGTAGCAAATGTGGGGGCCAACGCACATGTCGATGTAGTCGCCCTGCTGGTAGAAGGTGATACGAGCGTCATCAGCCAAGTCGCCGATGTGTTCGACCTTGTACTTCTCGTTGCGCTCTTCCATGAGCTTGATAGCCTCTTCGCGCGGAAGCTCGAACGTCGAGAACTTCAGGTTCTCTTTCACGATTTTCTTCATTTCGGCTTCAATCGCGGGAAGGTCTTCCTCGCTGATTTTCTTGTCGCCCAAATCGACATCGTAGTAAAAGCCGTTGTCGGTCGCGGGACCATAGGCGAAGTCGGCCTCGGGATAG
>OLPI01003674.1_pt1 | contig 10661 bp, 10 predicted proteins | sample 1672361 | NCBI WGS metagenome assembly OLPI01 (sample SAMEA3136675, study PRJEB25190) | human gut metagenome
CTGTAAGCACCGGCCTTCCGACATTATTCCTTCGTTTCGTTTTCCTGCGTCTGCGCCGCGTTTTCCGCCGTTTGGGCAGCGACCTGATTCACAAACAGATCAGCCTTGTCGTGGGGGCGGAAGCGCTGCCAGATCAGCACGCTCACCGCCGCCGCACAGCTCACTCCCGCCAGCAGCTGGCTGACCCGGACGGGGCCCCAATACAGGCTGTCCATCCGCAGTCCCTCGATCAGGCAGCGGCCAAGGCCGTACCAGGCCACGTACCCCAGGGCGATTTCTCCGTCATACTTACGATGCTTGGACAAAACGTGCAGCAGCACAAAGCCCACGGCGTTCCACACCGACTCGTACAGGAACGTGGGGTGGTAGTATTCCCATGCGCCGGTGACGGTGTTGTACAGCCCCATGCGGAAGAAGCTGTCCGTCGCCGCGCCGAAGGCTTCCCGGTTGACGAAGTTGCCCCACCGGCCGATGGACTGGCCGATGAGAAAGCCCAGCGCTACCATATCCAGCAAAGCTCCGATTTTGATCTTCTTGATGCGGCACAGCAACAGAATCCCCGCCACTGCGCCCAGAACGCCGCCGTAAATGGCAAGGCCACCGTTCCAGATGTACAGCACGGAAATGGGGTTCTCGGCGTAATCCGCCCAGGAGAAAATGCAGTAATACGCCCGGGCGCAAAGAATAGCAAAGGGCGTGACCCACAGCACACCGTCCAGCAGATCGTCCTGCTTGATACCGAACTGACTGCACCGGCGGCAGGCGTAGACTACCGCCAGCATCAGGCCGATGGCGATAATGAGGCCGTAATAATGGATGGTCAGAGGCCCCAGCGCCAGGGCGCGGCCGGGGTTCACCTCAATGCCGAGGGAAGGGAAAGAAATGGTTGAATAATTGGCAGGGATCATGATTGTGCCTCCTTGTTGACAGGATAGATCACGGATAAACTACACCGTTCCGCCCGGACTGCCCGGCGGAGAAAATCACATATCTCTTCCGCGCTGATGCCGCGGTAAACTTCCGGGAAACGGAAATAGTCAAAGTCCGAAAAATGGTACGCGCACAGGCGGAAGCAGGTGGAATCAAAGCTGTCCAGTCCCCGGATACGACGGCCGAGGGCGCTGCGCTTCATCCGCAGGAACGCCTTTTCCGGCAGTCCCTCCGCCGCGATCTTCTCCGCCTGCTCCAGAATCGCTTCCCGGACGGCGCGGGGGTCGTCGGAATCGCCGGAGCAGAGCAGCATGGCGCAGCCGTCCACGGTCTCGAAGCCGCCGCCGAAGGAGGAATCGATAACGCCTTCCTCGTAAAGCCGCAGGTACAGCTCCGAGGACTCGCCGAACAGCGCTTCGGCGGCCAGATCCGCCACCATTTCCTCCCGGATGGCCGCGTCGCCGTGGGTCAGGGGTTCGCACTTGAACGCCAGATGGAAGGTCGGCATGGCGACCTCCATGGAGCATTCCGTTTCAGCTTTCGGGCAGGTCATTTCCTCCTGCCAATCGCGCAGCTTGACGCCCGTCTCCTTTCGCTCGCTGCCCAGAACCTCACGGGCGGCAGATGCCACCGATTCCGGGTCTACGTCGCCCACGACGCACAGCAGCATATTTCCCGGCGCGTAAAACGCCCGGTGACAGGTATACAGCACCTCCGGGGTGATCTCCCGGATGGTCTCGCTGGTGCCGAGAATGGGCTGGCGGATGGGATGGACGGCATACATGGCCGCCATCAGGTTATCGAACACCACGCTGTCCGGGGCGTCCTCGTTCATGCCGATCTCCTGATCGATGATGCCCCGCTCTTTCTCCACGCTTTCCTCCGTGAAGTAGGGCGTAGACACGAATTCCAGCAGCAGCCGCAGACATTCGTCAAAGTGGTCTGTGCAGGAAAAATAATAGGCCGTCATGTCGTAGCTGGTAAAGGCATTGGTGGAAGCGCCCAAAGCGGCAAACTCCGCCGACACGTCCCGGTCTCCCGGCAGGTCGAACATCTTGTGCTCCAAGTAGTGCGCCACACCGGCGGGGGCGTGGTATTCCTTCCCGTCCAGCCGGAAATCCGTATGGATGGAGCCAAAGTCCGTGACAAAATAGGCAAGCTTTTTCGTAAAGCCCTTCCGGGGAACCACCAGAACCGTCAGTCCGTTTTCCAGTGTTTCCCGGTACAGCGTTTCGTCCAGTTCGGGGTATTGCTTCCGCGTCATTGGCTCTCTCCTTTCAGAAAATAGGTGCTGTGAAGCGTCACGGTCCGCACCGCCGCTACCACATCGGCAAGGCTGACCTTCTCCACCACTTCCATGTAGCGCTCCGGGGTCATGTTCAGGCCGCTTAAGTGCGCGGTGGCGTAGTAGCCCTCAATGGCGCCGGGGGAATCGGAGGTGGCACGAAGGGAGCTGAGCAGGGCTTCTTTTCCGGCGGTCAGCTCTTCCTGCGTAATTTCTCCACGGCGGCAGGCGTCCAGCTGGCGGAGAATTTCGTCCCGCGTCAGCCGCTCCTTGTCAAAGTCGATGCCCGCGCCCACGGTGAGAATGCCCTTTGCGCCGTAATAGGACGAGCCGATGCTGTAGCACAGGGACATCGCCTCCCGGACGTTGAGAAACAGCTTGGAGGTCATGCCCGCGCCGAAGACGGTGTTGAACACCTGCATGGCCGGAAATTCCTTATCCCGGTTGACAATGGGCGTGACAAAGCCCATGCAGAGCTTCCCCTGGGAGACCTCCATCGTCTCCGTCACATCCTGCCCGGGGCAGGGATGGAAGGGCGTCTGGGGTGGGAGCAGGCCTTCCCGGCCGCCCAGCCGGGATACCAGCGGGGAAATATATTCCGCGACCGCCTCCGCCGGGGCGCTGCCTACGTAGAAAATTTCGATTCTGCTTTCCCGGAGAATTTTCCGGTAATGAGTCAGCAGCCCCGCCGGGTCGATGGCCGCCACATCCTCCGGCTCGCCCAGCCGGGGCAGGCCGAAGCTGTCGCCGCGGCACATGGTTTTCAGCAGCTTTCCCATGGCGTAGGTGCGCTTGTCGTTCAGCTCGGAATCAATGGTGGAAATGAGATTCTTCTTTTCCCCCTCCACAAAGGCGGGGAGAAAGCCCTCCCCCTCCGTGGGGAAGTCCAGAAGGATTTCCTCCAGAAAGCGGAGCATAGGGGCAAGCACCCGGTCGCCGGGCAGGGCAAACCGGTCGTCCATAAAGCCGCAGTAAAGGCCGGTGGTCTGGTAGTCCCCCACCCGGCGCACCAGCGGGCTGACGGAAGCGCCATACAGCTCGTCTAAGTTCTCCGTAATGGCGCGAAGGTCGGGGCAGCGTTTGGTACCCCGGAGCAGCACGGAGGGGATCAGCACATTTTTTGCGGATTCCTCTTTCGCCATGGGGCGCACCAGCTGAAAGCTGAGACACCCCTGCTTGAACCGGTCGTCCCGGCAGGAACGCAGGGTCACGCCGGGGAGCAGTGTTTTTGTTTCGATCATGTCAGACTCCTGATGAAAGAAAGTTGCGGTGGAAAAGCGAGGGATTTTCCTGCCCGCGATATTGTAAAGAGTATTATATACCACTTTTCCCAAAATAGGAAGTCAATACACAAAAAATTCAGAGAATATTGGTTGTCATTTTCCTCTGTTTGCGGTAGAATGTAACGTGGACTTGTGTAAATTAGGAGGACTCCGCCATGGCATGGCTGGAATTTACCATTGAAACCACGCCCCAGAGCATCGACTCTGCCGTCACCGCCCTCAGCGCACGGGGATTTTCCGATCTGGTCATCGAAGACCAGTCGGAATTCGAGACGTTTTTAGAGGAAAACCGGGCGTACTGGGATTACATCGACGAGGGGCTGCAAAAAAAGCTGGAAGGGCTTTCCCGCATCAAGCTGTATCTGGAGGACACCGACGATAACGGTCGGAAGCGTCTGGACGCGGCGGTAAAGGAGCTGGGGCTGACCATGACCGCCGCCCCCCTCCCCGAAACCAACTGGGAGGAAAGCTGGAAGGACAATTACCCGCCTCAGGAGATCGGCGATCGCATCGTGGTGCTGCCTTACTGGCTGGCGGAGGAATCCACCGACCGGCTCAAAGTCATTCTCGACCCCGGCCTGACCTTCGGCACCGGCGCGCACCCCTCCACCCAGATGGTGATGGAGGTCATGGAGAATGCGGTAAAGCCCGGCTTCCACTGCCTCGATCTGGGCAGCGGCAGCGGGATACTGTCCATCGCCGCCCTGCGTCTGGGAGCAGAGACCGCCATTGGCATTGACATTGACCCCAAAGCGGAGGACATTGCCCGGGAGAACGCCGCCTACAACGGTTTCGCCGCCCCGGCCTTCACCGCCCTCACCGGCAACGTTACCGAAGATACCGCGCTGATGGATACATTAGCCGCCAATCGGTATGATCTGGTGCTGGTGAACATCGTGGCGGACGTCATTATCGGCCTTGCGCCGGTGCTGCCCCATTTCCTCAATGAAAGCAGCACCCTGATCTGCTCCGGCATTCTGGACACCCGGCTTTCCGACGTGCTGGACGCCCTGACCGCCGCCGGGCTGACCGTCACCGCCACGAAAGCGAAGGACGACTGGCGCTGCGTCACCGCAATCCGTAAATACATCTAAGGAGCGTATTATGAGTATCCCCTATCGTACCCGGCGGGTGCTGAACCGTCTGGGCATTGTGCTTATGATTTTTCTGCTGGTGGGCGTGATCGCCTGGCTGTGCTGGGTCGTCTGGCTGGAGCGGTACGTCGTGTATACCGCCGACGGCGCGAGTCTGGACTTTGAGCATTCCGCTCAGGACATCATCGGCGAGGTCGCCACACCCCCCGTGGCGCAGCAGAACATTTCCATCTATTATAATGAAGGCAGCGACGCTCTGGACACCGGCAACGAGCTGACCCAGATCAACGGCTACTTCATTTCCAGCAACATGCTGCAAAACGACATCAACGGCGTTCTGGGCAAGCTGGAACGGCTCCCCGCGGGCACCCCCGTCATGATCGACATGAAAGGTCCCTACGGCTCGTTCTTCTATCCCTCTCATCTGGACGGCGCAGTGCATTCCGCCTCCACGGACGTGGACGCCGTCGCGGCGCTGGTGGACACCCTGATGAACAAGAAATTCTACACCATCGCCCGGGTCTGCTCCCTGCGGGACTGGAATTTCGGCAACGAGCACGTCACCTGCGGCCTGTATATGCTTTCCCGGGCGGGTCTGTGGCTGGATCAGGGCTATTTCTGGCTGGACCCCACCAACGCCACCACCCTGACGTGGATCACTTCCGTGGTGCTGGAGCTGAAGGAAATGGGCTTCAACGAGGTCATGCTGGCGGATTTCCGCTTCCCCAACTCCGACCAGTATATTTTCAACGGCGACAAGGAAGCGGCGCTTCAGGATGCGGCTTCCAAGCTGATGGGCACCTGCGGCGGCGATAATTTCACCCTGTCCTTCGGCGTGGCCGACCCTGCCTTTAAGCTGCCCGAGGGGCGCTGCCGGCTGTATCTGGAAGACGTGGACGCAGCCAACGTCGAGGCCAAGGCAACGCTGGTCGATGTTCCCGACATCAAGGCGCAGCTGGTCTTCATGGCCGCCACCAACGACACCCGGTTTGATAGCTACAGCGTTATCCGTTCCCTGAACGCCGCGGAAATTCTGGAAGCCCAGAAGGCGGAAGCGGCGAGCTGATTTTATATGCAAAACAGCCCCGCCGGTCGGCGGGGCTGTTGACAAAAACGCAAATCTGGGGTATAGCATGGGTACAGGGGTGCTGCCAGTAGGACGGCTCTCCCATGCGTCACAGAGGAGTAACTGCTTGCTTGGAGGCTCGGCAGTTACTTCTCTTTATTGTTTGCCTGAAAAAACAGAGCAATGACAGCGGCAATGGGCATTTTACTTCTCAATACTCAGTCATTTAGACGGAGTAAATGTGCCACTAACAGAAGTAATGGTATATTTAATGTTGCTGCTATCAGGATCCTTATACACCATAGCCGCGATTAAATCGTGAGTATCGGTATATTCACCAGAAGCAGGCAGTCTAAAGGAGCAGATAAGCATTTCGCTGTTATTCTCGTCGTATGCTTTATCACTTGATGAAACAGACCATCCATTGGTAAGAGGGATTTCTACGGTAATTTCAACATTATCGAAACTACCAGCGGAAACAGCAAAGGACTTCATAGTTATGTCAGTATACCCAAAAGAGATGCCTAACGTATTTTCCCTTTCAACCTTGGAATAATCAAATTCAAAAGCAAGGTAATTACTGATGTTGTCTGTAGTAAGCTGAATTTCTTTATTCTTGGTTTCTCCACCACACGCAGTAAGAGACAGCGTCATAATAACAGCGAGAAATAATGCAAATATTTTTTTCATTTTCATGCCTCCACGTTTTTTCCATTATTATAGCCCGAATATGGGCAATTGTCAATAGTGGGGCTACAAAATAAGCTATACCTATTCTTAAAAGTAGGAGAAGCTTATGATTGTATTTAATAGATTATGGGAAACTATGAAGGCGCAAGGGGTTTCACAATACAAGCTGATTAAAGAATATGGATTTAGCACCGGACAACTGGATAGATTAAGAAAAAACGGCAATATAAGCACCTATACGTTGAGCCAATTATGCGCTATTCTGAATTGTAGATTAGAAGATATTGCCGAGTATAAAGAAGATCAGCTATAAGTCATACTATAGCCGAAGGCAGGACAAAAATCGAAAGTTCCCGAATTGTGTTCTCCTATACCCCGCCACTATTCTTTTTAAGGACAGAACCCATTAAAATTTTAAGTATCGCGACGGAAAAATGAACTGGTAAACCTTCAGTAAGGATGCGGCATAAGTGCCAAGCTCAACGTCGGCTTTCGCAAAACCTCCCTACAACAAAACTCCCCGGCGGCGCAGATACTGCGCTGCCGGGGTCTCTCTTTTACTTTTTCACCAAATCGGCCAGCGTCACGCTGTCTAAGTACCCGCTGATGCGTTTGTCCAGCTCGCTCCAGACCGGCAGCGTCGGGCAGTTCGCCGCCCGGGGGCAGGTCTTCGCGCCGCACTCTAAGCAGGCTACCGGCGCAAGGGATCCTTCCGTCAGCCGCAGGATCTCGCCCAGCGTGTATTCTCCCGGCTCCCGGCTCAGGCGGTAGCCGCCGCCCTTGCCCTGAATGCCGTCCACGATGTGGTTCTTCGTCAGCACGGGCAGGATCTTCTCCATGTATTTCAGGGAAATTTCCTGTCGGGCGGCTACGTCCTTCATGGGGACGAAGCCCTCCGACCGATGCTCCGCCAGATCCGCCAGCACCCGCAGGGCATAGCGGCCACGGGTCGATATCATCATGGCGTCAATCCGCGAACAACGGCGTGGACAGATACCGGTCGCCGGTATCCGGCAGGAGGACGACGATGGTCTTGCCCTCGTTTTCCGGCCGCTTGGCCAGCTCAATGGCCGCCCATGCCGCCGCGCCGGAGGAAATGCCTACCAGCACGCCCTCCGCCTTGCCGATCTGCTTGCCCACCGCAAAGGCGTCTTCGTTGGCCACAGGGATGATCTCGTCGTAAACGCCGGTGTCCAGCACCTTGGGAACAAAGCCCGCGCCGATGCCCTGAATCTTGTGAGCGCCCGCCGTACCCTTGGACAGCACGGGAGAGGTCGCAGGCTCCACGGCCACCACCTTGACCTCCGGCTTCTTGGACTTGAGGTACTCGCCCACGCCGGTGATGGTGCCGCCGGTGCCCACGCCCGCCACGAAGATGTCCACCTCGCCGTCGGTGTCGGCGTAGATTTCGGGGCCGGTGGTCTCAAAATGCGCCTTGGGGTTGGCCGGGTTGACAAACTGGCCGGGGATGAAGCTGCCCGGAATCGAGGCCGCCAGCTCGTCGGCCTTGGCAATGGCGCCCTTCATGCCCTTGGCGCCCTCGGACAGCACCAGCTCCGCGCCATAGGCCTTCATCAGCTGGCGGCGCTCCACGCTCATGGTGTCCGGCATGACGATGATGATGCGGTAGCCCCGGGCAGCCGCCACGGCGGCAAGACCGATGCCCGTATTGCCGGAGGTCGGCTCGATGATGACGGAACCGGGCTTCAGCAGGCCCTTTTCCTCGGCGTCGTCGATCATGGCCTTGGCCACCCGGTCTTTCACGGAACCGGCGGGGTTAAAATACTCCAGCTTTGCCAGCACCTTCGCCTTCAGGCCAAGGGCTTTTTCAATGTGGGTCAGCTCCAGCAAGGGCGTTTTGCCAATGAGCTGGTCGGCAGAAGTGTAAATGTTTGCCATGATTATCCCTCCTTCACGGCGTCAAAGCCGCGCTGCAGATCCGCAAGAATGTCGTCAATGTGCTCCGTGCCGATGGACAGCCGGATGGTGTTGGGCTTGATGCCCTGATCCAGCAGCTCCTCCTCGGTCAGCTGGCTGTGGGTCGTGGTGGCCGGGTGAATGACCAGACTCTTGACGTCCGCAACATTGGCCAGCAGGGAGAAAATTTTCAGATTGTCAATGAACTTGTGGGCTTCCTTCACGCCGCCCTTGATCTCAAAGGTGAAGATGGATGCGCCGCCGTTGGGGAAATACTTCTCATACAGGGCGTGATCCGGGTGGTTCGGCAGGGAGGGATGGTTCACATGCTCCACCTGAGGATGGTTCGCAAGGAATTCAACCACCTTCCTGGTGTTCTCGGCGTGGCGCTCTAAGCGCAGGGACAGCGTCTCAACGCCCTGGAGCAGCAGGAAGGCCGCGAAGGGAGAGATGGTCGCGCCGGTGTCCCGCAGCAGCACCGCGCGGATATAGGTCACAAACGCGGCGGGGCCGGCGGCGGCTACGAAGGAAACGCCGTGATAGCTGGGGTTCGGCTCGGCGATGGCGGGGTACTTCCCGGAAGCCGCCCAGTCAAACTTGCCGGAGTCCACGATGATGCCGCCAAGGGTGGTTCCGTGGCCTCCCAGGAACTTGGTGGCGGAGTGAACCACGATGTCCGCGCCGTGCTCGATGGGGCGGATGAGGTAGGGCGTGCCGAAGGTGTTGTCCACCACCAGCGGAATGCCGTACTTGTGCGCCAGCTCGGCCAGCGCGTCGATGTCGGGGATGTCACTGTTGGGGTTGCCCAGGGTCTCAATGTAGATGGCGCGGGTCTCGGGGCGGATGGCGCTCTCCACTTCCTTCAGATCGTGGATGTTCACGAAATCGGCGGTAATGCCGAAGCCGGGCAGGGTGTGGGCGAGCAGGTTGTAGCTGCCGCCGTAGATGGTCTTCTGGGCGACAAAGTGGCCGCCGTTCTGACCCAGCGCTTCCAGCACGTAGGTAATGGCCGCCGCGCCGGAGGCCAGCGCCAGCGCCGCCACGCCGCCTTCCAGAGCGGCCACCCGCTTTTCCAGAACGTCCTGCGTGGAGTTGGTGAGACGGCCGTAAATGTTACCGGCGTCCGTCAGCCCGAAGCGGGCGGCGGCGTGGGCACAGTCATGGAACACGTAAGAGGTGGTGGCGTAAATGGGAACGGCCCGGGCATCGGTAGCGGGGTCGGCGGTCTCCTGACCGACGTGGAGCTGCAGGGTTTCAAATTTATAGTCAGACATAGTAGTTATTTCCTTTCTTAAGTCAAAATATTTATCTCAGGTGGGTAAAACACCGGGGATACATTCGGCCAAAGCGGAAATTCGCCCTTACGAGGGTCTCAAAGTGATTTTTCATGGGATTTCCTCCCTTCAAAACTTACCTGTTCGGTAGGTATTTGCATCATACCACGAATTTCCTACCAAGTCAATCGGTTTTTTATCAAAAATTTCCTACTTGTCCGGTAGGAAAACCGGCGATATGACCAAGGCGTGAAAAAGCCGGTTCCGCCAAGCTTTTTTCCTTTGACAAATTTCGATTGCATGATAGAATGTAGACGAAAACTCCCCAATAAAAACAGACAGGAGTGTCCCCCATGGAGATTTCCTACACCATTTTCGACCTGCTTTTCTATCTGCTGCTCTACGCCTTCCTCGGCTGGTGCGTCGAAGTCTTTTGCGCCGCCGTGAAAAGCGGGCGGTTTGTGAACCGTGGTTTTTTGAACCTGCCCCTGAATATGCCCTGCGGCATTGCCGCCGCCCTGCTGCTGCCGGTGCTGGGCACCATGAACCACAAGACCATCTTACAATATGTTATGACGCTGGTGATCTACATTCTGGTCAGGTGCGTGACCGACCAGTTTGTCCGGGGCGTCAGCCGGGGAACCTTTGCCGCCGCGCCGAAGGGAAGGCCGTTTTTCCTCAACGCGGCCGCCGCGGCGGCCGTCATGCTGCTGGTGTATCTCGTGGTGCATCCCGGCATGATGGGACTTTTGTACCTGATGCCAAAGTGGCTGGAACGGACGCTGGTCATCGCAGGGATCGTCCTGATTCTGGCGGACTTCATCGGCGTGATGCGCGCCCTGCGCACCAGCAGCGCCACCCGGCTGAATAAGGCCGGGCAGGAGACCACCCAGCGCATGGCCGACCGGATCAGCAATACCATCTGGCGGCGTCTGCAAAAAGCCTACCCCGGCCTTGCGGCAGCGGATGTGCCGGGGCCGGAACGGTATGTCTTTGCCCAGGGCATCTGCTTTGACAAGCTGGTGTGGGTGTTTCTCGTGACCTCTTTCTTAGGGGCGCTGATCGAAATGGTCTTCTGCCGGGTCACGTCGGGGCAGTGGATGAGCCGCTCCGGCGTGCTGT
>OLPI01003676.1_pt1 | contig 10654 bp, 8 predicted proteins | sample 1672361 | NCBI WGS metagenome assembly OLPI01 (sample SAMEA3136675, study PRJEB25190) | human gut metagenome
ATGCGCTTCATCGTCATCCCGCAGGCCATCAAAAACATCCTGCCGGCCCTCGGCAACGAGTTCATCACCCTGCTCAAGGATACGTCCCTCATCACCGTCATCGGTGGCAAGGAGATGACGTATGCGGCCAAGGCGGTCATCGCCAAGACGTATCAGGGCCTGTTCCCGCTGTTCGGCATCGCGCTGATGTACCTGCTGCTGGTCATGCTGTTTTCCAAGCTGCTCGGTGTGCTTGAAAGGAGGCTGCGTCAAAGTGATCGACGTTAAACATCTGTCCAAATCGTTCGGCGACCACCTCGTGCTCGATGATATTTCCGAGCACGTCAGCCCCGGCGAGAACGTGGTCATCATCGGCCCCTCCGGCTCCGGCAAGTCGACGTTCCTGCGCTGCCTGAACCTGCTCGAGCAGCCGACAGCCGGTACCATCACCTTTGCCGGCACGGAGATCACCGACCCGAAGGTGAATATCGACGCCATGCGCCGCCAGATGGGCATGGTGTTCCAGCACTTCAACCTGTTTCCGAACATGACCGTGCGCAAGAATATCACGCTCGCGCCCGTGCAGACGAAGCTCATGTCGCAGGCGGAGGCGGATGCAGAGGCGGACAAGCTCCTTGCCCGCGTCGGCCTGGCCGACCGGGGCGACAGCTATCCGTCCGCACTCTCCGGCGGCCAGAAGCAGCGCATCGCCATCGTGCGTTCGCTCGCCATGCACCCGAAGGTCATGCTCTTTGACGAGCCGACGAGTGCGCTCGACCCCGAGATGGTCGGTGAAGTGCTCGACGTCATGAAGGAGCTGGCGCACGAGGGCATGACGATGGTCGTCGTCACGCACGAGATGGGCTTCGCCCGCGAGGTGGGCGACCGCGTCCTGTTCATGGCCGACGGCAAGATCGCCGAGTCCGGCACGCCGAAGGATATCTTTGAGCACCCGCAGTGCGCGCGCCTGCAGGACTTTTTGGCCAAGGTGCTGTAAGTGGACATTGCGACCGCGCAGCCTGACCGGCTGCGCGGGTTTCTGCGGAAAGGAGCCAGAATGCCGGAACTGACCTGTCCCGTCTGTGGCGGCGCGCTGCACCGGGAGGAGAGATCCCTGCGCTGCGGCGCAGGGCACTGTTACGATGTCGCGCGGCAGGGCTATGTGAATCTGCTGCGCACGAACCGATCCAAGGATAAGCGTCACGGCGACGATAAGCGCATGGTGGCCGCGCGCACCGCGTTTCTGGACGCGGGCTATTACGCGCCGCTGCGAGATGCCATCGCTGCCGCCGCGACGGAATACACGACCGGAGACGCAGGCGTGCTCGATGCCGGCTGCGGCGAGGGATATTACACCGCCCACGTCCTGCACACGCTGCGGGCGCAGGGGGCAAGCCCCTCTGTGTGCGGCGTGGACATCTCGCGCGACCCGGCGGCGATGAACCGCCTGACCGAGGCTGCCGAGGCGGCCAAGCGCGAGCTCTCGTCGGTTTCCACGACGACGGTCAACCTGCCGTTTCTGGCTAGCGACGGCGGACAGCCCCTGCACTTCGAGACGCAGGTCACGCGCGACGAGTTCGAGCGCCTGACCGCGGATCTGGTCGAGCGCACGATGGGGCCGTGCAAGCGTGCCCTGGCCGACGCGCACATGGGGCCCGGCGACATAGGCAAGGTGCTCATGGTGGGCGGGTCGAGCCGCATTCCCGCCGTCAAGCGCGCGGTACGCGAGCTCACGGGCAAGGAGCCGTCCGAGTCGATCAATCCCGACGAGTCCGTCGCGCTCGGCGCCTGCCTGCAGGCCGGCGTGCTGGCCGGTGACGTGGGTGGTCTGCTACTGCTCGACGTGACGCCGCATTCGCTCGGCATCGAGGTCGTGGGTGATGTCATGTCGGTGCTCATCCCGCGCAACTCGACGCTGCCGACCACGAAGAGCGACATCTACACGACGGTCTCGCCCATGCAGACCACCGTCGAGATAAACGTGCTGCAAGGCGAGAGCCCTAAGGCGAGCGAGAACACGTCGCTGGGCAAGTTCATGTTGGGCGGCCTGCGCCTGGGGATGAAGAAGCCGCAGGTCGAGGTCACCTTCGAAATCGACGCCAACGGCATCGTGCACGTCACGGCACGTGACCTCGAGACCAACAAGGCTGCCAACATCTCGATCGAGGGTTCGTCGAACATGTCGCAACGCCAGATCGAGGCTGCGACCAAGCGCCTCACGGACGGCAGGTAACGACTCGGCATCAGCAGAGCGCGTGGGCGAAAACGCTCCTCGCTCGTGTATGATGAAAATGAGACAACGTCTCTGAGCAATTGTCTCATTTTATGACGGTACCGGATGATAATGGGACAAGTGACCTGTCCATTTGTCCCGTTTTCGAAGAGAGAGCGAGCGCATGGAAAAGAACGTGAAGAAGACGGTCGTCATTCCGCTGATCATCACGATCGTGGTCATCGGAATCCTCTACTACGTGACGATCCCGCCCATCAACATCCAGAGCGTGCAGTTCTGGAACTTCCTGATCTGGTGCCTCATCATCATCGCCGTGTGCTTTGGCATCCCGCGTGCGCATGATGCGTCGACCAGCTTCATCTCCGATTTCATCGAGGGCATCAACCGCGAGGGTCTCGGCTACATCTTCAAGTTTCGCGAGCGCCGTGCCGCGCGCAAGCAGGCCAAGGCCGATGGCGACAAGTCGGCCGTGCCCAAGCGCAGCTGGCTGTTCTGGATCATCGCGGTCGTCATCTTCCTCTTCCTCGGCATCTTCGTCGGGCAGATCGCGAGCTCCCCGCTCTTCAACGCACGCGCGTATTCGGGTCTGCTCGAGGTCAAGGAAGGAAACTTTGCCGAGGACATCTCCGAGATCTCGATGAAGAGCGTGCCGGTCGTCGACCGTGACACGGCCGTGCGCCTCGGTTCGCGCACCATCGGCGAGATGAGCGACCTGGTCAGCCAGTTCGCCATCGACGAGGGACCGGATGCCTACACGCAGATCAACTACGAGAGCCAGCCCTATCGTGTCTCGCCGCTCATCTACGCCGACCCCATCAAGTGGATCATGAACACGTGGGAGGGCCTGCCCGGATTTGTCACGGTCAACATGGCCACGCAGGACACGCAGCTCGTGCGCCTGCCCGAGGGCCACTACATGCACATCTCCACGGGCGAGCACTTCAACAACTACCTGTACCGCTACGTGCGTTTCCAGTTCCCGTTCGAGATCTTCGGCGAGGCGGCCTTCGAGCTCAACGACGAGGGCGAGCCGTACTGGATCGTGCCCACCGTCAAGATGCGCATCGGGCTGTTTGGCGGCGAGGATTACGATGGCGCCATCCTCGTGAACGCCTGCACGGGCGAGACCACCAAGTACGACCTCGCCGACGTGCCCAATTGGTGCGACAAGGTCTTCACCGCCGACCTCGTCTACGAGCAGCTCGGCTACTACGGCAAGTATCGCTCGGGCTTCATCAACTCGCTCATCGGCCAGACCGGCGTGCTCGTGCCCACGGGCTCTCCCGCGCCCGGCTTGTTCAACAACGACAGCTCGTCATCGTCGGGTGTCGGTGGTGGTTACAACTACCTGGCGATCAACGATGACGTCTACATGTACACGGGCATGACGAGCGCCAACAGCGATGAGTCGCTCGTCGGCTTCGCGCTGGTCAACCTGCGCACCAAGGAGCCGCGCTACTACACGTGCGCGGGTGCGACCGAATCCTCGGCCATGTCGTCTGCAGAGGGCCAGGTCCAGCAGATGAGCTACAACGCGACCTTCCCGCTGCTGCTCAACATCGCCGACCGTCCCACGTACTTCCTGTCGCTCAAGGACGCGGCGGGCCTGGTCAAGATGTACGCGTTCGTCGACGTGCAGCAGTACCAGATCGTCGGTACGGGCTCCACGGTGGCCGACGCGCAAAACGCCTACATCGCGGCGCTCACCAACGATGACCAGGTCGAGATCGACGAGGGCGCCATCGCCGAAAGCGGCATCCTGCCTTCGGTCGACGGACAGATCGAGGCCATCGAATCCGTGGTCTTCGACGGCAACACGCGCTACTACTTCAAGCTCGCCGGTGATCCGAAGATCTACATCGCGAGCATTTCGGCCAACGAGAACATGCCGTTTTTGGGGCCGGGGTCACGGGTGTCGGTGATGTACACCGAGAAGGACAACACGCGCGAGGTCACGGCGCTCACGCTGCTCTGACCTGCGCGACCAGACAGTGTGGCGATGAGACGGCGTCCCTGAGCAACTATCTCATCGTCTCATAGGCCGATGCGGGGGCTTCCCTTCTGGGGAAGCTCCTCGTCTTTGAAGAGCGTCTTGACGACGCCGGGCGCGAGGTCGGCGGCCGGGACGCTGGTCGAGTAGATCATCGAGTGCGAGATGCAGCTATCGCGGCATAGGCGGCAGTTCACGCAGAGCGAGGGCCGGAACGTGAGCGTCGCGCGGCGCTCGTCATCGACGTGGTACTCGAGCGCCTGGGTCACGCACATGCGCGCGCAGGCGCCGCAGTGCTTGCAACGATTGGGGTCGATGTCGACCGATGCCCAGAAGCGCGTGCAGATGGTCGCGCCATCTGGATGAGAGCCGATTGCGTCGAGCATCCTGAGCAGGCGCACGCTACGGTAGCTATCGGCATCGAAGCGCTCGTCGGGACTCATGATGATCTGCGCATCCGGATCGGGGGCGGCCTCGCCCGTGAGGTTGCCGATGGCGGAGCTCACGGCATGCCAGGCGTATTCGACTGCCGAGGCTCCGGCTTGCTCGAACGCCTCGCGACGGTCGGAGGTGATGACATGCGTTTGCGTTTGCGGCTTGTCGAGTACGAGGGTGGGCGGAACCTCATCGAGCGTGGCGAAGGTACCGGGTATCTTCCACAGGTCGAGTAGCTCGCGCGTGCTGCGAACCATCTCCTCGAAATAGGGTTGCTCGCAATCGACATCGCATCCCTCGCAGCTGGGGGTGAAGAGGATGACGCGCTTGAACTTGAGTGCGAACATGCCGGTGATGAGATATTCGTCGAGATAGTTGAGGCACGGCAGCACGACGACGCGGTTCGTGTCGACGGCCGCTGCCCGGGCATGGCGCTCGCAGATGAATGCGGCGCTGCCGGCGTTGCGCTGCGCCGAGATGCGGGCCTGACGCACGATTTCGGTAGCCGACGGCGCGGTCGTGCTCATGGCCGATGTCGGGCACGCGCACACGCAGACACCGCAGTTGGTGCACAGCTCCGAGTCGATCGCGAGATGACCGAGCGAGCGCTTGACGGCATCGTGCTGGCAAGCTGACAGGCAGCTGCGGCAGCGTGAATGCCAGTTGCGGATGTAGACGCAGCGCTTGGGCACGACCGAGATCGAGGTCGCGGCGAGTTTGTCCGAGATGCTCTCTATGGTGTCGATCTTGCTCATGGGAGGATTATAACGTGCATGACATGTGTCTCATACGTCCCGATTGCACATCGCTTGCCGTATAATCAACGATTCGTGTGATGTTTCGAGCGAAAGGCTTCTTCGTGCACAACCGTCCCGAGTTTCCCAAGCGCGCCGTCGTCACGGCGGGCATGCCCTACGGCAACAAGGGCCTCCACTTTGGCCATATCGCCGGCGTCTTCGTGCCGGCCGACGTCTACGCCCGCTTCCTGCGCGACCGCATCGGTGCAGGTAACGTGCTGTTTGTGAGCGGCACCGATTGCTTTGGCTCGCCCATCAACGAGGGCTACCGCAAGCTCGTCGAGGCCGGCGACTTTGATGGGACCATCGCCGATTACGTGCAGATGAACCACGACGCGCAGAAAGCCGCGCTCGAAGCCTACGACATCAGCCTCGACATCTTCGAGGGAAGCGGCATCGGGCTTTCCGGCATCAAGCAGCAGGAGATGACCGACGCCTTCATCACGCGCCTCTACGATAACGGCTGGCTCGAGAAGCTCTCCACGCCGCAGTTCTACGATGCGCAGGCGGGCACCTTCCTCAACGGCCGTCAGGTCATCGGGCGTTGCCCGGTGCAGGGCTGCAAATCCGAGAAGGCCTACGCCGACGAGTGCGACTTGGGCCATCAGTATGATCCGGTCGACCTCATCGCGCCCAAATCCGCGCTCACGGGCCAGACGCCCGAGATGCGCGAGGTGAGCAACTGGTACTTCGAGCTGCCGCGCTTCCATGACCTCATCGCCGCGCACATCGAGCAGGTCGCTGGCATGTGCGGTACGCGTCGCGTGCTCGTCGACGAGGTCGAGTCGTTCCTCGCACCGCCCATCATCTACATCCAGGAGAAGTTCGCCGATGACTTCTCCGCCATCGAGGCGGAGCTGCCGCCGCACTCCGTGCTGCCTGCCGAAAAGGGCAAGAGTTCGTTTGGCGTGGAGTTCGCGAGCATCGTCGAGCGCGAACGCGCCGTCGAGGTCATGCATGCTCACGGCCTGCGCTTCCGCACGGGCAAGACGCTCGTGCCCTTCCGCCTGACCGGCAACATCGAGTGGGGTGTGAAGGCACCGGACCTGGACGGGACCTTGCCGGACGCCACAGTGTGGTGCTGGCCGGAGTCGCTGTGGGCGCCCATCGCGTTCTCGCAGGCGGCGCTCGAGGAGAGCAGCCGCGATGCGGCGGACTGGCGCGCATGGTGGTGCTCGGATGACGCGAAGGTCTACCAGTTCATCGGACAGGACAACATCTACTTCTACGGTGTCGCGCAGACGGCGCTATGGCAGGGGACGCAGACGGGCCATGAGCCGCGCGTCGATGGCACCGGCGACGAGTTGCGCCAGACGACGCTCGTTCCCAACTACCACATCCTCTTCATGGGCAAGAAGGCCTCGAGCTCGGGTGCGATCAAGCCGCCCATGGCAGCCGAGCTACTCGACCATTACACGCCCGAGCAGCTGCGCGCGCACTGGATTTCGCTCGGCCTGGGCGTCAAGCCCGCGAGTTTCTCGCCCAAGGTGCTTGATCCGAACGCCAACGAGAAGGCGCCCGACCCCGTTCTCAAGGAGAGCGCGCTGCTCACCAACATCTTCAATCGCATTGCACGCTCGTGCTTCTACACGGCGCAGAAGCACTGCGATGGTCGTCTGCCTTTGGGCGGCCCGAGCGAGGACGTGCGTGTCGCGTGCGAGCGGGCGGTGCTCGCCTACGAGGAGCACATGGCCTGCTTCGAGATGCACGCGGTGATGGCGCAGATGGACGAGTTCTTGCGCGGCATCAACAAGTGGTGGGCGAGCGAGAGTCGCACCGCGCTTGCCGAAGACGCGCCCGAGGGTGCCGTCGAGGTGCTGTTGCGCGACGCCTTCCATTATCTGCGGTGCGCAACGTTGCTCATGCATCCCATCGTTCCGCGTGGCTGCGAGCTCATCTTCGAGCATCTCGCCATCGAGCCGAAGGACGGCCCGTGCACGACGCGGGATGCCGGCTTCTTCAACTGGTGCCATGTCTTCGAGCCCATCGACTTCTGGGCCACCGACGAGGAACGCGCCGCGGGAAGCAAGGTGCTCAAGGAGCTGCCGCCGCGCTTCGACTTCTTCGAGAAGCATCCCAGTCAGTACGAGGATATGGCATAATACCGGTCACGTGCCCGAGTGGCGGAATGGCAGACGCGACGGTCTCAAAAACCGTTGTCCTCTGGGCGTGTGGGTTCGACTCCCACCTCGGGCACCAGCAGACGATACGCGGGGCAGCGAAAGACTGCCCCTTTTGCTATTTCGCATGAGGAAGCGAGGAGCTTCTGATGACCAACCAACACGGGTACGACGACGCGGACAAGCACGAGGACTTCTCCGACACGCCCATCATTCCCGGTCCCGACAATCCCGATCCAGACGGGCTGTTCATCGCCGAGGTGCAGGGTCGTAACAAGCGTCTGCGCCAGCTCATCCAGTTCACGCACTCGTCCACCAAGGCCGCGGCGATCATGCTCCTTGCCGCCATCGTCGCGCTCGTCGTCGCCAACACGCCGGCGCATGGTCCCTTCCTCGAGTTCTGGCATACGCAGGTCTCCATCGGCATCGGCGCCTTCCATGGTGAGATGTCGTTCGCGCACATCATCAACGACATCTTCATGGCCGTGTTCTTCCTGCTCGTGGGCCTCGAGATCAAGTACGAGATGACGGCCGGCGAGCTCACCAACATCCGCCAGGCCATCCTGCCGATCCTCGGCGCCTTGGGCGGTGTGCTCGCGCCCATCGCCATCTACCTGGCGTTCAACGCGACGCATCCCGAGGCGTTCATGGGCTGGGGCGTGCCGACCGCGACCGATATCGCGTTCGCCCTCGGCATCCTGTCGCTTCTGGGCAGCCGCGTGCCCAACGGGGTGCGCGTGTTCCTCTCGACGCTGGCCGTCGCGGACGACATCATCGCCATCCTCGTCATCGCCATCTTCTACGGCGAGAGCCCCGACCTGCTCTGGCTAGGTGCCGCGGCGATCGTGTTCGTTGCGCTCATCGTCATGAACCGCATGCACGTCTACTCGCTCGTGCCATACATCCTCGTGGGATGCGTGCTGTGGTTCTGCGTGTTCTCGTCGGGCATCCACTCGACGATCGCGGGCGTGCTGCTCGCGTTTGCCATCCCGTCGGGGTCGCGTGTGAACCTCGACAACTTCTTTGACTGGTCCAACAAACGCCTGCGCATGGCCAACAGCTTCTACGAGGGTGACGAGACGCCGCTCGTGGCCCAGAAGGACTACATCACCACCGTTTCGAGCCTGAGCAAGATCTCCAAGCAGGCGGTGCCTCCGGCCACGCGCCTCGAACACAAATTGTACCCGTGGGTGTACTTCCTCATCCTGCCGCTGTTCGCGCTCACCAACGCCGACGTCGCGGTGACGGGTCTCGATTTCGCGACGGTCACGTCCTCGCCCGTCGTGCTCGGCGTGTTCTGCGGTCTGGTGCTCGGCAAGCCCATCGGCATCATGTTGTTCAGCTTCATCACGGTGAAGACCAGGATCGCGTCGCTGCCCGAGTTCGTGACCTGGCGCCACATGCTGGGTGCGGCCGTGCTTGGCGGCGTCGGCTTCACGATGGCGATCTTCGTGGCCAACCTTGCGTATGCCGATGCGATGCTCGTGACCGAGGCCAAGCTCTCGATTCTGGTGGCCTCGACGGTCGCCGGCGTCATCGGCTTCGTGCTACTGCTCTTGCAGGCCAAGGCCGACCAGAGGCGCGGCATCAGCTACGTCACGATCGTGCCCGATGACGGCAACGTGACCCATGCGGACGCCGAGATGGCGCGGGATTCCGAGGAGCTCGTCGACCAGCTGGGCGACGAGGAACTGGCCGAGCGCGTGCGGGCCGCCAGCGAACATGCCGCGGCACCCGGCGAGATCAAGGTCGAAATCAAGGGCGAGTAAGAACGCGTGTGATGTGTCGGGAGACAGAGCCAGCGCGAGTTGGCGCATCACATGTGTCACGGCGGCACAAACATGCCGCGCATCGTGACGCTTTGCGCACAAACGCGAAACGATAGGATGTCAAGACTGGTTCTTTTAACCGGAGGTCTGTATAGTACAAAGTGCTTCATCCTCTGACCCGGCTTATTGCGATGGACCGATGGCAATTCTATGGGATCCCGAGATCTTGGGTCGGAAAGGTATCCCTCGTTATTACGGTGGGGAAGCTGGAACGCCCAGTGTGGGAGCCCACCTTATAGGGTGGGTTCATCCTACCGGCAGGGGATGAGGTGACAAAGGGGCTGCTTAGCGGCCCCTTTTTGCGTTGCGAGGATATGAGGGATTCCTGCTGACTTTATAGCTTGCAACGTATAGAATCGTTGGAAACGATGAGACAGCGTCTTTGAGCGACTGTCTCATTTCAGACGATATCAGCGGAAAGTGAGACAAATGACCTGTCCGTTTGTCTCATTCGCGAGGAGGAAGCGATGAAGCAATCACCGTCCATGGACCAGTGGCTCGCCGAGGCAAAGGCCGACGAAAGCGCCCCGCGTTGCGGCATGTACCTCGCCCACAACGGCACGGTGCGCGAGCTGCCCAAGAAGCTCGTGCGCGAGGGCGTCGATGATGGCACCAAGGTCACGGGTATGAACTTTGGCTATGATGCCGATGCCGTGGAGGCCGCACGTCAGGAAGCGCTCACCTGGCCGGGTATCGAATACGTGCGCGTATGGCTCAACGAGGGTACACTTGCGGTGGGTGACGACATTATGTACGTGCTCATCGGCGGTGACATTCGTCCCAATGTGATCGATGCGCTCCAGAAGCTCGTGGGCAGAATCAAGAACGAGATGGTGCAGGAGATCGAGATTGCCGAGTAGGCATGCGATGCGTGCCGTTGCGCAGGTAACATATTGACTTTGCCGCAATGTTTTTCTTGTGACCCGAATCTAATTATTCTAGAATATAGATAACGTGATTGGTTGTTTTAGCGCTCGTCCGGGCTTGGCCGCCCGGCCCGCGTGTATTGGAGCCCCTAACGGGGCCAAACGAAAGGCGTTTCAAATGGCTGAAGGTACGGTTAAGTGGTTCAACCCCGACAAGGGCTACGGCTTCATCTCTCGTGAGGATGGTGACGACCTGTTCGTGCATTTCTCCGAGATCCAGATGGATGGCTTCAAGCCCCTCGACGAGGGCGACAAGGTCAACTTCGAAGTGACGACGGGCCAGAACGGCAAGCTGCAGGCGAGTAACGTCACCAAGGCTTAAGTTCTTGATTCATACTGACGTCT
>OLPI01003682.1_pt1 | contig 10642 bp, 7 predicted proteins | sample 1672361 | NCBI WGS metagenome assembly OLPI01 (sample SAMEA3136675, study PRJEB25190) | human gut metagenome
GGCGGCGCGAACGCCAAGACGCTGCCCGTGCCGATGATGAACATCATCAACGGCGGTTCGCACTCGGACGCCCCGATCGCATTCCAGGAGTTCATGATCCGTCCCGTGGGTGCCCCCTCGTTCAAGGAGGCTATCCGCATGGGCGCCGAGGTGTTCCACAACCTGAAGAAGGTGCTCCACAAGCGCAACCTTTCGACGGCGGTCGGTGACGAGGGCGGTTTCGCTCCCAACCTGAAGACCAACGAAGAGCCTCTGAAGTACATCGTTCAGGCATGCGAGGCCGCGGGCTACAAGCCGGGCAGCGACATCATGTTTGCTATGGACCCTGCTTCCACGGAATACTACGACGCTGAGCGCGGCATGTATTGCCTCGCAGGCGAAGGCGTTGAGTACACGAGCGAGCAAATGGTCGATTACTGGGAGAAGCTCGTCGATAAGTACCCCATCATCTCCATCGAAGACGGCATGGCCGAGGAAGACTGGGATGGTTGGAAGCTTCTTACCGATCGCATTGGCGACCGCGTGCAGCTCGTCGGCGACGACCTGTTCGTAACGAACACCGAGCGTCTGAAGAAGGGCATCGAGATGGGCGTCGCCAACGCCATTTTGGTGAAGGTGAACCAGATTGGTAGCCTTACCGAGGCGCTCGAGGCTATCGAGATGGCCAAGGAAGCCGGCTACGCGTGCGTCATGAGCCACCGCTCTGGCGAAAGCGAAGATACCACGATCGCCGATTTGGCCGTTGCCATGAATACCGGCCAAATCAAGACGGGCGCTCCGTGCCGCAGCGACCGCATCGCTAAATACAACCAGCTCATTCGCATCGAGGAAGAACTCAGCATGTCCGGCGCATATGCTGGCAAGGATGCGTTCTACAACATCAAGTAGTTTTGCGTCGAATCGATTTTGCGCAAGAGTGAATCGCGAAAGCCCCGGCAGTTGCTGGGGCTTTCTTGTTGCCGCGGGAAAACTTGGGACGAATTCGTCCGAAAACCCTGCACTATGTGGGGTATAGTGAATGAGTTGTGTTGAAACGCTGTGCAGGGGTGTTCGGCGTTTCAACGAGTCGCTAAAGAAAGCAGGAATACTATGGCAAAGTCCAACGGGGGCTCGTCATCTCAGGTGAACGATCCCAATGGCCTGTCGCTGCCGCATCTTATTGCTGCCGTGATTACCGCCGTTATCGGCGGTGGCGTCTTCACCATGGCCGGCGATATGGCCGCGGCGGGCGCGAATACGGGTGCCGTGCTCATCGGCTGGATCGTATGCGGCATCGGCGTTTTCTCGCTCATGATGTGCTTCTACGCACTGAGCAAATATAAATCTGAATTGGTGGGCGGCATCTATTCGTATGCTCGCGCAGGTTGGGGCGAGTTCATGGGCTTCATTTCGGCCTATGGCTACTGGATTTCGGCGCTGCTTGCCACCGTTTCCTACACCACGCTTCTGTTCGCGTCCATCTCGTACTTCGTTCCCCTGTTCGGAGAGGGTAATAACCTTCCTTCGGTCATCGGCGCATCCATCGTGGTTTGGATTTGCTGGTTTTTGGTGAGCCGCGGCGTGAAAGAGGCTGCGAGCGTCAACATCATCACGACTATCGCCAAGCTGGTTCCGCTGTTTGTTGCGATCGTCGCAATCCTGTTCAGCATGCACTTCGACCCAGAAATCTTCATGGACAACTTCTGGGGCGAGCCCGATGGACCGAGCTTGTGGGATCAGGTTGTTGGCACCGTGGGCGTGAGCATCTGGATCTTCTTGGGCATCGAAGGTGCTGTCGCCATTTCCGGTCGCGCGAAATACAGCAAAGATGTAGGCCGCGCAACCGTCACCGCATTCATTGGCATTCTATGCATCTACCTGCTGGTTTCCATTCTGTCCATGGGCGTTATGCCTCGCGCTGAGCTTGCAGAGCTCCCAAACCCGTCGATGGCGGGCGTGCTCGAGGCCGTCGTTGGCCCGTGGGGCGCGGCGCTTGTGAATTTGGGCGTTGCGCTGTCTCTTCTGGGCGCCATGCTGGGCTACACCATCATCTCTTCCGAATGCCCGCACGAGGCCGCGAAGCAGGGCGTGTTCCCGAAGGTCTTCGCGAAGGAAAATCGCAAGGGCGCTCCTATCGTCACCCTTACGGTGACCTGCCTCATCGTTCAGGCGTTCCTCGTCATCATTTTGTTCTCTGAGCAAACGTACCAGTTCTTCTATGGCGTGTCGGTTTCGATGATTTTGATTCCGTACTTCTTCAGTTCGATGTTCTTGCTCGTGTGTGCGTTTAAGAAGGACGGGTTCGAAGGCGTTACAGGCGGCAAACTGGCGTTCTACCGCGGTATTGGCATCGTTGGCTTCTTCTACTCGATCTTCCTGATTTACGCGGGCGGCCTTACGGGTCTCATGATCACGACCATTCTGTTTGCGCCGGGCATTGTTTTGTACTGGTATGGCCAGAAAGAGCGTAACGAAGCATTTCTGCCGAAAACGCTCGATAAGGTGGTTGCCGCCGCTATTGTCGCGTTCTTCGTGATCAGCATCGTGTGCATTGCGACGGGTACGATTTCGGTTATCTAACTCGAACGTTCTCGTTGCGCGAAGTGATGCGCTAGGGCCAGGGGATTGCTCCCTGGCCCTTTTGCGTTGAGGGAGGATGCAGCGCAATAACCTGGGCTTGTTTTCTGTTCGTGAAAATAAGCGCGCGCGTGGTCGATTGGATGCCGCGCCTGCCGTCTGCGTGGTATCATGAACGGACACTAGCTCACAGCATTACATCCACTTCAAACACATCACGATGCAAGGGGCCTCATTTTTTATGTCGCGCAACAGCAGCAATATCATTTCATTTGACGGCTCGAGCCGCGCATCTTCGCGTGCGTCGCGAGATGTTGTTGAGTCGCGTGCTGCTCGATATGACGAAAGCGCATCCATGCGCGGTCGCGACGTCTATGCCTCATCGGGTCGTGTCAGCTCTCATGCTGTTGGCGAAACCTCTTCCGCTCGCGGGCTCGATTATTCCCAATCGCTCGATTCGTTTTCAAGCGACCGTTTCGCCCGCGGCGAACGTGCTCGATTCTCGAAAGTCACGCGCTCTGGACGTATCCAGCCTATCGTTGAGCCGAGTCCCTACGATGACCGCGAAGCATCGTTCGCGGCGAATTCGCGCGTGAGTTCGCGTCCGGCTCGCTCCTCGCGTTCGGCATCGGACCGAAAGGCGTCGAGGCCGTCCGGCTTCGATTTGGGCGCTTTTTCGGCATTCGACGATCTTGACGAGCAGCTCTTCGGCGACGGTTCGGCCCGCTTGAATTCGCGCCGCTCCTCTCGTACGGGCGAGTCGCGCAACTCGCGTGGCGCATCGGCGCAGCCCCGTGCTGCGGTCGAGGTGTTCGATCCCGATGATATCGAGAATGACGAGGACGAGACGTCGTATGGCTCGCGCCTTTCGAAAAAGGAGCGCCGTCAGAAGTCGAAGGCCAAGGCCAAAGCCGAGAAGCTTTTCAATCGTCAATTTGGAGGCGACGCTGGCGCTCCTGCGCAAGCGGGCAGTCGGGCGGCGGTCTACAAGGGCGAGATGGGTCGTAATCATAAGCGAGCTTTCAACGACCTTGGCGGTTCGAGCGAGGGACGCAGTGCTCGTGGCGGCCGAGGCGCGGCTGCCACAAGTCGCGCGTCGCAGACAAAAGCCCATTTGAGCGCACCGATTTGGGTCTATGCGCTCGGCATTTTGATTTGCATCGCCGCGGCTCTTTGGTTCTTGTATCCTATGGCGCAGCAGTATTACGTGGGTTTACGCACGCAAGACAAGCTTGAGGCGGAATACGCCCTGCTCAGCGAGCGCAACGCAGCTATCCAAAGCGACATTGATCGGCTTTCGACCGACGAGGGCATCGAAGATGTCGCGCGCGAGCAGCTTGGTTGGGTGTCGAAGGGCGAGACCGCTGGCGTTGTGGCTGGCCTTTCTGAAGACGAAACGTCGTCGACGCCCGATACGGTGCATTCTCAAATCGATTCCGCGAGCGTGAAAACGCCCGACACATGGTACTCGGGCGTGCTCGACCCTCTTTTCGGGTATAGCGACGCTCAATAAAGCACGATTCGAGCCGGGAAAATTCCCCGGCTCTTTCTTTACGATGAAAGCAAGACGGAAGAGCGAGCGGAAAGGTGCGTCGCATGAGGGTCGCTGCAATCGATATCGGAACAGTAACGAGCCGTTTGCTCGTTGCGGACGTGGATGCTTCGGGCACGCGGCAGGTGGCCCGCCAAAGCGCCATCACGAATTTGGGCGAAGGAGTCGATGCCTCAGGCGAACTTTTGCCCGAAGCGATCGATCGCACGGTTGCTCAGGTCGCTGAGTACCGCAAGGTTATTGATGCATGTGCGGCCGATTGTGTGGTTGCGCTTGCCACGAGTGCGAGTCGCGATGCACGCAATTCGGGAGTATTCGTGTCGCGTCTGCGTGAAGTCGGCGTTGAACTGTCGGTGATTCCGGGCGAGCGTGAGGCGGCGCTGTCGTTTTTGGGTGCGTCGAATGATTTTCGCAATGAGGATTTGCTGTTTGCCGATATCGGTGGCGGTTCGACCGAGATGGTATTTGGTCGAGCGAATGGATCGGCTGGCGACCTTGTGCCCGATGTTGCGGTGCGAGCATCGCATTCTTTCAACATCGGTTGTCGTCGTATGACGGAGCGATTCTTAGCCGGCGACCCGCCGACGAAAGGCGAGCTTGCTGCGGCTTCGGCATGGGCGCACGAGACTCTCGCGCCGTTTTTCGAAACGCGCAATTCGTGCGACCGTCTTGTTGCGGTTGCGGGGACGCCCACGAGTGTGGTGGCCGTGCGAGACGCTTTGGTGCCCTATGACTCATCGAAGGTTCATGGTACTCGCGTGACGCGCGCTGAATTCGACGAAGTGGCCAAGCGCATGTGGGCGTTGCCGCTTGCCGAACGTATGAAGGTTGCAGGCATCCAGCCCAAGCGGGCGGGTATTTTTCCGGCGGGCCTTGTGATTCTGGGTGCGGTCATGGACCTTGCGAATCTTGACGGCTTCACGGTGAGCGAGAGTGATATTCTTATCGGCATTGTGCTTGACGCGGCAAGAAACGCGCTTTAGGAAGCGCTGGTCAATTGCAAGGCCCCCACGTATTCAATGCTCAGAGCATATAGCATGCTAACGGGGGTGCCGGCTTTTGGTTTTACGGAAGGATGCTCTAGGACGTGAGTGTGGAGCCGATTGCCGCGAGTCGGGCCCTTGTGCGCGGTTTGGCGATTCTCAAAACGTTTTGATCGCTCGGGGGTCGGCGTTGCTCGGCGACTGGCGCAAAACGATGGTATTAGCGTGTCTTTCGTGGGCTTTTGCAGTGATTGTTGCTCATTTGCTATCATGGAAAACCGTGCAAATAGCACGATAAGCATCGTGGGAGCGTGGCGGAATTGGCATACGCAGCGGACTTAAAATCCGCCGCCGCAAGGCTTGTGGGTTCGAGTCCCACCGCTCCTACCAAGGAAGAGCGTGGCTTCCAGGCGGGTTTCGACCTATGGCGGCTTCGAGTCGGAAGGGACTCGAACCGATGAGGTGGAATTCCGTCAAGAAAACTGCCCAGTGGGCAGTTTTCAGGAATTCGCCCGAAGGCTTCAGCCTGAGGGGTCGGGCTCGCGCGAGCGAGGCCGGAGTCCTGCTACTCCTACCAAGGAAGAGCGTGGCTTCCAGATGCGTTGTTTTGCATGAACCCATTGCGGTGAACCTACGATCGGAAAGTCCGGTATGAATCCAGCTGAAGTGAGAAACGAAAGCATGAACGAACTCCTTACGGCAGCGGCGAATCCGCCCGCTTCGTTCGAGGAGTATCTCATTCAGAATGCCAAGGTCGTAGGCGATTTAGTGAACTCGTATATCCCGTCGGGCGACCATCCCGATATGGATACGTATCTCTATGGGCCCCTTATGAAATACAGCGAAAACGGCGGCAAGCGTCACCGTCCGCTGATTTGCTTTGCGGCGTGCGTTGCTGTGGGCGGCGATATTCGCCATGCTGCATCTGCCGCTTCGGCCATCGAACACTTCCATACGGCGGCTCTTATTCACGACGATATTGCCGACGAGGCGACTACGCGCCGCGGCGTGCCCTGCATGCACCTCACCGAAGGCTTGGGTATCGCCATTAACACGGGCGACCTTGCGCTTTCCATGGTGAATGGTGCCGTTATGAGGGATCCGTATCTTACCGATGCCCAAAAAGTGCGCGTGGTTACCGAGCTTATCGAAATGACCCGTCGCACCATCGAGGGCCAGGCTCTCGATTTGGGTTGGGCGCGCGACAAGCGTTACGACATCACTCCTGACGATTATCTGTGCATGGCAATTCATAAAACCGCGCATTATTCTGGTGCGGTTCCGTTGGCTGTCGGCGCCATTGTTGGTGGCGGCACCGAAGAGCAGATTGCCGCGCTGCGCGAATATGGTTTGGCTACGGGTTTGGCTTTCCAAATTCAAGACGACCTGCTCAATATCGAGGGCGACCCTGAAATCGTGGGCAAAGATTACGCGAGCGATATCACCGAAGGCAAGCGCACGCTCATGGTCGTGCATGCGCTGAAGCATTCCGACAAGCACGATCGACTCGTTGAGATTCTCTCTTCGAAAACGACCGATGTCGCTGAGCTTGCCGAGGCTGTGTCGATTATGCGCGAGGCCGGTTCTCTTGATTATGCGCGTGATTACGCGAGCTCGCTTACCGATAAGGCAAAGGAAAAGCTCCTTCAGGAAATCGACGAGAGCAATGCTCGTGCGCTACTCATTTCTATGGCCGATTATTTCATCAATCGCATGAAATAATGCGATGCTAAGGACGAAGCTATGATTCCTCAAGCAATTCATAGGGAAGGCGAAGCCGACGAGGGCTTTGAGCTGGGCGAACGTCTGCTGTATTTGCGCACGCCGTATTTTTCGGGCAAAGATGTCGAGCAGCTGCAAACGGCTCTCGGTGCGCTTGGTTTTGCATGCGGCGGCGTAAGCGGCACGTTTGGCGCCTATACCGAAGGCGCCTTGCGCAAGTTTCAGTTGAACATGGGCCTTGTGCCCGACGGCATCGCTGGCGTGAAAACGTATGCGACGCTGCGTCATTTGCATAATGCATGGCAAGACAAGCCTCAAATCGAAGATCGCGCATATATGGGATTCGCACGTGCCGCCGATGTGCTCGAAAATCATGCTGTGTGTCTGTTCGGCACGGAAGAATACACGCGCAGCGTGGCATCGAATATGTCGAACTTGGCTATGGCGACGAATCCGCGATCCAAAATGGTGAGCGCCGAAACGCTGCTCGTGCCTCCCGATGCGAATATGCTGCTTGCGCATATTGTGCGTTCGGGCAGGCCTTATGAAACGAATGTGCCACGCGTTGTGTGCGACGACCCTCAGGTGCTTGGTCGCCGCATTGCGAATGCGGTTGATGCGGCAAATGAGGCTGCTGAAGCTGGTCGTCCTCGCCGTATCGTTCTAGAAATCGTCGGTCCCGGCGTTGACGAAAGTGTGGCGGCTATCGAGCGAGCTGCTCACCACGATGCGATTACGCTTTTGGACGCATTCTGCAACGCGTTTTAAATTCAAAGCTGTTTTCTTTTCAGGTTTCTGAAAGCCCGCCGTGTGCGGGCTTTTGTTTTTTGCGATGAAGGCTGGTAAAGTATCTTTCATATGATTTCAACCAGGCGATGGGGGCCGGGCTTATGGATAAACACATGAATCTTTCGCGCCGTGCATTTGTGGGTGGCGCCGCCGCATTCGGCGTTGCCGTTGCGGCACCGAAATTCGCTTTCGCTGAGCCTTCGGCGGCTGAAAAACAAGCAGAGGCCGATGCTGCGCTTCAGAAATTGCTGAAGCTCAATTCCGATTTGGACCAGAAGGTCAAAGATTACGCCGCCGCGGTTGACGCTCATGATGCCGCCACGGCGAAGATGGACGAGTGTCAGGCGAAAATCGACGACAACAACGAGCGCATTGAAGACCTTCAGGGTAAGCTCGGCAATCGTGCGAACAATATGTACCGCGATGGCCAGACCACGTTCCTCGACGTCATTCTGGGTTCCAATTCGTTCGATGACTTCATGAAGAACTGGGACATGCTTACCAGGATGAACGAAAACGACGCGAAGATGGTTGCCGAAACCAAGGAGTTGCGCGCCGATAACGAAGCACAGCGTGATGAATACAGCAAGCAGGAACGCGAAGCGGCCTATCAAATGGAAGAGGCCGACAAGGCAGTGAAGGAAGGCACGGCGCTCGCCGAGCAATTCCAGGCGTCTTACGATGCACTTTCCTCCGAGGCGCAGGCGCTGTACGATCAGGAACGCCAGGCTGCGCTTGCTGTCGAAGCCCAGGCGGCTATCGAACAGATTCAGCAGGAATCCGAACCTGAGCCTTCGAACAATAATGGCGCGAGCAACGACAATGGTGGCAACAGCAACAACGGCGGCGGGAACAATGGTGGTGGCGGCACCTCGCCGAGCTACAGCACGAATAATTACATTCCGCCTTCGGGCTCGGTCGTCGATTTTGCGCGCAGCCAAATTGGTGTCCCGTATGAATGGGGCGGCACCACTCCCAACGTTGGTCTTGACTGTTCTGGCCTTACATCGTGGTGCTGGCAGCAGGCTACGGGTATCTCGATTGGCCGTACCGATAGCGCTCAGTACTCTTCCGCCCGTTGGCGCGGGCCGCTTTCCGAGGCGCAGCCCGGTGATGTTTTGTGGACGAGCGGCCATGTGGGCATTTGCACGTCTGCGGGTGGCGGTTCCTACATTCATGCTCCGCAGCCAGGTCAAACGGTATGCGAGTCGAGCTGGCCGCAATTCGTCTGCGCGCTTCGTTGGTAGCAAGTAAATACGTATGTATATGCTTCAGGCCTGTCCGCACGGACAGGCCTTTTATTTTTTATTCAGGTTGCTGAAATTTCACGTTTTGCGATTGCATCGTAATAGGAGCGTGCAAGTGAATCTAGGGCGCGTCATCAAAGCACAATATAATGTGCTGGCTTTTGAATAACCCCTCATCATGCTGTCGAATTATCTTTGACGTTAACAGTATTAAAAGAAGCAAGGTATATAAAAGATACCTGGTTTCATCTGCGACATTCGATTCTAGGTTTGTGAAAGCCATGTGCCGCTTTGGTTACATGGGGTGTAATTAACGCCGCGGCTTTGCTATCCTCGTTCGTCGGGAGTCTCCATTTCGACTTCCCGATACCATATGAAGGGGTTCGTTTATGACTACTTTAAACGCACGCTTGACGAGACGAGCCTTCCTCGGTGGAGCCGCCGCCTTTGGCGCCGCGGCCATGGTTTCTCCGAAGAATGCCTTCGCCGATCCTACGTCTGCCGATGTGCAGGCTCAGGCCGACGAAGCTCGTCAAAAGCTGAATTCTATGCGCGAGCAGCTCGGTGTTGCATCCGCGAATTACAACCAAGCCGTGCAAGAGCACGATGAGGCAGTCTCCAAGATGGACGAGTGCCAAACTAAAATCGACGATAACAACGCGCAAATCGACAAGCTTCAAGATAAGCTTTCCAAGCGCGCTCGCAACATGTATCGCGACGGCCAGACCACGTTCCTCGACGTCATTCTGGGCTCGAATTCTTTCGACGATTTCGCGAAGAACTGGGATACGCTCACCTCGCTGAATGAAAAAGATTCCGAGATGGTCGAGCAGACTAAGAATCTTCGCGCCGACAACGAGGCTCAAAAGCAGGAATATGCCAACCAGGCCGATATCGCCCAGCAGAAGGTCGAAGAGGCCGATGCTGCGCAGAAGCAGGCCGAAGAGCTTGTGCAGCAGTACCAAAACGAGGTTGACTCACTCGATTCCCAGGTAGCAGAACTGCTTGCCGAGGAAGAGGCTGCGGCTCAGAAGGCGGCGGAAGAGGCCGCTGCTGCGGCTGCCGCCCAGGCCGAAGCTGCTTCCGCTTCTAGCAACACCTCGAGTAGCGCCTCCAATAGCTCTGCATCCAGCGACAGCAGTTCGGATAGCGCGACGAGTGGTAGCGCATCTGACAATGGCGGCGGCTCGTCTTCGGGAAGCAGCTCGTCGTCGAGCAGCAGCTCATCTTCGGGTGGCGGTTCGAACAATTACGGCGGCTCGGTCGTGGCCGCTGCGCAAAGCCAGCTCGGCGTGCCCTATGTGTGGGGCGGCACGGCATGGGGTTCGGGCCTTGACTGCTCCGGCCTGACGTCTGGCTGCTGGAAGCGTGCCGCGGGCATTTGGATTGGCCGTACGACATGGGATCAGATCGCTTCCGCCCAGTGGACGGGCTCGGTTTCCGAGGCTCAGGCGGGCGACGTGTACGCATGCGGCAGCCATGTGGCAATTGCTACGGGCGGCGGCGGATACATTCATGCCCCGCAGCCGGGCGAAGTGGTGTGCTACAGCTCGCTTTCGTGGTACAACCCCTTCTACTGCGCCTTGCGCTGGTACTAAGCGGGAATTGAAAGGCATCGACCCAGGTCGGTGCCTTTTTTCGCAAGAGCGTGCATGAAGTCGAAAAAAGTGCTTGCATTGTTCGGCGCGTGTGTTAACATATAGCCCGCTGTTTGCGAGAAGTCGGGACGTGGCTCAGCTTGGTAGAGCGCTGCGTTCGGGACGCAGAGGCCGCAGGTTCAAATCCTGTCAACC
>OLPI01003703.1_pt1 | contig 10606 bp, 12 predicted proteins | sample 1672361 | NCBI WGS metagenome assembly OLPI01 (sample SAMEA3136675, study PRJEB25190) | human gut metagenome
GGGCAAGAGGGAAGAACAGGACTTGTCCAGTTCCCTCTTGCTTCATTTAGCGAAATAAGCCGAGCCACAAGGCAAGGCGGTTTCTGCTAAATGGGGAGTAGTGGCACATCATCAGGCGGTAACATTACCCGTCTTGTTTTGCAATGGTTTGCTTATCGAGTTGGTTTTCCTTTTTGAACCGTTCATAAGTCTTACTTTCGGCATTTTCTTGAATAAATGTCCGAATGTCTGCTGTACGGTAATAGGTCTTATGACTTATCGTAAAGTAAGGGAGTTTGCCACTTGCCCGATACCGTTGCAGGGTTCGGAAAGATACTTTTAGCAGGAAAGCTAAATCCTGATTGTCGAGTATCTTATCATTTTCGTCCAATACCTTGTCAGTATTGATAAGCGATTTCAGGTCTTGCCCGATTTCGGAGAGCTTCTTTGATAACCGTTCCATCCACTTGTCGAAGTTTTCGTTATCTATATACATTTTGCTTCATTTTTTAGTTTAACATTATTGTTTTCAATCGATTGATGAAGCAAAGTTAGGCAAATGAGTGTAAAAAAGTTAGGGGTGTACCACTGGTACACCCCCATAAATAGTTGCTAAATTGTTGATTTACAAATAGCCTTTCTTCTTGCTTTCTTCGATAATAGCTTTACGAAGTGTATCTAAAAATTCAGTTACTTTGGATGGCTTACGCTTAATAACGCTTTCATGCTTCTTGTGAACATCCCCCAATTTGATATTGAAGAGATATTCAAATGCTTTTCCAATTTCTGTAAGGGGGGATTCTGTTCCAATATGCGTTACTACTCTCTTAGATAGGAATAGTCCGCTAACAAGCTCCATTATTTCAATAAGATAAGTTTCATCTGTTAGGTGTAGCGGGGATGATGGTAAGCTATTCTTTCGGTTCTGGAATTGAACCGGATATTTAATTCGCATATTGAGTATACGAAGTTCTGTGTTTACAAGTCCTATTGCTTCATCAATAAGCAATAACAAGGCATTTTTCCCCCTGCTCAAATTGTACACGATGCGATTTAAGCCTGTTAAGTCCAAAGGAGAGATAACGTAACAATACAGCGTAGTCTTGTTCATTTATAGCAATGCTTGCCAAGTGATTGGCAAGTTCATGTAATGCTGCCGTAAAATCATTTACGGTAAACTCTTTTTGTGAGTATTCCGACAATAACCGGAAAAATCTCTGTTCGGATAATTCTTTCATGATTCACACAATTAAAGATGTCTTTTGATTCTAATATTCTGTTTTTTGTTTATGGTATCATTATATAAACTCCCATTAAATTTTTTATATTGAACGTTTTTATAGATTTCAACCAGTTTTTTACTATAATCCTGAATCACCGTATTGGATTTTTGGAATAAGTTGGTTGCTAAGATTCCGCTTCCCAATATGCCGGGATTACAGACTACTGTATCTTTTTTTATAGCGTTCATAATCAGCTCTGAACACGTATAATCCTTAATGCCTGCCTTGTTAAATTTCTCAGACATGGATTTATTGAGTGCCTGTTTATCGTTAATGGTCATAAATCCATACCACAACAAACACTTCATCCCCAATTTGGTAGCACTGATTAATACATCAAGATAAGTATTTGCATTGCTATTGGGTTTATCTATTTCGTAAGGGTCTATATGTAGAAACGTGGATTTGGGTAATGACGGCAATAGCTTTAATACTCCATCAATCGAATCGCAGTTAAAGGTTCTAATTGATGGTGCAACAGCTTGGTGTCTTACAAATGATTCAATATTCTCCAGTGCCTCTTTTTCTAAATCAAAGAATAGACACCCCTTAACATCATTATTCAATACTTTCATGGCTAATGCCGGAGAACCTAAATAGTTTCCATTTGCCATGCTTTCATTCTCTAATTGATAATAAAGGGAGTTTTTTAGTGTAGCATCTTTATTCGCTTCGTTCAGGAAGTGATAAATACCATATTCTTGTTCGGGAGTATGTGTCATTGTATAGATGGCACACGCTGAATTTGTTTCTACATATATCTGCGGTTTTTCTATTTGAAGAACCTCGCAGAGAACAAGATGTTTAAGAACATCGGGTTGTTTGCCGAAGTGAGTGTAAGTTACCATAATAATTCAGTTTATCATTATGGTGGCAATATTAGGTAGTAAAAAGCGAAAAAGCCTTGACGAAAGTCAAGACCTCTATTTTTGCAGTTGTTTTTTGCGGATTCTACTTAGAGTTTCAGGAGTTACACCGAGAAAAAGTGCTATTTCCTTTAAAGTTATTAGTTCTTGCAAATCAGGACATCTCTTCATTAACGTCTGATAGCGTTGTTCAGGAGTATCGCAATAGAACCCTAATAAGCGTTGGTATATCTCTGCAAACATGGTTTCGGCAATACGCCTGCCTAAACGCTGTGTTTCCATATCGGTTTCCCAAAATTGGTTGAGTTTGCTTAGAGATAGTAAATAGACCTCGCAATCAGTTGTTGCCTGTATGCTAACCGTTGCATCGGTTCTATTAATTAGAGATGGATAATCACATACGAAATCATTTTCAAAACTATAACCAACAATCCATTCGTTACCGTTCGTATCTATGCGAGTAAGACGGAATATACCAGATGCAACAAAGCCTATATGGTTAGTTTTATCGTTTTGACGAACCATATATTCATTTTTTCTAAGTATTTTCAGTGTGCCACTTTCAAGAAATAGTTTTTCTAATCTCGTAGTATCTACACTTTCATTCGCATTGAATTTATCCATGTTAAATGCTTTGTAATTACAAAAATACGAAGAATGATGGATATATTTGGCAAGGTTTCAACAAAATGATTTATCTTTGTGGTAGAGTTATTTGAAGCAATGGAAAAACACAGCAGACTAAAGAAGTTCGCTCGTTTCTATATCGTTACCCATTGTTATACTCTTCTTCTTCAAAAATCTATTATTCAATAGATTACAATCACATTTCTTGTTTCAAAACACATATAATGCCTTTATGAATATTTCAATGAAGAATTAACACATAAAATAGTTTCCAAAATTTCCAAATTATGACGATTCCTCGTATATTTGCAAAAGGAAATGTGTTGTGAAGAATTTCGCCGCAAAGTAGTGCAAAAATTTGGTGGAGCAATAGCGGGAGATTACTTCTTTTTTGAAAATATATCTATAAGAAATACAGCCACTTAAGTAAAAATGACGATTCCTGGTGGCACCACTCAAATAAATACTCCCATTGAAATGATAATATTTCAATGGGAGTATTTATTTACACCCACTCCCCCTATCCCCAGCAACATGCTTTAAGATAGACTTTACTATTATCCCATGAAAAGGTCTGATAATAAAGAAATATGCCCTTCCCAGCCAATTATTGTACTTCACAACAGTAGTAATCCGAAGTTCTTGTTTTCCTTCGTGATATTCCCCGCACCACATGGACACATGGAAATCAAGATGCTTATCCGGCATTCCGAGAATTTCTTCATGCAGATTTTTATCCAAGACCATATCTGTAAATCTGGTTGCTGTATCCAGTCCTAATGGCTTTACAATCGCATTCCTGAAATTCATGAGCCAACCAATCCACTTAGGAAATCGGCTAAAGGCAAGATTGCGAAAATCTTCCGGTGTCAATGCCTGCCCAGTGACCATCACTTTAGAAAAAGAATCTATATAATCTACAGGAAAATAATTCTTTATTAAGCTGTCTGCCGGTATATCTTTCATCTTATCACATATTGAATTTATTACTCGTTTGCTTTTCATTCACGACGTCCCCAATGACATGGCCTACAAAGGTAGCCACTTAATCCAACCCTACAACATATTCTTAGAAATAATATTATCCCGTAAAAGATAAAGCTCAAAAGAAAATTATCAGTTATCTTTGTTCCATGACTACCAACAAGACAACTCCCAAAGAATCATGGGCAAGACAGCAGATTAGCGGTCCCGATGTGGACTATGATTTGTGGAACAAGAAAAGAATATCCGTGCAAGCGTTCTCACAAATGAGCCAGAGCTGTATTTTTACAGTTGACGTATTTAAAGAGAGATACGATTTTGCATCCGACAGTTTTGCCCATCTTTTCGGATACAATCCCACTTGGATAAAGACAATCAGGCAACAAGGCGATTTACTGGAAGAGAGAATACACCCTGATGACAGAATGCAACTCACGGAATGCCAAATCGAGCATGGACAGTTCATCTACTCACTCCCACCGGAAGAAAGAAATGATTACCGGCAAATATTTCAATTCCGTATGTTGAATGCACGGCAACAGTATATCAATGTAAGCAGCCGGCAACAAGTCATAGAAACAGACCGGAATGGTAAAGCCTGGATAATTATGGGAGTAATGGATATACTTCCCGACCAGACCCCTATCGAAAGAATCAAACGGACGGTGGTGAACAGAAAAACGGGAGAGATGCTTCCAACATGCACTGTTTCTCCCGACAAACAATTATCCAACCGGGAGAAAGAAATATTACGACTCATCCGACAAGGTTTTCTAAGCAAGGAAATCGCTTACCAGCTGGGAGTGAGCATCTATACTGTGAACAATCACCGGAAAAACATCCTAAGCAAGTTAGGTGCCAACAATATAATGGAAGCCATCCATATAGTAGAAAATCTTGGTATCTACCTCTAAGATTACGGAAGCCAACCGAGACCATCCGCCAACTGATTTGTTTTGCGCCACTCTTCAAGCTCCTTATAAGTGCCGACACCTCCCGTAAAGACAGCATGATAAATCTCTATACCTGGAATCGTTACACCATCCGGCACATCGAATTTGATTTGCAATATCGTTTTCCTAATTTCAGGAGTAAGGCGCTCCGCAATAGCGGCAGTCACCTTTTCTACAACACCATCATACCTGGAACCTTTCCGGATGTGAATCATATCAAACTTCCAAGTATTCTGTTCTCTATCCTTATATAAAGCATGCCACTCCATGCACTCTTCCTCCGTATGGATAAGGTTCCTATATTGTATTTCCTGCAAAGGCAACCGTTCCGCAAGTTCCCGGATGACCGAAAAGCTCTCTCCTACATCCAACCTATCGGTATAAATATGGATATCTATATCCCTACTTTTCGCCAACAGCCCGGTACGGAGTGAGCCCACCAAACGAACGGTTGCTCCAATGTGCTCCCATGCTTCAATAATACGGGTATCTTCCAATACTTTCCATGCAGATTGCTGATTCTGCCTTGCAAGCTCATGAATGTCCATTTACCTCCACTTTTTTGAATGTGCAAAGATATAAAACTTCCCAGTATATAGCTATAAATAGCCATTTCCCTTCCCGATACAATACACTAATTTTGCACACTGTCTTATCTTTTAGCAACAACTAATTATGGCATTCAATCAAACAGAGAAACAAGAGAAAGAATATTTAAAGCAAATAATCAGTTTTCTGAAAAAGGTTATCGGTAATACCGACGCATCAGTGAAAGACCACGTCGACACCTTGGCAGAATACAAAGACTATATCTGGTCCAACAAAGACATCGACCCGCATGAGATACGCTCCATGCGCGAAAGCATCCTGAACCATTTTGCCTTGGGGGAAAGTGTAATCAACAAGCGTAAGCGGCTCACCAAGATACTTGCCATTCCTTACTTCGGACGAATTGATTTTTTGGAAAAGAAAGAAAACAGCAAAGTGATGCCTATCTATATAGGCATCCATACCTTCTATGACCCGGAAAGTCGAGCTACCCTTATCCATGACTGGCGAGCACCCGTTTCGAGCATGTTCTATGACCATGAATTAGGAGAAGCAGGCTATCGGTCTCCATCGGGAGAGATTAAAGGAGAAATTTCCCTAAAACGCCAATACAGAATTCGGGGCGGCAAAATGGAATTTATGATTGAAAGTGCCCTGACCGTCCATGACGACATTCTGCAAAAAGAGTTAAGTTCCAATGTAGATGACAAGATGAAAAATATCGTTGCCACCATCCAACGGGAACAGAACCAGATTATCCGCAACGAAGATATCCGCACGCTTATTATTCAAGGAGTGGCCGGCTCTGGAAAAACATCCATAGCCCTGCACCGCATAGCCTACCTGCTCTATACCTTCAGAGACAGCATCTCGTCAAAAGATATTCTGATTGTCTCCCCCAACAAAGTGTTTTCCGATTACATCTCCAACGTCCTCCCCGAACTTGGGGAAGAAACCGTGCCCGAAACCAGTATGGAACAAATACTCTCCGGAGTGTTGGAACACAAATATAAGTACCAAACATACTTCGGGCTAGTGAATGAACTGTTAGAAAAGCCATCCTCAAGCCTCATCGACAGAATAGCCTATAAAGCCTCTTTCGGCTTCATTTCAGAGCTTGACAAGTTTATCCTCCACATAGAGAACACCTACTTCAAGGCAGCAGACGTGAAGCTGACCAAATACATCACCATACCTGCCCCGTTTATCGAAGAACAATACCTACGTTTCAACCGTTATCCCATACGCCGACGATTTGATGCTATGGCTGATTATATGCTGGATATGTTGAAAATACAATACACCTTTACGGTAACCACCACCGGCAGAAACCTTTTGAAAAAAGAAATCAGACTAATGTTTGCAGGCAATAACGACATTCAAGTCTACAAAGATTTCTTTAAATGGACAAATAATCCCGGAATGTTCAAAATGCGAAAGGGACATACACTCGAATACTCAGACTTGGCACCGCTGGCATACCTACACTTGGCATTGGAGGGAAACGGGAACCAGCCATTCAGAGTCAAACATCTGTTGATAGATGAGATGCAGGACTATTCGCCCATACAGTACAAGGTAATACAGAAACTCTTTCCATGCCGGAAAACCGTGTTGGGCGATGCAGGACAGTCCGTGAATCCTTATGGCTCATCCACAGCAGAAACTATCCAAAAGTCACTTACTGCAAGTGAAATCATGAAATTGTGTAAGAGTTATCGTTCCACCTTCGAGATTACGGATTTTGCGCAAAAGATTCATCCTAACGCAGAGCTGGAACCGGTTGCCCGGCATGGAGAAAAGCCACAAATCCTGCAGTTCGGCAGTGCCGTAGAAGAACTGTCCGGCATTATGGGGCTAATCTCCACTTACCGGAAATCCGGATATAAGTCTCTTGGCATCATATGCAAGACGGAGCAGCAAGCCAGGAAGATGGCAGACATGCTGAAATCATATGCCAATGATATCAGCTTCCTATCAAGTCAAAGCTCCGCATTTGTGCAAGGCATCGTCATCACCTCTGCCCACATGGCAAAAGGGCTCGAGTTTGACGAAGTCATTATTCCACAGACGGATGAGAGAAATTACCGTTCGGAGATTGACAAGAGTATGCTTTATGTAGCTGTAACCAGAGCTATGCACCGCCTAACCTTGACATTTCACGAGGCAAGACCGGCAACTCACTGATGATGGATTATTAAGGAAATCTATCCCAACAGCCTTGTACAAGATGCGGCAAGTAACAGCGTATCTCATCAATCGACCAATCCCACCATTGCAGCCGCAATAATTTCTTCACCACATCCTCATCAAAACGTTTCCTGATTTCTTTGGCAGGAGTTCCCCCTACAATTGTATAAGGGGGAACATCTTTAGTCACAACAGCACGTGCACCAATAATCGCCCCATCTCCTATATGAACACCAGCCATTATCACCGCTTCATAACCAATCCAAACATCATTACCTATTATAATATCTCCTTTGTCATCCCATGCATCCGTTATGTCCGATTTCTTCAATCCCCACTCTTCGTAAAATAAAGGAAATGTATAAGTAGACAGAGATTTCAACGTATGATTGGCACAGTTGAACAGAAATTTCGTACCGCAAGCAATGGAACAGAATTTACCAATAACCAGCCTCTCCTGATGGATGGGGTAATGATACAGCACATTGTTTTTCTCGAACAACAAAGGGTCAGCTACAAAATCATTATAAATAGTATAGTCACCAACCTCTATTCGAGGATCCTTTACAACAGCATTAAGATATACGGTTTGCTTATCTCCCGTACGCGGATATATTTTAGTCATCATAATTCGATATGTTTCTAATATTGTTTACTTCTTAAATAGAAAACCGATTGCAATGCCAGCAAAATCACAAAAAGGTATTCTGCCGTTAAGTAAATAGCCAAGGATGCATGAGTGCAAGCGCTTAACCAATAAAGATACCCCAGATACACGACAGTGGTAGTCACTTGGAAAAGAAAAGTAATCCGGGTTTTACCGGTCCCTCCAACTGCGTTGAGATATACATAGCCTGGCAAGGCAAAGGTATAATTCAGCAACGTCACAACAAAAGGGATGAAAGCCTGCTCCGTCAACAGTTCGTTATCTGTATAGATTCCTATTATCAAGCGATTACAGCATACAGCTACCCCTATCAGTGGAAATCCAGCAGAATAGCCCAACCTCAGTATCTTACGGCAGATAATGAAAACAGCCCTCCTTTCTCCAGCCCCAATCGCATTACTGACCAGCGAACCCGTAGTGACCGCAAAAGAATTGACTATTACAAAAAAGACAGCAGATACACTTCGCGTAATATTGGAAATGGCTAATTCCGTTTTACCCAAATGTTCCACCACCACAAAAAACAAGAACCACGGAGCCACGCTGATAAAGGCATGAAGCATGCTCCATACCGACAAGCTCAGCACATCCACCAACAGCTTTCCGTCATATACCGGTTTCAATCCATATTTCCCTTTATCTATTTTCAGCCATACATAGAAAAGAAGCATCACCAAAGAACCCATCTCTGCCAGAGAAGAAGCAATGGCAGCTCCCGATATTCCCAGTCCTCCAACAATTATCAGAATATAATTCAAAGGAATATTAATCACTACTGCAACGGCAGCAGCCCACGATAATGCCCGAGTGCATGTTATTCCCACAAGAAAAGAACGGATAACCAAAAACGGAAACGAAAACAGCAAACCGAAACTGCGCCAGTCCAGATATTGAATTACAGCCCGATAAATCTCCGGCGAGGAAATCAACCTTCCCAATATGAAAGGAGAACTTGCCTGCATCAGCAGACAAAGCAAAATGGCCAATCCCGATAAAAAGAAGAAACCTTGAAAGAATATCTTCCCAGCCTTACCATAGTCACATTCTCCATTCCTTCGGGCAATCATCACCTGCAATCCGATACTAAACCCAAACCCAAGCATGTAGACCGCCAAATAATAAATCCCCGCAATGGCAGATGCTCCCAATTCCACCTCGCCAACGTGACCTAAGAAAACAGCATCGGTTATATTTATCAGCTGCTCCATCAAAATGCTCATCATTACCGGAAAGTTGATAAGCCATATCTGTTTATATGTATAATGCATTGCTCAACAATAAAATAGCACAAAACAACACACTGTACAAGTACAGCATGCCATCCTGCAAATTCATGAATAAAAGGATACACAATCTCTGTGGCAAACGGGTCATCGTTTGCCAGATAGCTGAATAGCTTTATCAAGCAGGGCTATTCGTTGAGCGTAGCTAGATACAGAGTTTCATAAATGGATGAATATTGCTGGTTTATATATAATATATCAACATAAATGGATGAATATTGCTGGTTTATCAATCAATTACGCAACAAAGATAAGAAATCTTATTTTCATATCCCAATGTGGTATGGTATTAGCAGATTACTTATAGTAAAGAGATGTATTAAAAACATTGATTGCGAGATTAACAGATTGATTTATAAAGATATACTATATTTTAAAGCTAAGGAATGATTCTTAAATATCTTTCTCTTTTGAAAAAAGGCATATCATTTTGAAAAGAGTAGTAACCAATAAATAACCAGATAACAATGAAAGTTTGTAAATTCGAGAAAATTAAAGATGAGGATGAAATGAAGCAAGTAATCAATTGTATTCAGAAAGAACATCCTTATGTAGCTGTAGTCCCTATATTGGCACAATTACAGGAGTGGTTACAGGCTATTTCCATCAGTTGGTTTCACGAAGAAGATGAAGCTTCTCATGCCACAGTCAATGCCATCGAAGCATATTGCTATACCCTTGCCAATCATCTCATTACAGATTCGCACCTAAATCAGGAAATTAAAACCGGATTCTGGAGTGCATAAAGAAAATACATATACTTGTAGAAGACAAAGCAGATTTACTGATTGATAAAATGATAAAAGCGGAAGTATACGGATTATCCAGCGATTTATTCACTTATTGCTTACGTCAACAGGGTCTTCGTGCCCAAACATTAGATACCGGCAAACTTATACAGATCAACCTGGAAAGAAAGCCGGATATCCCATATATTCAGGAATCTATCCAACAATACATTGACGAGAACCGGAATGTGGATATTTTTATCGCCCCACTTTCCATTTGCAGGAATGTGTATGGTGAAATAGACTTCATGAGCGAACAACGCAATGATTACTATGCAACAGTGCTTGCCACCCTATTCAAAGCGGACGAAATACTGTTATCCACCCCTATCAACCATATTTACGCAAACCGGAATTGTCTGCGAGAACAACATTCACTAACTTACATAGAAGCCGAACAACTGATTAACAGCGGAGTACACCTGCTCTACGCAGAT
>OLPI01003705.1_pt1 | contig 10605 bp, 9 predicted proteins | sample 1672361 | NCBI WGS metagenome assembly OLPI01 (sample SAMEA3136675, study PRJEB25190) | human gut metagenome
CATTTAAACAATAAAAATCTGTTATAATAATTAAGATTTTAAGATTGATTAACTGTTGAATGGAGATAGTAATATGTTTTTCCGCAAAGATAATAATGATAACGAAAGACCCGATGATTTTGTTCTGTTCAATGAAGACAGCCAAATTACAGAAGATTCGGATGCTTTGAATGATGACGGCTCTTTTTCGGGTGACAGTTCTTCGGATGACGGCTCTTTGTTAAATAAAAACGAAGATTCCGTACCGGCTGAAATTGCCGCCGATGAAGATATGCAAACCACAAAACTGCTTAACACGCAGGAAATCTCTGAGGCTCTTGATTCTGTACATAAAGACAACAGTATGTTAAAAAAAGCGTCTGTATTTATTAAATCACACAGGCTTCAGACAATAATTGTGTGCATCGTTTTGGTTGCCGCAATAATAGCCGGCGCGGGCTACGGAGCTGTATGTATGGCAAATCCGCTCAGAAATTACGTTCAGTATGCCGCCTCAAAAGAAAATATAGTCAGCACAATGGAGGCTGAGGGCGTTCTTGCATCGGGGGATAAATATGAGATTGTCTCGCTTGTATCGGGCAAAATTGCAGAATCCAAGTACGATGTCGGAGATAAGGTCTCTGCCGGCGATGTTTTGTATAAACTTGACGATACCGAAGCAAAGCTTGCCTTAGAGCGCGCAAAAAATGAACTCAGCAAGGCAAGCGATTCCGCATCGGGCAGCTCGATTTCAACCGATACCGGTCGAATAATCGCACCGGAAGCAGGCACAATCGAAAGTATGACAGTAAAGCAGGGAAGTATTGTAACCGCGGGTTCTCAAATCGGTATGATTAAAAAAAGTAACGGTTCCAAAGCCCCGATTATCTCTTATGTCTCGGGAACGGTTTCGATAGTTAGCGCCTCTGTTGGGCGTTCGGTGTCATCGGGGCAGCTGATTGCAAGCGTAAAGCTTAATAACAGCTCTTCTTCAAATAAAGACACCTCAAAATACGACAAAAAATCAAGTGAAATTGACGTTCAGGCGGCAGAAAAGCAGCTTGAAGCATATACCGTTAAATCGCCCATAGACGGCGTTATAATCGAAAAAAACAATAAAGCGGGCGATAATGTCGGTGATGCAAATTCATATAAGCCGATGATGGTTGTTCTGGACACAAGCAAGCTTACTCTTACCTTCAGCGTTGATGAATCACGTATTTCAGAGGTCGAAAAGGGTCAGCCTGTTACCATTACCTCCGATTCAGTTCCCGATACAAAATTTTCGGGCGAGGTATCATCCGTTGGGGTTGAGGGTAAGACCGATGAAAACGGAAAAGTTTCATTTGATGTTACCGTTGCGGTTACAGAGCCCGAGGAATTAAAGGCAGGAATGAAAGTTAAAGCAAAGGTTATTTTAGACACTGCAAACAGTTCTACAACCGTTCCTCAAAATGCGCTTTTAAAATCAGACGGTCAAAACGCCCTTGTTATAGTAAAAAATGATGATTCAACATCCGATAAGGATATAAGCGAGTCTATAGACAATCAGTTAAATCACCCCGAAATCAAGGTTCCGAAGGGCTGTTCGCTTGTATCGGTTAAATATGGAATATCCGATGGAACAAATGTACAGATTATCTCAGGTCTTAAGGTCGGTGAGGTTATCGCTTATAATCCTAAGGCTGATTACGGCGCGTTCGTTAAGGCAACGGGTAGCAATACATCTGCCGATAGCAACAGCAATACAAATAAATCGGATTCATCCGAAAATAACAGCGGGGATGACAGCGCGGTTGAAAAGCAGGTTGAAGAGCGTATGAACAATATGCTTAAAAACAGCAGCTTATAAAAAATGCAGTAAAAGATACTTAAGTATCTTTTACTGCAAATATACGCAGGCATAGTTCAGCGGTAAAATAACGGCTTCCCAAGCCGTGGTTGCGGGTTCGACTCCCGTTGCCTGCTCCACACGGCGGCTTGTTTTTCAAGCCGCCGTTATTTCTTTAAACGCGGCAAAGACGATAATTCAAAATATTCCGAAGTTACGCCGATTAATGCGGATTCGGATAACTAATGTCAGATTAACCTAAGAAAAGAGGATACCAATATGAATGTATATGACTTTGACAATACAATATACAAAGGCGACAGCACCGCAGATTTTATTATATGGTGCGTAAAGCGCAAGCCACAGCTTGCTTTCAAACTGCTGTCCTGCGGTGCTTCTTATATTTCATATATAACAAAAAACAATTCCAAAACAAAGAAATTTGCAGTGCTTACAAGCGGTGGCGACGCCAGCGGTATGAATGCTTGCGTGCGCGCTTGCGTCTTTTTTACAATGGATAGATGACATAGACGGTGAAGTGAATGAGTTCTGGAAGGAACATATTAAAAATATAAAAACGTGGTACAAAAATCAACAGCGCGATGACGATGTTATCATATCTGCATCGCCCGAATTTCTTCTGCGCCCGCTCTGCAACCGTATTGGAATAAACCATCTTATAGCGTCTGTTGTGGATAAAAAAACAGGGTTTTACAGCGGAATAAACTGCTTTGGCGCAGAAAAGGTCCGCCGCTTCCGAAACGAATACGGCGGCAGCAATATCGAAAGCTTCTATTCGGACTCTAAATCAGATGAACCCCTTGCCGGGCTTGCCGATAATGCATATCTGGTAAACGGCGATGAAATCACCGAATGGGAATAATCCCTTCAACAATAACCGTTTCTTTTTCAACCCTGAACTTAATATTATGTCCCGCAAATTTCATTCCGTATATACGCGTCGGGTCATTTTGATAGGACGGACGCGGGTCCTGCTTAAGTACTGAAATAAGCGCCTCAAGCTTATCTGTATCAAGTATACCTTCAAATTCAGCGGGCACATAAACATCAAGCGAATACTGCGCCGCCTCGGTTGAAAAACCTCCCCTCGCGTTCGGATGGCTGTCAACGTACGGCAGATACGGCTTGATATCATATATAGGCGTCTCATCTACCAAATCAAGTCCTGATACTTTCAAGACCAATCCGTGTTCTTCTTCATAATCAACAGCTTCAAGTTTAACACAGGAAAGCCCTATGGGATTCGGCCGAAACGGAGACCTTGTGGCAAATACGCCTACGCGCTTGTTTCCGCCGAGGCGCGGCGGTCTGACCGTGGGCGACCATTCATTCTTGCGCATTTCCAACCGCGAGAATCCCCAAATCAGCCAAAGGTGCGAATATTCTTCTATTCCGCGAAGCGCATCGGGATTTTGAAATTCAGCTTCAAACACAATTTTGCCGCAAAGCTTTTGGGCAAGACCGCTCTGCCGCGGTACACCGAACTTCTCGGGAAAGTCAGTATATGCCTTTGCTATAACCTTCATAATTAATCTCCTTGAATATTAAAAAAATTTTCAAAAACTGTTGACATTTTGTATTAATAGTATTATACTATATTTGTACAAACAATCTACACTCTACACAACATATTGTATTCCGTGGATTTTGTATATAACAGAGATGTTAATCTCTCAATCCTCTAAAATATCTTTACTTACAGAATGAGGCTGTCTTATATTTCAGACAGCCTCATTCTCTTTGCTTACGCCTCTTCCGTTACTCTGTTTTCAGCCATACGCTCTTCCGTTGTCTGCCTGTTCTCGGGCGAATGAGCACGCGCCCATTCTCTTTTACGGATTTCCTCAAGTTCAGCCTCCTGCTCGGGTGTGTTGGGAAAGCGTTCGCTCATTTCGATAATCTTATCACGGTATTTACAATTCTTGATTCTCAGCAAGACTGCACATACCGATGACATTACCGCAACGATAAATAAAATTACGGAAATAAACTTTAAAAATCCGCTCTCCTTTTTTTCGCAGCATCTTGAATAGCCAAAATAATTTCCTCTCATACTTACCACTCCTTAATATATTTATTTAATTCTTATACTTATTTCTCCCGACGACAATGTTTTTATTCTGCCATCATTATATTTTACAACAAGACCGCCGTTTTTATCTATATCAATCGCAAAAACAATTTTTTTATCATAAGAAACTTCTATCTCTTTTCCTATTACCATTGAGCGCCGCTTATATTCATCAATGTAACTTCCGCTTTCAGCAAGATTTTTTACATTTTTAAATTCGGTTATGACAGCCGCCGCAAGCTCGTTACGCGGCATCTGCCCGCCTTGAATAATAGAACCCGCCTTTTCCGACAGCTCATCGGGGAAGCAATCGGTCGTACAGTTTATGCCTATGCCGACAACTATTCCGATAACCCTGCCGCTTTGAGGCTCTGTTACTGCCTCTGCCAATATTCCGCAGATTTTTTTATTGTATAAGTAAATATCATTCACCCACTTTATCTGCGGCGAAAGTCCCGTTACCCTTTCTATTGCCCGACACGCCGCAACAGAAGCGGCGGTTGTCATTCTTACCGTTGTATCAGGCTCAAACTCTCCTTTATACAGATAGCTTAAATATATTCCGCTGCCGGGCGGAGAATAAAAGTCTCTGCCCATTCTTCCTCTTCCCGCGGTCTGGCTTTCGGCAATAAAAACGATTCCGTCGGGCGCGCCGTTTTGCGCCGCCCTCTTTAAATCGCTGTTTGTTGACTCTGTTATATCAACCACGCTTAAGCTTACACCGGCGGAATCGTTTTTTAAAAAATGCATTATTTCAGCTTTTGACAGCTTTTCTCTCATTTTTTCACCAGCTTTACATTTTCTTCCCCTAAAAGCTCAACAAGCCTTTCGTATCTGCCGTCATCAGTATTAATCATCATTGACTTAGGCGCTTTTACCGCCTTTCCGCTGTCGCTGAACTTTATAACAACATCTATACTTCCGTTCGCGCCGCTTAAAATGCTTTTCACATTTTGCATACAGCCATCGGCTTCCGAGGCGATTCTGACATAAAGCTTGGTTTTAACCGCCGATTTGCCCGCCGATGTGTTAAGTGCAGATGCACTTTCAAGCCTCAGCTTCGGCGGAGCATCATCGTTTAAGTCAAGATTTCCGATTATCGTGACATACTCGCCCTCAGACAGCAATGCGTCAAAAGCCCTGAGCAGCTTGGGAAAAACAATAACTTCTATACTTCCGCTTAAATCCTCAAGCTCGGCATAACGCATTATTTCCCCTCTTTTTGTCAGCTGGTCGCGCGTCTTTGTTATTATCCCCGAAAGAGAAACCCTCTCTCCTATATTAAATTTATTGTCTTCGTTTTCTTCTATGTCGAGAATCCTCGCCGTTGAAGTCGCCTTGACCGCATCGGCAACGCTGTCAAGCGGATGCCCCGATATGTACATTCCTATACTGTCCTTTTCCATCTCAAGAAGCTCTTTCTCGGAATATTCTTCTCTGTCCTCAAATCGGTCTGCCGCAGTCTCTGTGTCGGCAATCATTTCAAACATACCAATCTGACCGGGCATAACATTTTTAGCTTTTTCAGCCGCGCTTTCCATCACTCTCTCGTATTCATACATCAGGACAGCCCGTTTTATGCCAAACTCATCAAATGCGCCGCATTTAATAAGCCCCTCAACAACACGCTTATTAATCTTTCTGCCTGTCATTCTTTCACAAAAGTCAGTGAAGCAGGTGAAATCGCCGCCCGCCTTTCTTTCGGCAGTTATTTCATCAACAACCGAGCCTCCGACATTTTTCACAGCCGCCAGTCCGAATCTTATTTTTCCGCCGTCAACCGAAAATGTTCTGCTGCTTTTGTTAATCGACGGCGGCAGCATTGTAACTCCGATGCGTTTAATCACTTCTATGTACTTTGTCACTTTAGCGGTATTATCTATAAATGATGTTAAAATAGCCGCAAAAAATTCAACGGGATAATGACACTTAAGCCACGCCGTCTGGTACGCAACAACGGCATATGCCGCCGCGTGCGACTTGTTAAATGCATATGATGCAAAATCCATCATTTCATCAAATATTGCCGCCGCGGTCTGCTCGTCCACTCCGCGTGCTACCGCACCGTCTACGTGATTATTCCCTTCATCTGTTCCGTAGATAAAATTCTGCCTCTCCTGCTTCATAACATCGGCTTTCTTTTTAGACATAGCACGGCGCACCAAGTCGGCTCTGCCGAGAGAATATCCGCCAAGCTCGCGTACTATCTGCATTACCTGCTCTTGGTATACGATACAGCCGTACGTAACGTCAAGAATATGCTCAAGCATCGGGTGTTTATACTTAACCATAGAAGGATTATTTTTATTTGCCACATAAGTCGGAATGGAATCCATAGGTCCGGGGCGGTAAAGCGAAATGCCCGCTATAATATCCTCAAGCGAATTTGGTTTAAGTTCTTTCATAAACTGCTTCATACCCGAGCTTTCAAGCTGAAACACGCCGTCTGTCTCCCCGCGCGAAATCATATCATATACAGCTCTGTCATTCATATCAAGATTATCGGTATCAACATAGATATTATGCGCATTTTTTATATGCATAACGGCATCGCGAATCACCGTAAGAGTGCGAAGCCCCAAAAAATCCATCTTTAAAAGTCCCAGTCTCTCAATCGTGGTCATTGTAAACTGAGTTGTAATTACATCATCGTTTTTCTGAAGCGGAACATAGCTTCCGATTCCGCCGCTTGTTATTACCACCCCCGCCGCGTGGGTCGAAGTATGCCGCGGCAGCCCTTCAAGCTGAATAGCCGTATCGATTAGCTTTTTTACCTGCGGATTTCCGTCATAAAGCTCTTTTAGCTTATAATTTACGGTAAGAGCCTTTTCTATAGTCATTTTAAGCTCGTTTGGCACTTGCTTTGCCGCTTCATCAACCACTCCGTAAGGAATGTTAAGTGCTCTGCCAACATCGCGTATGGCAAGCCGCGCCGCCATTGTGCCGAAGGTAACAATCTGAGCCACATTATCCTCGCCGTACTTTTTATTTACGTATTCTATAACCTCGCCGCGGCGTTCGTAGCAAAAATCTATATCGATATCGGGCATACTCACCCTCTCGGGGTTCAAAAATCTTTCAAAAATCAATCCGTATTTAATCGGGTCAACGTTTGTTATATGCAGGCAGTACGCAACAACGCTGCCTGCGGCGCTTCCTCTGCCCGGTCCTACCTTTATGTCATTTTTACGCGCATACCTGATAAAATCCCACACAATCAGAAAGTAATCAACGTACCCCATCATATTTATTGTATCAAGCTCATATTCCATTCTCTTGCGGACTGTTCCGTCATCATTCGGATAACGCTCGTCCATTCCCTTGTTTACAAGCTGCTTTAAATATTCATATGAGGTAACCCCTGTGGGAATTTCAAATTTCGGGAGATGAAATTTACCAAACTCAATCTCAACGTTACAGCGATCCGCAATTTTCTGCGTATTTTCAAGCGCCTCGGGAATGTAAGAGAAAAGTTCGTACATCTCCTCCTCTGACTTTAAGTACAACTGGTCCGTATTCATTCTCATTCTGTCCTCGCTGTCCACAGTCTTTCCCATCTGAATACACATAAGCACGTCCTGATATTCGGCATCCTTTTGCTCTGTATAATGAATATCATTTGTTGCCACTATTCCCAAGTCCAGCTCTCGCGCAATGGAAATAAGCTCACGGTTCAGCTTCTTCTGCTCCATTATTCCGTGGTCCTGAATCTCTATAAAATAATTCTCCCTGCCGAATATATCGGCAAATTCGATTGCTCTGCGTTTTGCCTCGTCGTAATTGCCCGCAAGCAGATTTCTTGACAAAACGCCCGACATACAAGCGCTTAGGGCAATAAGCCCCTCGCTGTACTTACGAATGATTTCCATATCCACACGCGGTTTATAGTAAAATCCTTCGATAAACCCTGCCGAAACAAGCTTCATCAGATTGTGATATCCTATATCATTTTCGGCAAGCAATATGAGATGATAGCTCTGTGCGTCAAACTCGTGAACCTTGTCAAATCTTGACCTTGCCGCAACATAAACCTCGCATCCGAGAATCGGCTTTATTCCGTGAGCAATCGCACTTTCATAAAAATCAATCACTCCGTACATATTTCCGTGGTCGGTTATGGCTATTGCATTTTGATTAAGCTCTTTTGCCCTATCCATCAGCTTCGGAATAGTTGCCTCTCCGTCAAGCAAGCTGTACGCAGTATGTGTATGTAAGTGTACAAATGACATTTAATTTCACTCCTTAAGCTTTTCGGCAACAGCCATTATCTTCTGCATTCTGTGATTAACGCCCGACTTTCCGAGAGGCGGCACACACAGCCTTCCAAGCTCTGTCAGACTCATTGATTTATGTTTAACCCTAAGCTTTGCAATTTCGCAAAGCTCGTCGGGCAGGTCGTCAAGCTTCATATTTTTTTCTATCGTTTCTATCGCCTGAAGCTGTTTAACAGACGCGCTTATCGTCTTTTCATAGTTGGCAGTCTCGCTGTTAATCGAGCGCGTAACATCGTTTCGTATTTCCTTTTCGATTTTAATGTTTATAAGCTGCATCTGCGCTTTGTATGCGCCCATATACGAAAGAAAGTCCTGAATCTTCTCGCTGTTTCTGCTATACAAAACATATTTAGACTTTCTTACAACAGTTTTAAACTCAAACCCATCTTCACCGAGAACAGCGCATATGTCGCCGCTGAGTCTCATATGGGGTTACAAGCTCAAGATTATAATTTTTCTGCGGGTCTATAACCGTTCCGCCGCCCATAAACGCTCCGCGTATAAACGCACGCCTACAGCACTCGTTTTCTATTATATGAAGCGGAACTCTGTGCCTTATTATTTTTGTATTCGTATCGGTAAGCGAAAACTCGCCAAGCAGCATAAAAATCTGCGTAGGGTCTGTAATCCGCGCGGAATATCTTGAAGCCTTATCCACGGTCTGCCCGCTGTGAACAGTATAGCCGAGACGTCTCGCAAGCATAGCAAAACAGCCGAGAACATCGCTGTTCTCGGTTACAAGCTTAACCTCATCAAAAGAAATGCTGCAGCCCATAAGCAACAAGCCGGCAAATTCGGCCAGATCGCAGCAGCTGTTTGAATTTTCAATTCTGTACAGTTCCTCTTTCGTCAGCTCTGAAAAAGACTTCATATCAATCTCCTTCTCCTTGCTCAGCGCTTTCTCCTCGGCTTATAAAGAACAACGCCCTCATCGCTTACATCTTCAACCGAGCCGTGCTCTATATTAGCTATATCCATTATTGCATCGGCAAGCGCATTCGGGTCGTGGCGTATGTACCTGTTGTTTATCAAACCCACGATATTTCGCTTAACAAGCTTTATCCCCGCAGTTTTAAATTTATTTTCGTCAAGCAAAACCTCTTCTGAGTCCTTCTCCGCATACTTCTTAAGCAGCGGAGTATCTATCTTTTTTGAATTTACAATACAATAATCTATAAAGTCATTGCTTGTATGCTTAAGTATCGCCGCCGCGTGGTCAAACGCGGTATATCCGTCCGTCTCGCCGTGCTGGCTCATTATATTGTTTATGTATACAACGGGTGCCTTTGCCGACTTTAAATATTGCCAGAAGTTCTCTGCCCCAAGTGTTGACAAAACACTTGTATAAAGACTTCCCGGTCCGAGTGTTATAATATCCGCCTCTTTGATTTTTTCTGTTATATCGGGCAAAAGCTTTGCCGCTCCGCCGTCCTTAGAGCGCAGAGTTATTCTTTCAATCGGGCTGCCAAAGCGGCTTACGCTTTTGCCGATTGCCGATTCTCCCACAACTTTGATTCCGTTTTTCAATACGGCCTCAAGCTCAACATCCATATCCGTAACCGGCAAAACAGTTCCGGTAACCTTTAAAACATCGCTTACATTTTTAACCGCGGTGACAAAATCTCCGCCGTATATTTCATTCATTGCTGCAAGAAAAAGATTCCCGAAGTTCTGCCCGTCAAGTCTGCCTGCCGAAAATCTGTATTGCAGAAGCCTCTCCATTATAGGCTCTGTCTCAGAAAGAGCCAAAATACAGTTTCTTATATCTCCGGGAGGCGGCATTTTAAGCTCGTCTCTGAGCATTCCGCTGCCTCCGCCGTCATCGGCAACGGTTACAACGGCGGTTATATTCGGCGTATACGCCTTTAAGCCTCTCAGCATAGTAGAAAGCCCTGTACCTCCGCCTATTGCAAGAATATTGGGCTTATATCCGGCTCTGTTCATAGTGCATCCACCTTTCGGCAAAAACGGTTAAATTCCCTTTTTTATATCCCTGTGCGACACCATAGTATTATAGCCCGCCATTGTTATCGCACTGTAAAGTTCTTCGGCAATCGTAACGCTTCTGTGATGCCCGCCCGTGCAGCCTACGGCTATAACAAGCCTAAGCTTGCCCTCTTTTTTATACTGTGGCACAAGAAATTCTATCATATCGATAAGCTTTTTTAAAAACTCGCGGCTTATATCCGAGTCCATAACATAATTGCGTATGCACGCTTCAAGTCCCGTATGCTCTTTAAGCTCGGGCACATAAAATGGGTTTGGCATAAACCTCACATCAAAAACCAAATCCGCATCGGTCGGAATCCCGTACTTAAAGCCGAATGACATAATATGTACCATCATTCCTCCGAAGTTCGATTCGGCGCCGTATACAGCCTCTATCTGCTTTCTTAGCTGAGCCGCACTAAACGTTGTCGTATCTATTA
>OLPI01003706.1_pt1 | contig 10604 bp, 9 predicted proteins | sample 1672361 | NCBI WGS metagenome assembly OLPI01 (sample SAMEA3136675, study PRJEB25190) | human gut metagenome
CATGAGGATCATATTGGAGGAATATCATTTTTATTACAAAGTGTTAATATTCCAATGATTTATGCTCCTAAGATTGCGGTTGATTTAATTAATAAGAAGTTAGTTGATCGTAATATTGGTTATAAGAATATTGAAGTAATTAATGAAGATTCTATTGTTAAATCAAAGTATTTTAATATTGAATTTGTTCGTACTACACACTCTATTCCGGATAGTTATGCTATTGTACTTCATACGCCAAATGGAACGATATTTGAAACAGGAGACTTTAAGTTTGATTTAACACCAATTGGGCCGATGGCTGATTTACATAAGATGGCACGTATTGGTTCAGAGGGTGTAAGACTTTTAATGAGTGATTCAACTAACTCTCTTAGTGAAGGTTTTTCTAAGTCCGAATCAGCAGTAGATGGGGCATTAACTGATATTATTAGCAATCATAATGGACGTGTTATTATTGCAACCTTTGCGTCAAATATTTTTAGAATTAAACATATAGTTGAATCTTGTCAACATAATAATCGTAAGATAATTACTTTTGGCCGTTCGATGGAAAATGCCATTGAAATTGCGTTAAATAATAATTTAATTACTGATAAATCAATATTTATTGAAGCTAATCAAGCTAAAGATATGAAACATAATGAAGTATGTATTTTATGTACGGGAACTCAAGGGGAGCCTTTAGCGGCGGGGTGTGGGCACCCCGCCCTACGAAAGCGCCACCGGAAAATATCCGTAGGGCGGCCTGCCCTCAGGCCGCCGACGTTGACCGGAAGCACTCCCGCCACCGGACACCACACCAAGCATATAGTATAGACAAATTTTTTCCATTTGTCAAATTATCGAAAAAGCGATTGCATTCTCTTGCAATTCCCCGCCGGGTGTGCTACTATTAAAATACAGAAAGCGTAATAATGTACATGACTGACGCACAAATGTGAAGGAGGAACCACTATGCTGACCATGGCTATGCTGCACGACGCCCAGCGGGTACTGTCCGGCGTCATCAACAGAACACCCGTGATCCCCAGCACCGGCATCACCGACGAATGCCGTTTGTTCCTGAAGGCCGACTGCCTGCAAAAAACCGGCGCGTTCAAGCTGCGCGGCGCGTACTACAAGATCGCCACGCTGTCCGACGAGGAGAAGGCCCGGGGCGTCATCGCCTGCTCCGCCGGAAACCACGCCCAGGGCGTGGCCTTTGCCGCCCGTGATATGGGCATCCACGCGGTGATCTGCATTCCCCAGGGCGCACCCCTTTCCAAGATCGAGGCCACCCGCAGCTACGGCGCGGAGGTGGTGCTTGTCCCCGGCGTGTACGACGATGCCTACGCCGAGGCCATCCGTCTGCGGGACGAAAAGGGCTATACCTTCATCCATCCCTTTGACGATTACAGCATCATGGCCGGTCAGGGCACCATCGGTCTGGAGATTTTACAGCAGCTGCCGGACGTGGACATGATCGTCACCGCCATCGGCGGCGGCGGACTGATCTCCGGCGTTGCCAAGGCTGTCAAGGAGCTGAAGCCCTCCTGTCAGGTCATCGGCGTGCAGGCCGAGGGCGCCGCCAGCATGTACGAGGCGCTGCGTCAGGATAAGATCATCACTCTGCCCCAGGTGGGCACCATGGCCGACGGCATTCAGGTGAAAACCGCCGGTACGCTGACCTTCGACATGTGCCGCCAGTACGTGGATAAGGTGGTCACCGTCAGCGAGAGCGAGATCGCCGCCGCCATCCTGACCATTCTGGAAAAGCAGAAGCTCATCACCGAGGGCGCCGGCGCCGTCAGCGTGGCGGCGGTCATGGCCGGCAAGCTGGACGTGAAGGGCAAGACCGTCTGCGCCCTGCTGTCCGGCGGCAACGTGGACGTGACCATGCTGGAGCGCATCATCAAGCACGGCCTGACCGCCGAGGGACGTATTGCCAGCTTCTCCACCGTGCTGCCCGACCAGCCCAACGCCCTGGCCACCTATCTGGCGGCGCTGTCCCACGAGGGCGTCAACGTGCTGGAGGTGTATCACGAGCGCAGCAGCATGAAGGTGGGCGTGGGCTCCTGCCGCGTCCGCATGGTGGTGGAGACCCGCAACCACGAGCATATCCACCAGCTGTACAGCTATCTGGCGGAGCGTGGCTATACCATCAAGGAGTAAATTGCCCTTGCAACCGCCGCGGCGGTGTGATACAATATTTCCGCAAAATATGACACGGCTTTGCCGCCGTGGACAAGGAGGAACATCACCATGTCTTTCATGATCGAAACGTCTGCCCGTCATATCCATCTGACCCAGGAGTCCGTGGAGAAGCTGTTTGGCGAGGGCTATCAGCTGACCGTCCGCAAGCCCCTGTCCTATCCCGGCCAGTACGCCAGCAACGAGCGTCTGACCATCGTCGGCCCCAAGAAGGAAATGGCCAACGTGTCCATTCTCGGCCCCACCCGCAAGGCGGATCAGGTGGAGATCTCCGCCACCGACGCCCGCACTCTGGGCATCAACGCGCCCATCCGCGAGAGCGGCGACGTGAAGGGCTCCGGCGCCTGCAAGCTGATCGGCCCCAAGGGCGAGCTGGATCTGACCGAGGGCGTCATCATCGCCAAGCGTCACCTGCACGTCACCGAGGAGGACGCCGCTGAAATGGGCATCAAGAACGGCGAGATCATCAAGGTCGCCTGCGGCGGTGAAGGCCGTAAGCTGATCTTCGACGATGTTGTCGTCCGCGTCAACGTGGGCGGCGCCACCACCATGCACATCGACACCGACGAGTCCCAGGCTGCCAATGGCCCCACCGTGGGCGAGCTGGTCCGCTGACAAGCGCAAAAAATGACCGCCCGTAAGGGCGGTCATTTTTCGCGTGTTTTTACCGTACCGTCAGCAGCTCCACGTTTCCACTGACCGTCTGGAATTCCCACGCGGCGTCCTCCACCGTAGTGAAGGTCACGTCGCTGCTGAGCTTGCCGCTGGTGGTCTTAAATTCTACCGGCAGGGGAGAGGGCAGCGTGCTGAGATCGCACAGCTGCATGACGATGCTCCCGCTGCTGGTTTCTGCTTCCAGCTCTGTCGGCATGATGTCCAGCGCCAGGTCAATGCTGCCGCTGACGCTGTTCGCCTCCAGCTTTTGGGTGCGGACGCTTCCGCTGATGCTTCCGCTGGTGGTGGACAGGGATATCTCCCCGGCGTTGGCCGCATAGACACTGATCGCGCCGCTGACCGAGGTCACATCCAACTCACTCAGTGAAAGCGTGTCCTCGTCCGTCAGATCCACGGACACACCTGCGCTGACGGCGTCAATGTCCAGTCCATACAGCACCATGCTCCGGGGCAGCTTCACGGTCAGGATCTTTTCCTCTGTGGAGCTCATAAGCTGCGGCTGTGAACGGATCTCCAGTTCGCTGTCGTCCTCGTCCACCCGCCATTCCATCTGCAGCGTCACGTCACTGCCATCGGCAAGTGTCTCCGACAACTGTATGCCCTCACCGTCGTACAGCTCCACATTCACCTGTCCGCTGACCCATTCAATGTCGATGGCGCGAAAACCGTTCAGCTGCACCACATCCGTGTTGCCCAGCGTATAGCCTGCGTCCGGCGTATAGGTCGCGCTGTCTGTTCCGCTGCCGTCCGTGTGGCTCTGCTCGCCGCATCCCGCCAATATAAGGATCGCGGCCAGCGCCAGCGCCGACCAAAGTGTTTTCCGCATAGGATACCTCCTTGTTATCGTCTCAGCTTGTCCCAAATGCAGATCGTTCCCGTCTCTCTTGTTCGGTTCATATCGATGACCCGCTGGTTCCGGCTGCCCCGGAACTGCAGCGAGATATCCTTCAGTTCCCTCATAAACCGTCCGTCCACCAGCACGTCGATGCACGCGAGCATCTCATCCGTTGCCTCGCACCGGGGATAGCTGCCGTCTGTCAGCAGCTCGTCGTCCAGCCGGAACCCGGTAAAGCACCATATGGTCTTGCCCGGATACTTCGCCTTGACCTCCCGCAGCAGCGGCAGCAGCTCCCGCTGGTTCCGCGGCTCGAAGGGCTCGCCGCCCAGCACCGTCAGTCCGTTTACAAAGGGCTTGTCCAGCTCCGCGAATATCTCCGCCTTGGTGTCCTCCGTGAATTCCTTTCCGTAGTCAAAATCCCACGTCTGGGGCTGAAAGCAGTCCGGGCAGTGGTTGGTGCAGCCGGATACGAACAGCGTCACCCGCACGCCGATACCGTTGGCAATATCACATTTCTTCAATTCTCCGTAATGCATGGAACGACCTCCTGACCCTGAGTATAGACCACAAAGGTTAAAATAATATTAAAATAGAGCTGAAAAATAAAAGGGGAAAAAGCAAGGTGAAAAACAGGGGCGGGCATAAGCCCGCCCCGCGTTTGAAGAGAATTACAGGTGCAGTACGCGGTCCTTGATCTCCTGCGTCCGGCCCTGATTCCAGAACTGTGTGCCGATGTAGCCGCAGGTCCGCCGGGCCACGTTCATCTTGTCCTGATCCGTGTTGCCGCACTGGGGGCACTTCCAGATCAGCTTGCCGTCCTCCTCGACCACCTCGATCTCACCGTCCCAGCCGCACACCTGGCAGTAGTCACTCTTGGTGTTCAGCTCCGCGTAGATGATGTGATCGTAGATGAACTTCATCACCTCCAACACCGCGTCCAGATTGTTCTGCATATCCGGCACCTCCACGTAGCTGATGGCTCCGCCGGGGGACAGGTGCTGGAACTGCGCCTCGAACTCCAGCTTCTTGAACGCGTCGATCGGCTCGGTGACGTGCACATGATAGCTGTTGGTGATGTAGCCCTTGTCCGTGATGCCCTCGATGACGCCAAAGCGCTTCTGCAGGCACTTGGCGAACTTGTAGGTGGTGGACTCCAGCGGTGTACCGTACAGGGAGAAATCGATGTTGTGCTGCGCCTTCCAGGTCTTGCAGGCGGCGTTCAGCTTGTGCATGATCTCCAGTGCGAAGGGCGTGGCGCTGGGGTCGGTGTGGCTCTTGCCGGTCATGTACTTCACGCACTCATACAGTCCCGCGTAGCCCAGGGAGATGGTGGAGTACCCGCCGTACAGCAGCTTGTCGATGGGTTCGCCCTTCTTCAGCCGCGCGCAGGCGCCGTACTGCCACAGGATGGGCGCCGCGTCGGACAGCGTGCCCTTCAGGCGCTCGTGGCGGCACAGCAGCGCCCGGTGGCACAGCTCCATGCGCTCGTCGAAGATGCGCCAGAACTTCTCGATATTCCCGCCGGAGCTCAGGGCGATGTCCGGCAGGTTCACGGTCACGACGCCCTGATTGAACCGCCCGTAGTACTTGGGGTTCCCATTCTCGTCCACATAGGGGGTCAGGAAGCTGCGGCAGCCCATACAGGGATAGCAGTGGCCGTTGCCGTTCTTGTCCACCTTCAGCTCCAGCATCTTCTTCTCACTGATATAGTCCGGGACCATCCGCTTGGCGGTGCACTTGGCGGCCAGCTTCGTCAGCTCCCAGTATTTGCTGCCTTCGCGGATGTTGTCCTCCTCCAGCACATAGATGAGCTTGGGGAACGCCGGCGTGACCCACACGCCCTTTTCATTCTTCACGCCCTGGTACCGCTGCAGCAGCGTCTCCTCAATGATCAGGGCCAGGTCGTCCTTTTCCTGCTGGTTCTTGGCCTCGCCCAGATACATGAACACCGTCACGAAGGGGGCCTGTCCGTTGGTGGTCAGCAGCGTGACCACCTGATACTGTATGGTCTGCACGCCGCGGCGGATCTCCTCCCGCAGCCGCTTTTCCGCGATGGAGTTGATCTTGTCCTCGGTGACAGCTACGCCCACGGCGTCGAACTCGTCCCGCACGCTGGCGCGGATCTTTTCCCGGCTGATCTGCACGAAGGGGGCCAGATGAGTCAGAGAGATGGACTGTCCGCCGTACTGGTTGCTGGCTACCTGCGCCACGATCTGGGTGGCGATGTTGCAGGCGGTGGAGAAGCTGTGGGGCTTCTCGATCAGCGTTCCGGTGATGACGGTGCCGTTCTGCAGCATATCCTCCAGATTGACCAGGTCGCAGTTGTGCATATGCTGGGCGTAATAATCCGTGTCATGGAAGTGGATGATGCCCTCATTGTGGGCCTCCACGATGTCCTTGGGCAGCAGAATGCGGTTGGTGATATCCCGGCTGACTTCGCCGGCCATATAGTCCCGCTGGGTGGAGTTCACCACCGGGTTCTTGTTGGAGTTCTCCTGCTTGGCCTCCTCGTTGTTGCACTCGATGAGGCTGAGGATCTTGTCGTCGGTGGTGTTGGACTTACGCACCAGAGAACGGGTGTAGCGGTAGGTGATATAGTGCTTGGCCACCTCGAAAGCGCCGTGGGCCATGATATAGTGCTCCACCATATCCTGTATCTCCTCCACGGTAGGTGCGCGGTTCATCTTCTGGCACTGCAGGTCCACGGACTCCGCGATGCGCTGGATCTGCACCGGCGTCATCCGATCTACTTCCTCCACGGACTCGTTGGCCTTGGTGATGGCGATAATGATCTTGGTGATGTCGAAGCCCACCTCGGCGCCGTTTCTCTTGATGATCTTCATGGTACGTCCTCCTATCTCATCTATCTCTCCCTGCCGTCCCGGCGGCACACAGCTCTAAGCCTGCACCCGCAACGATGCGTGTGTTGATATAATACACTACATCTTGTGCTGTTTCAAGAGCAAAAAACAAAATATAGGAAAATAACCTGCCAAAAAGTACACCCTATTTTTGTGCACTTTGTCAAAGTTACACAAGATATAGTGATTTGTCCACCGCGCAAACACACTAAATATAGTGCCGGTAAGCTGCGAAGTTGTCAGAAGCACCATCTCTGGCCGTTAAGGCACGGCACAGTATGAAATATCCCATTGCGCGGATATGCATAATATGGTATACTGACTCAAATACGTTATTCTGTCGAAAGGAGGGCCGGCTATGTGTGGCGATACCCGTTCCTTGATCCACGGCATCATCAACCTGATCGTTCCGTTCTTTATCTACGACCTGGCCTCGCTGTTGGTGGGCGCCATCACTGCGGCCAACTATGATCCCTGGCTGGCCTTCTGGCCCATGACCATTCTGCTGTGGCTGCCCTTTTTGTCTGACGCGGTCTGCGTCGTGGTGGCTGCCGTGCGCTTCCAGCGTCGGGGCCGTACCCGCGCGCTGCTGGGACTGATCTTCTCCGTGGGCGCAGCGGCGCTGTACTATATGCTGCGCTTCCAGCTGCATTTCACGCTGTCCCAGCTGAAAGATATGTTCTGACAGGGAGGAGGACCCCCATGCGTCCCGATTTCATTCCCGTCGGCGCTGTTGTCAATGCCCACGGTATCCGCGGCGAGGTCAAGGTGAACCCCGCCGGCTTCGACCCGGAGTTCATCGCCTCGTTCAAGACCCTCTATATCGGCGGTCAGCCCGTGAAGGTCATCTCCGCCCGGGTCCATAAATCCACCGTCCTGCTGGCCTTGCCCGGCGTCGCCACTATGGACGATGCCCTGGCGCTGAAGGGCAAAACGGTCTCCATCCGCCGCACCGACGCCAAGCTGCCCAAGGGCCAGTACTTCGATGCCGAGCTGGAGGGCTGTACCGTTCTGGACGATGCCACCGGCGAAGAACTGGGCAAGCTGGACAAGGTGCTCCACTATCCCGCCCACAAGGTCTACCAGGTCCGTGGCGGTGCCCACGAGTACCTGATCCCCGCCGTGCCGGAGGTCTTTATCGCTTCCGCGGACCCAGATGCCGGAATCATTCGCGTACACATGATGAAAGGACTGGCCACCGATGAGAATTGACATCATGACCCTGTTCCCCGACGCGGTGGAAGCGATGATGGGTTCGTCCATCATCGGTCGTGCCCGGGAACGGGGCTTTGTCACCATACAGACCCACCAGATACGGGACTACACCACCAACAAGCAGATGCAGGTGGACGACTATCCCTACGGCGGCGGCCGCGGCGCGGTCATGCAGGCAGATCCTCTGTACCGCTGCTGGCAGCATATCTGCGATGAAGCGGGGGAGAGGGTCCACACCATCTATATGTCCCCCTGCGGCCGGGTGCTGACCCAGCAGGTGGCCCGTGAACTGAAGGCACAGTATGACCATCTTATCCTGGTTTGCGGCCACTACGAGGGCGTGGATCAGCGTTTCCTGGACGAGTGCGTGGACGAGGAGATATCCACAGGCGACTTTGTCCTCACCGGCGGCGAGATACCCGCCATGGCTCTGGCGGACTGCCTGTGCCGCATGGTCCCCGGCGTCCTGCCGGAGGAGAGCTGCTACACCGACGAGAGCCACTGGAACGGCCTTTTGGAGTATCCCCAGTACTCCCGCCCGGAGGAATGGCACGGCCGCAGGGTGCCCGAGGTCCTGCTCAGCGGCCATCACGGCAATGTGGCTGACTGGCGCACGAAGGAGAGCTACAAGCGTACCATGGCCCGCCGCCCGGATATGTGGGCGCGGTTCGACCTGACCCAGGTCCACAGCCGCCACGACAAGAAGGTCCTGGCCCAGGCCCTGGAGGAATACGCCCGGGAGCAGGGCGGTGCCCCTGAAACCGAATAAGCCGAAAGCGGCAGGGAGGTCCCTGCCGCTTTTTCCCGGTTATTTTCACGGATTTGCCAGAAAAACGACACTTATTCCAATTTCGCTGTTGTACTTCGCCCAAAAATCCGCTATAATAAGGGAGCAAAATCCGGCAGTATGCTGAAAATATGAGGAGGAACACCGAATGAACGAGAAATACAGCGCTCTGTTTACCCCCTGGAAGATCGGCAACGTGGAGATCAAGAACCGTATCGTGCAGCCCTCTATGGGCGGTACGTCCCTGTTCGGCTGGCTGGAGCCCTGTCACTTCGACAAGGAAGCGGCCTACCACATCCTGAACCGCGCCCAGAACAACGTGGGCCTGGTGCTGCCGGGTATGCAGTGTGTCCGCGACACCATGGGCGGCCGCTGGCTGTACCAGAACAAAAAGATGTTCAAGGATCTGGCCGAGTGGCTGCCGGAGTTCCACAAGACTGGCTCCAAGCTGTTTGTCCAGCTGTCCGCCGGTATGGGCCGTTCCATGGCCATCAACGAGATCATGGTCAAGATGCTCCAGAACAAGGCCTTCGGCGCCGTGGGCAAGCCCTTCCTGAACGTGGACTACATCACCGCCTCCGCCTCCGCCACCCCCAACCGCTGGTATCCCGAGTGCAAGTCCCGCCCTCTGACCGTGGAGGAGATCCACGAGATGGTGGACGCCTTTGCCAAGACCGCCAAGCTCCTGCAGGATGCCGGCGTTGACGGTGTCGAGATCCACGCGGTGCATGAGGGCTATCTGCTGGACCAGTTCACTATTGCCAACATGAACTACCGTACCGACGAGTACGGCGGCTCCTTCGAAAACCGCTACCGCTTCGCCGTGGAGATCGTCCAGGCCATCAAGGCCGTCTGCGGCAAGGACTTCCCCGTGGCCCTGCGTTACTCCGTGGTGTCCAAGACCAAGGGCTTCGGCCAGGGCGCCGTTCCCGGCGAGGAGTTCGTGGAGTTCGGCCGCGATATGGCCGAGTCCGAGAAGGCCATCAAGTACCTGGAGGATGCCGGCTACGATATGTTCGACTGCGACAACGGCACCTACGATGCCTGGTACTGGGCCCATCCCCCGGTCTATATGCCCGAGAACTGCAACCTCTCCGAGGTGGAGCACATCAAGAACTTCACCTCCAAGCCCGTGGTCTGCGCCGGTAAGATGGACCCCGCCAAGGCCGCCGAGGAGATCGCCGCCGGACGTCTGGACGCCGTGGGCATCGCCCGCCAGAACCTGGTGGACCCCGAGTGGGTCAACAAGATCCTGGAGGACCGGGTGGAGGACATCAAGCCCTGCATCAACTGTCACAACGCCTGCTTCAGCTTCAACAAGTCCAAGAGCACACCCAATATGCAGCCCATGGACGACTCTCTGCACCTGGCCCGCTGCGCCCTGACGCCCAGTACCATGCAGCACAACAAGTACAAGATCGTCCCTACCCGCAAGCCCAAGAAGGTCGCCATCATCGGCGGCGGTATCGGCGGCATGGAGTGCGCCCTCGTGCTCAAGCAGCGCGGCCACACCCCTGTTATCTTCGAAAAGACCAATGAGCTGGGCGGCCTGTACATCACCGCCTCCGCCATGAGCTTCAAGGAGGCCGACAAGGCCCTGCTGCGCTGGTACGAGCGTGAGCTGAAGAAGAACGACATCGAGGTCCGCTTCAACATGGAGATCAATGCCCCCGCCACCCTGCGCCGCGAGTTCGACGAGATCATCGTCTGCACCGGCTCCCACCCCAAGACCCTGCCGGTCAAGGGCTTCAACAAGACCATCAACTTCACCCAGCTGCTGTTGAACCAGGTGGACGCCGGCGACCGCATCGTCTTCTTCGGCGGCGGCCAGTCCTCCTGCGAGGCCGCCTATGAGATGGTCCTCCAGGGCAAGCACCCCATCATCGTCGAGTACGCCGACGACCTGATCGCCACCCCCGGCACCTGCCTGGCCAACGCCTCCTTCCTCCGCGAGATGCTGGCGTTCAAGAAGGTCCCCGTCTACCTGAACGCCACCATCACCGAGATCGGCGACGGCTTCGTCATGGTCAAGCAG
>OLPI01003707.1_pt1 | contig 10599 bp, 8 predicted proteins | sample 1672361 | NCBI WGS metagenome assembly OLPI01 (sample SAMEA3136675, study PRJEB25190) | human gut metagenome
CCATCAACCACATCGAGAACCCGAACCTTCTGGCCACAAAGATCATCGTGCCGCATAAGCTCATCCCCCGGGAGAGCTGCTGCCCGCCGGAGGAGCAGCGCTAGGAAGTGCTTTTTCAGCAATACAGTGTCCGCTTCCGGGAGCTGCCGCGCAGTGCTTGCTATACTGCCCCCAGAGTAGACAGCGTAAAAAACGCTGCATCCTCCGGGGGTATTTTTATGCCCAAAAGGGCACAAAAGAATGCCCGCTCACCTGTGGAAAACCACGGTGGGCGGGCATTTTATGGTTTATCGTTTGCGCGCTGTAAAAGCATTCAGAGGGCGGTGGTCTGGGGTACCAGCCGGAAGAGCATTACAGGAAGCGCGCTGTTTGCAAAATCCAGCGTAAGGATGATCGTTCCGCGCTCTGTTTCAAAAGGCATCTCCGTCTGTGTGCCGTCCGGGGCAATGCGCACAAGCGTTTTGCCTTCCAGCAATCCGGCGGGCAGCGCAAGCCTGACCAGACCGGTGGGCTGCGTCAGGCTGCCTGCGGTTTCAAAGGCCACACTCAGGTATTCCCCGTTCGTCCGTGCAGTCACATCCTCCGCAGAAAGACTGCCGCTGATAGCCCACGCCGTTGCGGCTTCGATCATTTCCAGCTGCGCGGCGTTTTCTGCCTGCCCGCACACGGGGCAGAAGGTCAGGGTTTCGCCTTCCGCAGTGCGGAAAGTAAACTTCCGGCAATCCGTGCTGCCAGTGTGCGCGCAGCCCTGCCGCAGACAACCGGCGCTCTGAGAGCCGGTTCCGTTCGGGGACCATGCACCGAACTGGTGTCCCAGCTGATCGGTCGGGTCTGCGGTGTAGCTGTCTTTGCAGCGGCTGCAAGTAAAGATGGTATAGCCGTCTGCTTCACAGGTGGGATCTACGGTAACAGCCTGATAATCATGATTCAGTGCGGGCTGCTCCGCATAGGTGGTATGGTCGCAGCGGGAGCAGGTGTCGTAGGCGTTCCAGCCGATTTCCGTACAGGTGGGGGCTTGCGCTTCATGCTGCACCAGAGCATGATTCAGTGCGGGCTGCTCCGCATAGGTGTTATAGTTGCAGCGGGAGCAGGTTTCGTAGGCATCCCAGCCGGGTTCCGTACAGGTGGGGGCTTGCGCTTCATGCTGCACCAGAGCATGGTTCAGTGCGGGCAGTTCCGCGTAGGTGGTATGGTCGCAGCGGGAGCAGGTTTCGTAAGCATCCCAGCCGGGTTCCGTACAGGTGGGAGCTTGCGCTTCGTGCTGCACCAAATCATGGTTCAGCGCGGGCAGCTCTGCATAGGTGGTATGGTCGCAGCGGGAGCAGGTTTCGTAAGCATTCCAGCCGATTTCCGTACAGGTGGGGGCTTTTGCTGCGTGTTGCTCCAAATCATGGTTCAATGCGGGCAGCTCTTTGCGGGTGGTATAGTCGCAGCGGTAGCAGGTTTCGTAAGCCCAGCCCATTTCCGTACAGGTGGGGGCTTTTATCACGCGCTGCCTCAGATAATGTTTCAGCGCGGGCAGCTCTTTGCGGGTGGTATAGTCGCAGCGGGAGCAGGTTTCGTAAGCATCCCAGCCGATTTCCGTACAGGTGGGAGCTTGCGCTTCGTGCTGCTCCAGAGTATGTTTCAGCGCGGGCAGCTCCACATAGGTGGTGGTATAGTCACAACGGGAGCAGGTTTCGTAAGCATCCCAGCCAATTCCCGTACAGGTGGGGGCTTTTGCTGCGTGATGCCTCAGATCATGCTGTGCAGGCAGCTCCGCATAGGTGGTATAGTCGCAGCGGGAGCAGGTTTCGTAGGCATCCCAGCCCTTTTCCGTACAGGTTGGGGCTTTTGCTGCGTGCTGCTTTAAATCATGATTCAGTGCGGGCAGCACCAGATTTTTGAAATAGCCGCAGCGCCAGCAGGCAACGGAAGCAAAGCCGATTTCCTTACAGGTGGGGGATTTTGCTTGGTGGTACACAAAATCATGCTGTGCGGGCAGTTCTTTGCGGGTGGTATAGCCGCAGCGGACGCAGAGGTCGTAAGCGTCCCAGCCGGGTTCCGTACAGGTGGGGGCTTTTGCATCGGGATGCACCAGAGCATGGTTATTTGGGTCTTTTTCGCCGTATTCCCCACCACACGCCTCACAGACCGCTTTGGCGGTGCAGGTTGCTGTGCCACCGGTACAGCTTGCAGTATCAACTTTGTAGCAGTTCTTGCAGTTGCGGATGTGTGTGCCGTTGCCGGCGGATGACCACTCGCCCCATGCGTGATCGAGAATGCCGTATTTCGCGCCGCATAAGGCACAGGTTTTGCCTGTGGTGCAGGTGGGGGTTTCGGTGCCGCCGGAGTGATCCTCATATGGGGAATAGGGAATGAGCTTGTAGCCGCAATGGGTGCACTGGTAACGGCCGCGGTGCTTTTTGCCGAAATTAACATACTCGATGAACGTGTGAACTCGATCCTCGCCTTCACATGGCAGGGTTATTTGCGCCGGAAGCTCCGCCGCTGCGGGCAGACAGGCAGCAAAAAGGGTGAGCAGCAGAAAGAGAATGGCAACTCTCGTCTTTTTCATGACTTGCCTCCTTGTCATCAAACCTTGTTATCCTTTCAGATCAAACTGCACGGACAGCGATGCAAGCACGGCATCTACCACCTTCCGCGCCTCGGCAAGCATATCGATCTCCGCCACAAAAGCGATGACCTGCTCGCGCTCCTGCGCGGGGACCTGCAGCGCACTCAGGCTCATGCTCAGATAGCGCCGTATTTTGCGCTCCAGCGTAAAGTAGGGGTCGCACCGCCGTGCCATGTAGCCGCGCATCATGCCAGCCGTGCCCAGCTCCATCTCGTAGAAATCACACTCGGCGCACCCGGGCAGATACACGCTGAACGCCGCCTGCAGCTCCGCCGTGGTGCTGCGGTGGATGATCTCCGCCGTGGCGGGGAAGGTGTACGCTTCCACATAGATATCCCGCAGATTCTCGCTCAGCTCGGTCATCGCCAGCTGCAAAGCCGTTTCCACCGCGTAGAGGTACACCGGCGAGGGGGCGTTTGCCGCCAGCGGCCTTACCGCGCCGAACTGCCTGCTGAACATCATGCCGATCAGCTCGGTCAGCACACCGTCCTTGGTGCGGAAAATATTCTGGAACGACCCGGCGGAAACATCTGCTTCCTTTAAAATTTCTGCCACCTTGGTGTTCGTGTAGCCTTTTTCCAGAAAAAGCCGGACACAGGCGGTCAATATCCGCCGTTTTGCTTCCTTGCTGTCGTATCTGCGCGCCATTGGGAATCATCCTTTTCTATGATTGGTTTCTGACCCAATTATATATTGATTTGAGAATTGCGTCAAGTAAACTTTTAAGGGCGTATTTTGGGCAGTTTGACGAGGGAGCGCTTTCTGCGGGTGCGCATCCGGGCAAAACAAAGCGCAATGGACATTGCTGTTATCCGCTGCCGCAGCCAGACAGTTCGCGGCAGCAAAAAAGAGGCCACCGATCGGGGTGACCTCTTTTCAGCGTATTTTCAGCGTAAATCCCGCAGCAGGCGAACCCACCATCTCCATGACGGCTCTTTTGGAGTTGCTCTTTGCGTAAGATTGCAAAATAAATCTTATTTCTGACAGAAAGAGCCGAACCCGTGCAACGAGTCCGGCTCTTTCTGTGCTTTGGTTGGATCTTAAGCAAAGTTATGGTAAATGAAGAAGTTGGCTTTGGGAGTTTACAGCAGGCTCAGTGCTTCCTCGTCTGCCACAAGGATGCAGTCCGGATGCAGCTGCAGGATGCTGCCGGGGCAGGCAGGGGTCACAGGGCCGGTCACGGCGTCCTTGACGGCCTGTGCCTTGGCTTTACCGTTGGCTACCACCAGCACCTTGCGTGCCTGCATGATGGTCTTGATGCCCATGGTGTATGCCTGTTTGGGGACAAGGTTCTCGTTGCCGTCAAAGAAGCGCTTGTTGGCTTCGATGGTAGTGGGTGCAAGGTCGATGCAGTGGGTCTCCAGCTCAAAGGCTTCGCCCGGCTCATTGAAGCCGATATGACCATTGGGGCCGATGCCCAGCAGCTGCAGGTCGATGCCGCCCAGCTTGTGGATGATACCGTTGTAACGGGCACACTCGGCGGCGGTGTCCAGATTGGTGCCGTCCGGCAGGTTGGTCTTGGCCGGGTCGATATTCACCTTGCTGAACAGGTTCTCATTCATGAAATACCAGTAGCTCTGGGGATGCTCCTTGGGCAGGCCGCGGTACTCGTCCAGATTGACAGTAGTGACCTCGGAGAAATCCAAATCGCCTTTGTTGTACCAGTCCACCAGTTGGGCATAAGTGCCCACCGGGGTGCCGCCGGTGGCAAGACCCAGTACACAGTCCGGCTTCATGATGACCTGTGCGGAGATGATGTTGGCCGCTTTGCGGGACATATCCTGATAATCTTTTGCGCGGATGATCTTCATAATAATACTCCTTTTATAGTACCGTTACGCCTGCGTTCCGGCAGGCCTGTAAAAATTCTACGGGCAGCTTTCCGTCCGAGATCACAATATCAATATCGGACAGCCCGCAGATGTGGAATGTACTTTTCAGTCCGATCTTGGAGGAATCCAGCAGCACGGCTTTTTGCTCACAGCGGCGGAGCACGGTCTGCTTGAGCCGTGCTTCATCCTCCACGCCGCAGGTAAAACCGGTTTCCGGGCTGTAACTGGTCACGCCCAGCAGCAGCAGATCAAAGTTGATGCCTTCCATCGTCTGGATGCTCTGTGCACCGCAGACGCTCAGGCTGAACCGGTTCAGGCTGCCGCCCGGCAGGGACACATGGGGCTTTTCCAGCTTTGCCAGCTCCATGGCGCAGCTCAGACCACTGGTGTAGATGAGCATGGGCTGATCCGGGATGCACCGGGCCACTGCTGTGGCGGTGCTGCCGGAATCCAGAAACAGGGTGGTGTTGGGGCGCAGCAGAGCAGTGGCTTTTTCGGCAATGATCTGCTTTGCTTCGGCATTGCGGGCGGAACGGCGGCTCAGCAGGTCGTCTGTGCCTACCACCTGCTCCACCGACTTGACACCGCCATGCACCCGCACCACACGGCGGGCTTCATCCAGTGCTTTCAGGTCTGTGCGCAGGGTCATTTCCGAAACGGAAGGGAAAGCTTCCTTGAGCTGGGCAAAGCTAATGCTGCCTTTGCGGTTCACCAGCTCCACGATTTGATTGCGGCGTTGTTCCATGGGGGATTCCTCCTGTCTGCGTTTGTCCTGTCCCATGGCACGTTCCGCTTAGTCCTCCGGGTTGAAGTTTGCCAGCAGATATTCCTCTGCTTCCGGGCACCACAGGCCGTTGTGGGCATCCACGATGTCAGCCAGTGCAGTATAGCGGGGGTCGTTGTCCTGTTCGCCCTTGGCACGCAGATCGGTCAGGGCAATGAGGGGCATGGTCAGGTGGGTGTAGATCAGCTTTTTGCCGCCGGGGATCTTGGGCAGGTTGAGGGTGGTCTCGGCAGCGGCGTTCAGACCGCCGATGTGGGTGACCATCACAGCCGGATCGATGCGCTTAGCGGCGGTCAGTTCCAGCGACTCGATCATGTCGGCGGTATTACCGCCGGTGGTGCCCATGACATGGGTAGAATTGTAGTGCACATCGTAGAAGTTCATCTTGGCGCTGAACTGCTTGTCGGTGGGGCCTGCAAAGAAGTTCAGACAGCCGTCACGACCCAGCACAGCACTGGACAGCTCCACCACCGGCGCGATGGGGGCGTAGCAGAACACATCATCAAAGCCGGTACCGCCGGTCAGCTCCCGCAGCTCGGCAGCGGGGTCTGCCATGTTGGCGGTGTTGACGAAGTACAGGTCGATGCCGTCCTTCTCCTTGACCTCCTTCGGGGGGAAGAGGGACTCCGCACGGGCCAGACGATCCTCGTTGATATCGGTGACCACCACCATGCCAGGGCGCACATCACGGTGCAGTGCGTAGGTCAGAGCACCCAGACCCATGGGGCCTGCACCGGCCAGAATCGCCAGCTTGCCACCCTTCTTGATGCCCATATCGTGATGGTACACACCCATCTTGGTGTGGTAGGCGGCGTTGAAAGCACCGATGGAGCAGCTCATAGGCTCGGCCAGAGAAGCCTCGTAGTAAGCACGGCCCTTGTACTCCAGCAGGCAGCCCAGTTCCATGACCTCGGCAGGGATGATGCAGTAGGTGGCGTCGCCGCCGAAGAACTCGTAGGAGTAGCCGGGGCTCCACATGGTGCCCTTGTAGTTCAGGGCGGGCTGCAGGGTGAACTTCATGCCGGGCTTGAACTTGTCCTGATGCGCCTTGCCCACCTTGACGATATCACCGGCGAACTCGTGGCCCATGATGGCGGGGTGCTCGGCTACATCCGGATGCACACGCTTGTGCGCAGTGCCTCCATCAGCCGGGGCGTTTCGATCAGCTGCCCGCTGACATTCTGCATGACCTCCACCGGGACGCTGTTCCCGTCGTCCGGAGCCAGCAGCACCAGTGCCCCCAGCACGATGCGCCCCGGCTCATAGACCGGCGGCTGTGCCTGCAGATAGCCCAAGCGGCAGTCCTTTACCGCACTTGTCCTGCAATGGAGCAGCAGGGCATACAGGGATTTGATGTAGGTATCGCCCAGCGTTTCACGGCGGCGAAGCTGCTGCTCCACCAGCCGGGCGTCCGCTTCCTGCGGGCAGAACAGCTGCGCCGCTGCATGGATGAGGGCAGCGCGGCTGCCGGGAACCTTGACGGGCTGGATGGTCAGATGTTCCAGCAGCCCGGTCATGGACCGGGTCAGGCGCGCATAATACTGCAGCTTAGAGCCTGCACAGGCTGTATCCTGCACGGGCTGCACCGCCGGTTCCGGTTCTGCGCGGTTCTGGCTGTACCGCGTGATAGCGTCCTTCAGCACGGCACGATCCGGTTCCAGCAGGGAAGGGCTGATGCACACCGCCGGGTAATCCAGTTCCAGCGGCACGGTGGAGATAATGAAGTCGATTTTTCTCCGACGCAGGTCGGCAGTGTTCAGCTCCCGCACCGAGCAGCACCCCTCCACCTGCAAAGAGGGAAACTCGTTTCCCAGCCGGGAGGCCAGAAAGCGGCTGGAGCCCATGCCCAGCGGACAGGCCACTACCACCCGCAGCCGCAGCCGGAACATGGCATTCTGTTCCAGCACTGCGCCAAAGTGCATGGCAAGGTAGGCCGCTTCGTCGTCCGAGATGGCGGGCAGGACGAATTGCTGCTGCACCGCATCACAGGCGGCGCGGGTGGCTTTCCACAGGCCGGGGTAGGCGGTGCGGATGGTGTCCAGCTGGGGGTTTTCGGTACGAATGTTCTGCTCCACCCGCAGCAGCATGGGGCGCAGGTGGCAGTACAGGTCATCCCGCAGGGAGGTGTAACCGGAAAGGTCTGTGTGCAGCGCCTTTTCCATTTCCCGGATAAGGGCGGCTTCCAGATTCCGCAGTTCCATCTCCTGTGCGCTACCCCAAGGGTCCTCTGCGCCCAGATAGGCGGAGAGATACAGTTCCAGATACTGCGCTTCCTCAGGCGGCAGGGTCAGCCCGAAGGCGCGGTTCAGCGCCGCCACCAGCCGGGCAGCATGATTGCCCGCCGGGCGCAGCCCTCTGGGGGCGCTGCCCTTGTCGCCGCCCTGCCGCAGCTGCTGAATGGTCAGGGTGCAATGGATCGCCAGCGCCAGAAAACCTGCATCCGGCAGATGGAGCTGCTCTTCCTGTTCAAACTGCTGCAAAACCGCCCAGACCTTTTCGGCCGTTTTTGTATCCAGCAGGGTCGAGAAGATCTCGTTTTCCGGCATCCGTCCGCAGAGCACCTCTGCCAGTTCCTTTTCCGGCATACTGCTGCGCAGCAGGGCAGACACCACCCTCCGGTAGGAAGAAGCATCCCCCTGCAGCCAGACCCCCACGCCGGGGCGGCGGAACATTTCCACCCGGTAGGGGTGTAGCTTGGTCTCAAGTTCATCCAAGTCCGCAGACAGCGTGCTTTCCGAAACGCCAAGCGCCCGTGCCAGTACCGCTGTTTTGCAGGGCTCCTGCTCGCTGAGCAGCCTTGTCAAAAGCTGCTGCCGCCGCTCTGCGCGGGAAAGTTCTTTCCTGTCGCCGCTGTTCAGCTGGGTGCGCAGTGCGTCTCGCCGCTCCGGCGCTTCATCCAGCAGCAGACCCTTGCCGGGATTCCGCACAAAATGCGCCCCGGCAGCCTGCATCCACTGCTCCACAGCGGGCAGCTCCCGCAGCACGGTGCGGCGGCTGACCCCGATGCTTTCAGCCAGCGCCGCCGTGGTGGGCTGCATCTGCGGCTCGGACTACACCATGCTGATGGGCGCCATGGTCATGGGTCCTCTGGCCGGCCGGGTCATCAAGCAGTTCGACAAGAAGGTGGAAGGCCATATCCCCGCCGGTTTCGAGATGCTGATCAACAACTTCTCCATCGGCATTCTGGGTATGCTGCTGGCCATCCTTGGCTACTACGTCATCGGCCCGTTCATGACTGCCATCCTCACCGTGCTGACCGCCGGTGTGGACTTCCTTGTGGCGCACAGCCTGCTGCCGCTGGTGTCCATCTTTATTGAGCCTGCCAAGGTATTGTTCCTGAACAACGCTATCAACCACGGCATCTTCAGCCCCATCGGTGCAAGCCAGGCTGCTGAGACCGGCCGCTCCATCATGTATATGCTGGAAGCCAACCCCGGTCCCGGTCTTGGTGTCCTGCTGGCCTACTGCTTCTTCTGCAAGGACGACACCACCCGCCAGTCCGCTCCCGGTGCTGTGATCATCCACCTGCTGGGCGGCATCCACGAGATCTACTTCCCCTACATCCTGATGAATCCCGTGATCATCATCGCCCCCATCGTGGGCAACTTCTGTGCCATCCTGTTCTACTCTATGACCGGTGCAGGTCTGTCCGGTCCTGCTTCTCCCGGTTCCATCATCGCCTACATGGCAATGGCTCCCCGGGATTCCATTCTCACCGTTCTGCTGGGCGTTGTCATCGCCGGTGCTGTTTCCTTTGTTCTGTCCTCGGTCATTCTGAAAGCGACCTCCGGTCACACCAAGAGCCTGACCGACGCCCAGAACGAAATGAAGGAGATGAAGGCACAGGCTAAGGGCGAGATTCCTGAGCCTACTGCCGTAAATGTCGGTCAGATCCGCAAGATCGTCTTTGCCTGCGATGCCGGCATGGGTTCCAGCGCCATGGGTGCTACCAAGTTCCACAACCGCATTAAGGCGGAGCGCCCCGACTTGACCGTGACCAACTCCAGCGTGGATACCATCCCCGCCGACGCGGACGTGGTGGTCTGCCAGCGCGTTCTGGCTGACCGCGCCGCCAAGTGCGCCCCGCAGGCACAGCTTGTTACATTGGATAACTTCCTTGCAGATCCGCATCTGGACGCATTGTACAACGCACTGACCTCCACTACCCCGGCACTGGATGCCAAGGCCGAAGCTGCCGCCAATGAGGAGATCGTATCCGACCTGCGCAATGCAGCCGTAGCCCCTCTGGCGGCTGCCGTGACCGAGGCTTCCAAAGCCAACGATTCCGTGATGAAGATCCAGGCGGAGGACATCCAGCTGGGTCTGCCCTCCGTCACCAAGGAGGAGGCCATCCGTGCCGCCGGTGCGCTGCTGGCAAAGCGGGGCTATGTGGATGACAGTTACGCCGATGCCATGGTGGAGCGCGAAAAGCTGGTGAGCACCTACATGGGCATGGGCGTAGCCATTCCCCACGGCACCAGCCAGAAGAAGGGCACCGTTAAAAAGTCCGGCGTTGTCCTGCTGCAATATCCGCAGGGCGTGGACTTCGGCGATGAAAAAGCCTACCTCGTGTTCGGCATTGCCGGTGTCGGCAACGACCATCTTGACCTGCTGGGCAATGTCTGCGAGATTTTGGAAGACGAGGATGCGCTGGAACAGCTCAAGACCACTTCCGATATGAACTATGTGCTGGAGCACTTACAATAACGATTCCAAAAAGGAGAGATTTTTATGAAGAGCATCGATATCACCATTCAGGACAAAGAAGGTCTGCACGCCCGTCCCGCCGGTATCCTGAGCAAAGCTGCCAAAGGCTTTGAGAGCAAAGTCACTATGACTAAGAACGGCAAAGTCGCCGACATGAAGAAGATCTTTGCCGTAATGGGTCTGGCCGTGAAGTGCGGCGAGACCGTGACCATCGCCGCCGATGGCCCGGACGAGGATGCCGCCATCGAAGAATTGACCAAGCTGTGCAAGGACGCATGACTTCTCCCTCCGTCTATGACCGTTCTGCATAAATACTGCTGACGCAAAACCGCTCCGGGCAGAACGCTCGGAGCGGTTTTACTGTCAGTATGCGTTTTTCATCACCGTGTTTTCCAGAAAGCTGAAAAACACATCGTATTCATTTGGGGTCAGCATTTTGGGAGAAATCATGATCACAAGATCATGCCCGTGGTTTCCCACATGATAGGGTGGATGAGTGTGAGAATAGGGATTTTCCAAAACCCTATTGACGAATTTCACATACAGTGGTATTTTTCCTGTAAATCCCACCGTCTTTGTGGATTGGTTTGAAACCACCCACAAAATGTGGTCGTGTTCATTTTGAACACAGCCACAGAAAGTGGTTGGTTATCACCGTG
>OLPI01003713.1_pt1 | contig 10587 bp, 10 predicted proteins | sample 1672361 | NCBI WGS metagenome assembly OLPI01 (sample SAMEA3136675, study PRJEB25190) | human gut metagenome
ATGGAAGGCACCGTATCCACATGCAGAAGTGCGCGGTCTACGCCTACGACGCCTTCCAGTTTGAAGATGACGGTTGGATCAAAGAAAAACTTATAGGGTTGGGTAGCTGGAGCTGCCAAAAACTAGATTTTTCTAAAAGGCCTTTTTCGTTAGACAGTTATGTGCGTTTGCAGAACGAAAACTTTAGGAAGTTCCAGGAACGGCATGGTTTTGGCGACGATTTTTATGTTTTTACGCAACCTCACGAGGTTGAAAATTTCAACGGGAAACTCTATGAACTATTCTTATGGAAATAAATTATCGCTATGTTCTCAGGGGTATTTCCCTGCCACTTGCGCTGTATCTGCTGCTCCCTTTTGCAGACCCATATTGCTGGCAGGTGTTTTCCTTAGAACATTTATGCCAGTACTGGCGGGGATTGCCTTTTGTCTTTCTTCTTGTTGTATACCGCTGGCCGGTATTGGGGATCATAGAAATTATTTTTCTGGTGCGGTGGGCTGTAAAACCCTGTCTCAAAACCGGCATCTGGCTGACGCTAATGACATTTCTTACCTTGGGGCTCCTGATTCGTTCTTTCTGAAGAGGGGTTCCCCCGTCAGAAAAGGGATTAATCTTCTGGGGGCCGCTCATGCTTAACCTCGCAGACCTCGAAGCCCGTGTGGCCCGTCTGGAATCCAGGAACTATGTCTCCATGCGCTATGGCAGGGTGACAGGGACTAAAGACGGCGCAGCACAGATTCAGCTGAACGACGCCGACGAGCTCAATACGAACAGCTATCAGACGCTCCAGCGCCGCGTTCTGCGGGACCAGGAAATCAAACTGCCAGACATCGGCGAGCCTGCCCTTGTCCTGGAATCCGGGCAGGGAGAGGAGCAGGGGGCTTATCTTGGCGCTCCTTATTCCCAGGCAGTTCCCGGCCCCGGCCAGGAACTGCAGGTCTCCTACAGTAAATACGAAGACGGCACGGAACTCTGGTACGACAGAAAGGCTCATAAGCTGACAGCCAAAGTGAAAGGCGATGTCAGTGTTGAGGCAAAAGGGGCGGTTTCCGTTTCTTCGGAAACAGGCATCAAACTCAGGGCGCCGTTCATCGAGCTGGCCGGGGCTGTGATTATGACTGACGAAGATGGCAATCCCGGAAGAGCTCTGGTGAGTGGGAATATCACAGTCAGGGACGGGTGGATCAAAGCTCCCGATAACGATATTTCTGCCGGCTCCGTTTCGCTCAGACACCATACGCATCCCGATACCGGTGAACCTGTCGGAGGGTAGCCGTGGAAGTTGGAACTCTCGGTGATATCGTTTTTGAAGCGGGAACCATGAACGTTCTCGTGCCACAGAATATTTCTGCAGACAGCCGGATGAGGTACGAAGAACACAACGTTTTCGGAAGCTATCCGGTCATGGAATGGCTTGGGCCGGAAACGCCGGAAATCAGCCTGGACGTGCGCCTCTCCCGCCAGCTCATGGAGAGGGAACCCGATGATGTCAAGGTCCAGCTTCTCTCTCATATGCGCAGGGGCGACGTGCTCCGGCTCACCTTATGCGGGCAGAACTGGGGCAGGGTGGTCATCACCTCAATCAGCCAGAAGCTCGCGCCCACGCTGACAAATGACGATGGCTGGCTTGCCCCGTCCGGCATAGATTTATCGCTCAGGCTGAAGAGCTGGTACTGGATGCCCAGGGAGAACAGCGATGTCACAAAGCAGTGAAGTCCTGACGCTGGATGACTCTCCTGTAATCATAGGAGCCACAGGGATGGATTCCGTCCGCCAGTGCCTACGCACCATACTGCGCACGCTGACGTATTCCGTACCTCTGGACCGTGGATTCGCCAATGACGGGAACATGATTGATTCCCCGGCGCCGGGGAAGACGGCTCATCTGGCTGCCAGCCTGATTGACGCCATAGAGAAGTACGAGCCCCGCGTCTCCGTCGCTTCCGTGACTTTCGAGCCATTGACGGAAGAACAGCACATGCAGGGCATTGTGCGCCCTGTCGTCCGTTTTTCACTCAGGGAGGGCGTTGAACTGTGAGCCTTTCTTTTGCAGAACTTTCTGTCGAGGACGTTGAGAAAAGCGTTCTGACTTCCTATGAGACCATCGCGAAGACGACGCTGTACCCCGGCGACCCCGTGCGCCTCTTCCTGGAGTCTCTGGCATACGTCCTTGCCCTACAGAATTCAGTCATCGACATGGCGGGCAAAGCGAATTTGCTCCAGTTTGCTTCGGGAGAGCACCTGGACGCTATCGGCCTTATGACAGGAACCCGGCGTCTTAACGCCTCGAGTGCGGCGTGCACACTGCGATTCACGCTGCAGGAAGGGCTAGATTTTGACGTGGAGATCCCTGCGGGGACCAAAGCCGCAACGGCTGATGGAAAAACGATTTTTGCGACAGACAAATCTGTGGTTATTCAGGCGGGTGCACTTTTCGGAGAAGTCTCCGCTTCTGCGCTGACAGCCGGAAACGATGCTAATGGCTTTGTGGCGGGGCAGATCTGCGTGCTTGTAGACCCTGTCGCCTATGTGGCTTCAGTCGAGAATACGACCACAACTATGCTTGGTGCGGATGTAGAGACGGATGCCCATTACCGCCAGCGTATCCAGGAATCCCCTGAGGCGTACACGTGCGCCGGTCCGGCCGGTATGTACAGGGTTCTGGCCATGGGCGTGTCTCAGGATATCGCCGACGTCGCCGTGTCCTGCCCGAAGCCCGGAACCGTTGATGTTCGGCCCGTACTGGACGGAGGGGAACTTCCCTCAGAAGAGGTTTTGGCGGCCATCCGCAAGAAGCTGTCAGCCGATGACGTAAGGCCGCTCACTGATACGGTAATTGTGCAGGCTCCTGATGGCATTTCATACGATTTGGATGTAACATGGTTCCTGTCAAAAGCGGACGAAGCTCTGCTTGCGACGATAAGCAGCGCTGTCACCTCTGCCGTGGAATCTTATATCCTCTGGCAGCGCTCGAAGCCCGGACGTGACATTCTTCCCACTAAGCTCATCAGTCTGATGGAACAGGCAGGAGCAAGGCGCGTAGTCGTTCGGGCTCCCGTGTACACTGTTCTCAAGGAAAGTGAAATTGCCAGAGAAGGCACCATCTCCCTTACGTACGGAGGACTCGAAGAAGAATGAGCCGTCATCTTCATGACCTCGTCTTCCGCCAGCTTGTTCCCGAGAGTATCCGCAGTGACAGCCAGATAGCTGCCGCGGCTGATGCGATCTCTCCGTTCCTGCAGACTATCGTCCGGGCTGTCCCGAACCTTCTTATTTACGGGCGCCTGGAAGAGCAGGACCCCGCAGGAATGCTGGCGCCGCTCAGGAGGCTGACAGAGGCCAGGGGCGGGCTTAAAGCACTTTCTACCGAAGAACTTGAACAGCTCGCGTGGCAGTGGCACGTAGACTTCCGTGATGCTGCCAAAACAAACGAGAAGCTGCGCGCATTTGTTTTGAACTCCGTTCCCTGGCACCGCATCAAGGGTACTCCAGAGGCCATGCGCCGTGCCCTGGCTCTGCACGGGTACACAGCGGAGATTGAGGAAGACGGCGAAGGCGAGCACTGGGCTGCGTATCAGCTTCACTTTGAAGACATCCCGACAGCTGCAGATCTCATCAAAATTTCTGCAATCTGCGCCGACGTCGAGCCGGCGCGCTGCCGGCTCTGGCGCGTGTACGTGCCGGAGTACGACCTTCGGCCCTTTCTGTGGTCTGGCGGTCTGGGCACGTCCCGCAACGCCAGTCTTCGCGGGTGGTCGGAAGGGCTCTGGTCTGCCTACACCGGCAGGGAGCTGGCCGACATTTCCGGGGAGTCGGATGGCCAGGGTCTGATCGCCTCTTTTGGGCGCAGGCTCTGCCTGCTCTCGGAGCCCTTCGCCGCTGCCGACATGACTGTCGGTGTCGGGCGCGAGGAGGGGCGCGGCATTCTGTGCCCCTATATCGACCGGCCGATCTGGTCCCGCTTCAACTGGTCAGACGCAGATTTCCCGCCCATGACGGGCGCCACAATCGGTCAGCTCACACTCCTGTCGTGGGCTGTCTGGTGCCAGAACACTGGCGAGACCTCTCTGCGGCCTGACCGCGTGCTGTCGCCGTGGACTATCTCGTCCTCTTCAGCCCCACGGGTCGTAGCCGTATGGTCCTGGCCGTCCGATGGAGGGGAGAGCGGCGATGATGTTGCTGCTCATGCTTCCGGCACCTGGGGAGACGTCAACTTTACGTATGGCCGGACACCCGGCATGACGGCTGAATACGATGCTGTCTATTGGGGTGATATCTGGGGCACGGCGACGGACCTGAGGACGGAGGAGATCCTGTCCAGGTCGCAGGATGGCATTGAGACAAGCATTGCCGGGCCGGCTGTCGACGGTGCAGAAACCGCCGCGAGTGTGGCCGGCGGCGTGGCTGCGCAAACAGGGGAAAAGGCCAGGGCGTGGTCCGGCACATGGTCGGATGCGCGCAGATGGCTCATTGATGAAGCTTTTGTATCTGTAACTGCCGGGGGAAACTAATGAGTTTAGCAACGCTCACTAAAACGGGGAGGGCGGCAATTGTAAAGTCCATCGCCGCCCGCGACATCTTTCTGGCCTGGGGGACTGGCGAGGAGGCCTGGGACGCTGACGACGCAGTCCTGCCTTCTCTCGTGGATATCACAGCCATTACCGGCGAAGTCGGCCGCCGCAGGGCGTCCTCCGTCGGCTTCGTGACGCCGGACGATGCGGGGGAGATCGTCATCCCGACCGCGTCGGCGTCTGACGGGACGGTTATGCGCGTCAGATATAAGATTTCAGAAGCGCCGACGCCCTATCTCTATGTCCGGACAAACTTCAATTTTGAGGACGCATCGAACGCCGTCATCCGTGAAATCGGCGTCTTTCTCGATTCCGTTCCGGCCGACGGCCTGCCCGAAGGGCAGCAGTACTTCACCGTCGACCAGATAAGCGATCCCGGTCTGCTCCTGGCCGCACAGATCATCACGCCGTCCATCCAGCGCTCTCCTAACGTTCGGCAGACGGTAGAGTTCGTCCTGCCCATCTAAGGAGGTGCGCATATGGCTTTAATTACGCCGAACGGCAAGCAGATTGACAACTACTACAATCGGTACTCCGCAGACGATCACTACACTGAGGTGCTTGTCCGCGACGGATATGTCGCACAGGCATCAGAAATCAATGAGCTGCAGAGTATCATCAATGCCCGCCTGCAGGGCATCGGAGACGCTCTCTTCTCCGACGGCGACGTCATCAAGGATGGCCAGATCTCCGTCTCCGACAGCGGCGTTGTCACGGCAGAAGCCGGTCTTGTCTACATTTCCGGTATGGTCCGGTCAGTTCCTGCAGCGACCTTTACTATCGCGACTTCCGGCACAGTGACCGTCGGCGTACGTCTGGCGGAGACGATCATTTCTGAGGCGGAAGATGCCGGACTCCTTAATCCGGCGGTCGGCTCCAGGGGGCAAGGGGAGCCGGGAGCATGGCGCCGTAAAGCCGTCTCTTCCTGGGGATACGACGGAGACGGAGGCACAGGGTCCTTCTATCCCATCTACACCGTCGATGACGGCGTCCTGCGCGCGAAGGAGACCCCTCCGAATCTCGACAGCTTCATGAAGTCAATAGCGAAGTATGACGTCGACAGCACCGGAGGAGGTTCGTATATCGCCAAGGGAATGCTCGTCCATCAGGCCGATGACGACGCGCAGGGACGCCAAGTCTACACCATCGACGAAGGTACCTGCCGCGTCAACGGGTACGGATTCGACTTTCAGACAAGCCGCCGCGTGACGTACGACGCCAAGCCAGACCTGCGGACCATAGACAGCGAAGTCATTGTCGCCGACGGTTCTGGCAGCCAGCGGGTGACCGTCGCCCATCCTCCTCTTCGCGGCATCACCGCCCTGCGTGTGACCCTGCAGAAGACGGTTACGGTGACGCATGGCAGCTACACTGGCTGTGCTGACACCCTCCCTGACACTTCCGTGCGCTCGATTGTCTCTGTCGTCATGGGGGACACCACATATGCCGCCGGCACCGATTACCAGAAAACGGGTGATACGGTCGACTGGTCGCCGACCGGCGCTGAGCCTTCTGTCGGTTCGACCTATACGGTGACGTATACCTACATCTCCTCCTCTGTCACACCCTCCGATGTGGACTATGACGGCTTCACCGTCGCTGGTGCCGTCGAAGGGTCTGATATCCTGATTACGTATACGCAGGGCCTGCCGCGCAAGGATCGCCTCTGTGTCACGTCCGACGGAACCTTCTCCTGGGTGCAGGGCGTTCCGGCCGAATACAACGCGAAGGCGCCAGCCGTGCCGTCCGGTATGCTGGCTCTCGCGACCGTGACCCAAACCTGGCGCGAGACCAGTGCCCGAGGGCTGTCCAATGATGGCGTCCGCGTCGTGTCCTTTGCGATGATCGAAAATCTCTCGGCCAAAATCGACTACGCCATCAACGAAATTGCCCGACAGCGCCTGGAAAGTGACGTGTCGACCCGCGAAGCCGGAGCGAAGGTCGGCCTCTTCGTGGATCCCCTTCTCGACGACAGCATGCGCGACCAGGGCATTGAGCAGACAGCTGCCGTTGTGAACGGGTATCTGATGCTGCCCATCGAGGCCGACGACTATACGATGTCCGGCGATATCTCGTCGCCGGCCTGCCGTCAGTCTTCGCCGACCGTCCTGCTTGAGCAGCCGCTCCGCACCGGTGAAATCAAGATCAATCCCTATCAGTCGTTCTCTCCTATGCCGATGAAGGCGACGCTGACCCCTGCGGTCGACCGCTGGACTGTGCAGAAGTCCTCCTGGGCTTCGCCGGTGACGCAGACATTTTTCCGCACCGTGTACGCGCCGACCCATCCCCTTCACGGTTCGACAGTGACGACGTCGAGTTCGACGACGGAGAATCTTGGCACGGCCAAGTCAGACGTCCAGTACCTGCGGCAGATTCCCGTATCTTTCTCCCTTTCCGGCTTTGGCTCCGGCGAGCGCCTGAAGAGCCTGACCTTCGACGGCGTCGAGGTCACTCCGTCCGGCGGCTTGCCGACAGCCGGGACTGACGGCGCGATGACCGGAACCTTCGTTATCCCCGACGGCATCCCCGCCGGCGTGAAATCTGTTGTCTTTACCGGAGCAGGCGGAAGCCTCGCACAGTCGACCTTCGTCGGGCAGGGCACACTTGAGACCACGACGCTGCGCACAGTGCAATCTGTCGTTAACACGTTGATTGACCCTGTGGCTCAGACCTTCACGCTGACGGCCGACTCCCAGATCTCCGGTGTCGACCTCTTCTTCACGGCGAAGGGAACGACCGGAGTCCATATCCAGATCCGCGAGACCTCTGGTGGCTACCCGACCCGTGTCGTCCTGGCGGAGTCAATTATAGGCGCTGGCTCCCTGACGGTCGGCAAGTTCCAGCGTATTATTTTTGACGCGCCGGTCGCCCTGACCGGCGGTGTTGAGTACGCTCTCGTCGTGCTCTGCGACGACGCCGACACCGCTCTTGGCGTGGCCGAGCTTGGCAGCTTCGACTCGTCTGCCCAGCAGTGGGTTACGGCACAGCCATACACGGTCGGAGTATTGCTTTCCTCATCCAACGCTTCAACATGGACGGCACACCAGACCCGCGACCTGACCTTCCGGCTCCTCGCCCCGACGTATGCGGGCAACGATATGACGGTCGACCTTGGCGCGACCGCCATCATGACCGGGGCGACGGACCTTATCCTGAAGGCCTGCGCCGAGACACCGTCCGCAGCTTCGCGCGTCGATTACGTCGTGACCCTGCCGTCCGGTGACGAGATGACTATCGCGGCGGACCAGCCAGTCGAGCTTTCTACAGCGATGACTGGCTCAGTCTCTGTCAAAGCGAAGCTGTCCGGCGATGGGGCGTCCTCTTCTCTCCTCTGGCCTGGTACACAGATCATCGCGGGCACTGTTGCCAGGACAGGTACCTATTACACGAGGACTATCCCTGCCACAGGTGCCACAGCCCTGACGCTGGTCTATGACGCCTATATCCCCTCTGGCGCTACTGTGACTCCTGAGTACCAAGTGGACGGAGGTGACTGGATGGCTATGACAGCCAAGGGCACGACGCAGGAAGGTGACGGCAATGTCGAGTACTCCTGGCATGTCACCATCAGCAATGTGGACACGGCGAAAGTACGGCTCACGCTGACCGGTACGACAGCCGCGCGGCCCATGGTCTACGGAATTCGCATGATGGCCACTGTGTAAAGAAGAGCAGGCGGTGGCATCACAGCCTCCGTCTGCTCTGGAGTATGCGATGATAGACAAGAAAACGTCATATTTATCTCTGCCTCTTCCCCACGCTGAGAACGGACTGGCCGAGGACTGCCCACGCCTCGCCGAGGCTTTGACTGCTCTGGACAGCCACGCGGCCACAGCTGACTCCCAGATGGCGGATGTGCAGACCAGGCTCCAGCCGCTCGATGCAGAGGCGATGTACGACATTCTTGACGCCAAAGCCAAGACGCTCGAGTCCACCGAGTCAGGCGAGCTGAGTGTCTCGGTCGCTCTCGTGGAGAGCATGCTGCTTGAGCGGAGCAAGCGCGAGCACCCTGTGGGCAGCTACTACACATCAGATAAGGACACAGAGCCGGCTGAGATTTTCGGCTTCGGGACTTGGGAGCGTGTGAAGGGCGTCTTTCTGCTTGGCGCTGACGATAAAACGTACCTGGCAGGCAGCGAAGGCGGCGAGGCGGAGCACACGCTGACGCTCGCCGAAAGCGTTAAACACGGTCATAATGTCTATGTGTATACGGGGAGCAATCCATCTGATGGCATGGAGGCGCACCACTGGTCTGCTGACGGCACTACGGCCGAGGTTGCTCCAAATGGAGCGACCTTCAGTCATACATGGTGCTCAAGCAGCTTCAAATCGTGGGGCGCTACGACGATGACCGGCGGTGGCGACCCTGCCGGCACGACGAATGCTTTGGGTGAGAGCCAGCCACATAACAACATGCCCCCTTATCACGCCGCCTACTGCTGGAGGCGCACAGCATGACGACGCTGGAAGACAGTGCTGACAGGATCGCAGACCTCGCTGACCTCCTGTACGGCTTCGCGCTTAAGGACTGGGAAGACTACCAGTCCATGAAGGCCGATGTCAGTACCACGCTCGACAGTAGCCAGACCGCAATGGCACCGGCGGTCGAGAAGCTGAAGAACGGCATCAGCCAGTACTTCCCTGCCGGTGTCAGGATGCTGTTCAACGGCGCGGCCCCGTCAGGTTGGAAGAAGGTCACGACGTACGATGACTGCGCGCTCCGGCTCACATCCGGCGATGTCACCACCCGCACCAATGGCTTGGCCTTCTCTGCCTGCTTTGCCGCAACCAGAGGGACAACTACGACCCAGATCTCCATGGGCGTAAACGGCTCGACGCTGTCCGTCGGTCAGCTCGCCGGACACTCACACAGCGTAGCCTCGATCAATAGCCCGACGAGGTCAAATGGCGTTACGGGCGATGGGTTTGGGCACGTAGATATGGGGCTAGGCTACTGGGATAATTTTGTCGGCTGGCGAGGCTCAAACGAAGCCCATGGCCACGGGTGTTGGAATACAGCTCACGGGCACAGCCTCTACATGAACGTCAGCCGACTGGACGTTATCCTCTGCGAGAAGGTGTGACGATGGCTAAGACTTTGCAAGACAATGCTGACCAGGTCACAGCCCTCGTTGACATCCTCCTCGCACTCTCTCTTGAGAATCGGAAGACTATCGTGGACGCGCGGATGGCCTCGGAGTCAGTCTTCGTGAGCGCGCAGGCCGACCTTATGCCGGCCATCGAGTCAGCGCAGGCCGATTTGAACAAGTACTTCCCTGCCGGCATCCAGATGCTCTTCCAGCAGTCGGCGGCTCCGCCAGGCTGGAAAAAGCTGACCGGCTTCACCGACTGCGCTCTTCGCCTGACAAGTGAAGGTACGGGGAGCCGCACTAATGGCCTGGCTTTCTCAGCCTGCTTCGCGGCGTCCAGAGGCACGACCACTACCCAGATATCCATGGGCGTGAACGCGTCGACACTGTCAGTTGGGCAGCTAGCGTCCCATAGCCACGATGTCAGGATCGGTTCTCCAAGTTGGGCGTCAAGCAACACCAATAATATGCTCTGCTCTGGGGCCGGTACAGATAACGCAATTGGCTGGCGAGGCTCAAACGAAGCCCACGGCCATGGCTGCTGGAATACGGCCCATGGCCACAGCGTAGATCTCCACGTCAATTTTGTTGATGTCATCCTTTGTGAGAAGGGGTGAGAGATGACCAGGACTTTGGTGGACAACGCAGAGAGAATCACCAGGCTCATTGGCATTATCTACAATAAGGCAGAACAGACAAAGAGAGGCCTCGCTTCTTTTTCTGCGGACCTTGCGGCCGCGGCCAACATGCTGACGACAAGCATCCAGCCTGTCGTCGAGAAGGCTCAGGCCGACCTCGAGAAGTACTTCCCCGCCGGCACAAAGATGCTCTTCCGCGGGGCTGCACCCTCTAGTTGGAAGAAGCTCACAGACCACGCCGACTATGCCCTGCGCCTGACGTCAGGAGACACGGGAAGCGATGCCGGC
>OLPI01003714.1_pt1 | contig 10582 bp, 10 predicted proteins | sample 1672361 | NCBI WGS metagenome assembly OLPI01 (sample SAMEA3136675, study PRJEB25190) | human gut metagenome
CGCACCTCGCTCGCCGTATCGGCACTTAGAATTATGCGGTATTGCCTCAGCAATTCAGCCGACAGGATAAAACCCTGCCAGCTGCTTTCGCCTTATTTTTCAGGTGCACATAAAAAGATAGGAGAACCCCAAATGCGTATGTATGATATCATCGCCAAAAAGCGCGATGGCGGAACCCTGACGCGGGCAGAGATTGCCTTTGCCGTCAACGGTTATGTGGATGGCAGTGTGCCGGATTACCAGATGTCCGCCCTGCTGATGGCAATTTACCTGCGCGGCATGACCGATGCCGAAACGGCTGAACTGACTGATGTGATGGCACATTCCGGCGATATGGTGGATCTTTCCGCCATTCAGGGCATCAAAGCAGATAAACACTCTACCGGCGGCGTGGGGGATAAAACCACCCTGGTTATTGCCCCCATTGTGGCAGCCTGCGGCGTAAAAATTGCCAAAATGAGCGGCCGCGGCCTGGGCCATACCGGCGGCACCATTGATAAGATGGAGTCCGTCCCCGGCACCCGCACCTCACTGACGCAGGAAGAATTCTTTAAGCAGGTCAATGAGATCGGTATCTCAGTCATTGGCCAGAGCGGCAAAATTGCGGTGGCGGATAAAAAGCTGTACGCCCTGCGGGATGTTACGGCAACGGTAGGCTGCATTCCGCTGATTGCTTCCTCTATCATGAGCAAAAAGCTGGCGGCTGGTTCGGATGCGATCCTGCTGGATGTTACAATGGGCAGCGGTGCGTTCATGAAGAACCTGGACGAAGCCGTGGAGCTTGCCCGCTTGATGGTTTCCATCGGCACGGCACATGGCCGCAAAGTGGCAGCCCTGATTACCGATATGGACACCCCGCTGGGCCATAACATCGGCAACTCGCTGGAAGTGGCTGAGAGCATGGCCGTGCTGCAGGGCAAAGGCCCGGCGGATTTGACCGAAGTCTGCCTGCAGCTGGCCTCCAATATGCTGTATCTGGCGGGTAAGGGGGAGATGGCCGTCTGCCGCGCCATGGCGGAACAGGTGATTGCCGATGGTTCCGCCTTTGAGATTTGCTGCAAAATGTTTGCAGCCCAGGGCGGGGACACCAGCGTTCTGCGGGATGCCTCGCTTTTCCGCAAGGCCAAATATGCCCACGATATCTGTGCCCCGGCGGATGGCTACATCGTGCAGAACGATGTGGAGCGTATCGGCAACGCCAGCGTGCTGCTGGGTGCAGGCCGCATTAAAAAAGAGGACAGCATCGATTTTGCTGCCGGTATCATCATGCACAAAAAGCTGGGCGATGCCGTCAAGGCAGGGGAGCCGATCTGCACCCTGTATGCGGATGATGACACCCTGTTTGCCGCAGCGGAAGAAATGTATGTTGGCGGCCTGACCATCGGTGCCGAAAAGCCGGAAGTTCCGCCGCTGATCTATGCCCGCGTGACCAGCGAGGGTGTGGAGCGCTTTTAATTTGTAAAGAATGACAGCGCAGAACCCCATCGCTGAATAATCGAATAAATAAAAATTGCCCCCGGATGTGCCGCTTTGCACGGTACGCCGGGGGCAATTCCGCTTGCTGATAAATGTGAATAGAATAAAAGGGTGCGCAGGACCGCCCGCGCGGCTTAGTGTTTTTTCAGCTTGCGGCGCAGCAGAAAAACTTTGAAACGGCCATATCCGTTGGGCTTGTCCTCGTCAAACTCTTCGGTTTTTACATAGCGCTTGCGCTGGTTGTCCACCTGCAGGGCAGTACCGTTTTCCTGTACATCGGTAATCACACGGGGAATCGCTTTCTGGTCTACCTCAAACTCCGGCTCCTTCACCCACAAAATCTTGCCGGTTTCGTCCAGCCCGTTGGCCCACAGGCTGAACACCAGGCAGGCTGCCTCGCCATAGCAATAGCGCTCAAACCGAATGCGCCCGTCAATGTAAAACAGCAGACAGTCCCGAAAATGGGTTTCCAGTTCTTTTTCGTACCGGCATCCGCAAAGGGTGCCCGCAAAGTCAACGGCGTTTGCAGCCATGGCAACAGCCCTCCTGATATATGTTTGATTGAATAACAAGATTATACCATGCCAGATAGCATACTTTCAACGTAGAGAAAAATAAAATGTGACAGCGAAAGCAGTACTGTGTAGAATTTCCCGCCCGAGCTCCCGCCGAAACCATCGCTGTCGGTACTTGAACGCTCGAGCTGTCGTCCTTGACGGGGTCGCACGTTTCGGTCTCGGTGGTGTGGGTGTAGGTGTCCTCCACCACAGACAGAGCATCGGTACGATCTTACCCCCGCCGAGATGCGCGTGCTGCGCCTGTTGGTGCGCGGGCTTTCCTACAGCGGGAGCGCCAAGGCGCTTTGTGTGGAGCCTTCAACCGTAAAATACCATGTCATCAATATGCTGCAAAAGACCGGGCTGGAAAACAAGCTGCAGCCTGCCATCGCCGCCAGTGAGGCAAAGCCGGTGGTAGAATTGGCAGAGAAATAGGGCACTGCAGACGGCTGTCAAGCTTGTATCGGCAGGGTGACTGTGAAAACCGTCCCATGCCCATCAGCCGGTTCAGCTGTAACGGTGCCGCCATGCAGCAGGGCAATCTCCCGTACAAGCGCAAGCCCAAGGCCTACGCCGCCCATCTCCCGGCTTCTGGATTTATCTACCCGGAAAAAGGGCTGGAACACACTTGTCCGATACTCCTCAGGGATGCCGCAGCCTGTGTCTGCAACACGCAGCACAGCGCTGCTTTTCTTTTGCCGGATCGTGATATGCACAGAACCGCCGGGGGTATTGTATTTGATGCCGTTTTCAACCAAATTAAAGAGCAGGCGGTAGATCAGGGTGTCGCTGCCCTTGATGCTGACATCCTCACATTCCTGAAAGAGGGTGATGCTCCGGCGCTGTGCCAGCGGGGTCAGGTCAGCCACGATCTCATCGGCCAACGGGGCCAGCTCGATATGATCCTCGCGCGGAATCGACTGCAGATCGCTCATTTCCAGCAGTGTGCGGACAAGGCTTGCTAGGCGGGACACCTGATCCGTCTGAAAGCGGAGCAGGTCGGTGATCTCGCTGTCGGTATCGGGGTGTTCTTCAGCGAACATTTCCAGCTTTGCCTGCATGATGGCCAGCGGTGTTTTCAGCTCATGGGCGGCATTGCCGGCAAACTGACGCTGCAGGTCAAAGGAATGCGCCAGCCGGTCCAGCATGTGGTTGACAGACTGGCTCAAGTCGCGAAATTCCGGAATCGTGTTTTCCTCTAAGCGAACCTCCACAAGGCTGTCCTGATCAATGCGTTCGGCCTGCTGTGCAAGCTTTTTCAAGGGCTCCAGAGCCTTGCCGCTGACAAAATAGGCAATCGCCGCGCTCAGCAGCGTTACTGCTGCTGTGATGCACCAGCCCTTGCGGCCGAAAACAGCCTTGGCATCGTAGACCTCCTGCGAAAACTGTATAAGAAAATCCGACATCTGGTCGTCCGGGATTTCAATCATCAGGTTTTCATCATCATTCTGCTGGTATTGCAGGACATACCCGTTCAGGTTGTCCATACCAGTGGCACCAGAGCGGTAGAGCAGCAGATTCAGGCAGATGCAGGCCCCTGCAATCAGTACGGCGGTCATCAGCGTGATCCGCCACTGAAAAGATATGCGGTTCATGGTTCGTTTTCCTCCAACTCATACCCCTCACCGATGCGGTTTCGGATGGGGTCGTACCCCAGTGCGGTGCGCAGCTTTTTTCTCAGTGCAGAGATATGCACGCGAATCGAGTTGCTGAACGCATCGACACTGCTGTCCCAGACATGCTCAATCAGCTCTTCCTGACTGACAGGGCGTCCCTGATGCAGCAGCAGATATTCCAGCACGCCGCTTTCCTTACGGGTCAGCGGAATGGGCTGGCCATCCGCCATGGCAAGGCGGCTCTTGGTGTCGAAGGTCAGCCGCCCGCACCGCAGGCATACATCGCGCTGGATAAACTGCCGCCGGGTCAGGCTGCGCACACGGGCCTCCAGCTCAGCCAGGTGGAACGGCTTGGCCAGATAATCATTGGCACCCGCGTCCAGCCCCTCCACCTTGTCGGAAATTTCGCTGCGGGCGGACAGAATTAGTACCGGCGTTTCAAGGTCGGTCTTGCGCAGCGTGCGCAGAACGGTCATGCCGTTCACCTTCGGCAGATTGAGATCAAGCAGGACAAGATCGTACCGCTCTGCTGCAAGCAGCTCGAGCGCGGTCTCTCCGTCACCGCAGTCATCCATTTCGTAGCCGGAACGGCGCAGTTTTTTAGCCACGCTTTCCCGCAGAGTAGGTTCATCCTCTATCAACAAAAGGCGCATAAGCGATCATCTCCCGCATTTATAAGGGCAACACCGCACAATTCTAAGTGCCGATACGGCGAGCGAGGTGCGGCAGATGCTAAGCCAAAAGCGCAGATAATACTGGATGCTGCAAAGGTGAGCGCCGCCAGTGGCGGAAACAGCGAACCGAAGCAGGGGCAGCGGTCGCAGAGTGCGAGGGGCTTTTGCCCCCGAAGCACGATGCGGGTACCGCAACCCGACATTATCGAGCATTTTGGCAACGCAGATGCCGTGCCGCAGCCGCCGGAGCGGTGCTTAAGCCGTCAGGCGGGAATTATGCGGTATTGCCTAAGATGTTTTTTGGCGCTGCACAAGGCAAAAGCACGGCAGCGATACCTTTATAATAGTCATTATAGCAGATTTCGATAAAGTCTGTGCTAATTTTTTCTTAGCAGAAATTTTATATCGGTGGGTGTATACTGTTCTCATCAAGCAGAAAGGGGCAACCGCAAATGATAAACAAAAAAGCAATCGCCCAGTCGGCGCTGCTGTTGGCCGCCGTTTTGATGATCAGCTTCGGCATCTGGCGTGGGGAGGCAGATACGGTGTTGGCAAAGGCTATCCGGTTGTGTATGGAGTGTGTTGGCATTGGATAAGAAAAATGATTCTTTTCTGGCCCGTTTCCGGGGCTGGTTTCAAGCAGGCGCAGCGCTGCTGACGAACATTCACCTGCCGAATTTTGCCAAGGGTGTTCTGTATCAGGGCAAGGGCAAAACAGTATGTGTGCCGGGGTTGAACTGCTACTCCTGCCCGGGTGCGGCAGGGGCCTGCCCGATCGGCTCGTTTCAGGCAGTGGTCGGCTCGTCAAAATTCCGATTTTCCTATTATATTACCGGCATCCTGATTTTATTGGGGGTGCTGCTGGGACGGTTTATCTGCGGCTTTCTCTGCCCGTTTGGCTGGCTGCAGGAGCTTTTGCATAAGATCCCATCGCCCAAGTGCTCCACCAAGCGTCTGAAGCCGCTGCGATATCTGAAATACGCCGTGCTGCTCATCATGGTGGTGCTGCTGCCTGCGCTTGTTGTCAATGAGATGGGAATGGGCGATCCGTTCTTCTGCAAGTATCTCTGCCCGCAGGGGGTGCTGGAGGGCGCAATCCCCCTCTCGCTGACCAATGCAGGGATACGCGCCGCGCTCGGCAAGCTGTTCAGCTGGAAGTTCTGTATCCTGCTGGCGGTCGTTGTTGCCAGTGTGGTGTTTTACCGCCCATTTTGCAAGTGGCTCTGCCCGCTGGGGGCCTTTTACGCGGTCATGAACCGTGTATCTCTTTTCCAGATGCGGGTGGACACCGATAAGTGCGTATCCTGCGGTGCCTGTGCGCGGGCCTGCAAGATGGATGTGGATATTACCAAGACGCCAAACCACGCGGAGTGTATCCGCTGCGGTATGTGTATAAAATCCTGCCCGACCAAGGCGATACACTATCAGTACGGCTTTGGCGATAAGGCAGATAACAATAAGGAGATTTGAGTATGAAACGAATTGCAGCAATTTTGACCAGCCTGGTTCTGGTATTTTCCCTCGCCGCCTGCGGCAGCCAGCAGGCAGGCACCTCCGCCGGCAGCGAAGCAGCCTCCACCGCCGGCAGTGAAGCAGCCTCCGCCGCACAGACCAAAACCGAGGAGCAGCTTTTGGCAGAGGAAAACGATATTCTGACCGCGAACAATGAACTGTGGGAAAAAGTTTTTGCCTCGATGGACAAAAATGTGACACAGACCACCCTCAACAACAATTACGGCGATTTCCTTATGGATGCCGTGGATAACGCGAAGGATCAGTTCACCGAGGAAGAGTACGCCTCCCTCAAAGCGGACGCTGATAAGATCCGGGAAATCGAAAATCAGATCACAGCCCTTCCTCAGGATGAAGCCACCAGCCAGAGCGCAGCGGAGAACGGCAGCACCTTCCCACAGTTTGAGGGCAAGGACCTTGATGGCAACAGCGTTGACAGCAGCCTGTTTGCCAACAATGCGTTCACCGTTGTAAACTTCTGGTTCAGCGGCTGCAAGCCCTGCGTGGATGAGATGGATGACCTTGACGCACTCAACCAGCGCATCAAGGAGCAGGGCGGCGAGGTCATCGGCGTCAATACCGAGACGCTGGACGGCAACGCGGACAATATCGCCACCGCTAAGAAAATTCTGGAATCAGCAGGCGCATCCTTCCGCAATATCTACTTCGATCCTGGCAGCGAGGCCGGCAAGTTTGCACTGGGCATCATGGCTTTCCCCACAACCTGTGTTGTGGACCGTCAGGGCAACATCGTTGGGGAGCCGATCATGGGCGGCATTGATCAGGAGGCCAATATGGCTACGCTGGAAAAGCTGATTGCCGATGCTGTTGCGAGCGATACCGGCAAATAACAGCCGCCGCACGATAAAAAGAAAAAGACGCCTGAAAAGCAAAAAAATGGCTCGTAACCTGAAAAAGCTCAAGGACAATATTGTAACGATCACGGACGATTCCCAAAACGAATTTGAAAAGTTCTAAGGCAATACCGCTCGAGCATTTTGGCAACGCAGATGCCGTGCCGCAGCTGCCGGAGCGGTGCTTAAGCCGCAAGGCGGGAATTGTGCGGTGTTGCCCTAACTGCGGGGTTCGCACAACTTCTTTGGAGATTTTCTGCTGTACGAAAATCCATTGACATTTGCTCACACCCATGCTATAATTTCGAAAGTTCGCTCGGAGGGCGAGTTGTTCGTGGAAACAACAGCCGGATAAGGCGCAGACTGAGATGTCTGTCCCTTGTCCGGCTTTTTCACGTACATAGGAGCGTTTGATGGGCTTTTTCACGGGAATATCAAACAAATTTATTTCAGGTTATGCTGATGCATTCTTTGTGTACTGCAGTGTGCCCGTATGCTTTTTATACAGTAGCACTGGATCATATGGAGGCTGGAAAGGCATCCATTCTGTGTTCCTGTGAACCGGTTGCAGCAATGGTATTTGGCTTTTTCTTTTTTATGGCAACACCGCACAATTCCCGCCTGACGGCTTAAGCACCGCTCCGGCGGCTGCGGCACGGCATCTGCGTTGCCAAAATGCTCGATAAGACATCCAGTATTATCTGCGCTTTTGGCTTAGCATCTGCCGCACCTCGCTCGCCGTATCGGCACTTAGAATTATGCGGTATTGCCTTAGAGAAATTTCTACAGTGCTTTCAATTGCAGGACTAATTATTGTATTGATCGCACTTGCTATGCTTGTGCTTTCGGATAAAAAGCAGGAAGTTGTGGAGGAATAGGATCATGTCAAAAGATGAGTATTTGATTACCGATGCGCCGCTGAAAGCGCTGACAGTTTTTGCAATGCCGATGATTCTCGGCAGCTTTTTTCAGCAGGTATACAATATGGCTGACTCCATTATCGTCGGTCAGTTTGTTGGTTCCTCCGCACTGGCGGCGGTCGGTGCCTGTGCAGCCCTGACGAATGTTTTCATTTGTGTGGCACTGGGAGCCGGTGTTGGGGCAGGTGTGCTTGTAAGCCGCTATTTCGGTGCCAAAGAGTATGGCAAAATGAAAACCATTGTGTCTACATCACTGATCAGCTTTTTACTTCTGAGCATCATCCTTGGTGTCTTTGGCTTTGCCTTTTCTCATGCGATGATGAGCGGATTACAGACCCCTGCCGATATTCTGGAGAAAGCGGTACTGTACCTGCGGGTCTATTTTGTGGGCTTTCCGTTTCTGTTCATGTACAATATTCTCTCTACCATGTTCACTTCCATCGGTGAATCAAAAATTCCGCTGGGACTGCTGATCTTTTCATCCATCCTGAATATTGTGATGGATCTTTGGATGGTAGCCGGTCTGGGGCTTGGCGTGTTTGGCGCAGCACTGGCAACCCTGATTGCCCAGGGGATTTCCGCTGTGTTTTCACTATTGATTTTCTTCTATCGGATGCGGCGGTATAAGAGTGCATTTGCCTGGTTTGACGGGCGGGAGTTGCGCTCGATGCTTCAGATTGCTGTTCCATCGGTTCTCCAGCAGTCTACCGTGTCTATCGGTATGATGATCGTACAGGCGGTGGTTAATCCTTTCGGCACACAGGCTCTTGCAGGATATGCGGCGACGATGCGGGTGGAGAATGTCTTTTCTCTGATTTTTGTGTCCATCGGCAATGCAGTTTCGCCGTATGTTTCCCAAAACCTTGGGGCGGGCAAACCCCAGCGCATCAAAAAAGGCTACCACGCAGCATTGGTGTTGGATGTGTGCTTTGCGGCGCTTGCCTTCCTTGTCATTGAAACGCTGCACATGCAGATTTCTTCGCTGTTCCTTGGAAAAGACGGAACCGCCCTGGCCTATCAGGTGTCTGGAGATTATATGAGATGGCTCGGTTACTTCTTTATCTTTATGGGAATTAAAATGGCGACCGATGGAGTTCTGCGCGGACTCGGAATCATGCGGCCATTCCTCATTGCCAACATGGTAAACCTTGCGATTCGCCTGTCCGTGGCACTGATCTGCGCACCGCGTTTTGGCATTGATTTTGTTTGGCTTGCTGTGCCGGCAGGATGGTTTGCCAACTTCTTGGTTTCCTATGCGGCACTCAGAAAATCCTGGCCGGGCGAGAAAGTGGAGCCATCTCGAATATTTTCATAATCCTTGAAATTGTCCCTGAAATATGCCATCATTAGTCCATGGGATGCAAAAACATAAAAGGTTTAGAAAGAGCAGGTATCATATATGAAAAAGAAGATCATTGTTGCAGTAGTGGTAGTTGCTGTGATTTTGGCGGCAATCGCGATTATCTCTGTCCTGGCACAGACACCGGCGCTGATCTGACCGGAAAGAAAGCAGGACATTGCTTATGAAACTGTTATACGGTACCGGCAATCCAGCCAAGGCAGCTGCCATGCAGAACCGCATAGCCGGACTTGGCATTGAACTGATCAGTCTGCAGGATCTGCGGGCACAGGGGATGAAAATTCCCGATGTCCCGGAGACAGGCAATACGCCTCTGGAGAATGCCAGGCAGAAGGCCCATGCTTATTATGAAGCTTTTCGTATGCCTGTTTCGTCGCTTCCTCGGTATCGTAGCCAAGCACATAGTAATCGTATTTGTCATAACAGATGACTGTTGTCGCGCCATAGGTCTCCGGCACTTCATCTGTATACAATATGATCCTGCGAAGACTGTATATGTCGGCTGACTCACTGCTGTACATTGCCGCTGCGTCGACATCCGCTCCTCTATCCATCACATCGGCCGAGTTTACCACATCAGCTTCGTCCATGGAATCTCTAAGCTCTGACACACTGGTTACGTATTCTACATTTTCATAATCCTGCGCGTACACCTTGGTATATGTGCCAGGCGCTGCCAGCCCACCTGCCAGCACCACACAGGCAATCAGGTACGACCACCTTTTCCTTCTCACCTATATTCCTCCTGTATATAAAAACAGCTCTTTAAACCACATAGTTATCTTTTAGTATAACATAAATGTGCCGCAGATGGTGAGTAATATCTGTAACCCAAAGCCTCCACAGCACATATTTTATATCAGAGGTATATAAACCTCTGACAACACAATACGGAGATAAAGTAATGGCAACATTCACTAATCAGGCAACTCTGTCCTACAACGGAGGATCCACCAATTCCAATATCATAACTGGAGAAATAATTGAAGTCCTCACAGTCTCCAAGACGGCTGTGGTGGACACCTACCGAACACCGGATAAGATCACGTATGTGATAAGTCTCATCAATTCCGGAACTACCACACTCACAGGTCTGTCTCTCACAGATAATCTGGGAGCATATGCAGTGGGAAATACAACAGTATATCCTCTCACATATATTCCGGATTCCATCAGATACTACACCAATGGAACTCTGGTAGCCGCTCCGGCTGTCGGTGCTGCAGCTCCGCTGACACTCACTGGAATCTCCGTTCCAGCGGGTGGAAATGCTACTATTATATATGAGACAACAACAAATGAATTTACACCTAGAGGCAATGAGGATTCCGTGACCAACACTGTTACAGTAACCGGCGCAGGACTTACCAACGCAGTCACTGCAACTGAGTCGATTTCCCCTGTTGCAGCTCCCGATCTCGCCATCACAAAGTCTGTGAGTCCTAGCATAGTTGCAGAGAATGGTCAGATCACTTACACCTTCCTTATAGAGAACTACGGCAACACCGAGGCATCCGCAAGTGACAACGTCATCATCACAGATACCTTCAATCCGATCCTCACCGGAATCACTGTGACCTACAATGGAAATGCATGGACAGCGCCAGCCAGCT
>OLPI01003721.1_pt1 | contig 10568 bp, 10 predicted proteins | sample 1672361 | NCBI WGS metagenome assembly OLPI01 (sample SAMEA3136675, study PRJEB25190) | human gut metagenome
TGAAAAAGATTCACAGAAGAACGGGCGTCTCCGAACTGAAAAACGGAAGGAGGCTTGGGGCATGACGCTGTTTTCCTACGAGATTTTCGATGCAGTTGCGCGGCAGGGCAGCTTTAACAAGGCGGCTCAGCAGCTGCACCTGACCCCCTCTGCCATCAGCCACGCCATCGCGGTGATGGAGGCAGAACTGGGCTTTACCTTATTTAACCGCGGCAAAAACGGCGTGACCATGACCAGCTACGGCGCCTCGCTCTACCCGTCCATCCGGGCGGTGCTCAACAGCGACGAAGCCCTGCAGCAGAGCATCGCCCGCCTCAACGGTCTGGAAAAGGGCAAGGTGAAGCTGGGTGCGTTCAACTCGGTCTGCGCCGGCCTGCTGCCCCAGATCCTCAAGAGTTTTATGGCCAGCTTCCCTCAGATCGAGGTGGAGGTCTATCAGGGCACCTACGATGATGTGAAGGAGTGGCTGCGCACCGGTCAGGTGGATCTGGCTTTCCTGTCCGCCACCTGCCGGGAGGAGTTCAACCTGACGGAGCTGTTCCGGGAGCCGCTGCTCTGCATCGTGCCGCAGGACTGGCCCGAGCCGCCAAACGGCATCATGACCCCCGAGCTGATGAACGGCCAGAGCTTCGTCGTCCAGTGCGACGCCACCGACGCTGAGATGCGCCAGTTCCTCAAGAAATATTCCATCTCTACAGAGCGCCGCTGCCATGTCATCGATGACCAGTCCAACATTGCGATGGTGGAAGCGGGCCTTGGCATCTCCATCATGCCCCGGATGCTGCTGCGCAGCTGCACCGCGGCCGTCAAGATTTACCCCATCGAGCCGGAGGAAGACCGCGTGGTGGGTCTGGCGGTCCAGCGCCCCACGGCGATGGCCCCGGCGGTCGAACAGATGTTCCATCACATCGTGGACTTCTGCCACCAGATGGACGCACAGCCTCTTCAAGAATCGTGAGAGAACGGGCCGCAGCACTGCGGTCCGTTTTTTTCATGCAGAACTGTAGAATGATGATTGTATCCGGAGGCAAAATACGGTATACTATAGCAAACCTCAAATAAAATGGAGTTTATCATAACAGCAGGGGGGCAAAGAACATGAAACGACGTGATTTCTGCAAAGCGCTGGCTTGCAGTGCCGCTCTTGCGCCCGGGCTGACTCTGCCCCGGGCCGAGGCAGCCGCGAAGAACCAGACGGTGGGCCGCGCGGTGCCGTCGGGAAAATACAGCCTGTCGTTCCGCAGCGAGCTGAGCCAGATGGACATTGAGCACGAATATTACTACAGCGACAGCTTTTTTGCGCACTCGTCCCTCCAGTATGACCACCAGCTGGCGCTGGCCACGCTGGGCATGGTGGGCGCGGCGTTCAATACATGGGCCAGCGAGGCGAAATACTGGGCCAACGGGGATGTGGGCCGCGAGAACAGCCTCGACGCGGCCTATACGAAGCTGGGCTACGGCGATGCGAAGTATCGTTACTACGACATCGACGTGGGCAAGGCCGGTGACTTTGTGGGCTGGTCCACCGCCCGCAAGACCATCACCCTGAATGGCAGGCGAACCACCATCGTGGCGCTCATCCTGCGGGGCGGCGGCTATGGCGGCGAGTGGGTGAGCAACCTGCACACCGGCGCAGGCCATGCCCACAGCGGCTTCATCATCCCGGTGAACGAGGTGTTCACCGATTTGAAAAATTATCTGGCCGCAGCCCAGAAGGCGGGTGAACCGGGCCTTGTCAAGCTCTGGATGGGCGGCTACAGCCGGGGCGCTGCGGTGGCGAACCTTCTCGCCGCCCGCCTCGACAAAGAGCTGCCCGGATTGGCGCGGGAGAACGTCTTCGTCTACACCTTTGCCACGCCGGTGGCCCTCGGCCCGCAGGACTACCCCAACCTGCAGCAGGACTACGACAACAATCACAACGCCGACGGCACCCTGAAGGAGAGCTGGGGAGAGAGCAATATCTTCAACATCGTTTCCAGCGGCGACATCGTGCCCTGCCTGATGCCCGAGGAATGGGGCTACCACCGGAACGGCAACGACCGCTTCCTCCCCTCCACCCGGAACGAAGAGGAGCTGAACGACCTCAACGAGATGGGCAGGAACGATTTCGGCCCCGTGCCGCTGGATTTCAGCTGGCTTGCCACCAACGAAGAGACCCACGAGCTTATGCTCAAGATGGAGGAATATTTCATCTCCCGGGAGAACTACCACGAGAACTACGAGGCGGCCCTGATGGACATGATCCAGTGCACCTTCATCCGCTCGGAGGAAGAGGTGACGGAGAACAAGATCCTCGACGACGGCGAGGTCATCCAGCGTCTGCGCACCCTCACCCACCTGAAGAACATGGACTACTGGAAGATCTCCCACGCCGTCTGGGCGGCGTCCACCATGAGTCGTGCCGTCCTCAAGCGGGTCGATACGGGCAGCATCCCCATCCGTGCCCAGCAGATCGTGGTGCCGGTGCTGGCCGTGGGCCTCTGCTACGGCCTTGAGAGCGAGGCGGTGAGCCTCATTGCAAAGTACATCCTGATGTTCGTGTCGATGCGGAGTGCCCCCGACAACGCGATCCGTGCGGCGTTCTGCCACCACTTCGAGAACTACACCGCCCTGATGGAGTATTACGCCCCCTCGGAGCACTGCATGGAAGCCACGACCCGCACCTGAGGCCCGGACGAGAGCAAAACAGAAAAACGGACAACGACTTTGAATCGCTGTCCGTTTTTTTGTTATGCCGAAGCTTCTTCGGCGTCGGTCATGATGAACCAGAACACGGTGCCCCTGCCCACCGTAGAGTGGACGCCGAAACGGAAGCCGTGCTGCTGGAAGATGGCTTTCGTGATGGAGAGGCCGAGGCCGGTGCCCTGTTTGCCTGCGTCGGAGCGGGAGCGGTAATACCGGTCAAAGATATAGGGCAGGTCTTCCGCCGAGATGCCGGGGCCGTGGTCCTCTACCTCGACGCGCACCCCCTCGGGGCAGCGCAGCGCCCGCAGCACGAAGATGCCGTCCTCGCCGATGTGGTGCATGGCGTTGCCCAGCAGGTTGTGCAGCGCCCGCTGCATCATGTCGGGGTCGGCGCAGACGGGCAGCTCCTCGTCGGGCAGCTCCAGCTTGAGCTGCCAGCCGTTCTGGGCACAGACGGCGTCGTACCGCTCGCTGACCTCGTCGCAGAGCTGGCCCATGTCGAAGTGGACCTTCTCACACTTGAGCGCACCGCTGGTCACCTTGCTCAGCTCCATGACGCTGGACACAAGGGCTGTCAGGCGGTCGGTCTCGTCCACGATGATGTTCATCTGCTCGTCGCGGTGCTTCTTGTCGTCGCCGGTCAGGTCGCGCACCGTCTCGGCGTAGCCCTTGATGAGGGTCAGCGGGGTGCGCAGGTCGTGCGAGACGTTGGCCAGCAGGTCGCGCTGCATCTGGGAGGCGTGCTGGACCTCCTTCGCCATGTGGTTGAACTCCTGTGCCAGATCGCCCAGCTCGTCGTTCCGCACCGAGTCCACATGGACGGCGTAGTTGCCCTGTGCCACCTGCCGTGCGGCCCCGGAGAGGGCGCGCAGGGGCTTTGTGAACCATTCGCTGAAGAGCCACGCCGCCGACATGGAGAAGGCGAAGATGAGGGCCGCAGCCAGCGGCAGGACAGTGCTCAGCACCTTGCCGGCCTCAGCGACGTGCATGAGGCTGGTGGTGACCAGCACGGTGTAATTTCCGTCGGCGGTCATCCGCCCCACCATCAGCTGCACCGAGCCGGAGGGCGAAGGGGGATTGATCTTCCGCACCACCGCGCCGCCGCTCTCCCGGCAGAGCTGGCGCATGGCGCGGGCCGTGGTGTAGGCCGCCTTCTCGTCGGAGGAGTCGGTGGGGCGGGTGCGGTGGAGGTTGCAGTAGGAGAGGTTGTCCACCTTGAAGATCTGCCGCAGGGTGGTGTCGGAGATGTCGATGCAGAAGCTGCTCATCCCGCCCGTCTCGAAGATGTCGTCCCGCAGCGAGGTGAAGAAGGTGTTGTTGACGTAGAGCTGGCTGCCGAAGGCCCAGTAGGACAGCGTCTCGCCCCGCTCGATGGCCTCATCCATCCGGGCGACGATGGCCTCGGCCTGCTCGGTGAGCTGCTTCTGGATATGGGTGGTGTAGAGAGGCTCCAGCAGCTGGGTGCTCAGGAACCAGAACAGCCCCACCAGCAGGAAGCAGATGAAGCAGAGAAAGCCCATGAGCTGGCCCCGGATGCCGATGGTGCGCCGTGTCTTGCTCGTTTGCCGCATGAAGAGCAGAACCTCCGCTTAACGCGCCGCGTCGGGGTCGAACTTATAGCCGATGCCCCAGACCGTGGCGATGTAGCTGCGGCACTTGCCCAGATGACCCCGCAGCATCTTGACGTGGGTGTCCACGGTGCGGTCCTCGCCGAAGTAGTCGTAGTTCCATACCTTCTGCAGGATCTTTTCGCGGCTGAGGGCGATGCCCTTGTTGGAGGCCAGGAACACCAGCAGGTCGAACTCCTTGGGGGTCAGGGCCACATCCTCCCCGGCCACCCGCACGGTGTGGCTGGCGGTGTCGATGGTCAGGTCCCCGAAGGTCATGGTGGCGGAAGAAGTTTCCGCCCGGGGCATGGTGCGGTTGAGCACGGCACGCACGCGGGCCACCAGCTCCCGGGGGGAGAAGGGCTTGACCACATAGTCGTCGGCACCGCCCTCCAGACCGGCCAGCTTGTCGTATTCCTCGCCGCGGGCAGTGAGGATGATCACCGGGGTGTTGATGTGGCGGGTGCGCATCTCACGCAGGCAGGTCATACCGTCCATAAAGGGCATCATCAGGTCCAGAATCACCAGATCATACCCGCCGCCGGACAGCAGCGACAAAGCGGCGGAGCCGTCACCGGCTTCTTCACAGGCGTAGCCGGCATACTGTAAATTTTCACGGAGAAGCTCCCGGATACGGGGCTCATCATCAACGATCAGGATCTTTGCCATAAAACAGAACTCCTCCCTATCATAGTTCAGTATACGACTTTATTTTAATGCAAGAATTGGAAAAAGCTGTGAATTTTAAGTGAATGGTTTGGAAAAACAAAACCGTCTGCACCCAGTATACCACACCGGGCGCCGAAGCGGCAATCTTTTTACAGGAAGGCACGGAAAAATACGCTGGGGAAACTTGACAAGAAAACAGGGCTTTTTGTAAAATAAGGTCGTAGAGAGCAGAGCACTTGCGACAAAATAGGAGAAACAGGCATGAGCATTCCCAAGATCATCCATTACTGCTGGTTCGGCGGCGGGGCCATCAGCCCGGGGAACCGCAAATGCATGGAAAGCTGGAAAAAATACTGCCCGGATTACAGGATCATCGAGTGGAACGATCAGAACTTTGATATCAGCACAAACCGCTATGCACAGCAGGCCTACGAGGTAAAGAAATACGCCTTTGTATCGGACTATGTGCGGCTGGCGGTGCTGTACGAGTACGGCGGCATCTATTTGGACACGGACGTGGAGCTGGTGCGCCCGCTGGACGAGCTGCTGGAGCTGCCCGGGTTTATGGGGTTTCAGACCAATAACGAGGTAGCCACCGGGCTGGGGTTCGGGGCACGCAAGGGCAACTCGGTGGTGCAGGCGCTGCTGCGGGATTACGATGCACTGGATTTTTTAAAGGCGGACGGCAGCGCGGACCTGACACCCTGCCCGGAGCGGAACACAAGGGTGTTGCAGGCACTGGGCGTGCGCAAGGACGGAACAAGGCAGAGCATCGCGGAAATGGAGATCTTTCCGGCAGAGTATTTCTGCCCGATGGATCTTTACAGCCGGGAGCTTCGGGTAACGCCCAAGACCTACTCCATCCACCGCTATGCCGAAAGCTGGAAGCCGAAGCCCAGCGCGGTCAGCCGCATTTTGCAGCGGCTGCTGAAGAAGCACTATTATACATGGTACTGCCCTCTGCGTGGCCGGATCGAGGGACGGCTGAGAAAGAGAACCTGAAAACCGGAGCTGCTGCACGATGCTGTGCGGCAGTTCTTTTTTGTCCCGCTTGCCCTTTGCGCGCGGGAATGCTATACTAGCGCAAGATGGAGTCCCCATCATTTTCAGACAGATAAAGGAAATTTTTGCATGCGAATCGGACTGGTTGAATTTTTGCTGATCCTTGCCATTGCGTCCCTCACGGTGGGGCCGCAGGTGGCCTTGTTCGTGGACCGCTGGATGCGGCGGGCCAACCGCGTCAACGCCCGGGCGGCACGCCGCCGGGCCGAATATGCGGCCCAGATGGCGGCCGAGCGGGATGCGCTGCTCAAGCGGTTCCGTACCGCCAGCACCGTGTTCGGGGTGGGCATCCTGCTGGCACTGGTGTATGCGCTGGTGTTCCGGCCCATCGACACCCCGCCGCAGGCCTACACCGCGCCGGAGGTGCGCCAGAGCACCGGCGCCGTGCAGACAGCCCTTTCTGCCGACAGCCGGGATGTGCTGGCACTGGGAGACTATCAGGGTGTGGACTGCATCCGTGAGCAGGACGGCTTTGTGTATGCGGCTGCGTACAACGGCGCGACCCTGAAAAAGCGGAAGAGTGACCTTGTGCGCACCGATGGCGGCAGCTTTTCGGCCATCCTGAGCGTGGACGGAGAGCTGACCGGCTTTGCTTTTGATGCAGACGGGGACCTGTGGCTGACCGTCCTCACCCCCGGCGGCGGGGCGCTGTGCCGTGCAAGACACGACAGCTGGGGCGCAGCTGTGGAGCAGGTGGTCACCCAGATCGACGGGGCCCCGCTGGGGGCCGTCTCTGCGGTGGAGGCCGGCCCGGACGGCAAGGTGTACTTTGCCGTGGCGGGCGGGGAAGCCGTGGACAATGGGCTGGAAGCGGCCCTGCGCACCGAGCTGCTGGCCCACACCGGCACCGGCTGGGTGTATGTGTACGACCCGGCGGACCGGTCGGTGCAGCGGGTGGTCGGCGGCGTGGCCGGGGCATCCGGCCTGGCCCTGAGCCCGGACGGCAGGACCCTGTATGTTTCGGATCTGGGCAATCGCTGTGTATGGAGCATGGACGCTGACGCCCGGGAACTGACGGCGGGCGGCAAAAACTGCCAAAGTGCCTTTTCCGGCCTGCCGGGCTACCCCGGTGCACTGGCCATGGAAGCCGACGGCACCCTGTACATCAGCTACCGCTGGGCCCGCAGCGGCTGGCTGGAAAAGAACGCCGACAGCACCCTGCTGCGGGGCATCGCCCTGCGGGCGGGTCAGAATCTGCAGGAAAAGCTGTTCGGCCTGCCATCCGACGCTCCCTGCGCGGAGGCGGTGAGCACCGCCGACGGCAGCTGGAAGCGGGCATTTACCGGCGGCAGCAGCTGCACGGCGGTGTGCCCGGTGGGCAGCAAAGTGTATTTTGGCGCGGCGGACAGCGCACAGGTGCTGTCGGCACGCATTTAAAGACCGAGGTGTTTTGATATGACAGAAGCATTTCAGAAACAGATCGAACAGGAGGCCCGGCAGGCCGTGACCGAACTGCTGGCCGAAGCAAAGCTGAAAAAAGGCGATGTGTTCGTGGTAGGCTGCTCGTCCAGCGAGATCGTGGGTGGGCACATCGGCAAGGATTCCAGCCTGGAAGCGGCCCGCGCCGTGTATGCAGGCATTGCCCCGGTGCTGGCCGAAAACGGCATCTGGCTGGCAGCGCAGTGCTGTGAGCATCTGAACCGGGCCATTATCATCGAGCGGGAAGCTGCGGAAAAATACGGCTGGGAGGAAGTGTGCGTGGTGCCCCGGCCCCATGCCGGCGGCAGCTGGGCCACTACCTGCTGGAAGAACTTCCGGGACCCGGTGGCCGTGGAGGAGGTCCGCGCCCACGCGGGCATCGACATCGGCGGCACCCTCATCGGCATGCACCTGAGGCGGGTGGCCGTGCCGGTGCGGCTGAGCCTTTCCAAGATCGGCGAAGCAAATATCCTGTGCGCCCGCACCCGCCCGAAGCTCATTGGCGGCGAGCGCGCCAAGTATACCGAGGAGGACTGAGATACCATGGCAGAAAAGACGTTGGAGCAAATGCGGGAAGCCGTGGAGGAGATCCGCGCAAAGATGGCCGCCGCTGCCCGGGAAGCAGGCCGGGACCCGGCGCAGGTGCAGCTGTGCGCCGCCTGTAAGACCCGCACCGCTGAGACGGTGGCCGCCAGTGCCGCGCTGCCCATTGACGTGTTTGGCGAGAACCATGTGCAGGAGCTGTGCGCAAACTTTGACGCCGGGGCCTACTGTGGCAAGCCCAGCCATTTCATCGGCCACCTGCAGACCAACAAGATCAAAAAGGTGCTGGGCCGCGCCAGCCTCATCCAGAGCGTGGACAGCGAACACCTGCTGGCCGCCATTGAAAAGGAAGCCGCTAGGGCCGGCATCGTGCAGAATGTGCTGCTGGAAGTGAACATCGGCGGCGAGGAGAGCAAGACCGGTGTGGCACCGGAAGCCCTCTGGCCCCTGCTGGATGCGGCTGCCGCACAGGAACACATCCGGGTGAAGGGCCTGATGGCCATCCCGCCCGTGAACGACGATGACGCCCAGAACCGCCGGTATCTGGCCCAGGTGTACAAGCTGTTCGTGCAGGCCGGGGAGCGCGGCTACCAGAACGTGGCCATGGAGACCCTTTCCATGGGCATGAGCGGCGACTTTGAAAACGCCATCCGCGAGGGTGCCACGCTGGTGCGCATCGGCACCGCCATTTACGGCGAGCGGGATTACAGCAAGAAGGGATAAGGAAGCTTTCCCCTCAGGAGAGCCTATTATGGGAGGTATCATGCCAAAACAGAAGATCAATGACCCCGGGGCACATCACGCCAGCAGCGGCGCGCTGATCCGGCGCTTCCTGCCCTATCTGGTCAAGTACAAAAAGACCCTGTTCCTGGACCTGTTCTGTGCCGCACTGACTACTCTGTGCGACATCGTGCTGCCCAAGATCATGAGCACCATCACCAACTCCGCCATGGGGGTGGGCATTACCCTGACGGCGGGCATCGTGCTGCGGCTGGCGGCGCTGTACTTCGTGCTGCGCATCATCGACGGCGCGGCCAGCTACTATATGTCCAGCATCGGCCACATCATGGGCGTGCACATCGAGACGGATATGCGCCGCGACGCCTTTGACCACCTGCTGCGTCTGGACCACACCTACTACAACAACACCAAGGTGGGCACCATCATGGGCCGCATCACCAACGACCTGTTCGATGTGACCGAGTTTGCCCACCACTGCCCGGAGGAATTTTTCATCGCGGCCATCAAGATCGTGGTGTCCTTCGTCATCCTGTGTCAGGCCAGCATCCCGCTGACGCTGGCGGTGTTTGCCTGTGTGCCCCTGATGGGGGTGGTGTCGGTGTACCTGAACGGCCGGCTGCGGGCGCGGTTCCGCCAGCAGCGGGTGCAGATCGGTGAACTGAACTCCACCATCGAGGACAGCCTGCTGGGGCAGGGCGTGGTCAAGGCGTTTGCCGCCGAGGACGAAGAGCGGAAAAAATTTGCCAAGGGCAACAAGGATTTTGAGCAGATCAAGACCCTTGGTTACTACGCCATGGGTGCCTTCAACACCTCCACCCGCCTGTTCGACGGCCTGATGTATCTGGTGGTCATTCTGGCAGGCGGCCTGTCGCTGGTGTACGGCAGGATCACCGCCGGTGACCTTGTGGCCTATATGCTGTATGTCACCACCCTCATCGCCACCATCCGGCGCATCGTGGAGTTTGCCGAGCAGTTCCAGCGCGGCATGACCGGCATCGAGCGCTTTGCCGAGATCATGGACACCCCGGTGGCCATTCAGGATGCCCCGGACGCGGTGCCCCTGCAGCCCGGCCCCGGCGCGATCCGGTTCGAGAATGTCAGCTTTGAGTACCCGGATGACCACAACAAGGTGCTGCACGATATCAGTCTGGACATCCACGCCGGGGAGCGGTTGGCACTGGTGGGCGCTTCCGGCGGCGGTAAGACCACCCTGTGCAACCTGATCCCCCGCTTTTACGAGGTGACGGACGGCCGCATCCTCATCGACGGGCAGGATATCCGCCATGTCACCCTGAAGAGCCTGCGGCAGGACATCGGCATCGTGCAGCAGGATGTGTACCTGTTCAGCGGCACGGTGGCCCAGAACATTGCCTACGGCAAGCCTGGTGCCACCCGCGAGGAGATCGTGGAGGCGGCCCGTCTGGCCGGTGCCGAGCGGTTCATTCTGGCCCTGAAGGACGGCTTTGACACCTACGTCGGAGAGCGCGGCGTCAAGCTGTCCGGCGGCCAGAAGCAGCGCATCGCCATTGCCCGTGTGTTCCTGAAGAACCCGTCCATCCTGATTCTGGACGAGGCCACCAGTGCACTGGACAACGAGAGCGAGATCCTGGTGGGCCAGAGCCTGGAAAAACTGGCCCACGGCCGCACCACCCTGACCATTGCCCACCGCCTGACCACCATCAAGGATTACGACCGCATCCTGGTGCTGGGCGAAGAGGGCATTGTGGAATCCGGCACCCACGAACAGCTGCTGGCAAAGCAGGGCGTGTACTACCGCCTGTGGAACCAGCTGCCGGGAGAAGATACACTGTAAAGGATAAGAAAAGAGGCGCTGCCATCCGG
>OLPI01003727.1_pt1 | contig 10548 bp, 9 predicted proteins | sample 1672361 | NCBI WGS metagenome assembly OLPI01 (sample SAMEA3136675, study PRJEB25190) | human gut metagenome
CTTGCAGCCAACGGCTCTAACTCGTACAAAAAGTTTCTTTCTCTTTTCAAATGCTTTTTTAGAAATTGTTACTTTTTTATATTTCTTTACTGTCTTTGTTACAATAACTGATGTAAACTTTTTATTCTTAGAAACCTGTACCTGATATCTTTTAGCACCTTTAACTTTTCTAAATGAAAGCATGATTTTCTTTGCATTTTTCTTCTTTGTTGCTTTCTTTACAACTGTTGTTTTTAATGCTTTGTTTGGAGTCTTTTTCTGTGTTTTCTTTGTTGTTGGAGAGGCTGTTGTTCCTTCAGGTTTTGTTTCACCTGAAGCTGTTGTTCCCTCAGGTTTTGTTTCACTTGGATTTGTTGTTCCTGGAGTAACCGGCGTTACACCTTTCCCAATCTTATAATCTCCATAAAGACCATCCTTTGCTCCATTTGTAGAAACTCCTTCATTCTTGTCTGCCTTCTCGTCTTCTCCTGCCTTAACCATACGCTGGTAAACACGAACATAATCAACTAACATTGTTCCTGATGTAAAACTGCTGTCAGGTACATAACCACTGTCAAATGTTCCACCTGCTGCAAGATTTAAAATAAGGTAAAATCTCTGGTCAAACGGTGCATATGCATTTCCTCTGTCTGAGCCTGAATACCACTCACCATATGTACATTTGAAATAGCATTTGCCATCACAGTAAATCTTAATATTTTCAGCATCCCACTGAACACTGTATACATGCCAGTCGTCAATGCCTGTCTTTTTATTACCATCTCGTGTTATGTTAAATGCATCTGATGTATTAATATTATTTGGCCACTGTGCACCATAATGTAATGTACCAAATACCATATTTGGTGTTCTTCCACGTCCTTCAAATACATCTATTTCACCTGATAATGGCCATGAACCATAACGTGAGTCATTTGGAAGCATCCACATAGCAGGCCATATGCCTGTACCTGTAGGCATTTTTGCTCTGAAATCAACTCGTCCGTATTTCACTGAGAATTTATCTTTTGTTGTAATCTTTCCTGATGAATACTGAGCAGTTGCTTTCTTAGATGGATCACCTTTTTCTGTAAATACCTTTGACTGCTTTTTCATAAGAATATTTAATGCACCATCTTTTACTGATACATTGTCTCTTGTGTAGTATTCAAGTTCCTGATTTCCCCAACCGGCTGTGTTAATATCGTCTTCTTTAAGTAAGAATCCTTCATCATATGACCACTTGCTTGTGTCAAGAGATGCACCATCAAATTCATCATTGAAAATCATCTTCCAACCTGCCGGTGTATATGCATTTGAATTGTCATTTACTTTAATATCTGACATATCTGATGGAAGTGTTGGCTTATAAGATGTATTTCCTTTAATTGTATACAATACATAGTTATTGCTTGCATCTCCACCTTTTTTACCATCAATAGGATATGTGACTTTTATTTCTGTATCCTGTCTTACAGGCTGGAGCCAAAGTCCATAAACATGATCAACAAAATAACCCCACTGACTGCTTAGTGAATATTTGTTGTAACCACTTCCTTCATATACCCATCCACAGGCTGCAACATCTGTAAGTGGAATCCACTTTCCATCTACCTTAACTTCGTATTTAAATAAATCCAAATCATCTTTTATAGCTTCTGTTCCACCAATTTTTGGAAGTGGAATACCAACTGATGCTGTACCACTTGTGCTTGCATCGTATGATGTGCCATTATATGCTGTGATTTTGTAATTTGATCTGGTTGGCTTTGTATATGTAACTTTTACATCCTGATGTACATTTGGATTTGACTTTGATGCAAATCTTAACGTAAATGACCAACTGATATTTGTAAACCAATATCCACCATCACCATCTGAGTAATATCCAAAGTTCTGATCCCACAGAAATCCTGATGCTGCATTGCCTAAAAACTGAACAAATCCTTTTCCGTCATTGTTGTCTACTGTAATGTTAACATCATCCTGAATCTGTTCATACTTGATACTCTTGTCTCCATTAAATGTCCATGCTCCCCAATGTGTAGCTGAACCACCTGTTGTATCTGCCTGAATATTTGTTTCTGTTGTAGAAATACTTGTAAGCTTATACTTTGAAAGTTTGTTAAGTTCCAATTTGTAATCAAGATTTATGTTATTTGTTTTTCCATGGAAACGGAAATATGTTGTTTCTGTAAGTTTCATCCAGCAAACCCAGCCACCCCATGACTGATATTCCCATGCCCAAGTGTCATTCCACTTAAAGTAACTTACATCTTCAATTTTTTTCCATTCACCATTTGTTCCGTTTTCCTGTTTAACATAAACCTGAATGTCTTTTTCCACATCTGCAATGGAAAGTTCACTACTGGCTTTTCCGTTAAACTTTGGCATTACAAATCCATAGCTGACTGTACCAACTCCTGAATGTGTAATTGTTGGTCCATCATTTGTTGAATAATAATCCATTGATGAAACAACTTCTGCCGCTGCTCCCTTTACATCACTACCTGAAAAAATTACTTCTGCTGAAGTAAGCAACAATGCCAGAGACATTACAACAGAAATTAATTTTTTCATAGTTCTTCCCATACTAAAAAATTCTTTCATAATCCTTCCTTTCTTTTCCCTTACGGAAATAATCTCGCTATACTGCCTTTTAATTATATGAATATTCATTTTTTCTTTAAATGGTCTGTATTTTTATGTGGTATTCAAATTTTATAAAGACGTTTTAATTATTATAATAACTTTTTACTTCCCTTTTAGTTGCTCCAAACAAATCTTTTGGGGTATCTCTTAAACTAGCTTGCTTAGAACGATTACAATGCTTACAAATACATTGTAAATTTAATACGGAATCTCTTCCACCATATTTCTGTGGAATAATGTGGTCAATATCCATATCACCTTTTCTGAAACTACGTCCACACTTAATACATTTATACCGACCATTGTTGTTATCATATGCATCATTTTAATCAAAATAATTGCTTCTATAACCCTTATCTTCTCTCCTTTCTGCTTGTTTTTACTCTGTAGCTAAACTTTCTTATATTTTTGGATTATTATACTACAGCTATAAAAATATTACAATTATATATCATATAATTTGAGGTGATTTCATGAAGGATATTGATTTCGATTCTATTGACAAGAAATTAAAAGAAATACGAACACACAAAGGTTTTACTCAGAAATTTGTTGCATCTTCTGTTAAAGTGAATACCAGCCATATTAGTAACATAGAAAATGGTAAGGTTAAAATCTCCCTTACCACACTTGTTAATGTATGCAATGTTTTAGGTACTACTGTTGATTATGTACTAAAGAATTAATATAACGACTCTTCTGCTTTATTGGCAACTCCAAAAAGCAAATCTCTTTTTTTCTCATATTCATTATTATCTAAACTACGTCTATCATTGTTTAATACTCCGTCTATGTATTCATCTACTTCTTTTGCTTTTTCCTGCATGTATTCTGATGAATACACAATGTTTTTATAAATATCTTCTATCATTTTTTCCTCCAAATTTTTTCAATAAAATAGGAGACAGGAAATAACTCCTGTCTCCCAATTATTAATTAATACAAAAGGCATACTGTACTTCAATTCAATACAGTATACCTCATTTCGTCAATCTTTATTTAAATATTCATAGAGCATAGATGGTGAAAATACTAATGGATTAGTTAGATTAGCCTCTAAGAAATCCTTATCACCTGTTAATATTATATCCACTTTATTATATATTGCATCACTCAATACAGGGATATCCTTTTCGTCTCTCAAATGCCCCAATACCTTATCTGTACTTTTACAAAAGTTAATATTTAAAGTTCTATAACACTGATAAACCTTTTCAGCTTTTGCTGGTCACTTTTGTTGTAACTTTGCTTGAAATTCTTCATCATCATATTCTGAAACCAACAATTCATGCTCTGATAAAAACAACTGTGAAAGTAGTCTTCCAGCCTGTCCTCCAAATATCAGTGCTGAAATCAATACATTTGTATCAAGCATTATTTTCATAATCCTAATCTTTCCCTTCTGAATTTAGCCATATCTTCAATCATACTTTCCTCTGAACTCCATCCCTTATCATCAGAAAACATGTTTTGTATTTCCTTTAATGTATCTACACTCTTTTCTGCTTTTTCCTTTTTTCTAGAATTGGAAAGAAATTTTATGAAACTTATTACCGTATTATAATCTTCATCCTGTAATGTATCTAATAAACTGTTTATCTCTAATACTTTCGGTGCCCTATGAATTTCTCCTTCCTGACAACTTATATTCTTATTTTATTATATCCAAATTATAAATAGTTGTACAATATTATATTTTAAAATATATGTAAAAATTGATAATTATTTATTAAAAAAGAGTGTTTTTTGAAAATAATGAAGTAAATTTGAAGTAAATAAAAAACATAATCCTTTAAATCCCTTTATTTAAGCCACCTTCATTGCCTATGTTAGTATATTGCCGTGGCAGATGAATAAAACTCTAATCATTGTTTTGTTTCTCCTTAAATCTTCTTAGAAAGCCCTTTATTTAAAGGCTTTCTAAAGGGTTTGACTTTATAAGTTTTTATTTTTTCTTGTAACTTTTTCGTCTTTTGAACCAAATTTGGACCAATTTTAGACCAATTTAATTATAAAGTTTCTCTAATTTTTTGAACTCAATGTTAGTTTGTTTTTGTATATTGGTTATACAATTTTTGAATTCATTTTTCCTATTTTCATTCTCTCCAATTCATCTTTTGCATCCTCAAAACCAATATGGGTATATGTATTTAAAGTTACACCAATTTCTGAATGTCCCATAAGGTATTGAAGTGTTTTCGGATTAATTCCTGCTTTTGCCATATTGCTGCAATAAGTATGTCGGCATACATGAGGTGTAATCGTTCTAAGCTGTAATTTATGTCCTTCATTGTACTTTTCCACCGCTCTTTTCATATACTTTTCCCAATGTAATGCAACAATAGGTTTGTTATTTTTGTCGAGAAAAAGAAAGCCTGCATAGCCATCAACCATCGGTTCAATTTTAGGCGTTTTTCTGTTTTCTATAATTCTCTTAAAAGCATTTTTGACGTCATCGTCCATTGGAATCTTTCTTGTTCCTGCTGTTGTCTTTGTTTTTTCAATAACATAAACCATATCTCTTGTTCTCTGTAACTGATGATCCACATTAATATAATTATTATTAAAATCAATATCATTTATGGTAAGTCCACAAAACTCACTTATACGAAGTCCTGTATTAAACAAAAGATAGAATGCATCATAATAACGCGAGTAATGCTTATCACACTTGATAAATTCAAGAAATCTCTTCTCATTATCTTTTGTTAACGCCTGTCTTGGAACAGTATCATTAACAATTACAGAGCTTAATTCAAACTGAAATGGATTTTTAAGAATGTTATCATCATCTACAGCCATTTGAAATGCCGGTCGTAAAACTCCGCGAATTACATGAATTGTGCTGTATCTTCTTCCTTCTTTCTGCAGTTTGATTAAAAATAACTTTGCATCGGATATTTTAATACTTTTGATTTTCATTTTGCCAAAGGGTTATTTTGCCAGAATATTTTGCACAAATCTATAATTGGCTTTTGTGTTATGCCTAACACCTGTTTTCGTCTTTAGATATTTCTCCACCAGCTGAATAACAGTCATGTCTGATTGAGTGATGCCCTGTAGGATTTCTTTTTGAATTTCTGCCTCAATCTCCCTTAATGGTCTTTCTAATTTCTTTCCATAAGGCATTTTGTCAGCCTTAGTGAGTCTCCAGCTATAAACTGTCTTTCGACCTCCCAGACTATCACTATACCTGTATTTATATCGTCCGCTCTTTTCCTGGGTTTCTCCAACAAAAAGAATACGGCCTTTTGAATCACGTCTCTTTGAATAACTCATATTCCTCCTATTCAAGAAACTGTGATGTGATGTATTGTTAGTATAACATACTTCTCACTCATATGTTTATAGATTTCATTCATCACATCACTTTCTTACAGTTATTTTTTCCTTAATTGAATATATAAATTACTTTTATATTGCATCAATTTCATCTATGTATTTTTCAAACAATACTCTTTTAATCTGAGCTCTGTTTCCATTCCAAAGTAAATAATCTGCTGTTCTATCCTCATCCACTATCTTTCTTAATTTATTCTCACCAATTGTCACTCATACTGCCCTCCCTGCAAAATTTCTGCTATTAATCGTTTGTTATATCCCTTATCTAAATCAGCTTTTTCCTTAAAAAGAATTGGAACATAATTTTCCTCAATTCTACAATATATTCTTGCCAGTTCTCTGCTTTCCGGATGCTTAATTTCATCCAATGTTAAATTGGTTGTGATAATCATAGGTTTCTGATGAGTCAATCTGTCATCGATAATTTTATAAATGATTTCAAGATTGTACTCTGTCTTTTTCTCAATTCCTAAATCATCAATAATCAGTAAATCATACTCCTGCAGCCTGTCAAGAAAACTGTTCTTGTCAATTTCTTTAAATACATCTTTTATGGTATCCGATAGTTTTATAAGCTTGGCTGAATAACCCCGTCTCATAATATAATTTGCCACTGCACAAGCCATATAAGTCTTGCCTGTTCTAAACTTTCCCCAAAACAATATTCCTGCACTTGTATCATTATATTTATCAAAATTCTTTGCTAATTTTTTAGCGTAATCAAAAGTTTCTGATTCATCAGCCGAAGACTCAAAAGTACAATTATAAAGAGAAGTAAATTTTCCAAAGCAATCCTTCTGTCTATTCTTAAACTCCTGCTCTTCTTTCTTTGCTTTCATAATACGCTCATTTTGTGCAATTCTATTTCTGACACACAGGCAATTCCTTACAACCAAAAATGTATGTCCGCTAAAGAATTTTTTTCTTATAGACTGAACCGGTTCATTACAAGCTATACAATATTTAAGACCATCTTCACCTAAATATGTATTTTCATGGTTGTGAACCTTTTCATTTTCTATTTGATTTTCAATTAACTTATTTATAGCCTTTTCCACTTAAAATCCATCCCCCTTTGTATAATTAAACTCATCTTCAAAACTATATGAATTATTTATATTCTTATTGTTATTATTCTTATTGTTAGTGTACGATTTTTTATAGGTGTCATATGTAGTTTCTGACTTATTAAATCCATTATTTATAGTTGGTGTAATATCCTCATTTTCGCATGTACACGTTTCATTATTCATAGCCTCAACAAGCTTTACATAAATGTGATTAACCCTGTCAAATCCCTTTCTAACACGCTTAATTAAATCGTTATTCTCCAAACTTCTAAGAGACTTAAACACTGTAGATTCCGACTTTCCAACGTACCTTGCCAGCTTTGCCACTTCAAATACAATGAATATATGTCCTTCTTTATCAATCCACTTATTCTTTTGAGATAAGGTAGTTCTTCCAAGAAGTGCAACGTATACCAGCTTATCCGTATCACTTAAATCCATATTCCAAATGTATTTAGGTAAAGGGTCAAAAGTTGGAAGTTTTGTGTTTTCCATTATAAATTTAGTCATTTTCATTCACCTCGCTTTTGCCGTGTTACTTATTTTTAAATCATCAAGAAACAATGGCATTATTCTGGATTTTGGCATCTTACTAATAATATTTATTTTTTCAAATTCCATTTATATCCTCCTGTTTTGTTGTATTACAATTGCAATTGTGTGGTTCAAAGTTACCTTTGATGTTAAATATCATATATTAGTCTTCAACTACTTAAAAGGTAGCACCACTACTACTTTTAAGATGTCAAAAATAACTCTGATAGAACGATTTTAAAATAGATTTGGTTGCAGAAACAGTAAGCGGTACTATACCTTTTGATGCTAAATTGAGTTGTTTTAAAATTTGAGATGTTAGTAGATTTGTTATAAAAAATGTGAGATTTCACCTATTTGATAACTTTGTGACATGATGTTGCAAAGTTAATATTTGATTGTTTGTATTATTTTTTGTAGTTTGCAAGATACGCATTTGTAGCTACAATTCCGTCTTGCAAACACACTCTTAAGCGACGTGATGTTCATTTGCAAGATACGCAATTGTAATACAATCTTGTTAGGGAATGCCCTAAGACCCTTGGAAATAAGATTTAATTTTAAATTTATATACATAAAAATAGCTACCGCATTACAATAACTAACAAACTTTTTCATTGTATTTTCAATAGTATTATTATTTAATTTTTTTACTGATTTTCACCCATTTACCATATACTTTATTAGTCTTTCCATCCCAATTTTTATAATTTCTAAAAGCTCTAATTCTAAAATAGTACTTTTGACCTTTTTTCATTTTTTTACTATATGAAACAGATGATTTTGACACATATATATTACTTGCCGAATTAAATGTCTTAGACTTACTAATTTGTATTTGATATCCATTAATCTTTCCCATCCTTTTCCAAGTAAGCCTCATTTTATTTCCATTAGATTTTGCTTTAAATCCTGAAACTTTCCTAACAGTTGGTTTAACAATCTTTGATACATTAATATTTATATTTACTATCTTTGTTATTCCATTTTCTGTAAAACTTACTGTTATGTATTTGGTGTTTGGTGTAATTTTTGTCACTTTATCGATCGTATAATTAATGTTTTCTATATTGCTATATTCCACCGCTCCGTTTGTCCATATTTCCTTATATGTTGCACCAATCCTTAAACCTGTCGGATTGAATCTTTCACCTTCCACATATGATATCTTAGTTGGATAATCAATCACATATATTTTATCCAGTTCTCTTTTGGCTATATAAGGATTTACAGTTACATCAACGTTCGCTGTCTTTGTCACTCCACCATAAGTATATTTAACAACAACATATTTATCCGTTGACGACAACGCCTTAGCATCAACAAAAAATGGAACATTCTTTTCCGTCACTGTTGTAATGGTGCCATTTGACCAACTAACATTAAAACTTGCACTTACATCCATTCCTGCTTTTTCAAAGTATTCGCCTTCATTATATAGTACTTTTGTTGGTTTTTTATCAATGTTAATACTTTTAAGTGTTCTACTCACTTCGGTTGGGCTTACTGTAATTGAAACATCAGTTGTTTTTGTTATCCCATTTTCTGTATAAGTTACCTTCCAACTATAATCACTACTCTTCAAACTAGTTGTTGTGTCAACAATAAAATCATTAACTTCTTTTGTTGAATAATCAATTGTTCCATTTTTGTACCTGTCTAAATAAGTTGCCTCAATAGCAAGACCCGCTTTATTGAATTTTTCGCCTTCAACATATGTAGTAACATAAGGTTGATTTTTTACTCTTAATGAATATAAAACAGAACTAACTGGAACCTCTTCTTCTAGAATATTCAAATATGACATAGCCTTATTTGAACAATTTAAAGCATCAACTTTACTGCGAAACTGTAGTTCTGAAACAGTGTCTTTCAAATTAGAGTATATACTAGAATTTGTATATCTCTCATTAATAATATTTACATTTGCCACCCACTTATAGGCAGAAATACTTGCCGTATCTTTGATAGAGTTTCCTTCTTCAATTACACTTTGAACTGTTATAGGATTTCCGTTGATTGCATCTCTGTAACTCATCAAGTGTCCAATAATTTTATTTCTCAAATTATTAGAATCTACATTTGCATAAAACTGAGCATCTTGACAATACTCTTGTATTTTGTCACTAAAAATACAATCAGTTTCATTTTTTATAAACTTGTCAACCTTCGTAGTCCATGTCAGTGCACTTACACTCTTTGAATCAATTATCTCCGTTCCTGTACTAATCAATTCGTTTAAATTGTCAATGGTTGTATCTGCTTTTACCGAAGTAAACGATAAACTTGTAACAAGCATTACACCTATAAGAAGTGAAGATGCAATTTTCCTAATAACCATTTTATATCCTCCTTATTTTTTTGTTTAAATTATAACATTTTTTTTGCATTTATATAAATTAATTTATAATGTAAAAAGCAACATTTCTGATGCTGTAATCATAATCATATGTAACTATTCAATTATCTCACTGTAAAAGCTATCACTAATCAAATTCTTTATAAAATCAGAAATCACTATACTCTTATCTTCGACCAATAAAGTATCATACTTTGCTGCACTAGCATCTTTTGAAAAGATAAAATCAACCACTTCTCCATCGTTACTCTTTTCAACAGATAAATCCTCAACCCGTAAAGACTTTGATAGGAAAATTTAATCATCAATTACGTAGTTGGACTTATATAAGCTTGTTCAATTCCACTAACAATTTTTCTTTCATACTCTCCAGTTCTTCTTCTGATGGTCTGTTGTCATCACTATACATCTTTTCCATTGGATACCACCAAACCGGTCCTGCACCATTGTTTCCATAATTTTCTATATCACCTTTTCTTCGTGGATATAAATGCCAGTGAAGATGTGCATCACCCATTCCCAGCAATTCATAATTCATTTTTTCAGGTCCAAAAGCCTTTGATACTGCTTCAGCTACTATTGACATTTCTTCTAAAAACACTTTCCTTTCAG
>OLPI01003728.1_pt1 | contig 10545 bp, 9 predicted proteins | sample 1672361 | NCBI WGS metagenome assembly OLPI01 (sample SAMEA3136675, study PRJEB25190) | human gut metagenome
GGGGAAGCCACTCGGCTTCCCCCTCTTTTTCTCATTTCTCCAGCTCCCGCAAGCGCTTGAGAAACACTGCCAGCTGCTCGCGCGTGACGGCCTGCTTCATGCAGAATTCCGTCTCGCTCACGCCGCCCGCAACGCCGTTTTTCCAGGCCCAGACGACCGCGTCATAGGCGTAATCCGATTCCGAAACGTCCGTGAACGGGAGGCTTCCTCCGGAAACGGCGGGAGAACCAGCACTCCGGTACAGAATCAAAATCAGATCGCCGCGCGTCATGCTGCCGCGCCAGTTGAAGGTCGACGCGTCTGCGCCCTGAATGAGCCCGTAGCCGTTCATGAAATCAACGGCGTCCGCCGCCCATGCGCAGGTTCCTGCGTTTACGTCCGAGAAGACGGCGGAGGACTGCTTCGACGTGACGCGGACGGTCAGCTCACCCGTGCCGAGCTGCGTGCCGCCGCTGTCATAGGCGGTATAGACGAGCTTCAGCTGCGAGGCGCAGTCTGCTGCCGGGAGGAAGTAGAGCGCGTCCAGAAGCGGCTCCGATTTCCCGTCGTCCGTCAGATAGAACCGGTCCTCCGGATAGCGGACGGCGGTATACGCGCTGCCCGCCACGCTGCGGAAGTCCTTCAGCAGCCGTCCCGCGCTCGCCTCCGGCTGCTGGAAGCTGACGCAGACCGCATCCGGATATTGCTGCGCGATATGACCGGCGGCGTCCAGCGTCTTCAAGAACGCGCCGGATGCCGTGACGTTGCTGTCTCCGGAGACGGTGACGACGGCGCTGCCCTCGCAGCGCGTTCCGGCGGTGCCGACGGCGGTAAAGGGGATGCAGACGGTATACCGTGTGCGGTACGAGCCGGTCAGATACGCCGCCGTGTCGAGATCGAGCTGGGAAAAGCTCGCCTGATAATAGCACGCGTCCGTATCGGCCAGCGCCTGTCCGTCCTCCGCAGCCGTATAAAGCGCGCCGAACATGGAGGCGCTGCCGGAGGCGCTCAGGTCGTAGCTCCTGCCGCCCGTCTCAGCCGTCGCGCGGGACACCGCAAACAGCACGTAGTCCAGCGTTTCGCCGGGCTTGCCCCGACCGGAAAATGCCTTGCTGAAATCAGCCTCGGAAAAGCGGACGCTGCCGCCGAAGCCGGCTGCGTACTCCACGCTGAGGCCCGGCACGGAAGCCGCGGCCGGCGTGATCGTGATAAACGCACCGGAGGCGGAATATGTTTTCCCCCCGACTGTCACGCTGACGCTCAGCGGCAGCTGCACGGCAGAGCCGGTCACGCCGCCCGCTTTGGTCAGCAGCTCAAGGCTCGACGAGGAAGAGCCTGCGTTCAGCGCCGTCGTGACGGGCTTGTCCGCGTCCTCGCCCCGGAACGCGGCAACTCCCGCGCGGTACGCCTGCCACGTGATGACGGCCCCGCCGCCAAGATATTCGCTCCATTCGCCGTCCGTCTCGCTCCGGCTGTAGACCGTGGCGGAAACCGTCGCGGAGCCGCCCGCCGTTACAACGGCGGGGACAGCGCTGACGGCGATCCTGTATGTATCCGCGCCGCCATCCGCCAGCGCAGCCGGAGCCAGCGCAGCCAGCACCGCGCATACCACCAGCAGCGCGGAGATCCGTTTCCAAACCCGTTTCATATCGTGACACCTCTTTCCGCAGCCGAGTGCCGCAGTGTTTGTTTTCTGCTTCCAGTTTACCGTATCTTTTCGGAATTGCAACACTTTTGTAAATAATTCAGGATTTCTTCACAACTTGCCGCCGCGCAATACGCCCCCTCCATGCGCGGCAGCGGCTCAGATGAAAAACAAAAAGATTTTATAGTTCCCTTGTAAGTTGTTTCCTTTTGTGATAAACTGGTTATGCGGCACAGCCCGCGGAATGTCTGCTTTTTATTTTCAGGAAGAAACAGGAGAGATGGATATGGATGCAACAATGACAGGAACGGGGAAGCGAAGTTCCACAACGGCATTTGCGATTATTGCAGGGGTGTTCTGCCTGCTGCACCTGCTGCCAACGTATCTTTCCAGCTGGCTATGGATCGCAGGCTTCGTGATCCTTGCGCTTTCCATGTTTTTGCGGATGAAAAATGTGCTCCCCGCAATCGGGTTCGCAGTGCTTGCTGTTGATCGTGTGGTTTGTATGGCCGTATACGGAGTCATTGATGTGATCTCGATTCTGTGGACGCTGATATTCCTGCTTGCAGCTGTGATCTGTTTCGCAAGCCTGACGAATATCATGCCGATGCAGCGTGAGGCATTCAGAAGGCTCTGGTTTCTCCCGGCGGTTTTGTCTGCTGTCAAATGGGTAATTGCGATTGTATGGACCCTTCATAGAGACAGCAGGCGCATTTTGTCGTATGGTTTTGCAGAGTATCTGTCCAGCTCAGGGATTATCAGCACGCTGCTGCAGGGGGCGTTTATAACGGCCCTCATGCTGTTTGCGCTCCTGTGGGCAGCTAACCCGGACGGCATTCCGAGCAAGGGCACATCAAAAGCATACTGCAACATGGCGCTGCATATCCTGCTGCTGTTGTTCTCCTGCGGGATCTGGTACTGGATCTGGAATTATCGGATGACGCGGGACACCAACGCAGTGCGGGACGAGGCGGAGCGCAATCCGGTGACCAAGCTGCTGCTGTGTATGTTTATCCCGTTCTATGGAATTTACTGGACATACAAGACGGCACAGCGCATCGACAAAATGGCGTGGGACCGGAATATTCCGTCGAGCACGGCTGCACTGTGCCTGATCATGGAATTTTTCCTTCCCATTGTTCCGCCGATCGTGATGCAGGACAAGATGAACGCCGTCGCAGCGGCGCGTGACCCACAGCCGGTATTTTACCGGCAGCCTGCTGCGCAGCCGCAGGCTGCTGAGGCGCGGCAGTATCCGCAGAGCCAGCAGTATGCCACGCAGGCACAGCAGTACCCGCAAAGCCAGCCGTATGCCACGCAGGCACAGCAGTACCCGCAAAGCCAGCCGCAGCCCGTGCAGGCGCCGGGATACCCGCAAAACCAGCCGTCTGCGGCGGCGCAGGATATCGCGGAGAAGCTTCGGACATACAAGGCGCTGCTGGATGTAGGTGCGATCTCGCAGAAGGAATTCGAAGAGAAAAGGAGGCAGCTCCTTGGACTTTGAGCATGAATGAAACCGCTTAACTCTCAAAAGGACTGCCAAAAATCTCGCTCCCTGTTTCGATTTGCAGCTTCAATTTCGCCGAGGATTTTCGGTGACTTGGTGTATCCTGCCGGATGCGCCAATCCCCCGCAGGATGAATAGTCTGCGGGGGAATTTTTTGTGGAAACTGACAGTTTTAACAAACGTGTGTACTTTTTCTTGATTTCTTTTGACAGTTGTGCTACACTGTCAAATGTAAGAGGACACCAACAATCAAAAAAACGCCCGGAGTATTGAGCATGGGGACAAGCGGACGAATCGTGCCGCGTGTTTGCTGTGCTTTTTTTGCATCTGGAAAAAGCCAGAATATGGAGGGAGGCGGAATGAAATTTGGAACAACGACTTTATGAAGCCCTGCAGCGCAACCCCATTATCGCCGCTGTGCGCGACGACGAGGGGTTGGCGCAGTGCCTGCGCACCGATATCCAGACCGTATTCGTGCTTTACGGCGATATCTGCAATATCTCTGAGATCGTCCGGCAGATCAAGGACGCCGGAAAGATTGCCATCGTCCACGCCGATCTGATCAGCGGTCTGGCTGCGAAGGAGATCTCCGTCGATTTTCTCCGCCGCAGCACGCAGGCGGACGGCGTGATCTCCACCCGCGCGAACATGATCCAGCGGGCAAAGGAACTGAATATGATCGCGATCCTGCGGGTCTTTCTGATCGATTCCATGGCGCTCGATTCGGCGCTGAGCGCGAAGAATCTCAAGCCGGACGCCATCGACATCCTGCCCGGGCTGATGCCGTCGATGCTGCGCAAGGTGCGGCAGCTGACGGGGCTGCCGATCCTGACGGGCGGACTCATCACGGAAAAGAAAGAGGTCATGCAGGCGCTCGAGGCGGGCGCGCTCGCCATTTCCAGTACGGCCCCCGCCGTATGGCAGATGTGAGGAGGAACCGCATATGTGCACCGATACAAAGGGCAGGATCGCCGAGGCTGTTGAACAGATGCTGCAGACAAGGCCGGTCTGCAAGATCACGGTGCAGCGCGTGATGGAGCAGGCGCAGATGAAGCGGCAGAGCTTCTATTATCACTATCAGGATATCTACAGCGTGCTGGAATGGATCGTGGAGACGCAGCTGTGCGCCCCGCTGCAGTATGACGGCGCACAGGCCCCCGGCGAATGGTGTTTGCAGGCGCTGACGCTGCTACGGGAAAAGCAGCCGCTGCTGCGCAAGATCTCGCATGCACTCGGTCAGGAAACGATGTACCGGCTCACAGGGAAGGTCATTCGCCCGCAGCTCGCCCGGCTCCTGCCGGATCCGGCCGCGGTGGACGGCGCAACGCAGTCGCTTGCGCTGGATATGCTCTGTCAGGCCGCGTTCTGCACCGTCGACAGTCTCGTCGCTCGGCGGACGCCGCTCGACGCGGAAGCGTTTATGCACCAGCTTCAGGCGCTGTTCCTGACCGTGCAGCAGATTTGATTCTTTATTTTTGAAGCCCTTCTATTCTCTGGCTTTGCGCATAGAATGTTGTGTGCATATACGCTATAAATCAATCGATAAAATTTTATTTTTTGTTGATTTTGACATTATTCCAAGCTTGTCTAATGACAGCGGCACAGGTTTCCTGTATACTGACAGTTAGAAGATACCACCATAGAGTGATTCATTTTAATCTGCAAGAAAGATAAGGAGGACGTATTCATGGCAAAATACATCATGGCCCTGGACGCCGGCACGACTTCCAATCGCTGCATTCTCTTCAATGAGAGCGGCGAAATGTGCAGCGTCTCGCAGCGCGAATTCCCCCAATACTTTCCGAAGCCCGGCTGGGTCGAGCACGACGCAAATGAGATCTGGGCTACGCAGCTTGGCGTAGCCGTCGAGGCCATGCAGAAGATCGGCGCAACTGCCGCCGACATCGCGGCCATCGGCATCACCAACCAGCGCGAAACCGCCATCGTCTGGGATAAGGTCACAGGCGAGCCCATCCACCACGCTATCGTCTGGCAGTGCCGCCGCACGAGCGAATACTGCGACAGCCTGAAGGCCAAGGGCCTGACGGACAGCTTCCGGGCCAAGACCGGCCTCGTCATCGACGCCTATTTCTCCGGCACGAAGGTGCACTGGCTGCTTGAAAACGTCCCCGGCGCACGCGAGCGCGCAGAGCGCGGCGAGCTGCTGTTCGGCACGGTCGAAACGTGGCTCATCTGGAAGCTGACGGGCGGCAAGGTCCATGTCACCGACTACTCCAACGCCTCCCGCACGATGCTCTTCAACATCAACACACTGCAGTGGGACGATGAGATCCTGAAGGAGCTGAACATCCCCAGATGCATGCTCCCGACCCCGATGCCCTCCAGCTGCATCTACGGCGAGACGGATCCGGCGCTGCTCGGCGGCCCGATCAAGATCGCGGGCGCTGCGGGCGACCAGCAGTCGGCTCTGTTCGGCCAGGCCTGCTATCATCCCGGCGAAGCCAAGAACACCTACGGCACCGGCGCGTTCCTGCTGATGAACACCGGTGAAAAGCCCGTCTTCTCCAAGAACGGCCTCGTCACCACCATCGCGTGGGGCCTGAACGGCAAGGTCGAATACGCGCTCGAAGGCTCCGTCTTCGTTGCGGGCGCCGCGATCCAGTGGCTGCGCGACGAGCTGAAGATCATCGAGTCCGCGCCTGACTCCGAATACTATGCCGGCAAGGTCAAGGACACCAACGGCTGCTATGTCGTCCCGGCGTTCACCGGCCTCGGCGCACCGCACTGGGATCAATACGCACGCGGCACCATCGTCGGCATCACCCGCGGCGTCAACAAGAACCACATCATCCGTGCAACAATGGAATCCCTCGCCTATCAGGTCAACGACATCCTTGTCGCCATGCAGGCCGATTCCGGCATCAAGCTGGCCGCGCTGAACGTTGACGGCGGCGCGTCTGCCAACAACCTGCTGATGCAGATGCAGTCCGATATTTCCGGCGCTCCGGTCCAGCGTCCGACCTGTGTCGAGACGACCGCGATGGGCGCTGCGTATCTGGCTGGTCTTGCCGTCGGCTACTGGGCCAGCAAGGAGGACGTCGTCCGCAACCGCGCCATTGACCGTGTATTCCATCCGGAGATCACCGCAGAAGAGCGCGCAGCCAAGGTAAAGGGCTGGAGCAAGGCTGTCAAGTGCTCCTACGGCTGGGCGAAGGACGAATAAAAAAGCTTTTTCAGGAGAAGAAACGGAAAACAACCAAATATTGATGTATGACAGGGAGGAGTATTCATGTTCTTAAAGTACTTATGTGAGTTCCTTGGCACAATGATGCTGATCCTGCTCGGCGACGGCGTCGTTGCAAACGTGACCCTCAACAAGTCCGGCATGAAGGGCGCAGGCTCCATCCAGATCACCCTTGCATGGGGCCTTGCGGTCATGGTTCCCGCGTTCATCTTCGGCGAAGCCTCCGGCGCGAGCTTCAACCCCGCGCTGACCATCGCACTGGCTGTCGGCGGCATGTTCGACTGGGCGCTGGTTCCCGGCTATGTCATCGCGCAGATCCTCGGCGGTATCGTCGGCGGCGTTCTGGTCTACATCCTCTTCAAAGATCACTTTGACGCGACGGAAGACCCCGGCACCAAGCTTGGCGTGTTCTCCACCGGCCCGTCCATCCCCAACACCGGCCGCAACATCGTGCAGGAAGCCATCGCGACCTTCGTTCTGGTTTTCGCGATCTGCGGTCTGAACCAGGTCCCGCAGCTGGCTGCCGGCGTCGGCAAGCTTCTGGTCTTCGGCATCATCGTCTCGATCGGTATGTCCCTTGGCGGTCTGACCGGCTATGCGCTGAACCCGGCACGTGACCTCGGCCCGCGTATCGCGCACGCCATTCTCCCCATCAAGGGCAAGGGCTCCAGCAACTTCAAATACGGCCTGATCGTCCCCATCTTTGGGCCCATCATCGGCGGTATTGTCGCTGTCCTGCTCTACAACGTCATTCCCTGGTAAGCACATCTGAATACACTCTGCTCTAAGTGAATGTGTCGGGCAGTCCAACCCTCCCACCGGAAGGCTTATTTGGGCTGCCCGACTTTCTTTGGCAGATGAAGGAGGAATCTTTTTGTACGACATCATCATTATCGGCGCAGGCGTTACCGGCTGCGCGGTCGCGCGGTACCTGTCCCGCTATGAGGGGCGGATGCTGGTGCTGGAAAAGGCAGAGGATGTGTGCTGCGGCACCTCCAAGGCCAACAGCGCCATTGTCCACGCAGGGTTCGACGCCGCGCACGGAAGCCTGATGGCAAAAATGAATCTCGAAGGCAATCTCATGATGCCGCAGCTTGCGAAGGATCTTGATTTTGCGTTCAAAATGAACGGCTCGCTTGTTGTGTGTATGTCCGAGGAGGACCTGCCGAAGCTGCGCGCGCTGTATGAAAACGGCGTAAAAAACGGCGTAAAGGAGCTGGAGATCGTAGACGCGAAGCGTCTGCACGAGCTGGAGCCGAACGTGTCGAAAAACGCCGTCGCTGCGCTCTGGGCGCCGACCGGCGGCATTGTCTGCCCGTTCAATCTGACCATTGCGCTGGCAGAGAATGCCTTTGACAACGGCGTGGAGTTCCAGTTCAATACCGAAGTCACCGGCTTTACATGGAACGACGGCTATTGGACCATCCACACCAACCACGGCGAGTTTGAAACGCGCTATGTCATCAACGCCGCAGGCGTCTATTCGGACGTGCTGCACAACATGGTCTCGACCCGCAAGCTGCACATCACGCCGCGCCGCGGCGATTACTGCCTGTTGGACAAGAACACCGGCGATTTCGTCTCGCACACCATCTTCCAGCTGCCCGGCAAGCTCGGCAAGGGCGTTCTGGTCAGCCCGACTGTCCATGGAAACACCATCGTCGGCCCGACGGCGATCGACATCGAAGACCGCGAGGGCACGAACACCACCGCCGAGGGTCTGAACGACCTGATTGAAAAGGCGGGCGCGACGGTCGAGAACCTTCCCATCCGGCAGACCATCACGAGCTTCGCGGGTCTGCGCGCGCATGAGGATCACCACGAATTCGTCATCGGCGAGGCTGAGGGCGCGCAGCAGTTCATCGACTGCGCGGGCATCGAATCGCCCGGTCTGACCTCCTCCCCCGCCATCGGCCTGCACGTGTCGGAGCTGATGCGCGATCTGATGGGCCTGCGGGAAAAGGAGCACTTCATCGCCACGCGCAGGGGCGTGCTCGACCCGAAGACGCTCTCCAAAGAGGACTATCAGAAGCTCATCCACGAAAAGCCCGCCTACGGCCAGATCATCTGCCGCTGCGAGCAGGTCACGGAGGGTGAAATCCTCGACGCCATCCACCGCCCCCTCGGTGCGAAGAGCCTCGACGGCGTCAAGCGCCGCACCCGTGCGGGCATGGGCCGATGCCAGGCGGGCTTCTGCAGCCCGCGCGTGATGGAAATTCTGGCACGTGAGCTGCACGTTGATCAGAGTGAGATCACCAAATGCGGCGGCGCGTCCCGGCTGATCGTCGGCACAAACAAGGACAAGCTTGAGGAGGTGCAGGACAAATGAAATATGACATTGTCGTCATCGGCGGCGGCCCCGCCGGTCTGTCGGCGGCTATCGCGGCATATGACGCAGGCTGCCAGAGCATCCTGATCCTTGAGCGCGACGTGCAGCTGGGCGGCATTCTGAACCAGTGCATCCACAACGGCTTCGGCCTGCACACCTTCGGCGAAGAGCTGACCGGCCCGGAATACGCTGCGCGTTACATCACACAGGCGCTTGAACGCAAGATCGAATATAAACTCAACACGATGGTACTGTCCATCAGCGCAGATAAGCACATTACGGCGGTCAACCGCGAGGAAGGACTGATCGAGATCGACGCACGCGCGATCATCCTGACCATGGGCTGCCGGGAAAGAAGCCGCGGTGCGCTGAACATCCCCGGCTACCGCCCGGCGGGCATTTATTCCGCCGGTACGGCGCAGCGGCTCGTCAACATGGAGGGTTTCATGCCCGGCCGCAGAGTCGTCATTCTCGGCAGCGGCGACATTGGCCTCATTATGGCGCGGCGCATGACGCTTGAGGGCGCGAAGGTACTGGTTGTAGCAGAACTTCTGCCCTACTCTGGCGGTCTGAAGCGTAATATCGTCCAGTGCCTGAACGATTTCGACATTCCGCTCAAGCTCAGCCACACCGTTGTGAACATTGAGGGCAGGGAGCGTGTTTCCGGCATCACGATTGCGGAGGTCGGCCCCGACCGCAAGCCCATCCCCGGCACGGAGATTCACTATGACTGCGACACGCTGCTGCTGTCCTGCGGTCTGATCCCGGAAAACGAGCTTTCGCGCGGCATGGGCGTGGATATTTCCCCGGTCACGAACGGCCCCGTCGTCGACGAGAGCCTGCAGACGAGCATTCCTGGCGTTTTCGCCGCCGGCAACGTGCTACACGTGCACGATCTGGTCGACTACGTCTCTGAGGAGGCTGCGGCGGCAGGCCGCGCCGCCGTGCGCTATCTTGCGCAGGGCGAAACCGCGGAGCGCCATGAGATCCCCGTCACGTTTGAGGGCGGCATCCGCTACACCGTCCCGGCAAGCATCGACCCGAAGCTGGCTGCGGACGATCTGGTGCTCCGGTTCCGCGTGGGCGGCGTGATGAAAAAGCGCGTCGTGAAGCTGCTGCTGGACGACGACGCGGTGCTCACGCGCAGGCGGCCCGTCATGGCCCCCGGTGAGATGGAGGAGCTGAAGCTCACGAAGGATATGCTGGACGCACATCCCGGTCTGACGCGCATTCATATCACAGTGGAGGAGGCATAACGATGGAAAAACGAGAACTGACCTGCATCGGCTGCCCGCTCGGCTGTTCGATCACCGTCACGCTGGAAAACGGCGAGATCAAAGATGTTGCCGGGTACACCTGCAAGCGCGGTCATGATTACGCGAGAAAGGAAGTCACGAACCCGACGCGCATCGTCACGAGCACCGTCCGTCTGACCGGCAGCGCGACCGGCGCAGCCGTCGTCAGCTGCAAGACGGCGCAGGATATCCCGAAGGGCAAGATCTTCGAGATCGTCGCGGCGCTCCGTCAGGTCACGGCGCACGCGCCCGTGAAGATCGGCGACGTGCTGCTGACAAACGCCGCCGGAACGGGCGTCGATATCGTTGCGACGAAAAATGTACAGTAATTAGGAATGAAGTGCGTAGAAAGTTCACAAATCCTTTCGGATTCGTTCACAGTTCCGACATGATTGGCCGGTATACTCATACTCGTAAGAACGATACCGAACCTGCCGCGGTAACGGGCTTACTGGTCCATCTTTTCATTTTTATCTCTCTTTTTATTTTCCCCTCTCTCATTTCTGTAGCGGATCCCCGGTCGTCCATCCCCCTCGGACGGCCGGGGATTTGCTGTATTCAGCCGCCGGCCGAACGCCGCTCCAC
>OLPI01003732.1_pt1 | contig 10539 bp, 9 predicted proteins | sample 1672361 | NCBI WGS metagenome assembly OLPI01 (sample SAMEA3136675, study PRJEB25190) | human gut metagenome
CACTGATTTTTTGTTACATGACCTTCCCATGGCTGCACTTGGTGCGGATTTTATCCGGAAAGAAAATTTCCGGCAAACAGGCATTGCCCGTTTATACAAAAGCCAACCTCATGAAATACATCCCCGGCAATGTTTTTCAATATGTTGCCCGCAACAAACTTGCCAGTGAAGCCAACATCAGCCATGTGGATGTTGCTCTGGCGACTGTGCTGGATATTGGAATGAGTATGCTTGCTCCGTTTCTCATCTCGCTGCTGTTGATGCGGCGGCAGATTTTCACCGTTCTGGCAGCCTATCAGAAAACCTTTTTGCTGGTTCTGATGATTGGCATTGCAGCAGTCTGTTTGTTTCTTGTATTGGTTCGCTGGAAGTTTCGGGACAAGCTGCACGCTTACTTTGAAAAGTATCGCCGTCTTTTGCAGAAGAAAACACTCGGACAACTGGCACTGGCATTTCTGCTCTACCTGCTGCAAAGCGTTCTGTGTGTGGGCTTGTATGCCTTGCCATTGCTGGGCGTGGTGAGCGTTCCAGCAGAAAAAATTCCGCAGTTTTTAGGGGCATATCTGTTCTCTTGGATTGTGGGCTTTATTACGCCCGGCTCTCCGGGGGGAATCGGCATTCGGGAAGCCGTGATGATGCTGATTTGCGGCACGTTTTTGGATACGCCGTCCATTGTCCTGTATGCGGTCATGATGCGGCTAGCATCCACTTGTGCGGATGTTGTCGCCTTTGGAATCGGGGCAGGCTATCAGCAAATCCAGCAGAAAAAGGCAAGGTGAACGAGAATGTATCGAATTTTCATTGTGGAAGATGATAGCACCATGGCAGCGGTGATGAAGAAGCAAATCGAATCTTGGGGGCATTCTGTCCATGTGGCAACGCAGTTTTCCGATATTCTGTCGGAGTTTACCGCTTATGACCCACATATGGTGCTGATGGATGTGATGCTGCCGTTTTTCAATGGCTATCACTGGTGCAGTGAGATTCGGAAAATCTCCAATGTTCCTGTGATGTTCATTTCCTCTGTTTCGGATAATATGAATATTGTCATGGCAATGAACATGGGCGGAGATGATTTCATTGCAAAGCCGGTGGATTTAACCGTCATGATGGCGAAAATACAAGCAATGCTCCGGAGAATGTACGATATGGGCGGAAAGATTCCGGTGCTGGAACATCAGGGGGCAGTTTTGAACCTAAATGATGCGGTTTTGACGTATCAGGGCAAGCAACTCGAACTGACGAAAAACGAGTTTCGGATTTTACAGACGCTGTTAGAGCAGAAAGGCAAGATTGTCAGTCGGGAAACATTGATGATGAAATTGTGGCAGGTGGATTCTTACGTGGAGGAGAACACCTTGACTGTCAATGTGACCCGTCTGCGGAAAAAGCTGGAGCAAATCGGCTTGGGCGGATGGATTCGGACAAAAGTCGGTAGCGGATATTTAATTGAATAACACAAAAAATCGGAATGGACAAGCATACCATTCCGATTTTTTCCAATTTTTCAGATTGAAAGGAGCATACAATATGCAGCACAAGAAACGAGCACGCATTCTGTTACAGTTTTTCTGGGAACAGCGAATGGTCGGGTTGTTTTTGGTTTTGGCAATTTCGATTTTTGCACTGGTCTTTTCCATGTATGATATAAAGTTAGAGGCAATTCTCTACGCATCGATGCTCTGCTTGACAGCAGGTTTGCTGTTTGAGGGGGTGCATCTGATATCTTATCTTCGCCGACATACAGAACAGCAGAAACGCTTGCAGGGGCTGCCGTTTTTCTATTCGGAACTGCCACCGCCTCGCACGCTTGCCGAGCAGGATTTGCAAGAGATGGTGCAGAAACTGGGGGAGCAATACACCGCCGTTACTACCGACTGGCAGCGACAGCAAAAAGAAAGTCTAGACTATTACAGTGCATGGGTGCACCAAATCAAAACGCCGATTTCCAGCATGAAAATGATTCTACAGCAGGAGGACACCGAGGAAAACCACCTGCTTTCGGCGGAGCTGTTCCGGATTGAACAGTATACCGAGATGGCATTGCAGTATTTACGGCTGGACAGCAAGACGAATGATTTTGTCTTTCAGCAGTATGATTTAGACAGCATCATCCGGCAAGCCATCCGAAAATATGCACCGCAGTTTATTCTGCGGAAAATCCGGCTCATCTACGAACCCGTTTCCATGACGATTTTGACGGATGAAAAATGGATGCTGTTTCTGCTGGAACAGCTGCTCTCGAACGCCATCAAGTATACACCGCATGGCAGCGTGACCATCTCCGTGACACCGGAAAAAGTCTTGCAGGTTGCTGATACCGGCATTGGCATTGCACCGGAGGACTTGCCCCGCATTTTTGAAAAGGGTTTTACCGGATACAACGGCAGAGCCGACAAAAAGTCAACGGGTTTGGGGCTGTATCTGTGCCAGCAGGCAGCGAAAAAGATATCTGTTTCGCTTTCGGTCACGTCTGAGGTCGGGAAAGGGTCGGTCTTTTCCGTGCATCTCGATATTCCACCCTTGCAAGTAGAATAAAACTTGATTCAGATAGAGCAGCGAAAGCGTTTTCGTTCATCCGGCAGGCAGTGAATCCGCTCGGCAAAGTTGGAACAAGTCCGTTTTTCCATGCATCTTATTATTCCGTCCTTGCAAGTAGAATAAAACCTTATTTAGATAGAGCAGCCTGAAAGCGTTCCAGAATCTGGCATTCCAGTTCATCCGGCAGGCAAAGGCGATTGTTTCGCCCCGTGCCAAGGGCAATGTCTGGCTTGATGATTTCGCCATGAAAGTCAGAACCGCAGGTGCAGAACAAGCCATGCTGAGCGGCAACCTCTGCATACCACGCCATTTCTTCCGGAGAATGCGTGCTGTAATAGGCTTCGATGCCCCACAAGCCAGCCTCGCAGAGCGTGGACAGCAGCTGTAAAAAATCCGGCTGCGAGAGGTTCAGCTTAGCCGGATGGGCGAGAACCGCAATGCCACCGGCTGCCTGAATCAGGTGAATGCTTTCCACAGCGGTTGGTTTGGGACGTTCTACCTTCTCCAGAAATTCCGGTGTGCCCAGATAGCGGTCAAACGCTTCGGAAACGCTGGACACATAGCCCTTTAAAAGCATGGTTTTTGCAAAATGCGGTCTGCCTGTGGTGCAGCCGTTGTTGGCAGCAGCCACTTCTTCGATGGTAACGGGAACACCTTTTTCCGCCAAAAATGATAGCATCCGTTCCCGTCTGCCCTGCCGGAGCGTGCGGTTGCGAGTGATATAGGCTTGCAGGTCTGCGTTTTCGCCATCAATGCCGTATCCCAAAATATGCAGCTGCGGATTTTCTTTTGCACTGATTTCAATGCCTGGGAAAATTTGCAGCTGCGGAAATGCTTTTGCAGCCTGCTTGCCCCGTGCAATGCCGGAAACCGCATCGTGGTCAGTGATTGCCAGAGCACAGATTCCAGCAGCAGCGGCTTTCTGTACCAGTTCTTCCGGCGTGTATTGTCCGTCCGAGCAGGTGGTATGGGTGTGGAAATCAATTCGCATCGTGGAAACTCCTTTCTTGTAGAAAAAGAAAAAAGGACAGAATATCGCCCTTTTTTCATGGTTATGTGGTCAGTAAATTTGCAAACGCTTCGGTTTCTGTGTAGGTGTCTGTGTGGCAGAGAAACAGCACTTGCTGATAGTCTGCAGCAGCTGGAAGCGTTGTGCTGTGGTGCAAGTCAATCAGATAGATGGTTTCATAGTGCTGTGCCAAGAAAGGAATCATGCAGTCCGCCCATTCATCCTTGATGACCAGCAACTTTTTCCCGTTCTGGACGTTGGTGGTTACAACTTGCAGCGGAGCAGGTTCTCCCAGATAAAATTGATAGGGGTTTTCGGTCTGCAAGGCATCGGCATCATAGAGCGAATCACGTTCTTTTTTCGAGCTGTCTTGCAGCGTAGTTGTAACCGTGCAGGTAAGCGGATTGCTGTTGTTTTCATAGACATCAATCAAATCTGGCATGACAGCATCCGTCTGTGTTGCCTGATACAACGCTCCTCTTGCATCGCTTTTCACATGGGAAACGGTGTAGTGGTCGTATGAAATCGGCACAAAGCCCAGCTTTTGAATGACACTGCGATAAACGCTATATGCTCCGTAGCTTGTCCAGTAGGGGAATGTGCGGTAATAGATATAGTCGTTGGACTCTGCCTCCAGAATATAATAGGCATCTGTTTTTCGGATATGCAGGTCAATGGCGTTGTAAAACTGCTTGATGGCAGGTTTTTGCTCTACATAGGGCATACCATCCGGAAAGGCATCGCTGTAAAAAGAAGCAGCGTCTGGAATGGCAGTCACGCAGATGGGAAGTTCTGTTTCCTGATAAAATTGATTGATGATGTCGGCGGTGTCGGAGAGTGCCGTTTCAGAGAGTGGCTGCGGCAGGGCATACAATGCCGTTTCCCCGATGTAAACGCCGTTTCGCTGGCGGTTGCCCAGCTGCATTTGTAGGGCAGTATACCACTTCTGGACAAACGTGGGCTGCGAGCTGGTTTTCAGGGAGGCAGTCAAGGGATGTTCGAGCATATTTTTTCCGCAAAGCAGCATCATGCCGACAAAACAGGGCAGTAGCAGCCAAAAAGACAGTCGATTTTTCTTCATGAGCACGCCTCCTTTCAAACGATTCAAAAAACAGTTACCAACGGAAAAACAGTGGCGGAACAGCATCGCTTGCCATTGCAAGCACGCTCAGCCCCAGAAAGAGCACATCGCCCACGGGAACAATAATCGTCGGAATCCAAGCAGTCAGCGTTCGCTTTTTCAACCACTTCTGAATGGAACGATGCCAGCCACTTGTACAGAATCCGGCAATCAACAGCAACAGCAGGCTGCTTTGCAGGAAATACAAGTCTTGATAGCTGACCGCATCTTTGCTCAGTCCAAGCAAGTTGCCCCACATTTGGACGGCTTCGGTCAGGGTGTCCGAACAGAACAGACTCCATGCAAACACGCTGCAAATAATGGATAAGAACCAATGAATTGCTGTTGGAAATCGCCACTTTTTCTGGACATCCTCGAACCATGCCAGAATTACACCAATCAGCAGACCGCCAAGGAATCCGGTCAGCGTTCCCCGACAGAACCAGCCCAGAACACTATAGGTGAACAGCATTTGCAGCCAAAGAGATGCCGCTGTTTGTTTTGGAGAAGAAAACGCACGGGAAAACCAACGCAGAACGGTTCGATTCCAGTTCTGGAGAAACACAGAAAGCTGCTTGTTCCAAAGTGGGAGGCGGCTGCTCTTTGGCAGGGCGTAGCCATAGCAGGCAGCAATGCCCCTTGCCATATCGGTATATCCGGTGATTTGAAAATAGACATACAGGAAGAAGAGCAGCTGATACAGCCACGAGAAAAAGAGTGTGTTGTGTTCCTTGCTGGCAGCCTGCATTTGTTGAATAATCAAGTAAAACTGTCCGCTGAGCAGCACAGCTTTTGCCAATCCGCAGACCAGTTGATGCAAGCCGTTTCCCACCTGTTCCACCTGACAGCGGCTGGCTGGCTGGATGCGGTGAAACGTGGAAACGGAGCAATAAGGGCCAAATAAGAGTTTGGGATAGAAACAGAAATAAAATGCAAAGGAACTGCGATGCCGTTCCGGCAGAATCGCACGCCGAAAAATCAGATGCAGATAAGAAATGCTTTGCAGTGCCAGAATCGAGATGCCGACCGGATAAAGTGCCATCCCGAACAAGTTTCCTTCATGCGGCGGTCGGAGAACGAACAGAGCAACGATATAGATGGCATCGTGAAACAGCAACAGCAGCCGAGCCGGAAGCGTTCGGGGTGAGAGATGGGCAAGCAGCCGGCTGAACAGACCTGTCAGGAAAATCAACCCGAAGAAGAGCAGGCTGCATTCTGCCTGCCAGAGCACCAGAAACAGAATGCTTGTGCCAAGCAAAACAGGCTGTTGCCAATGCTGCGGAACACAGTGATAAACCAGTAACGAGAGGGGAAACAGGATCAATAAAAACAGGAAATTCAGAAACAATTCTGCACCTCCTTCCAATATAGATGGAAAATGCTTATGTCAGCTGTTCCATCATCTGAAAAAATGCGTCTTTGGTATACATGGTGTTGAGGACTTCGAGCAGGGATGTGGTAGACATCCGAGCCGGAAGAGATAGCTGTTTCTGCAAGGCTCTGCGGCGGTCGCTGCTGTCTGCCTGTCCGTTTAGTCCGACCGTGTACAGGTCATAGGCAGTAATTTGTTCTTCCGGATTTTTGGGAGCGGCTTCTTCTGCCAGAACTCCAGCCCGTTCGAGGGCTGCCAGCAGCAATTCTTTCCGGATGCCCTCCACACCGAGTTTGCCCTCTGCGGAGGGTTTTTCTTTGCGGTGTTCTTTTCCATAGACATCCGGCGTGTAGACCTGATAGACCGTGCCCTGTTGAATTGCCCCCTTGAGGTAGTTCCGAATCTGAAACCCTGCCCGGTCGGCATCGGTCATGAGAATCACGCCCGTGGTGCGGGCATAGTAGCGAATCAAGTCCAGCTGTTCCGGATTCTTATAGATTTGAAAGCCATTGGTCACCAAGATGACGGCATCCACAATGGAAGAGAGTTTGATTTTGTCATATTTGCCCTCCACCACAATGGCTTGTTTGATATGAATCATAGGGATTCCTCCTGTTTTTCCGGCATGGTCAACATCTTGACGATTGCCGTTTCGATGGCAGTCCGTTCCGGAATGGCAGTGCTGTTGCAGGTCTGTTCCAAGTCCCTGAGAATTGCAAGACATGCCCGAATGCGAGCGATGGGAATCCGGCTGCAATCCCGATAGGCGTTCCGCACCTGAAAGTCAAAGCGGTAGCCGAAATCCTGCTTCATGTCTACCTGTGGGATGTGATTGCGAACGGCAGCGGCTGCCCGATATAAATCCAAGAAAGCGGAGTTGAGAGCCGCCAGCAGAACCGGACGTTCCACCCGCATGGTGAACAGCTGTTCGAGTGCCTGCATGGCAGCGGTTGCACGCTGCTGAACGACTGCTCCGGCGAGGGAGAAAGTTGTGGCGGAAACGGTCGGCAATACCAAATCCTGAATCATCTCTCTGGTAATCGTTCCGCCGTCTGCACAGGCACAGAGTTTCTCCAGTTCGGAACGCAGCAAGAGCGTATCCCCGTTGCAGCGGCTGACGATTTCTTCCGCATCGGATTCGGCGAGGGTGCAGCCGGCTTGTTTTGCCTGACTGCAAAGCTGCCGTACGAGTTCGGAAAGACTGGCAGGAACGGCTTCACAGACCGTTCCATGTTTGGCAATCCAGTCAATCAGCTTTTTATTTTTTCCGGAAACGCTGCGTCTACCGTCTTTAACGTCGAATCCGGTAATTTGAAAGATGAGAACGGTTACGCCGGAGATGGTTTTCAACAATTCCATCAGCTGTTGAAAGGCAGGTTCTCGCAGGCTCTCTGCATTCAAATCGTGGATGAGAATGCAGTTATACGGAGCGAACAGCGAGAACATCTGTGCAGCGTCTTCGAGTTCCCGTAAATCGAGTTTTTTGCCGTCTAATTTTGTCAGAGCGGATTCCGGCTGTTGGTTGGTAGCGACCTGAACCAGCTGGTCGGTCAGTTCTGCAACCTGTACCAAATCCGCACCGTATAGGTAATAGAAATTTTGCAGCGGTTCTTTTCGCAGAGCCGTGCGGAACGCTTTTGCGGTCTGAACTGCCATGGCATTCCCTCCTTTTTATAGGGCTTTCGCCCGAATTTGCCCCTGCGGAGAAAGAGCAATTTGTATATCATCACTTTGCAGCAGGGCAGCCAATTCCGTACCCCGTTGCTCCGTCAACATCCACTCTTGATGAACAGCCAGCAAAGTAAAATCTGCCTGTTGAGCCTCCCGAATGGCGGTATCATATGCCTTGAGTGAAATCGTAATGGTTCGTCCGGCACAAGTCACTTGCAGGGCGGATGAATCCCACACAATTTCATAGGCGTTTCGGGTGTTGGCAGACACCTTGAACCGTTCTGCCTGCTGGGGATGCTGACCGCAAACGGTATCCTCATCCCGACAAAAGCTGCCCGTTGGAATCAGAACTGCCGAACAGGAAACAGAAGAAAGCGTTGTATCATAAGCCGCTTCCATCTGCGGTACATTCTGGAGCAGGAACAGCGTTTCTATGTGCGAAATGCCATACTTTTGCAAGTAGGTCTGTACATACTGCGGATTTTTTGCGTGTCCGGTAAGGTCGAACACGTCCACCATGTTCCCGTACTGGACAATTACCACCGCCTCGGCACGCCTGCCAAGCACAGATAGAAACAGCGTGTTTCGCTGGAGTCCGAGCATGCCAACTTGTACCACAGTCAGAACGGCGAGCTGTCCGCAGAGCAGACCGCATAGCAGCTTTTTCCGTGGCAGATAGCACCAAATCAAAAAGGCGACCAGCGACAGCCCTAGCAGCAGCATCGGGAAGGTTTTCCCTGAATTGGAGAACCGCAACGGCAAAGATTTCTCCAGCCAAAGCACGGCTTTCGTCACCCATTCACAACAGACCATTGCCATTCCGGCAAAAAAGGTTGCCAATACACCGCCCGTGAGAACGGTCAGAACTGTGCAAATTAAAATCAGCGAGCAGAACGGCATGAGAAAGACATTGGTCAGCGGAGAAAGCAGGGAGGTTTCCGAGAAGAACCAGCTGCTGACAGGCAGCGTGCAGCAGAAAACCAGTGCCATCGAGAGAATTTGTTTTCCAAGCCGTCCGAAGATGGTCTTTGGATGCAGGGAACGGGTGAGATAGGGAGCGAACACGCCCACACCAAACGTACCGCTGACCGAGAGCAGAAACGAAACATCCCGAATCAAATAGGGCTGCGGAAGAGCCAGTACCAGAAATGCAATGGCAAGAGCGTTGCCTGTACTGGATTTGCGGTAGAAAATTGTTCCGCTCTGAGCCAGCAAGACCATCAGCCCTGCACGCAAAATGGAAATGGGGGATTCCGTCAGCAACGCAAACAACCCAATCAATCCGACTGTGAGCAGCAGCCGTAGAAAGCGAGTCAATCGGTATCTGCCAAGATACGCCAGTGGCATTAGAAGAACAACCATGTGAAATCCGGAAACAGAAAGCACATGCCCGATGCCACTTCTTAAAAATGCCTGTTTGATGGAATCGTTGAGGAGCTGTTTTTGCCCGAACAGCATTGCAATCATGATGCTGCCGTCCGTCGTTCCGGCGAAGTGGAGAATCTTTTTCTGAAGCCGTTCCCGCAGCTGTTCCGTGAAGCGGTGCAGTGGGTAACCTGCCGTTGGCGTATGTGTTACCGCCACATCGGAACTTGTTTGCAGAAAAATCGACTTTGCCTTGTAATATGCCGTTCCATCAAATAAATAGTTGGAACTGGGAATTTCCATCGTGCCGGATAGGGTTAGGATGTCCCCATAGTTGCAGCCGTAGTCATTGGTATAACAAAGAATCGTAGCCGACATTCCATCCGGAAACGTGCCCTTTACCTGATAGCTTGCCTTGTCATTGTTGAAAATGGTTTGATGCGTGACGATTCCGGTGAAGGTGGTTTCCTGTCCGGCATAAGAAATCACAGGGTCATAGACCAGTTTGGTATAGCCATAATACCAGCTGCCGCTGAGGGTAAATGCTGCAAGCAGTACGATGACTGCACAGTGAGAGAGCCGGTGCTTTCCATACAGCAGCCAGAGAAATCCGCCCACGAACAGCAAGCCGCACCAGAAAAACCGCAATGGAAAAGAAGAAGCAAAAAATAGTCCTGCTGCGGCTGCAACACTCAGGTATCCCATTTTTTGCTTCATTTTCTTTTTATTGGTCGAAATCATTCCACCTCGAAGAGGGGCAGCGGTGCTAATGCAATGATGTCTGGGCGGTCGATGGCATCGCCTTCCGCCAGAACGGTTGCCTTTCCGGCAACAATACCGCCAGCTTCACGGGTGAGGGCTTCGAGGGCGGCAATGGATTCTCCGGTGCTGATGACATCATCTACTAGGAGAATACGTTTGCCCTGAAACCATGCTGCTTTTTCGCCGTCCAGATATAAGGTCTGCGGAGCAGCAGTTGTAATGGAGTGAACAGAAACAGAAATGCAGTCGGTCATATAACCCTTGATGGATTTTCTGGCAACGACATACGGCTTTCCAGTCTGTCGGGAGAGTTCATAGGCAAGCGGAATGCCTTTGGATTCTGCGGTCATGATGTAATCATAGTTGCAGTCCGCACATTTTTCCGCCAGTTCTTTGGCACAAGCCACCGTCAATTCCACATCGGAAAAGAGAATAAATGCAGCGATTTCCAACTTGTCGGAAATACGGCAGCGTTTCAGCTTCCGGGTCAGTCCGGCAACTTGTAAGGTATAATATTCTGCCATAGGTTGAAAGACTCCTTTCTAATTCAAAGATCATCGAGTTTTTCAGAGGGAAACATGATTCTGCAACTGGGCAAGAAAATCCTCTGCACCAAGGTAAAGTTCTTTTTCCAGCCGAAGATTTCCTTGTTTGGTACGGAGCAGAAAACTGTCTTCTTTGCATGCAATGAAGACAGTT
>OLPI01003735.1_pt1 | contig 10535 bp, 10 predicted proteins | sample 1672361 | NCBI WGS metagenome assembly OLPI01 (sample SAMEA3136675, study PRJEB25190) | human gut metagenome
TCGACTGGATGGCAGACGCCTTCCAGACCGAGAACGGCATCGACCTGCGCAAGGATAAGATGGCCGCGCAGCGCCTGAAGGAGGCTGCCGAGAAGGCAAAGATCGAGCTGTCCAGCGCAATGAGCACCCAGATCAACCTGCCCTTCATCACCGCCGACGCTACCGGCCCCAAGCACCTCGACATGACCCTGACCCGCGCAAAGTTCAATGAGCTGACGGCGGATCTGGTCGATCGCACCATGACCCCTGTCCGCAAGGCTCTGCAGGATGCAGGCCTGCGCGCATCGGACCTGAAGAAGGTCCTGATGGTCGGCGGCTCCACCCGTATCCCCGCCGTCTACGATGCAGTCAAGAAAGAGCTGAACTGCGAGCCGTTCAAGGGCATCAACCCCGATGAGTGCGTGGCTGTCGGTGCTGCCATTCAGGGCGGCGTCCTGCAGGGCGACGTCAAGGGTCTGCTGCTGCTGGATGTCACTCCTCTGAGCCTCGGCATCGAGACTCTGGGCGGCGTCTGCACCAAGATCATCGAGCGCAACACCACCATCCCCACCCACAAGAGCCAGGTCTTCTCGACTGCTGCGGACAACCAGCCCTCGGTTGAGATCAATGTCCTGCAGGGCGAGCGTGAGTTCGCACGGGACAACAAGAGCCTCGGCGTCTTCCATCTGGACGGCATCGCTCCGGCTCCCCGCGGCGTGCCTCAGATCGAAGTCACCTTCGATATTGATGCAAACGGCATCGTGAAGGTCAGCGCAAAGGATCTGGGCACCGGCAAGGAGCAGAACATCACCATCACTGCTTCGACTAATATGTCCAAGGACGACATCGACAAGGCTGTGAAGGAAGCAGAGCAGTTTGCTGCTGACGATAAGAAGAAGCGCGAGGAAGTGGACATCCGCAACGGCGCCGACCAGATGGTCTTCCAGACGGAGAAGATGCTGAAGGAGAACGGCGACAAGATGCCCGCCGACGTCAAGAGCGAGGCTGAGGCAAAGCTGGCCGAGCTGAAGACCGCTGTCCAGTCCGGTTCCATCGACGACATCAAGGCAAAGCAGGACGCTCTGAGCCATGTCTTTGAGAAGATGTATCAGGCTGCCGCTGCTGCCCAGCAGGCCGCAGGCGCACAGCCCGGCCCCGACGCTGGCGCAAACGACCAGCAGAAGCCGAACGATGACGGCGTTGTGGACGCAGACTTCAAGGAAGTCTGATCTGAGACACAGCAGTGTGTGCCCGGCCAAACCGGCGGACGCACGCGTAGAATAGCAAAAGCCGCTCCGGTTTTGCCGGGGCGGCTCTTGCTGGTTATAGAGAAAACCTCTCAGTCTCGCTGACGCTCGCCAGCTCCCCTAATAGGGGAGCCATTGGCAGGCCGGTCAGGCTTGTACAGATTTGCTTGAGGCTGTCTGTACTGGAAGCGGCAGTGCGCTGCTATATAGGGGAGGTTGCTGCTTATACGAGAGGTGATTGGATTATGGCACAGGAGAAACGTGATTACTACGAAGTGCTGGGTGTATCCAAGACGGCTACCGACGCGGAGATCAAAAAGGCTTACCGCAAGCTGGCCATGAAGTACCACCCGGACTATAACCCCGGCGACAAGGAAGCCGAGGAAAAGTTCAAGGAGATCAACGAGGCAAACGAGGTGCTTTCGGACCCGAAGAAGCGCCAGCTCTACGACCAGTACGGCTTTGCCGGTGTTGACCCCAACTACGCTGCCCAGAACGGCGGCGGCCCCGGCGGCCCCGGCGGCTTTGGCGGTTTCAGCGGTTTTGGCGGCGACGGCGTTGACCTTGGCGATATTTTCGGCGACATCTTTGGCGGCGGCTTCGGCGGTTTTGGTGGCTCGAGCCGTTCGGCGAATCCCAACGCCCCCCGCAAGGGCCAGGACATCCGGGTGCGCATCACCCTGACGTTTGACGAGGCGGTGCATGGCTGCAAGAAGAACATCACCATCACCCGTCAGCAGGAGTGCACCGAGTGCCACGGCAGCGGCTGTGCCGCCGGTACCAGCCCCGAGACCTGCCCGGACTGCGGCGGCCGCGGCTTCGTGATCCGTCAGCAGCGCACCCCCTTTGGCGTGATGCAGACCCAGCAGCCCTGCTCCCGCTGCGGCGGCAAGGGCAAGCTGGTCAAGAACCCCTGCAAGGTCTGCCACGGCAGCGGAAAAACTGCCGCCAGGAAAACGCTGGAGGTGTCCATCCCCATGGGCATCGACGACGATCAGAGCTTTGCACTGCGGGGCATGGGCGACGCCGGTGCCAACGGCGGCCCCGCCGGTGACGTCATCGTGATGGTCACGGTCCGTCCCAGCGAGGTGTTCCAGCGCGACGGCTACGATGTCTACGTCATCGTCCCCATCACCTACAGTCAGGCGGTTCTGGGCGACAGCATCACCGTGCCCTCGATCGACGGCAAGGTGGAGGTCACTGTGCCCGAGGGTACCCAGAGCGGCACCACCTTCCGCCTGCGGGGCAAGGGCATCCAGTACCTGAATGGCCGGGGCCGGGGCGATATGTACGTCAGGTGCGAGGTCGAGATCCCCAAGAAGCTCAGCAAGACCCAGCGCGACGCCCTGAAGAAGTTCGAGGGCACTCTGAAAGAAGAAAACTATGAAAAGCGCAAGGGCTTCTTCAAGAAGCTGAAGGATATGTTCCAGTAAAACGTAAAAAAGAGGGCGGGTGCCCTTCCCCATCGGGAAGAGCACCCGCCTTTGTTGTTCTTTGGAGTCTCCTGACTTATCAGCTGAAGATGACAAGTGCGTTGATCAAGAGGCCGACGCCCGTGAAGCAGCTGGACACCGTCCAGAAGGTGCAGCCGAGGCCGTAGAATGCATTGGCGACGCTCTTGTCCATATAACGGGTCAGAGCATCCGGGCCAGTGCTGGTCCAGTCCTTCGGATGAGACTTCCGGTAGTCGCGCACACCGGCGACACCGGCGAACCATCCGTAGAACGGGATAAAAACAGCAGCTGCTGCCTGAACAATGTTGGCACCACCAGAGGTATAGGTCATTTCCTCTTCGTTCATCACGCAATAGGAAGCGGGAAGCATCATGATGTTTTCCATAGTAGCACTCCTTTACGAACAATATCCCAAAACGATGCACGGTGCATCGTTTTTTCAAGAGAGAGGCGAAGCTTACGGAACGCCGCGGGGGAAGCTTACAGGATGAGCAGGATGGCGCTCAGGGGGGCAAGAGCGATGACTGTACCGGCGGCCACCGTGTCACGCAGGAAGTTGGAGGGGGACTTGGACATATCTTCACTGAGGGCGTCGGACGCACGGCCCAGCACGGTGAAGAGGTTGCCCTTGCGGTTGCTGGAAACGCTGAGCCAATCCTTGGCCTGCGAGATGCCCCAGACATAGCTGGAAGCCAGAACAGCGACGCCCACGACGGTGACGACACCGCCCACAGCGCTGCCGCCGGAGGTGTAGGTCATCTCATCTTCGGAAAGGGCGGTATAGCCAGCGGGAAGCTCCATATATTTCTTCATAGGTGAAACACTCCTTTTGTATCAGCAGGCGGTACACCGCCTGAATTTCCCTCAGACAGAACCATATTCTCTGTCAGCATCATTCTACTACAAGGCCGTGTTTTGTGCAAGTGTTTTGGCTAGAAACGACAAAAACCCGGGAAAATGCATGAAAAACAACCTTGAAGTTTGTGGAAAAGCACTGCAATAATTTCCAGCATCAGCCTGCGGCACCGGCCCGGTAGAGGTAGGGGTCGCTCTTGAAGCTGTCGAAGCTGTAGAGCACGAGGATCTGGTCATAGCCGTTGTCCGCGATGAGCTGGTCGAGACCGTAGTTGTAGTTGCGGAAGTCCACCACGTCGATGTCGGCATAGTTGGCCGTCAGGTAGGGCACGAAGCAGTTGGCGTAGCTGTCCTTGATGACCAAAATTCGACCGCGCCCGGTGCCGTCGCCCTTGATGCGGCTCAGGCCGTTGTTGCCGTGGAGGAACATGGCGTACTTGTCGTAGACGGAAAGCTTGTCCGTGTCGTAGAGGCCGGTGGTCTCGCCCTCGGCGGGCTGGCCCGGGGCGGTGACGGTGTAGATGGTCAGGGCGTTGGGCAGGTCGTAGTAGGTGATGGTGTCCGGCTCGGCGTCGGGCGTCCGGGCCTTGGAGTAGTGGGTGCCGTAGAAGCCCTCTGCCGTCCGGGCTGTATGGGCCGAGGGGTCAAAGGGCGTAAGGCCCAGTGCGGTGCAGAGCTGCTGGTAGGCGTAGTATGCGCCGGTGCTCGTCCAGTGGTGGTCGGTGCGGTAGTAGATATATTCGCCCTTGTGGTCGGCGAGGGTCTGCCGCACGTCCACAAACCGGCCTCCGGCGGCCTGCACGGCCTCCGAGAGGGCATCGAGATAACGGTCCTCGTCCAGCAGGGGAGCGCCTGCGGGGACATTCTCAGGGTAGACAGCGGACGCTGCAGGCACCAGCATCACATTGACGAGGCCCGGGTACCGCTGGCAGAGGGCTTCAAGGGCGGCTGTATTCTTGGGCAGGGTGCGCGTCTCGCTGGAGACCAGACCGTAGGTGCGGGGGAACATCATATGCTCTTTGCCCAGCAGGATGCCGCCGCTCTGCTCCTTCTGCATCACCTTGGTCTCTACGGTGCTCTGGAGGGCGATCCAGTTGTCGCGGCCCGCCACCTGATCCTTGACGTACTTGGTGTAGGCCGTGAAGAACTTGTTCAGGCCGTCTGCCGAGAAGCTGGACAGGCTGGGCCGCTGGGAGAGGGTGGTGTTTTCCAGCTCACTATAGGCCCTGTCCGGGGTGATGAGGTCGAGGGCGAACAGCCCCACAAAAAACAGGCTGAATGCGAGCAGCACCGGGTAACGGAAGATGGAAGCAGAGCGCTTCGAATGTTTCGCCATCGTTTGCGCCTCCTCTTAGAAGTTGAAATACAGGAACGGGCTGTTGGTGCTGCCCACGACATAGGCCATCGAGATGGTCAGGAGGGCCAGAATGGTCAGCGCCTTGGTGACGGCATGGCGGGAAAGCAGGTCCCACAGCTTTTCGATGAGCGGGGTGCAGCAGAGGACAGAGACCGCCAGCAGCACGCCATAGTTGCGCAGGAAGTAAAGGGGCATCACGCCGCCGGAGGGGATAAAGAGCTTTTGGAACAGCAGCCCGAACTCCACGCCCGCGTCGTTGCCCACGAACATGGCCCAGCCCACCACCACGAGGAAGAGGGTGTAGAGATGGGGCCAGACCATGCCCTTCTTCAGATAGGGCAGCAGGAAGAGCTTTTCCAGAGCCAGCAGCACGAAATAGTATAAGCCCCAGCAGATGAAGTTCCAGTTCGCGCCGTGCCAGATGCCCGTGAGCAGCTCGACGACGAAGAGGTTGAAGATCTGACGCCGGAGGCCCTTCCGGTTGCCGCCGAGGGGGATATAGACATACTCCCGGAACCAGCCCGAGAGGGTCATGTGCCAGCGCCGCCAGAACTCGGTGATGGAGGCGGAGATATAAGGGTAGTTGAAGTTCTGGGGAAAGTCGAAGCCCAGCATCTTGCCCATGCCGATGCCCATCATGGAGTAGCCGGAAAAGTCGAAATAGAGCTGTAAGGAGTAGGCGATGACGCCCAGCCAGACCAGCGGAGTGGAGGCGTTGGCAAGGCCCACGAAGGAGACGGAGGGGCTGTCCGCCACCCCGATGATGTCGGTCCAGAGGGCGCCGACGGCGTCGGCCAGCAGGACTTTCTTCGCCAGACCGAAGGTGAAGAGGGTCATGCCCTCCTCGATCTGCTTTAAGTTATAGCGGCCTTTGTAGACGTGGAGGCGGTCGGAGACGTCCCGGTACTTGACGATGGGGCCTGCGATGAGCTGGGGGAACATGACGACGTAAGCGCCGAAGTCGATGATGTTGTGCTCGGTCTTTACGTCCCGGCGGTAGACGTCGATGGTGTAGGAGAGGGTCTGGAAGGTGTAGAAGCTGATGCCCAGCGGCAGCACGCTGATGCCCGGGATAGCCGCAAAGCTGGTGCCGAAGAGGGCGTTGAGGCTGCTGAGCACAAAGTTTGCATACTTGAAGTAGAAGAGCATCCCGAGGCTGCCCGCCAGTGCGATGAGCAGCAGGACGAGGCGGGCCGTCCGGTTCCGGTCGAAGCGCTCAAGCCCGAGTCCGCAGAGGTAGTTGATAAGGATGAGGGCCAGCATGACCGGGAAAAACCGCACCTCGCCCCAGCAGTAGAACACGAGGCTGCACAGGAAGAGGACGGTGTTTTTGAGCTTCGGGGGCGCGAGGTAATAGAGCGCCAGCGTGATGGGCAGAAAGCGCAGCAGAAAGATGATGGTGCTGAAGACCACGGCGTCAGTCTCCTTTCGGACTTCCCCCGGTGGGGGGAGCGGACAGCGCCGGGAGGCGCTGTGTGAGAGGTTTTACCAAAGCGAAAAAGGCCGATGCCGCTGCGGCACCGGCCCGGAAGCGCTTCTTTACTTGCCCAGAACGCCGTTGACGGCGCTGGTCAGGTCGGCAGAGCAGCCGTTGGAGGCAATGACCATCACCACGAGGTCGTCGCTGCCGTCGATGATGGCATTCTCCACATTGGCCTGTGCCTCAGCGAACTCGGCGTAGTTGCCGTAGAAGGCCACCTGATCCTGCTGGTAGGTCTTGAGGGTGTCCATGACATCCTGTGCCTTGCCTGCGGCGGGCTGGATGGCCAGCACGAGGCCGGCGTCGCCGTTGTCGTTGCTCTTGATGCCCTTGTAGCTGGTGACATCGTCGGCCTTCAGGCAGAAGTCGTACTCGATGTTCATGGCCGTGATCTCAAACTGGTTGGAGATGGGGTTCGTTTCCAGCAGGGCGTCCACGGCAGAGGCCACGGCGTCGGAAGCGCCGTTCTCCTCGGCGGAGACGGAAGCAGCAGGCGCAGAGGCGCTCTGGGTGGCAGCCCCGGAGGAGGCTGCGGAGGAGGCCGCAGAGGATGCAGAAGAGGCAGAGCCGCCGCAGCCTGTCAGCAGGACACAGCCCGCAGCCAGCGCAGCAGCAGAAAGGACGAGTTTCAGACGAATATTCATAGAAGATTTCCCTCTTTTGTCGTTAAATTTCCAAGGCCCGGCCGCACCGAAAAACGGCGGCCCAAGACCCTTATCAGTCTATCATAACGAGGTTCGGATTGCAAACGAACTGCAAGATTTTTAACCTTTTCTTCACCGGTCGGGTCAGCCTTCGGCCGCGATGTCCCGCAGCGTCTGGATATACTCCTCGAAGCAGAGGCCGCTGGCGTTGATCCGGGCCGCATTTTCGACGCCGACATACCGCCAGTGCCACGGCTCGTAGATGATCTCGGTCTTGTCCTCGGCATCCTTCGGGTAGCGGAGGATGAAGCCGTAGTCCCCGGCGTGCGCACAGAGCCAGCGGAAGGCGGCGGTGTTCTCGAAGCCCTCGTCCAGCCCGGTGTGCTCGGGGCTGTTCAGGTCGGCGGCGAGGCCGCAGTTGTGCTCAGAGTAGCCCGGAGGGTTGACGACGGCTGCGGCCTTTTCCTTGGCAGCGGCGTTGTCATAGCCCTTGTTGAGGTAGTACTGGGTCTTTTTCTCGTAGAGGCTGGTCTGGTACTTGACGCTGCGGTAGCCGCTCTGCATCCAGACGGTGACGCCGTCGGCGGCTGCGGCCTTCTGCATGGCGAGGAAGGCGTCGCAGGCCACCGTTTGAAGAGTCTTGTTCACGGCGGTGGCAGAGCCGCACTCCTTGGTGTCGAAGGTGTAGTCGTCCGGCATCTTGTTGGTGTGGTTCACCAGCACCATCAGCGGGTCGGCCAGCAGGGCGCGGGCCTCGTCGGCGGTGAGGCCGAGGGCGTTGGAGGGGGCGGTGTTCTCGGGGACGCTGGACGCTGCGGCCTCCTGCGGGGCGCTCTGCGCCGGGAGAGGGGCCGCAGACGCCGCCGAGGCGCTGGGGATGGCGGCGCGGCGGGTGAGCAGGAAGGAGACGCCGCCCGCGGCGACGCAGAGCATCAGGGTAAGCCCGGCCACCCGGCGGATGGCACGTCTGCGCCTGCGGCGGCGCAGCTCAGCACGGGTGAGGCGTCGGCGCTGAGGATGAGGAGTGGAGGGATTCATAAAAGACCTTCTTTCCGGTTGGGTGTGTATATTTTTCCACAGGGGAGGACATCCTATTCCCGGGAGGCGAACAGGATGAAAATGTCGGCTGAGGAATACGGGCGCAGGGTGCGCCGGGTCGGCCCGCCCTCGCCGCTGGGCAGAGACTGCCTCTGGGCGTTCTGCGTGGGCGGCGGCATCTGCCTGCTGGGCGAGGTGCTGCGGGGGTGGTATCTGACCATGGGGCTGGACAAGGAACTGGCCGGCACCCTCACCAGCTGCACGCTGGTAGTGTTGTCGGCCCTGCTGACGACGCTGGGCCTCTACCAGAAGCTGGCCGCCAAAGCGGGCGCGGGCACCCTCGTGCCCATCACAGGCTTCGCCAACGCGGTGGTCAGTGCGGCCATCGAGTTCAAGACCGAGGGCCGGGTGCTGGGCACCGGCGCGAAGATGTTCCTCATCGCCGGGCCGGTCATCGTCTACGGCACGCTGGCAGCGGTGCTTTATGGCAGCGTCTGCTGGCTGCTTGGATAAAACAGCTCTCTGTCCAGAATACGCAGGAGAGGGTGCGAAAATTGCATCCACCTGCCGAAACCCCAGTATACCACAAAAAGCGGATAAAATCAGCCCCATAAAGGAGGAAACTGTATGGCCGCACGCCGCGGAGATACCCTTTTGTTCCCGACGCCGCCCGTCGTGGCGGCGCATGCGGCCATCGGCGGCAAAAAGGAGGGCGAAGGCCCCCTCGCCGCCTGCTTCGATGCGCTGAGCGCCGACAACTTTTTCGGCCAGTCCAGCTGGGAAGCCGCCGAAAAGGAGCTGGCCCTGCAAACGGCGCGGCTCTGCCTTAAAAAGGCCCAGGCGACCCCCGAAAAGGTCAGCCTCGTGCTGGCGGGGGACTTGCAGGCCCAGTGCACCGCATCCAGCTACGCCATGCGGGAGCTGGGCATCCCCTTCGCGGGCCTGTTCGGTGCGTGCAGCACGATGGCCGAGGCGCTGGGCCTCGGCGCGGCGCTGTGCAGCGCCGGGATGGCCGACGGCCTGCTGGCCATGACATCCAGCCATTTCTGCGCGGCAGAACGCCAGTTCCGCACGCCGCTGAGCTACGGTGCGGTGCGGACGCCCACGGCCCAGTGGACGGCCACGGCGGCGGGAGCCTGCCTGCTGCGGCCTGCGGGCGAGGGGGTGCAGCTCTGCGCCGTCACCTTCGGGCGGGTGCAGGACTATAAGATAAAAGACATCAACAACATGGGCGCGGCCATGGCCCCTGCGGCCGCAGCCACCCTTCTGCGCTATCTGAAGGACACCGGCAGCGCTCCGGAGGACTTTGACCGCATCTACACCGGCGACCTCGGCCATGTGGGAAGCCAGCTCCTCCGCGACCTGCTGGCGGCGGAGGGACTGCTGCTCAAGAACCATGTGGACTGCGGCTGCATCCTCTACGATGCCACCGAGCAGACCGTGAAGAGCGGCGGCTCCGGGCCGGGCTGCAGCGCCTCCGTCCTCTGCGGGCACATCCTGCCCCGCCTCGAGCGGGGGACGCAGAAGCGGGCGCTCTTTATCGCCACCGGCGCACTGATGAGCCAGACGACCTTTTTGCAGAAGGAGAGCATCCCGGCCATCGCCCATCTTGTGGAGCTGCGCAGCCCGCAGCAGAAGGAGGAAAACGGATGAATTACTTCTGGGCCTTCGTGGTGGGCGGCGGCATCTGCGTCATCGGCCAGCTGCTCATCGACCTCACCGGCCTGACCCCTGCCCGCATCCTGACGGGCTATGTGGTGGCGGGCGTCATCCTTTCGGCGGTGGGGTGGTATGGGCCGCTGGCGGAGTTCGCGGGCTGCGGGGCTACCGTGCCCCTGCTGGGGTTCGGGCATCTGCTGGCCAAGGGGGTGCGGACAGCCATCGAGGAGGAGGGGGCCATCGGCATCCTCACCGGAGGGCTGACGGCTGCGGCTGCGGGCATCACGACGAGCCTTATATGCGGGGTGGTGTGCTCGTGGGTGGGGAAGAGCCATGACCAGAACTAGAAAAGCATCCCGGTCTCGCGCCGGGATGTTTTTCTGTGCGCGGCGGGCCGTTTCGGCTCATTTTTCGTCCGGGGTGCGTTATATTGGGGACAAAGGAGGCAGGAAGCATGAAGCAGGAAACACAATGGACGACTATCTTCTGGGAGGGCTGGACAGCGCAGGCGCTCTGCGCGGCGGCGGTGTTCTGGCCCGGCAGCGCGGCGCTGCGATACCCGGCGGTGCTCTGGCCGGGGCTGGCCCTTGCAGCGGCAGTCCCCGCTGTCTGGGCCGGGTGGTGGATGCTGGCCCAAAGGCCGAAGCCGCTGCCGGAGGAGGTGGTGATGGAAAAGCAGGGGAAGATACATATCGTCACAGAGGAGGTTTTTCTTTAAGTGGGTGCGCGCGCTGGTGGCGCGGGTTAAATCGCTGTTGAGGTAGGGCTAAGTTCTCTTTTGCGTGCCAAAAGAGAACCAGAAAAGCACCCGCTACTTTCGAG
>OLPI01003737.1_pt1 | contig 10530 bp, 8 predicted proteins | sample 1672361 | NCBI WGS metagenome assembly OLPI01 (sample SAMEA3136675, study PRJEB25190) | human gut metagenome
GTTTCTTACTTACGTTGTTTAATTTACAAGGTGCACACCGCTTCTGCGGGGTGAGTTGTATTGTAACACAACCCCAACCATCTGTCAAGAAGTTTTTTCCTCTTTTCTGTCCGGCTTTTTGCCCCGTGTCTCGCGACAGCTTTGATAGAATACCACTCCCTCCCTGGAATGTCAACCCCTTTTTTCAATTTTTTTCAGATTTTTCGATTGCTTTCTCACCAGGCACATACAGAGAACGGAAATAGCCAGCGCCGCCAGGTTTCCCATGGGAAGCAGGTTCCCGGCAATGATCTGATTCCAATAGGCAATGGGTATACTGCCCAGAAGGACGATCCCCGTGATTCCCCAGCCCTGCTTCTTGGATTCTTTTCGGCCCAGCAGCTGTGCTGCAAGCCGCCGCAGGCACAGAAGAAGGAGCCCAAGCAGCGCCGCATCCCCCAGAACCCACAGCGCGGAGGCCAATTCTTCCAGCCGCTGAAACGCCCCCTCAAATCCCAGTCCGGAGACCATTTGGAAAAAAGGACGGTTGATCTGGGCCGCCAGGTCCGCGCCCAGCCGTCCCAGCACCAGGAGCATTCCCGCCCCCAAAAGCAGGAACAATCCTCCCAAACGGCGCATGACCGTCCCTCGGCTCTTCTCTTCCGGACGGACATCGCCCAGCAGGAAGAGCACATAGCCGCCGGCCGCCACTGTCCCTCCCGCGGTGAACACCCCCTGGGGCACCTGGGACAGCTCCTGCCAGTTCCAGAGGAGGACCTCGTCCCATTGCAGCCGGAACACGCCGAACAGAAAGATCAGGAAAAAGCCAAACCCCACCGCCAGGGCAAAGACCTCACAGGCCCGGGCAAAGGCGGGCAGCCCCCCAGAGGCCATCCATCCGGCCAGAAGCAGCGCCACGGCGGTAATCAGGATGGGGGAGGCCCGGAGAGAATCGGACAGGCGGCTGCCAATCCGGGCCGCGTGGGCAGCGGTCAGGTAGAGACCCCAAAGGAGAAAGAGGCCCGCCAGAACCCGTCCCGTCCTCTGTCCCCATCTCTGGGCAATCCGCTGCCCCAGATCTCCCTGCCCCAGGACGGGGCTTCTCCCCAGCAGCGCCACCAGCGCCACAGCGATGCCCCCCGCCAGAATGGGACACAGCCACGCCGCCGCGCCCACTGCGGACAGGCGTCCTGGCAGCTGCTCCGTGCCCAGCGGGAACAGGGCCAGGAAGAGCACCGTCATCAGTTGGCGCAGAGAGATTGTTCGGTCCGTCATACATTATCCTCCTTCTTTCCCCTTTCCAAGACGGGGCCTCCCCCAACGGGGCAGGACGGCACGCCGCCCCTTTTTCTATGGTTACTACTGTCGCTCGGTCACAGTGATGGTGACAGAGACCTCCACTGGCAGGGTAGAAAACGCCGTAGGCCACTGGCTGGACAGCGCCTGCCACCGGAACGGATTCGACAGCCCCGCCCGGCCCAGCAGATCCGTCGCGTCTGCCTCGGCCCGCTGGAGCACCGCCACCGCCTGGTACATGGCCCGGGCGGTCTCTTCCTCCAGTTTGGCCACATCCTCCGGGCGGCTCTCCCAACCACCGGTGAGAACCCCCTCCAGGCGGCAGCGGATGGACAGCCCTGTCAGCCGTCCCTCCTCCATCTGGGGGACCACCCGGCAGCCTGTGCTTTGCAGCACCATGGCCTGCGCCTCCACGGAACCGGTCCAATGGACTCGGTCTCCCAGGAGAAGCGCAGCACCCAGGGCCTCTGGTCCGGTGAGCCATTGTGTGATGCCGCCCTCTTGATACAGGGCAAAGCCGGCAAACGCCAACCCCTGCTCTCCCACCTCTAAGGCAGGCAAAAGGAGGGGCTCCTTCCGGGCCAAGGCCGCCGCCGCCTCTCGGAGGGTCACTGGGCAGAACCCCTGGCGGTTTTTCCCCTGGGACTTGATGACACTCATCCGCTTGGCGGTGTCCGCCTCCCCGGAAAAGGCCTCCTCCAGGGTATCCGCCCGGACCACCCACAGCTGGGTCTCCGTGCTCTGCTGGGGCTCCTGAAAGGCATAACTGAGCAGCTCCGGCAGGGTGCCCGCCGCGTTTTGGGTGAGAAGCAGATGCTCCACATGGGCACAGCTCACCACCTGTTCTCCCCGGTTGGTCAGGCCCTCCACGGCAGCGGCCGGGGTCTCCCCCTGGCTGTCACAGCGGAAGGGGTCCTCCTCCCCCCGGCCCTCTGCGGCCGCCAAAAGGTGAATGCCCTGGCCGGCCGGCTCCACCCCCAGAACACTGACCACCGCCGTGGCACCGCTCTCCCGACTTTGGGGGGTGCCGGCACAGCCGGTCAGAAGCAGGAGCAAAAGAAACACCAATGTCAACACACGCTTCATCCCTGCCTCCTTTGGTTTCGGGTCTTTAAGGCACTCTCCCGGAACTTCACCCGGTGGGTGGGCCAGCGGATGACGCCGTGGCCCTTCTCCCGCTCGCTGCCGGAGGCGGCGAAAGGGGTGAGATAGGGCACCCCAAAGCTTTCCAGCTGGGCCAGCCGGTATACCAGCACCGCCGCCAAGGCGGTCACCGCAAACAGCCCGCCGATGCTGGCGGCGATGGCCAGGCCAAACCGCCAAATCCGCAGCGCCGCGGAAAACTCCTGGCTGGGCACCGTGTACCCGGCAATGCCGGCGATGGCCACCACAATGAGCACCACCGGGGAGACGATGGAGGCCTCCACCGCCGCCGACCCCACCACCAGGCCGCCCAGAATGGAGGCCGTCTGTCCGATGGGGCCCGGCAGCCGGAGCCCCGCCTCCTGCACCGCCTCAAAGGCCAGCAACATGATGAGAACCTCAAACACCGTGGAAAAAGGCACGTCCGTCTTGGCCTCGGAGATGGACCAGGCCAGCCGGGCCGGAATCATCTCCGGGTGAAAGTTCACCGCAGCCACATAGAAAGCCGGCAGGAACAGGGACCCCAGCATGCACAGATACCGGAGAATCGACAGAAAGGAGGCCGCGACCCAGTTTTGGGAGCGGTCCTGCCCGGTTTTGAAAAACTGTCCCACGGTTCCCGGCAGCAGGTATCCCAGGGGAATCCCGTCCACAATCACCCCCACCCGGCCCTCTACCAGACCGGCGCAGAAGCGGTCGGGCCGCTCGGTGTAGGCAATCATGGGAAAGGCCGTGTCCACCTCATCCACAATGAGCTCCTCCAGGGAAGCCGTCTGGAGCAGATCATCGGTATCAATGCCGGCAATCCGCCGCTTGGTCTCCTCCACCAGCTCCGGATTGGTGGTCCCCTCCAAATATAAAATGTCCACAGGCGTCACACTCTGCCGGCCCGCAAAAATCTCGGCAATCTTCAGCTCTGGGGCCCGGAGCCGGCGGCGGACCAGGGAGGTGTTGGTCCGCAGGGACTCCACAAAGGAGTCCTTGGCCCCCTTCAACGAGGGCTCGTTGTCCGGGGCGCTCACCGACCGCTTCTCCTCTGTGGCGGCAAAATAGGACACCATTTTTCCCTTCCCCGGGAAATCAAAGACCACACTGCCGTTGATCAGGGCAAAGACCGCCTGGTCCAGGGTGGTGCACACCTGGACCAGCTGGGTGTAGACAATGCCCTCCGTCATCATGCGGAAGGCCGCCTCCGGGGTAGCCTCCCGCAGCAGCTGGCTGGTGGCCAAGGGGCGGAGAATGTAGTCATTCATCCGTTCATTGCGGACCTGTCCGTTGATGAAAAAGACGGTGGTCCGCTTCTCCGGGTCCCCGCCGATGAGGACCTCCCGCTCTCCAAAGTCCGCGCAGTCCCGAAAAATGAAGCGGATGTGATCCGACGTCAGGTCCCCCTCGAACCGGGGTTCCTGGCGGGGGTGGGGGGGAATGTCCTCCCCTTTGGGGCCGATCCAGCCCATGGAACCGCCTCCTTTCTTTTTGGTGGATGCTGGTAGTATGGACCACTGCCGCCCGGGTTATACAGCCGCCCGGCTTGACTTCCTGCCCACCTATGGTAAAATAGCCATAAACTCCTGTCGCCATTTCCCGCCCCGTTCCCGGGGCTGACATAAGAAAGGATTGACCATGAAAAAAAAGCTACTATCCCTCTTTTTGGCCTTGACCCTGGCCCTGTCTCTGGCAGCGCCCGCCTGGGCCGCCACCCCGGAGGAGGCCCAGGACTCCGCCCAGCTGCTGTATAACTTAGGCCTGTTCCAGGGTTCCGGCACCAACGAGGACGGTTCCCCCCGGTTCGCCCTGGAGCGGGCCCCCACCCGGGCCGAGGCCGTGACCATCCTGGTGCGCCTGCTGGGCGCGGAGGAGGCCGCCCAGGCCCAAACCTGGACCACCCCCTTCACCGATGTGCCGGACTGGGCCCAGTCCTACGTGGGCTACGCCTACGCCAAGGGCTATACCACCGGGGTGGAGCCCACCCGGTTTGGTTCCTCCACCCCCGTGTCCACCGCCCAGTTCCTGACCCTCCTTCTCCGGGCCCTGGGCTATGAGGATGGCAAGGATTTCACCTGGAGCACCCCCTGGACCCTGACCGACCAGCTGGGCATCACCGACGGGGACTATACCGCCCAGACCGCCACTTTCCTTCGGGCTGACGCCGCCGTGGTGTCCGCCAACGCCCTGTATGCCCCCAAAAAGGGGGAGGACAAGACCCTGCTCCAGGATCTGCTGGACTCCGGGGCCATCTCGGGCAGCACGGTGGTCATCTGGGACTATGCCCCCCTTCTCTTTGACGAGGACTTCGCCTCCTTCCTGTTCTACCCTGTGGACGGAAGCCCCGCCAGCTTCACCTCCTTTAAGTTGGATAAGGTAACCGTCAACGGCCTGTCCTGTCAGACCCTTCAGGTGACCACCCCGGAGGAGGTCTCCGCCTACCTGGCCTCCATCGGCTACGACGCCGGCGGCTTTGGCTATGTGGAGATCACCTATGACGAGGACAAGGCCCAGGCCGCGGCCACAGAGAATTACACCGACGAAAACGGAAAAACCTATCCCCTGCTGGCCTTCTCCTTCACCTACACCGCCACCCAGGCCGATGGAAGCCAGGTGAAGGGGAGCTTCACCGACAACTATTACTTAGACGAATAACCCCTCCTGCCCAACAGATTGCCGCGTTCCCACGGCAATCTGTTTCCTTACTTCCATGACGTATAAATTTGTAATCCATCCCGTTGATCTCCAAGACCACGACGGTTTCCTCTCCTTTCTCTCCCACTATGCCGGGCAGGGATACCAGGCCGTCCAAATACACCGGTCATTCACCCTCTTTCGCAGGACGGACACCCCGCCGGCACAGTACAGCATGGCGTTTTGCCCCCGGACAGACCGCCTTGCAGACGGGTTGCAGCCCATTCCAGGGCTCCACAACGGAATCCTCATCGTTCCACAGGCGGGCTCGCCCGCGGCACGAGAGACTTGGAATCAGACGGTGGTTGCGGACTACGCCGCGTTTGTCCCCTACAACCTCATCTCCCTGCTCTCCAAAATCATTCGCTTTCTTGTCCTGCCGGTGATCGTTTTGTCCGTCTTTCTCTCCTTCGTGAAACCCATCCTGCAAGACACCGCCTCCCTTCCCATCCCGCAGGCTGTCCTCTACCCCCTTCTCCTCTTTCTGGTTGCCTGGGTCTTTGCCATCGACCTGTTCGCCTACGGCATCAACACCGTCCACCGGACCGGACTCAGGCAGGCCATTCCCTCCGGCCGCCCGTACGCCACGTCTCCGTCCCTGCGGCCCCTTGTTCTCCTGAAAAACGGTCTGATGACGTTCCGGTTCCTCCCCTTGCTTCTGATTTGGGGGCTCCTGTTGGTTTCCCTTTTCGCATAATCCTGCTCCCTATTTGAAAAGATAGAGCGGCCACTCAACTGAGTGGCCGCTCTGCATATGCCCACGGTCTCCCTTCTTTTTTCATATTTATTAAAAATTATATGTTATATAAATATGCATTTTATGCAGGAATTTTTTGCTGTTCCGGCGGCTTTTTCCATTTCTCAGTCAATTCTTTGAAAATTTTTTCGCCCGGCGACCAATTTCGACAGGTCCAATCGTATTCTCTTTAGAATGTGTTTTTTCAAACCAAGACAAAGGAAGTGATCGACATGAGGCCGCCCTTGGAACGCCAGGAGGCGGAGCGGTTGGTGGAAACCTACTCTGACCTCGTCCTCCGGCTGAGCTACTCCTACCTCAATCAAACCCAGGACGCCCAAGACATCTGTCAGACGGTCTTCTTAAAGCTCCTGGAGCGGGCCCCGGATTTCGTCTCCTCGGACCACGAAAAGGCCTGGATCATCCGCACCACCGCCAACACCTGCAAGGACCTGCTGAAAAGCCATTGGCGCCGGACCACCGTGGCCATGGAGGCCGCCAGCCACATTCCCGCCCCGGAGCTGGAGGAGGGAAGCCTGTCGGCCGCAGTGAACCTGCTGCCCCCCAAGTACCGGGCCGTGATCTATCTGTATTACTACGAGGGGTACTCCTCCAAGGAGATCGCCCGCCTTTTGGGCCGCAACCCGGCCACGGTGGCCACCCAGCTCCGGCGGGGCCGGACCCAGCTGAAAGACCTATTGGAAAGTGAGGGTTCTTCATGAAAACATATCGTGACCAGATGCACGGGCTCCAGTTCACCCCAGAGCAAAAAGCGGCCATGGTGGATGCCCTCCTGTCCGCCAGTCAGGCCCCTCACCAGCGGCGCCCGCAGCCCCGCAAAGCCCTTCTGATCGCGGCGGTGGCCGCGGCGGTGATCCTGTGCGTCGCCTGTGCCTCCGGGGCCCTTCAGGCCACGGTGGCGGCCTTTTCCGCCCTGTTTGGCATCTCCTCCCCCGCGCAGACCCAGGTCATCCAGGACCGGGCCCAGGTCATCCAGGACCGGGCCCAGGTCATCCAAACCAGCGACACCGACAACGGCGTGACCGTCTCCATGGAATCGGTCATGGGGGACGCCCACAACGCGCAGATCCTCTTCTCCATCCGGCGGACGGACGGACAGCCCCTGCTCCCCCAGCGGCCGGACCTGAGCTGGCTGATCAACCAGGACCACGCCCTTTTGTTTGAGGAGGACAGCACACTCAACATGTTTACTCCGGCAGAGGACGACCAGCCCGACAGGTATCTTCTGAGCAGCGCCCTTCACTTCGTCCCCTTTGAGGCCACCGATTCCGTTTTGTACTTCCTATTTTCCGTCTCCAGCCCAAACTATCCCCTGCCCTCTGGAGGGATGTCCCTGACCTTGCGGAATCTGTGCTCCTACGGTCCTGTGTCTGGCAAGGATGAAAAGGGGTCCATCCCGCTGGTGGAGGGGACCTGGGACCTGTCCTTCCACCTGGAATACGACACCTCCACCCTGTCCCTTCCCACGGGACAGACCTTCCACCACGGCCCCCTTACGGGCACCGTGGAGGAGATCCGCCTCTCCCCCATCTCCATCTATCTCTCCTTCCGCTATACCTTTGAGGAGGAGACCCTGGCCGCCGGCTATGACCCCGGCGCCACCGAACTGTCCAAAGAGGCGTGGCTGGAGGAGCAGAAGCGGGAATGGTTCAGCACCCTCCCTCTCTACGTTACCTTCCCCGATGGGACCACCCAAGACATCCAGCAGGACACCGTTGACCTGGGCGGTTTCTCCCAGGGCAGCGTCTACACCCTCTCCGGCGCCCTCCAGACCGTCCTTCCTTTGGATTCCATCGCCAGTTTCCATCTGGGGGATTTGACCATTCCCCTTCCCGACTAACCTTCTCCTCAGCGTTGCATACAACGCGTTCAGCCAAAAGAACACCCCCTTGGAACCATCAGCCTGGTTCCAAGGGGGTGTCTCTTATGCTTCTTCCCTTTCAGCGATAGACCGCCGCCTCCTTCCCCACAGGGACCGGCCGGCCGGTTCTGGCCCGGCGGACCGCCTTTTCTATCTCACAGACCACCAACGGCGTCACCGCCAGCCCCAGGACGATCCCCCACTGGGGCAGGGGCATGGGGACCACGGAGAAAGCCCCCTGGAGGGGCGGCAGCAGGAGCACCAGGCCCTGGAGCACCACCCCGGCCAGAAAGGCCTTGTTCATGGCCGGGTTGGAAAAGAAGCCCAGGCGGAACAGGGAGGTCTCCTCACTGCGCACGTCAAAGGCGTGAAACAGCTGGCTGAGGGTGAGGGTGGCAAAGGCCATGGTGTTGGCAATGGCATAGTCATGGGTCAGCCGCAGCCCCAGTCCGTAGGCCAGGAGGGTCAGCCCGCCCACCATGGCCCCCTGCCAGGCCAGCCGGAGGGAGAATGCGCGGGAAAACAACGGGTCCTGCTTCCCCCGGGGCGGCTGGCGCATCACGGTCTTTTCCACCGGCTCCATCCCCAGGGCCAGGGCGGGGAGGGAGTCGGTCACCAGATTCAGCCACAGCAGCTGCACCGGGCTGAGGGGGGCATGGGGAAACGAGAACACCGTGGCCAGAAAGATGGTTAAAATCTCCCCGATGTTGCAGGAGAGTAAGTAGTGGATGGCCTTTCGGATGTTGGAATAGATCCCCCGCCCCTGCTCCACCGCCGCCACCACGGTGGCGAAATTGTCGTCGGTGAGGATCATATCTGCGGCCCCCTTGGCCACGTCGGTGCCCGTCTTCCCCATGGCGCAGCCGATGTCGGCGGCCTTGAGGGCGGGGGCGTCGTTCACGCCGTCGCCGGTCATGGCCACCACGTGGCCCTTTTTCTGCCAGGCCCGGACGATCCGCATTTTGTGTTCCGGGGTCACCCGGGCATAGACGGAAAAGGTCTCGATCTCCTCCTCCAAAGTCTCCTGGGGGAGAAAATCCAGGCCCGGGCCGTCGATGGCCTTGTCCCCCGGACGAAACAGGTTCAGGTCCCGGGCAATGGCCACCGCGGTGTCCTTGTGGTCCCCGGTGATCATCACCGGCCGGACCCCGGCTGCGGCGCACCGCTCCACCGCTGCCCGTACCTCCGGCCGGGGCGGGTCCATCATGCCGATGAGCCCCACGAAGATCAGTTCTCGCTCCAGCTCCTGGGCCTCCAGGGACTTGGGCGGCCCGCTCTGGTTGCGCTGGGCCACCGCCAGCACCCGCAGGGCCTTGGCGGCCAGGTCGCTGCCCACCCCAAGGATGCGGCGGCGGTCGGCCTCGGTCATGGGCCGGGGCCCCTGGGGGCCCTGTACCTGGGTACAACGGGAGAGCACCGCCTCCGGCGCTCCCTTCACCGCGATGAGGGTCCCTCCGGCGGGCAGGCTGTGGCAGGTGGCCATCCGCTTGCGGACCGAATCAAAGGGGGCCTCTCCCTGGCGGGGCATGTCCCGCTCCAGCTGGGCCTTTTCCAGTCCCTCCCGGGCGGCCATCTGGGCAATGGCGGTCTCTGTGGGGTCCCCCACATAGCCCCCGGGTCCCTCCTTGGCATCCCCGCAGAGGGTGCCCAGGGCCAGGGCCTGTCCCCGCAGACCGGGGCTGGGGGTCCAGACCTCTAACACGGTCATTTGATTTTTGGTCAGGGTCCCCGTCTTGTCCGAGCAGATGACGGAGGCGCAGCCCAGGGTCTCCACCGCGGGCAGGCGCTTGATGATGGCGTTGCGCTTGGCCATCCGCCCCACCCCCATGGCCAGGACAATGGTGACAATGGCGGGCAGCCCCTCGGGAATGGCCGCCACCGCCAGCGCCACGGCAGTGAGGAACATGTCCAGGATGTCCCGGTGCTGGAGCATACCCACCCCGAACATGACGGCGCACACCCCCACACAGACCAGGGAGAGCACCTTGGACACCTCCCCCATCTTTCGCTGGAGAGGGGTCTCCCCCTGGGTCTGGCGGAGAAGAAGCCCGGCGATCTTGCCCATCTCCGTGTCCATACCGGTGGCGGTCACCACCACCCGGCCCCGGCCGCCGGTGATCACCGTGCCCCCGATGACCATGTTCTTCCGCTCGGCCAGGGGGGTGTCCTGGGGCAGCCCGCCCCCGCCCCGTTTGTGCACAGGCAGGGACTCGCCGGTCATGGCCGACTCATCCGCCTGGAGGCCGGCCTCCCACAACACCCGTCCGTCGGCGGGGACGTAGTCCCCGGCCTCCAGCAGGATGATGTCGCCGGGCACCAGCTGACTGCTCTCCAGCCGCCGCTCCAGCCCCGCCCGGATCACCCGGGCCTTGGGGGCCGAGAGCTTCCGCAGGGCCTCCAGGGCCTTGCGGGCGTTGTCCTCCTGGGACACGGAGATCACCGTGTTGAAGAGAACAATGAGCAGAATAATGGCCGCGTCCAGCCAGTCCTGCCCGCCCCCGGCGAAGAAGGACAGAGCGGCGGCGGCCAACAGCACCAGGATCATGGGATCTTTCAGCTGCCCCAGCACCCGCCGGAGCATCCCCGCCTGTTTGGCCTCCTCCAGCCGGTTCTCCCCGTGCTCGGCCAGCCGCTTCTCCCCCTCCTGGAGGCTCAGACCCTGCTCCTGGTCGGTCTCCAGCCGGCTGAGCACCTCGTGAAGGGTATCACTGTGAAATGTGTGGTCCATTGGTTTCGCGCTCCCTTTCGGAATGGTTGTCCTTGGTTTGGATGCTCTTAGCATACCGGAAGGAGACGCACGATTCTGTCAGATCTT
>OLPI01003745.1_pt1 | contig 10512 bp, 8 predicted proteins | sample 1672361 | NCBI WGS metagenome assembly OLPI01 (sample SAMEA3136675, study PRJEB25190) | human gut metagenome
ATATTATCTCACATCCTTGGCCGGGATTCTAGGCGGGCGGTTATTGTGCGCTTACCTTATGCTTGCGGGACTTTACCACGATGAACGCCGCCGCGCCCAGCAGCGCCACGCCACCGATGGTGAACATCCAAGTGCCGTAGCCGCCAGTCTTGGGCAAGTCAAAGCCGGGGTTGTTCAGCACGGTCAGAGGCACGATGGCGTTGCCATCGGTCATAGTGACGTCCTTGCCGTTGACAGTGGCGGAAGCAGTCAGGAGCTTCGCCCCACACTTCTCACACTGACCATTCTCGGAGGTCTTAATGACAAGTTCAATGGCATTCTGGAGGAGGATGTAGCCTTTATCCGTGGCGGTTTCAGTCATGCTGTAGCTATCATCCTCCAGCCCCTTAACCACGATGTGGCCCTGTGCATTGGGGATAAAGGTGGTTGCATCAGACTTCTTGGCGGTGATACCCTTGGCGTAATACACGCCATCCTTCAGATCAGCGATAACGAAAACATCGTCGGTGTCATTGTGCAGGTTAAACTTGACGTTCTGGACGCTCCCCTTGCCATCGCTGAACTGCTTCAGCACATCAATGCCGTAAGTATACACATGGCAGCAGTCCTTCAGAGTATCGTAGTAAGTAGTGTTGGTACGCTTCCAAGCCAGTACGACTTCGTTGGGATTATCCTTGTCGCCCATCTGTGCGTCGGCGGTCAGAGTGGCGGCGTAGGTGATCCGCATGGTGCAGTCGGAGTAGCCACGCTTGACGCTGTCGGTATACACGCTCTCGGACTCGTTGATCTCGCTCAGGCCGGATTCGGTCATCTTGATAGTCATAGAGTTCTGCGTGTCATCATAAACCGTGGTGAACTTGCCGGAATCCTCGCCCCAGGTAGTGATCTTGTCGGTGCAGGCGGAATCGCGGAAAAACTCGATAACCACATCGTTCTTGTTGTAGCGGATGCCCTTGGACATGGTGTCCACATAGGTGTACTCGCTTAGGCTGGAAGCCTTGGAGGTGATGGTGGGCAGGGTGCTCAGAATCTGGTAGTCCACAACATCGCCCACAGAGGCGGTAGCGGTATGCTCGAAGCCATCCTTGATGTCGGTCAGACTGCCGTTGTGCTTGCCGGTGGAGTTTTTGTTTTCACGGACGGTCTTGGAGAGGGTGGGGTTGCCAGTCTGGTTTTTCGGGTAGATCACGATATCGTAGGTCCACTCGCTCCCATCAATGGTGGTCATGGGCAGAGATACAAAGAAGGGGTTGCAGGTGCTGGTGACCATTTCGGGAACGCGAGTCTCCACAACGAGGTACAGGCCCTGCTCCATGTTGGACGCAGAGGTATGACCGGTCGCATCGGTCTCAGTCATGGCAACGCCGCCGTTCTTGACAGCGTTTTCCAGAGCGTTCTTCACGTTCGTGGCATTGGCGGCGAGGGCAGCGGCCAGCTTGTTGTTCAGAGCATCGCTGGTGAAGTAGTTGACGCCGCTCTCAGTCTTGTGAGCATCGGAAGCGGTCAGACCGATGGCGGACAGCACGGCGTTGCTGCGCTCAGAGCCATCAAAGCCATACAGCACACCCACATGACGCTGACCATCCACCAACTCATTGTTCATGGTGATGTCGGCCACCTTCAGATACATAAATTCGACACCTTGAATGGCGTACTTGCTCAGTTTATCAATGACAGAGTCGTCATGCAGGCCGGTGGAGACATAAGATTCTGCGTCCCACACGCCATCTTCGCTGGCTTTGGTGATATCGTACTTATAAATAGAAAGCGACGCCTTCTTGCTGGCGTCAATGGTCGGCTCGGCAAATGCCGTAGTCATCAGGCCGATGGCCATGAGCGCCGCCATCAGCAGCGCCAATACGCTATGGATCTTTTTCATGTTCAGTTTTTCTCCTTAATGTTAGATTTTTTGCAAAAATAAACACCCGCCATCAGAGCGAGTGCTGCAAACAGAATATAGGGGGCGAAACCTGCACTACCCGTGAACGGCAGAACGAAGCCTGCGCTGTTACAGGCGGTAATGGTAACGTCAGGGTTGCTGCTATCAAGCGTCCCCGTGAACAGCGGTCCAGCCATCAGGGTATAACTTGCGGGAGCTTTCACCTCAGTGACGCGATATTGTGCGCCAATCTTGAGATCGTCCCACTTGGCAATCCCTGTCTTGTCGGTGGTAATTTTACCGACCTCCGTCCAGGTCTGACCGTCTGTGGAAGTCTCAAGCAAAAGTTCGGCTCCAACGAGAGGGCTGCCGGTAACATCAACCTTGCGGACGGTGAGGCTTCCCTTCGCCATGGTGTTCGTCCGCGTCTCGGTGATGTTCAATGCCTCGGTGGTAATGGTGATCTGGTACTTGGTGCTGTCCACCACATACCCCTCAGGTGCGCTGATTTCCTGATAGGTATAGCTGCCGAGAGGTAAATCAGAAAAGACCGCCATACCGTCTGTGCCAGTAGTCACATCGGTGATTTTGTTGCCCGCACTATCAAAGAGCCGGTAGGTCACACCTGCCAGCGCTTTGCCGGTGTCGGCGTCCACCTTATTGATGGTAAGGCTGCCAACTTCATCTGCCACAGTGGCCTTAATCTTGATATAGGCTTTCACAGGATCAAGCCCTGTGCCAGTATAGCTGGCCAGCGACTGATATTTGCCCGTGCTGTCGTACCAGCACAATACGGCTTCGTCAGGGTCGATACCGTAGGCGCTGCCGGTAGCGGAGTAGGTCTTTTCAGTAGAAAGGCCCTTTGCCGCCTCCGGCGTGGCCGTGATGGTTAGAGTGTCGCCCCTCTGGCTGAACGTAATGCCGTTGCCGCTGTTGCTGGCAAAGTTGAAGTCACTCAGCACACCGTTGCTGTCGGTGACGCTGGCGGAGTAATTGCCGCTGGCATCCTTTGTCAGCTCAATGGTGTCGCACCAACGGGAGCTCGTCGCCGCAAAGCTGGGGATGTCTGTTGCGCTTTGCATCGCGTCCGCGATTTTTTCATACCACAAAGCAAACGTGGGATAGCGGGAAGTGTCTACGCAGTTATAAAACGGACTGCTGCCCCAGGAACGGTAGTCATAAGGACTGCGATACTCACAGATCAGATCCCAGATAACCGCCTGCGTAGCGGCCCATTTTTCAGCACCGATAATATCGCTGTTGTTGCTGTCACCGTAGGCCGTACCGTACTCGGCGCTGGGATAGCCGCAGGCCAGAGCCAGCGCGATACCGCTTTGGACAGCGGCGGGCAAATTGTACCAGCACCCGCTGGAGCCCTGCACATAGTTGCTGCTGTCGTCCGAGCGAACACCCGGCTGGATGCAGTAGGCCACTGTGCCATTGACATATTTGAGATGAAACAACGCACTTCCACTACCCAGACTACTGTCTGCCAAAATGGTCAGGTTTCTTGTGCTGGGCGTGGTGCTGGAGCTGTAGTCATACTGCTTGAAGGTCAACTGACTGGTATAGACGTAGACCTTGTACTTGACCACGACCGTGGCGGCGTAGGCGGACACGGCCAGCATCGACGCCATAACCAGCACCAGTACTAAGGCTGTAAATCGTTTGAATGTTTTCAATAGCTTCCTCCTTTGTTGGAAAAGGTAAAGCCCCTCTGTTACCAGAGAGGCTTTGCGTATGGAATTGTTGTGTTTTAGTCGTAGAGGACGTAGATCAGCAAGCTTCCGCCGTCCTCCACAATGCAAACGTTGCAGTGGAAACCGGCGTCTGCCACACTGTCCTTGCCCGCCTGCATCATGAGCTGCTTAAAGGTGAAGTCCACCATGTCCCGCGCCTTTGCATCCAGTGTTGCTTGCGAGGCATCTACCGGCACTGCGGCGGGGAAGCGGTAGGCGCTGTTGTCCAGCGTCAGGCTGCTGTCCGTGACCACGCCGTATTGCGTGACCGCATAGGCGTTGGCTGCATCGATGGCCGCCTGCCGGTCTGCCGGGGCCGTGGGTTTGGGAGTAGGCTCTGGTTCCGGCGTAGGTTCCGGCGTAGGCTCCGGCTCCACATACCCCGTCTTGGCGTGGACGGTCTCAGAGGGAATGTCCTCGGTGACATTGGGCTGTGTGGTGGGTGCAGACGCAGCCTGCGGCACTTCGGTATCTGCGTTTGCTGGAGTGTCCGCAGGGTTGCTTTCCACGATGCGTACCGGGGTATCTTCGTGTTCAGACTGCTGTGGAGTGGGGATCGTTTCATTCTTTGCATCATTCGTAACGATGGACGACTGCTTCTGTTCGGGAAGCAGCGCCACAGGTTCCGGTTCTGCCGGCATCTGAGCCGCCTTGGCTGCACAACCGATCAAACATGTAATACTCAGTGCCAGCGGGATGCAATAGATCAGCTTATTCCTCATGGGTATCTCTCCTTCGTGTAAATATGGGATAGTCCTTTTCTGCGAGGACTTAATCATACTTACGACTGGAGAATCCCTTTTTTCAACAGCAAATTTCAGAAATCACGAAGCGTACACGATTGGGTAATGGCAAGTATCGTCTGTACCCAGTCACAAAGCACCAAAAGAACGGATTACTGCATCGGGGCTCACCACCTTCCTACATTTGAAAGACCGCTGAGTTGTTACCCAGCGGTCTTTACAATTTTGACTGTACCAAGTATAGCATATGGGGATTTACGACGAAATCGCAAAACAGTGCCAATCTGTTGCCATCCTTTGCCGATGTAGTGACAGGTCAGATATGCTGCTTGATGATTCGGGTGATGATCCCTGCGGCGACACCGCGTTCTTCGTCCAGATGAGTAACGACGAAACTGACATCATCCTTTCGTCCGGGTCTGCGCCGGTCATAGCAGGAGTGGGCGATGGCGTTGGCGCCGTTGCTGAGTCGGATATAGACAATGCCTTTATAGACATGGGTGACCTTTCCTGCGTACTTGCCCTGGATACGGCATTTGCGGAGATTATCATTTCGGTTGTCACCTGTTACGCTTTTGACGTCGGCCTTGATCCGGATCTGCTCCGGATCAGTACGGTCAACTTCCAGTACACGCACCAGCACATGATCTCCCACGGAGAAACGGTCATTGGCGTCGCCGATCCAGTCCCACGAAAGGTCGCGGGACAGAATAGATGTCTCCACGCCGAATACTTCGACCCGGATGACCCGCTCTGACACGGCAATCACACGGGCCTGCACCACGCGCCCGGCATAGATACGGTACTGCCCGTCGCTGTCTGTGCCGAAATAATAGATCTGCTGCTTTTTCAGCATGGCGTCTTTCCGGCTGGCGACAACGGATCTGCTGTTGCCATCGATCCCCTTGATTACGAAGTCCACCTCAGCACCCAGCATTTTATTGAGGATCTTCTGATAGTTGAGGATCATCTCATCGTAATCTATGCCGTAGAGCCCTTTGGGGAAGTCCAGTACCATCTCACGCAGGGGGATCACAATGCGGAATCCCTTGTAGTCCACGATGGCAATGGTTCTCCCTGCATCTGTCTTTTCAATACCACTTAGCATACCGGTGAGGATGCGCCGGGTACGATAGCCGGTATGGATCTCATGCCAGATGATGTCCTCCCGCTGCTCCTGTGTTTCCGCTTCGTCGCGGGCATCTACAGTCAGGATCTCCCACGGCTGAACAGTATCCGACTCAGGTTCCTCAGTGGTATCTTCGGCGGGCGGCGTCTCCGGTTCCTCTGCCGGCTGCTTCTTTCTGGTGGTCGTCCGCCTGCGAACGGTGCGCTTCGGTGGTGTCTCTGGGGCGGCCTCCGGCTCTTCCGCAGGGGACTCCACAATTTCGGGGGTAATGTCCTCGGTTACAGGTTCGCTCATGAGTTCCGGCAGGCTCTCTTCCACGGCATCATCCGCGGGCAGTACCGGAGTATCCGGGACAATAGCGATTTCTTCTGTTTTCTTTCTCGGCATAGTTGCTCCTCCTTGTACTACATTTTTGTTGACATGATGGAATCCTTATCGGTCTTGACAAACCCGCTGCGTTTGACGGGCGTCTTATTCGGACGAGGTGCAAGCTTCGGCTGCTCCGGCTTTGGCGTGGGTGCGGGCGCGGGCTTCTTACGCCATTCTGGAATATGAGCGGATGCCTTACAGTCCCGCAGCTTCTTTGCCTCATAGTGATTGGTGTAGTCGTACTTATCCACCTGCAGCACCTTATTGCCGCGGGCAATGACCAGCGCACGGTTCACCGGCAGGCGCAGCACTTCATCCATAGTCAGCAGCTTGCGCTTGCCCACGCCGCTGGTCTCACGGAACTCCGGCGTGTAGTTGCTGATGCGCCATGTGCCCAACTGCTTGGCCTTACTGGAGACATGGACGCTGACCTCGCCGGTGCGGTCACTGAGGAACTTGGCTGTCAGCTCATCGGTGCAGCCCAAGGCAAGCTGATAGTCGCAGCAGCCCAATATCTCCTGCCACTGGTTATAGGGATACCGGTTTTGTAGGCCTGCCAGATTCTGAAATACGCAGCTCATGCTGACGCCCCGTGAACGGATCACACTGATCTTCCGACTCAAGTCGGGGATAACGCCGCAGGCGGTCAGCTCCTCGCCCAGTACATGAACGGGGACCGGCAGCCTGCGGTCAGCACAGTTTTTATCCGCGTAACGGATCAGCTTGATAAACGCGAAGGATAGGAACAGGGACGTGAGGAAATCAAAGGTGCTGTCCTGATCGGATGTAATGCAGAAATAGGCGCAGGGCTGCTTGCCCGGCAGCTCCATATCAATTTCATCATGGCTGGTGATCTGGCAGATGGGCCGGTTCTGGAATACCTGCAAGCGGCTGCCCAGTCCGATGATAACGCCGCTGCGCACCGTATCCGAGGATTGGCTGAATAGCGCATAGGGCGCTCTGGCGGGATGGCTGGCCGGCAGCATGGAAAAGAGGTTATCCAGCTCCTTTTCCGCGTTCAGCACCAGCAGCTTATAGACCTCGCCGATATTCCGGCTCTCTGGTGGATAGCCCAGCGCCACATACAGCACCAGCGCTTTCAGCAGATTCATCTCCGCGGCGTTCCAGAAATGGTCGCCCTTCTCGCTGCCGGTATTCTTGATGATAATGTCACAGAATATCTGCGCCATCAGTTCATCGCCCTCGATCTCCGCCAGGCAGTTCCATGAATCGGAGTTCTCCGGCTGGATCAGGTTGAACACCCTCACCACATAGCCCTTGCTGCGCAGATACTCGCTGGTCTTTTCGTAAAGCTCGGATTTCGGGTCGGTGATGATCAGAGACTCCTTGTGGCCGTTGTGGGCCTCGGACGCGCTTTGCAGGATACGGTTGATGCAGTAGGCACGCGTTTTCATGGAGCCGCTGGCGCCGAACACGGCAATATTGCCGTTGAGCCGGGAGTTTTCCGGAATACACACCACCTGGTTGTCCAGCTTGCCCAGTATGACGCCGCTGTGCTTGCGGATGTCGGATACCAGATCAAGGACGCCCTTCATCTCCGCTTTCTCCATGAATCCGGCTGTGCCGTAGGTGCCTTTGTTGGAGTAGGTCAGATTACGCTCCGCATCATACTCCCCAACGTCGGAATAGCCCATGCGCATCACCATGACGATCAGCAGCCCCAGCAGCAACAGGCAAAGCCCCACGCCGATGATCCCGCTCTTACTGAACAGCGCTTCGCAGCAGGCGGAGAAGGACAGCACCGGCGTGGCCGGTGAGCTTCCGTCGCCGGGCGTTCCGCCTGCGTCCTTCCACTGCTGATAGTTCCGGACGAATTGCGCCAGATAGCCGCCGCCAAACAGCAGTCCCGCCAGAAAAAGCGGGAGCGAAAACAGCAGACTTCGCAGCTTCTTTTTCTCTACGGCAAAAACCTCCCTTCAAACGCATCAAAGTCAATGGCCTGCACAACGGCCCTGTCACCGCAGTAGCGGCGCAGCACTTCGGCCTGATGATCGAAGCAGATCAGAATGCCATAGCGGTCTTGGAGCCGTAGCGCCGTATCAAACCGCCTGATCCGCGGCAGGTCACAGTCATAGGCGAACAGCACCGGTGCGCCCTCCGGCGTCATGGCGTCGTTCTCCACCGTTTCACCCGGCTGCTGGGGCTCCAGATCAAGGAGCAGCAGCTCACGCAGCGCATTGTCTAACTCTTCATCACAGAGGAGGCGCAGCAGCACCTCTCCGTGATGGTCGTTGGTCAGGAAGCAGAACCGTTCATAGCTGCCATCCAGAATGAAATAGTTCTTGCCGCCCTGGTTGGTCAGCAGCTCATAGGCCAGCTCCATGCTGTCACCCAGCAGAAGACCGTGCACGGTATCCGGATGATACTGGTGCGGCATCCGTTCACGGCACAGCACCGTCTGCATGAGCGCCTTCGTCCGCATCTCGGCTTTATAGCTCCATTTCATCAGAGTGTTGCCGAGGTTGTAGACCACATGGATGTGCTGCGGCGTCAGCAGAGCGCCCACAGACCGGGCACCACGGATCTTGACGAAGGCCGTTCCCATCTCCTTGATCTCACGGGATGTGTAGAAGGCCGAGGCGCAGATGGCGCCAATCGCTGGCTCACCGGGGCGGAATACGCCGGACTTTTCATCACGGAAGATGCTGATACCGGCGTTACGCATGGTAATGAGGGCCTGGGAGACGCGGTGGAGCCGGAGCCGTTGCTCCGGCTCACTCCTGATGTGGTTGGTGGCGCAGGCACCGGACAGGTAGAAGGAAAAACGCTCAGGGTCACGCTCCAACAGCAGCTTTTTCGCCGCGGCGGTGAGCCGGTATCCACGCAGGCCGTTTTTGTAGTAAGACAGCAAAAGCCGCTGACGCTTCAGCGACTTGACCACGTTCTCTTTGTAGCTGATACCACCGGTAAGTCTGCTCAGTTGGCTGGCCGGCAGCTCACCGGATATGGCGACCAGCTCCAGCAGTTGATAGGCTTGTGAGAGACTGCCGGGGGCTTTTTGCGGTAGGGTACTCATACTGACCACCTCCTTTTGGTGTGCAGTACCCAGACTGCCATGACCACGGTATTTTTGCCCGTGCCGGTCATGTAGAAATGCCCAGAAATACAGGCTTTGCCGTACCGTTGCCATGTGTGCCGTTTTTGACACGGCCAAAACGCTATAAATCGGATATGGAGCGAAGCCGGTTTTCGCGGTCCGAAAGCCAGCCCTGAAATCGCTCCTTATCCATCACCGACACGCGGGTGCAGTCACAGTCTCCGATCTCCGTCGTGTTATAGGCGTCGCACAAAAGGCCCGTATCATCCTCCATGACAAAGGTGGAGATCACATCCAGAAGCTGCTTGAGCTCCAGATTGTCGTAGTCCCGCACCCGCCTCGGTGACAGCTCACGGCTGTAGATATGAGAAAAGCAGACAACACAGTGCCGGAACTTGGGCAGCGTGTGCGTCTGCGCGTACTTACTGAGCGTGTAGTAGATGGGGTCGGTCAGATACTCGGAGCCGTGCTTCTTGCTCTTCTTGGGCAGCAGGCAGGGGAGCGTGATCTCCAGAATACCATCTTCATTCATGACGGAGATACCCTGCATGACGCCGGCTGACGCCAGATACTCGGCTTTCCGGATGCTGGTCGTCTCATAGATCAGGTGCCGCAGCCGGCAGGCAATGACCTCGCCCCGAAGCGCGGCCTCTGTGGACAGCATTTCATAGTTATCTGAATGCCGTTCGATATTCGTGTTGTCCATAGCGTAGAGCGTATTGGACAGGCGTGTGATCTCATTCAAAATGCTCTCTATCCGCTGTGAGAGGATGGCTCTCTCCACTGTATTCCTCCTTTCTGAAGTATTGCACGCAGCCGGACTGATCCACCATGCAGTAGGCGGCGGTATGGGGGATATGCAGGCGCTGCATCTGTGCATCTTCCTCGATGATAACGAGCCGCCGCCCGGAATCATCTTCCGTGGTCAGTACGTGCTGCAGCATCGCTTCCTTGTCCGGGCTTATATAGACGACCTCATATACCTCGCCATCCGCGAAGAACACCAGCTTCACCGGCGTATCATCGGGGCTGTGATACTCCACCTTCTCGATGAAGTCCAGCAGCACCCACAGCGCCGCTGTCAGCTCCTTATCCTCGCGGCAGTCGGGGACGTCCCCATAGCAATCCCGGTCAGTATTATAGAATATCCGCTGCTGCCTGACCAGATAGCGCAGCAGGTTCTCAACGATGTCCTCCTTGCCCGGATACAGGCGCAGGAGCTGGTCATGGCGTATACAGTGATAGACGGTAATGTTCCGCAGCAGTCCCGCGGCCTCCTGTCCATAGATCTGTTCTCTGTTTCTCATAGGCGGCATCACCTCCGTAATGCGTATTAACTCCGTATTCAATGCGTATTGATTTCGTAATGCGTGTTATCTCCGTATAAACGCCGTATTAGGCTTCCGGATGCCTCATGCGGCGCAGAAGATCAAGCAGCTCACGGCGGTCTGTGGTGATGAGGTCGCGTTCCAGCGGGCTGGCCTTGAACTCCACCGTGATATTGTTGTTATTGCTGCTGATCAGGCCGTTGCCCCGCTCGAAGTGGGTGATCTCCATGACCTCCGCTTCGGAGAGGTGCAATACCTGCTGAACGC
>OLPI01003755.1_pt1 | contig 10492 bp, 9 predicted proteins | sample 1672361 | NCBI WGS metagenome assembly OLPI01 (sample SAMEA3136675, study PRJEB25190) | human gut metagenome
GGTCAGCGAAGTACACGGCATGTCCCAGCGCGGCGGCAGCGTCGTCACCTATGTGCGCTGCGGCGACAAGGTCTATTCTCCCATCATCGACAAGGGAGAGGCCGATATCATCATCTCCTTCGAGCTGCTTGAGGCCGCCCGGTGGGTGGAATACCTCAAGGAGGGCGGAATCCTGCTGACCAACACGCAGCGGATCAACCCCATGCCCGTCATCACCGGCGCGGCGGAATACCCGAAGTCGCTCGAGCAGAAGCTCGCGACGCTCCCCATCCGGCTCGACGCCATGGACGCGCTGGGCCTCGCACTGCAGGCAGGCTCCGCCAAGGCCGTCAACCTGGTCCTGCTCGGCAGGCTCAGCAAGTACTTCCACTTCACGGACGCGCAGTGGCAGGATGCCATCTGCAGAAGCGTCCCGGCAAAATTCCTCGAACTCAACCGAAAGGCATTCGCCCTCGGCGCAGAAGCCTGATCACAAGGAGAACCCATGGAACGGTATTATCAGAAGGAAATCGAATGTGCCAGCCGGGAGCAGATCCGGACATGGCAGGATGAGCGGCTTGTCCGGCAGGTGCGTCATGTGTGGGACAATGTGCCCTATTACCGCGCAAAGATGGAGGCGGCGCACGTTGCGCCGGACGATATCAAGGGCCGGGACGATCTTTACAAGCTGCCGTTTTTGAGCAAAGCCGATCTGCGGGAGGCATACCCGTTTGGTCTTCTGGCAGAGCCGCTGGAAAAGTGCATCCGCATCCACTCTACCTCCGGCACGACCGGCAAGCGCGTCGTCGCGTTTTACACGAAGGAGGATATTGACCTCTGGAACGACTGCTGTGCGCGTGCGCTGGCAGCCGCGGGCGCAGGCCCGGAGGATGTATGTCAGGTCGCGTATGGCTACGGCCTGTTCACCGGCGGCTTCGGACTCAACGGCGGCAGTCAGAAGCTCGGCTGCCTGACGCTGCCGATGTCCTCCGGCAACACCGACCGGCAGCTGCAATTTATGGAGGATCTCGGTTCGACCGTTTTGTGCTGCACACCGTCTTACGCGGCGTATCTGGCTGAATCTATTCACGAGCGCGGCTTGCGGGACAAGATCCATCTGAAGGCCGGCATTTTCGGCGCAGAAGCATGGAGTGAGCAGATGCGTCAGGATATCCAGAAGAGCCTCGGCATCAAGGCGTATGATATCTATGGCCTGACGGAGCTTTCCGGCCCGGGTGTTGCGTATGAATGCAGCGCGCAGGCCGGTATGCACATCAACGAGGATCATTTTATCGCAGAAATTATCGACCCGGATACCGGCGAGGTGCTGCCGGAGGGAACACAAGGCGAGCTGGTGTTTACGTCGATCACGAAGCAGGCCTTCCCGCTGCTGCGCTACCGCACGCGCGATATCTGCATTCTGCGTCATGAGGACTGCCCCTGCGGGCGGACGCATATCAAGATGTGCAAGCCCATGGGCCGCAGCGACGATATGCTGATCGTCAAGGGCGTAAACGTCTTCCCGTCGCAGATCGAGACGGTGCTGCTCGAACAGGGCTACACATCCAACTATCAGATCGTGGTCGACCGCGTCAACAACTCCGACACGCTCGATGTGCTCGTCGAGATGACGCCGGAGCACTTCTCTGACTCTCTGGCCGAGATCACGCAGCGTGAAAAGAGCCTTGTCGCCGCGCTCAAGGCAATGCTCGGCATTTTCGCACAGGTGCATCTTGTTTCCCCGAAATCCATCGCCCGCAGTGAGGGCAAGGCCATCCGCGTCATCGACAAGCGCAGGATCTAAGGAGGAAAAGGCTATGGCGATTCATCAGATTTCCGTATTTTTGGAAAACCGGGCCGGGCAGCTGGCTGAGATCACGGCGCTGCTTGCAAAAAACAATATCGATCTACGCGCGATTAATATTGCCGAGACGAGCGATTACGGCGTGCTGCGCCTCATTGCCAGCCACGAGCCGGAGGCGTGCCGCGTACTGCGCGAGAACGGATTTATCTTCTCGGCCAGCGAGGTCGTCGCCGTCGGCGTGCCGGATGAGCCGGGCGGGCTGAGCCGCCTGCTGCAGCTTCTGGCAGAAAGGCAGATCGACGTCCAATATATGTATTCGATTTTCGGCCAGCCGAACGGGATGGCCTATATGATCCTCCGTGTTGCAGATCCGGCAGAAGTCTCGTCGCTGCTGCACACGAACGGAATGCAGCTTGCCGGTGCGGCAGAGCTCGGCATTGTTTCATCAGATCAGGAAAGGCAGGAATAAACGATGCAGGAAATGAGCAGAAAAAACAAATTATTCACCGACTCCGTCATTCGCCGCATGACGCGTGTGAGTCTTGCGTGCGGCGCGATCAATCTGGCGCAGGGCTTCCCTGATTTTGACCCGCCCAAGGCGCTCACCGACCGTCTGGCCGAGGTCAGCGCACTTGGCCCGCACCAGTACCCCATCACGATGGGCGCGCCGAACTTCCGGCAGGCGCTGGCCCGCAAGGCTGGGCGCTTCATGGGACGCACGCTTGACCCGGAAACGGATATGGTCGTGACCATCGGCTCGACCGAGGCCATGGTCGACACGATCTTTGCCCTGACGAACCCCGGCGACAAGATCATCATGTTCTCCCCGTATTTTGAGAATTACCGCGCGCAGGCCATCATGGCTGACTGTGAGCCGGTTTTCGTTCCGCTGGTACCGCCGGAGTTCAATTTCGACGCAAATGTGCTGGAAGACGCGTTCAAGCAGGGTGCGAAGGCCATTCTGATCTGCAACCCATCGAACCCGTCCGGCAAGGTCTTCACCTATGACGAGCTGAAGCTCATTTCCGAGCTGTGCATCAAGTATGACGCGTTTGCCATTATGGACGAAGTCTATGAGCATATCGTCTATGACGGCCACAAGCATATCTACATGAACAGCCTGCCCGGGATGTGGGAGCGGACGGTCAGCTGCTCAAGCCTGTCCAAGACGTATTCCATCACCGGCTGGCGGCTCGGCTACGCCATCGCGCCGCAGCCCATCATGGACCGCATCAAGCAGTACCACGACTTCAATACCGTCGGTGCGCCGTCTCCGCTGATGGAAGCCGCCGTTGTGGGCCTCGATATGCCGGACAGCTATTATCAGGAGTTCGGTGCGCATTATGCGCACATGAAAAAACTGTTCACCGACGGCTTAAAGCAGATCGGCATTCCGTTTACCGACCCGCAGGGCGCGTATTTCGTACTGGCTGATATCGGCCCATATATGCGCAAGGGAGAATCCGACGTGGATTTCTGCCTCGAAATGGCCGAAAAGGTCGGCGTGGCCTGCGTTCCCGGCACGTCGTTCTTCAATGAGAACGTCAATCACATCGTCCGCGTCCACTTTGCCAAGAAGGACGAGACGCTCTATGAGGCGCTTGAACGCCTGTCCCATCTGAAGGAAAAAATGGGCTGATAACAAAAGCAGCGGCTTCCGAACCGGAGGCCGCTGCTTTTGCATAGCAGATGTTTTTTTCTCACATACTATCCCGACTTAATATTGGAAAGCGGGGATACGCATGAAGGGATTTGCAATGCTGAGGATCGGCGAGGTCGGCTGGGTGGAAAAGCCCCGTCCGGTATGCGGGCCGTTGGATGCGGTCTGCCGTCCGCTTGCGGCGGCAGTCTGCACGTCGGACGTGCATACGGTCTGGGAGGGCGCAGTCGGCGACCGGCACGACCTGATCCTGGGGCATGAATGCTGCGCGGAGGTTGTGGAGACCGGCGCGCTGGTAAAGGACTTTCAGCCAGGCGACCGGGTGCTTGTTCCGGCCATCACGCCGGATTGGAGTTCATTGGAGGCACAGGCGGGCTATGCGATGCACTCCGGCGGAATGCTGGCCGGATGGAAGTTTTCAAATATCAAAGACGGCGTATTTGCAGAGTATTTCCATGTAAACGACGCCGACGGAAATCTGGCGCATCTTCCGGAGAGTATGGATATTCTGGAAGCCTGCATGCTTTCGGATATGGTGCCGACCGGCTTTCACGGCGCGGAGCTGGCGGACGTGCAGTTCGGCGATACAGTGCTCGTGGTCGGTATCGGCCCGGTCGGACTAATGTCTGTGGCGGGCGCAGCCCTTCGGGGCGCGGCCAGAATCCTTGCGGTCGGAACACGGCCCGTCTGCGTAGAAGCAGCGCGGCAATATGGCGCCTCCGATTTTATCAGCTACAAAGACGGCCCCATTGACGAGCAGGTTCTGGAACTGACAGGCGGCAAGGGTGTCGACTGCGCAATCATTGCGGGCGGCGATGCGGATACGTTCATTCCGGTCATAAAGGCTCTGAAGCCGGGCGGAAACATCGGAAATGTCAATTATCTCGGCAGCGGAGAATATGTGCGCCTGCCGCGTGCGGAGTGGGGCGTCGGGATGGGCCACAAGCAAATAAACGGCGGTCTCATGCCGGGCGGACGGCTGCGGATGGAAAAGCTGGCCGCGCTCATGACAAACGGGCGGCTCGATGTAAAGCCGCTGATCACGCACGTTTATGACGGCTGGGACGCGCTGCCGCAGGCGCTCCGGCTCATGAAGGACAAGCCGCGCGATCTCATTAAGCCGGTTGTGCGGTTATGATGGCTCGGAACCGGCTGTCAGATTGAGATAGTAATATTCCGTCTGCGCGGACAGCGGAACAGCGTTCCCCTGTCCGTCAAACTCAAAATTTTGCCCATAGATCGTAACCAGACCGCGCGTATCCAGACGCGCGGTCTGATTTTGCAGTGTCAAAGCGCTTCCGGTTGTCATAATTCCATAACCGTCAACTAATTCATTATAAAATCCAAAGAAATCGAAGCTGTGCGGTTTGCGGAAAACAGCTTCAACGCAGACCGTGCCGCCTGCCGGGATGGTGATCTCCGCTGCCGCATAGCAGACACGCTGAACGGTTTCCGCGTCCTGGAGCAGATCGTCCAGCCGGCCCTCACTGTAACGTTCGGCAGGTGTGGCGGAGCAGACGCCGTACTGCGTCAAAAGCTCCGCGGCGGCTGCTGCAAGCCGTTTTACCTCGTCGGCAGAGGCGTCCGCGCCGAGCTGCGCGGCGGCGATCTGCCGCAGAAGCTCCGCAAGGGGCAGTTCCGTGCGCGTCACGGTTCCTTCGAGCGTATCCAGCTCCTTCCCCTGTTCGCAGCTGCCGTCCGTATAGCCCTGCATGGCGCAGCCGGTCAGATCCTGCTCAAGCACGGCAAGCAGATGCAATGACTGCCTGTGTTCGTTTGTAAAATAGCTGTACTGCGGCTGGCCTGTCGCTTCGTCCTGTCCATAACCGTTGATCCCGTAGGTCAGGATCGTTGTTTTTTCCGGGTCTGCGTCGACTGTGATCGCAAGGGTCGCTGCGTTTGCCGTCGTTTCGCCGGATGCGGTAAAGGAATAGACATAGACTGTCTGCTCCGGCAGTGTTTTCGGCGCGAGCGCGTCAGCCTGATAGCTGCCGGTCAGCAGCGTTTGGTACTCCGTCCAGCTTTCCGCGTGTCGAATGTTCCAGCGTTCCTCCGCAAGCTCCGGTTCAGCACTGGCCGGACCAAACCAGCCGGGGAACGCGCCGGGATAGAGCGTGCTCCGCACGGCAGCTCCATCTGCTGTAAGCGACGGTCGGAGCGAATCGAGGTCACTGAGGCTGGAAACGAAGGGGTAGAGCACCGTCACGGTGCAGTCTTCGCCGGAATCATTGCGGATCGTGTACCGATCTGCCACAGTGATCGCGGCGGCATTCTCTTCGGCATAGGGCGCGCAGTCGAGCAATACCTCCCGGTCGGCGGAAAGCGCAGGCTCCGCCTGCGCCAGCGTCAGCGGGAAAACCGGGCCTGCGTAGGACATGAAATCCGCTGCGTCGACCGGTTTGGCAGGGCCGCTGCCGGGGGTACTGGCAAGCTGCCCGCCTGATGGAGAAGCAGCACAGCCGCAGAGCGCGGCGGCCAAAAGAAACGCAAGGAGCAGAGCTATCGTGCTTCGTACTGTTCGCATGGAATTTCCCTCCTGATTCTTCCTGATACTATCTAAGACGGAATTTGCGCGCGTTGGTTGCAGAAATGGAGCAAAAACGCCCTCGCAGCATTCTGCAAGGGCGTTTGGGGATATCAGCAATAGAAATCCTTGATCTTTTTTGCGCGGGACGGGTGGCGAAGCTTGCGGATGGCCTTGTTTTCGATCTGACGGATGCGCTCACGCGTAACACCGAAGATCTGACCGACCTCCTCAAGCGTGTGCGTGCGGCCGTCGTACATACCGAAGCGCATACGCAGCACATCCGCCTCACGCTCGGTCAGCGTACCGAGGATCTCGGTCAGCGCCTCAGAGAGCATGGCGTTGGACGTTGCATCGACCGGGCCTGGCGTGTTATCGTCTTCGACAAAGGAACCGATGGTCGTATCCTCTTCATCGCCGACGGGCATATCGAGAGAGAGCGTATCGGCTGCGGTGCGGTTGGCTTCGATGATTTTTTCAATCGGGAGGTTCAGCTCTGCGGCGATCTCCTCCAGCGTCGGCTCACGGCCCAGCTCCTGTACGAGCTTGCGGTTGCAGCGGGTCGCCTTGTTGATGACCTCGACCATATGCACCGGGATGCGGATGGTGCGGGCCTGATCGGCAATGGCGCGGGTGATGGCCTGACGGATCCACCACGTTGCGTAGGTGGAGAAGCGGAAGCCACGGTCGCAGTCGAACTTCTCCGCCGCCTTGATCAGGCCGATATTGCCCTCCTGGATCAGGTCGAGGAAGGCCAGATTGTGGCCGACGTGCTTCTTGGCGATGGAGACCACCAGACGGAGGTTCGCTTCGCTCAGGCTGCGGCGGGCGTTCAGGCCGTCGCGGCGGATCTTCAGCAGCTCCTGACGGCGCTCCTCGGTCAGGGGGCCGTTCTCCACAGCCTCCATGGCCTCTTCTTCCGCAGCCTTCTCCTCGGCGTCCTCGCTGGACTTCTCGTTGCCCTCTTCGTCGATGTCCTCGGTATAGCTGCGGCTGTTCTCGTCCTCCTCGAAGGAGAAGCGGGCGCTGTTCTTCTTGATGTACTCCGGCGCACCGTACTTCTGACGGTCCGCCTGCAGGATATGGGCAGCCTCGGCACCGGAGTGGATGCGCTTGCTCAGGTCCACTTCCTGCTCTGCGCTCAGCAGCGGGATCTGGCCGATCTGCTTGAGGTAGTTCTTGACCGGGTCGTCCAGCAGCTCATCCATCGCGGCCTTCAGGTCGGCGGGGTTCTCCTCGGCGGCCTCTTCCTCGTCTTCCATGCCCAGACCCAGCTCGTCACTGTTGTTCTCGGCGTTCTCCACCTCGGCAATGATGCTGTCCACGTCCAGATTCACATCGGCGTCGGCCTCATCCTCGATGATCTTGATGCCGCGCTCTTCAAGGAGCGTATAGAGCGTTTCCACATCCATCCTGCACTGTGCGGCCAACGTCTTGGCCTCCTGTGCCGACAGGGTGCCCTCGCCTTTCGTCAACAGTTCCTTCAAAGTCATGCCCATTTCGCTCTCTCCTTCTCACCACGGGAAAACCTCCCCGCAGGTGAACTTGTCTCATAGTTTCGGCCCTGCTGCATCAGATCACAAGGCCTCCGTTGACGCCAAACACCTGTCCGGTGATGTAGCCGGCGTCCTCTCCGGCGAGGTACAGCAGAAGCTTTGCCACCTCTTCGGCGGTGCCGAGGCGCCCCACAGGAGTCTCCTCGGCCAGTGCCGCTTTGTCCTCAGCAGTGAACGAGGCCATCATATCGGTGTCGATGACGCCGGGGGCCACACAGTTCACGGTGATGCCGCTGGGACCTTCTTCTTTTGCCAGAGCCTTGGTCAGGCCGATGAGGCCCGCCTTGGCGGCGGAATAATGCACCTCGCAGCTGCCGCCGGTCTGGCCCCACATACTGCTCACGGTGAGGATACGGCCCGCCTTGCGGCGGATCATCCCGGGCAGGGCCAGCTGGCAGAGGTTGAACGCACCGGTCAGGTTGACATTCAGCATCCGCTGCCACTCCTCCGGCGTGATGTCGGTGAACAGCTTCTGCTGGGCGATGCCCGCGTTGCTCACCAGCACATCCAGATGGCCCAGCGCCTGCTCGGCGGCGCGGAAGGCCAGCTCACAGCTGGCCCGGCTGGCCACGTCACACTGGACGGCCAGTACGCCCGGCAGCTCTTTTTGCAGGGCTGCGGCGGCCTCGGCGTTGGTGTGGTAGAACACCGCCACCCGGTAGCCTGCCGCGTAGAACACACGGGCCGCAGCGGCGCCGATGCCCCGGTCGCCGCCCGAGATGAGGACGGTGCGGCCGTTTGCCGCCGGGGCGGCGGGCTGCGGCAGTCCCACAGGCTCCGGTTCTGGTTCCGGCGCAGCGCTGACCGGAATTCCCCTCGTTTCCTGCGCCAGCGGTGCGGCCTCGGCCGCTTCCTCCCGCTCGGGCAGAGTCGGCCTGCGCTGTTCCTTCTTCGGCCCGGCGTCTGCCAAGTCGAACGTCAGCTCAAATTCGTCGTTGTACAAGAGTCAGACCCTCCTGTCCACTATTTTCGGCCATGAAAGCCCCTTCGTGTCAGGGCGTCACGGCGGGAAAGGAAACAGTCCCCCCACCCCGCCGGAGCTGCGCTCTGCTCACTTTTCCCGGTCTAGTCCGGTCCTGCGGCGCGCCCGGCGGCGTTTGTGTGGTTTCGACAAGTTTCCATTGAATAATATAGCACAATCAGGCGAAAAAAGAAAGTGGGCACCGGCGATTTTTTCACGCAGTTCCCACTTTTTTCACAGATTCAGGGGGTCACGGGCGGTTTCCAGCGGGGCTTTGCGGCCCGCTTGGCCCGCAGCGAGACGAAAAACGCCTGCAAAAGCTGCTGCGCCTCGTCGGCCCGCAGCCCTTTTTCGATGACGGGGTGATGGTTGAAGGGCTGGGCGAAGAGGTCGGTCACAGAGCCGCAGCAGCCCGCCTTGACGTCGGCTGCGCCGTACACCACCCGCTTGATGCGGCTGTTGATGATGGCCCCGCTGCACATGGGGCAGGGTTCCAGCGTCACGAACAGCTCACACTGCCACAGCCGCCAGCCGCCCAGCTTTTTGCAGGCCGCGTCGATGGCCAGCAGCTCCGCGTGGTGGAGGGCGTTCTTTTCGGTCTCCCGGGTGTTGTGGGCGGCGGCGATGATCTCGCCATCCTTTGCCACCACAGCGCCCACCGGCACCTCGCCCAGCGCGGCGGCTTTCCGGGCCTCGTCCAGCGCGGCCCCCATCAGCTCAAAGTCGGTCATCCCATTCCCCTTTCCGCCAGCCGTGCGGCAAACACGAGGCAGTTGTTTATCATATGAAGTGCGCAGCCGGGCCATACGCTCCGGGCTTTCCGGGCCGCCCAGCCGAAGATAAGGCCCATGCCCAGCGCATAGGCCCGGGCCGTCCAGCTGCCGTGCAGGCCCGCAAAGAGCAGCGCCTGCACCACGACAGCCGCCCTGCCGCCCAGCGGCTGCAAAAGATAGAGTGCACCGCCCCGGAAGGCCAGCTCCTCCGCCAGCGGGGTCACAAGGCAGATGCGCAGCGCCGCCCACCCGAGGGCCGCGCCCTCGGGCAGAGTGCTCTGTTCCTCCGGAAAGAACAGCTGCGCCCCCGCTGCCAGCAGCGCCCAGAGCACCGCCGCCTCCGTCAGGACCCGGCACTGGGCGGCGAGAGACGGCTTTTCGGTCTTCTTTTTCGGTCTTTCCACGGTGCACCCTCCTGTCGGCGGACATTGTACCATACTACCGTCCTGTTTTGCAAGCAGTTTTTTCGCTCATTCGAAGAAATTTTGCTCAAAAGATTGACATACTATCCAACCTTCTGGTATACTTTGTACGACTTTTTATGAATTTATCGTCTTCCGATAAACACGACTGAACCGCACCCATGGAGGTACCAACCACATGATACGCATTCTTACCGATTCTGCATCCGACATCCTGCCCGCTGAGGCTGCAACGCTGGGCGTGGATGTCATCCCCCTCAACGTCACCCTCGAGGACGGCACCGTCATCCGGGACGGCGTGGACCTGACCCCCAGCGAATATTACGCACACATGGCCGCCTGCAAGAAGCTGCCCACCACCAGCCAGCCCAGCCCTGAGCTGTTCGAGAAGTTCTACGCCGAGGCCGCAGCAGCCGGGGACGAGGTCGTGGGCATCTTCCTGTCCCATGAGCTTTCCGGCACCTACCAGTGCGCCAGCCTGGCCGCCGCCGAGACCGACGCCAAAGTCTACATCATCGATTCCGAGACAGCGACCCAGGGCGAGGCCATCATCGCGCGGGAGGCCATCCGCCTGCGGGAGCAGGGGCTTTCCGCCTCCCGCATTGCGGCCGAGCTGGAGACCTTTAAAAAGCGGGTGCGGGTCGTTGCCATCGTGGACAGCCTGAAGCACCTGCAAAAGGGCGGCCGCCTGCCTGCCGCCGTGGCTATCGTGGGCGGTGCACTGGGCATCAAACCGGTGCTGATGCTGTCCGAAGGTGCGATCCATCTGGTAGACAAAGGCCGCGGCCGTCCCGGTGCGCTGGTAGCCCTGTA
>OLPI01003756.1_pt1 | contig 10488 bp, 5 predicted proteins | sample 1672361 | NCBI WGS metagenome assembly OLPI01 (sample SAMEA3136675, study PRJEB25190) | human gut metagenome
CTTAATAAACCTTTTTACAGGCTTTTTTAAAATTTTTGTATGCTTAATAAACCTTTTTACAGGCTTTTTTTTAAAATTTTTGTATGCTTAATAAACCCTTTTATATGGAATTTTTAAAATTTATAAACATAAATTAATAAATAACTTTTTATTTAAATTTGATTGTCTACAAAATTTCCTTTTCCTCATTTTGCGTACCTAAAATGAAGATTTAGGAAACTTTGTATGCACGCTGACAATCTTTATTTATCTTTGCATTTAAATGCCTTATTTTTGATTTTGATTAGTCATATTTTCATATTATTTTAATATAATTTCATATGGCTTATCATCATATACTATTTTTATTTTTATTATTTTTCCTCTGTGTTTTATTTGAATCTCTTTTCCGTCTAGTTTTTCACTTATTGTGTCACTTAAATGTATTTTTACTTTATTTGGATAAGTTTCTCCATCTAAATATTCGTCAATATTTAATTCTGGATGTTTTTTTGTTAGCTTATCTACTCCACCTAATACAAATTCTCCGTCTTCTTCTACATAAATCTTGACATTACGCTTAAATAATAGTAATAGTAGTAAAAGTATTAGTCCTGCTATTCCAATAACTGCTGCTATTTGTTTGTTTCCTTTTACTTTTTCATCTTCTACTCCTAGCGTTGCTGTTTCTTTCTCTTCTGTTGGTTCAGTATTAGGTTTTTGATTGTTTTCTTCGTTGATTGGGGGTTCAACTTTTTCTTCTGTTGGTTGTCCTTCTTTATCTTCTTTTGTATTATTATTAATTATTATTGTTTTATTCTTTGTAACTGTTTTTATTATTTCTGTTTTTGGCTCTTCTTGTTTTATCTCTTCCTGTTTTGGTTCTTCTTTTATTTCTTCTTTTTCTGGTTCTTTAACTTCTTCTTTTTCAGTTACTAATACTGAGAATTTTGTTTTAAATCCTTTATATGTTATTGTAACAACTTGTAATCCAGAATTTTGGGGATTATATCCTGAGATCATGTTGTCTATTACTGGAATAGTATTTATTCCACTTGATTTAATTATATCTATTGTTGCTCCTGTTATATCTAGTGCCTCACCATTTTTATAATTAATTTTGTTTGGCTCATTATTTAATGATATTGCTTTTATTTTATCTTTTACGCTTACTTGGAATTTTCCTTGTAAACCTTTGTATTCTACTGTAATTGTTTGTGTTCCTTCTTTTGTTTTATCATATCCTGATATCATTGATGCTGTCATGTCGGTCTTTTCATCTACTTTTCCACTTGCTGTTATTATTAATATTGTTCCTCCAGTTAAATCTAAATTTTCTCCATATTCATAATCTGTTTTTTCTGGTTTTTTAACTTCCAATCTTGTTATGTAATCTTTTACATTGACTATGAATTCTTGAGAAAGACCTTCGTATGTTACTGTTAATGTTTGGTTTCCAATCTTTTTAGGATTGTATCCTGTGACCATATCTTTTGTTATATTTAGTATTTTTGTTTCATTGCCTTGTTTGAACTCAATTGTTCCTCCTGTTAAATCTAATTGTTCTCCATATTTGTATTCTAATTTATTTGGTAATGTTTTTATTGTCATACTACTTGTTTGGTTAATTACTGTAATTCCAAATGATTTAGTATAGCCTTTATAAGTTACTTTAATTGTTTTTGCACCTTCTGTACTTGTATCAAATCCTTCTATTTGTACTTCGGAATTTGTCATCGCTACTGGGGTTGTAGCTGTTTTACTTGCCATTATTGGTTTTACTTTTCCGCCTGTTAAATCAATTTTTTCACCTATTTTATATACTAGTTTATTTGGTTTTACAATATCAATATCTTCAATATAGTCTTTTACGTCTACTTCATATGAAGTTGTTTTGTCTTTGTATGTAACTGTTATTTTTTGTTTTCCTATTTTATTAGGATTATATCCTGTTACCATACTTGTTGTTATATTTATTGTTTCTTTTGCTCCATTACTTCTTATTGTTTCTATTGTTCCTCCTGCTATATTTAGTGGTTCTCCATATTTATATTCTGCTTTTGGAGTAGTTTTCATTATGATTGATTGTATATTGTTTTCTACTATAACACCAAATTGTTCTTTTTGCCCTTTATACATAACATCTATAGTTTGTGCTCCTTCTTGTTTTGGGTTATATCCACTTATTGTTACTTTACTATCTGTAAGCGCTACTGGGGAAGTAGCTACTCCACTAGCCATAACTTCTTGAATATTTCCTCCTGTTAGGTCTAAATCTTCACCATATTCGTATTTTACTTTCGTTGGTGGTGTTAGTATAATTCCTGTTATATAATCTTTTACATTTACTTTATATTTTAATTCTTGTCCGCCATATTTTATTGTTAACTCTTGTTCTCCTATTTTTGTAGGTTCATATCCTGTTACCATTTCTTCTGTAATTTGTTTTTCTTCTGGTCCGCTTGGTCTCACAATTGTTATTATTCCATTACTTAAATCTAATGGTTCTCCATATTTATATTCTGTTTTTGGAGTTGTTTTTATTTCCATAGATATTATTGGATCTTCTACTGATATAGTAAATGTTGTTGTTTTCGTAACTCCATTTTCTGTATAGCTTATTGTTAGTGGTAATTTTGTGTTTTCTTTGCTTGAGTCAAATCCACTTATCATTTCTTTTGTAATATCTATTGTTTCTGTTGTTCCTGTTGCTCTTGTTATTTTTAATCTTCCGCCTGTTGTGTCTAGTGTTTCTTTGACATTATATTTTACTTTTGTTGGTAATGTCTCTATAGCAACTGATTGTATTGTATTTGTTATTGTTATTGGGTAACTTGCTGTTCCTATTATTCCGTTATTTGCAGTATATTTTAAAGTTAATGTTTTACTTACTTTATTGTCTTTTCCGTATTCTGAGATTGTTGGGTTCATATTTAATGACCCACCGTCTTTTTCTGTTATTACCGCTGATGTTATTGGCTCTTCTTTTGTTGTTCCATCTGTATATGTTACTGTTATTTTTCCACCTGTTAAATCTATTTGGTCTCCATGATTGTATTCTGTTTTTGTTGGTGGTGTTATTGTAACTTTTGATATTTCATTTTCTAGTCTTACACTTAAATTTGTTGTAAATGTTTTTCCGTTTGTGTAGCTATTTGTGTCTTGGTCTGTATATGTTACTGTTAAGTTTTGAGCTGTTAATGATGTTTTATTATATCCTGCTACCATGCTTTCTGTTAGAGCTTTTGGGGATTTTGCTCCTTCTTTTGCATATGTTACTGTATATGTAATATCATTATCATTAATTAATGTTCCTAATTCGTCATTATATGTTCCAGTTATTGCATTTGGGGTAATGCTTATTCCTGTTACATAGTCTTTTACATTTACTTCATAACTTGTTGTTTTTCCTCCATATGATACTGTGATTGTTTGTTTTCCTAATTTTGTTGGGTCATATCCACTTACCATATTATCTGTTACAGCTATGTCTTTTGTTCCACTTCCTTTTGTTATAGTGATTGTTCCATTACTTAAATCTAATGGTTCGTTGTATTTGTAATCTGTTTTTGGTGTGTTTTTCATGCTTACTGCTGTTACTGTATCTTTTATTAATACATCGTATGTTGTTGTTTTTGTTTCGCCATTTTCTGTGTAGCTTACTGTTAGTGGTAATTTTGTGTTTTCTTTGCTTGAGTCAAATCCTGTAACTTTTACATTGCTGTTTTTTATGCTTACTATACTTGGTGTTCCTGTTTGTCTTGTTACTAAGATTTCTCCTGGGTTGCTTCCATCTGTTGTTAGGTCTAATGCATCATTTACATTGTATTGTGCTTTTGGTGTTGTGTGCATTTTGATTCCTGTTATTTTGTTTGTTATTTTTATTTGATATGTTGTGTCTTTTCCGTCATATGTTACTTTTATTGTTTTTGTTGCAGTGTTGTCTTTTCCAAATGTTACTTTACTTAAGTCTACTGCACTTCCATCTGTTTCTGTTACTTTTACACTACTGTCTGTTAGTGCTTTTTCTTCTGTGTCTCCATTTGCTTTTGTTATTGTTATTTTTCCGTTACTTAAATCTATTGTATCTCCGTATCCATATTCTGTTTTTGTTGGGTTTTGTTTTATTGCTATTGATTGTGTTGGATTACTTAATGATACTTTTAAGTTTGTTTTAAATGTTTGTGTTTTTGTTGCACTTGTTACATCAGAGTCTACATATGTTACTGTTAATGTTTGATTTGTTACACTTGTTTTATTATATCCTGCTACCATGCTTTCTGTTAGAGCTGTTGGGGTTTTAGCTCCTGCTTTTGCATATGTAATTGTGTACATAATATTATTATCGTTAATTAGATTTTGTAATTCACTATTGTATTTTCCTGTTATTTCATTTGGGGTAATGCTTATTCCTGTTACATAGTCTTTTACATTTACTTTGTATTTTTCTGTTTTTCCTCCATATGTTACTGTTAATTCTTGGTCTCCCAATTTTGTTTTGTCATATCCTGTAACCATACTCGTTGTCATTGGTATTGTTGTTGTCCCACTACCTTTTGTTATTTCTATTTTTCCTGTGCTTACATCTAACTCTTCATTGTATTTGTAATTTGTTTTTGGTGTCTGCGCTATTTTTACTGCTGTTACCTGATCTTCTACAGATACATTATATGTTGTCGTTTTTGTTATTCCATTTTCTGTATAACTTACTGTTAATGGCAATGCTTTATTTTCTTTGCTTGAATTAAATCCTGTTACCATATTACCTGTAATTGCTTTTATTTCTGGGTTTCCAACCGCTCTTGATATTTTTATTTCGCCATTTGTAACATCCAATGAATCATTTACATTATATTTTGTCTTTGTTGGTATTGTATGCATTGTTATTGATTTTATATCATTAATTATTGTTATTGGATAATTTACAGTTTTTGTTGCTTCATCTTCTGTATATGATATTTTTAATGTTTTTGAATCTTTGTTATCAACAAAGATTGTTACATCTGGACTCATGTTTACAGCACTTCCATCATTTTCTGTAATCATATCAGCTGTCATTGTTACATTTCTTGTTGTTCCATCAGCATATGTTACCAATATTTTTCCACCTGTTAAATCTAGTTTTGAACCATAATTATACTGCATTTTACTTGGTGGCGTTATTTCTATTGATTGTGCTTCATTATCTACATTTACTGTAAATGTTTTTGTAATTGTATCTGTTAGAGTGTTTCCATCTGACAATGTGTATTTAGCATTATATTTAACTGTTATTGTTTGTGTTCCTAGTTTTGTTGCACTATATCCACTAACCATGTCTGTTGTTAGACTTGTATTTGTCATATTTCCTGATTTCCATGTAAAGTTTAGTTTTCCTCCTTTTAAGTCTAGTGCTTCTCCATATTTGTATGATGTTTTGCTAGGTTTTACTAATGTTGAATTTGAAATATAATTATATGCCTCTACATCTATTGTATTACTTGCTGTTGCTGTTCCTAGTTTAACTGTTAAGTGTTGTTTACTTCCTGTAGTTGATGGATTATATGTAGATACTGTAACACTTCCATCTGGAAGATTGATGTTTGCTTTTCCTCCACTTCCTAGCGTAACTTGTACAACCGCTCCTGTTAAATCTAAGTTTTCTCCTTGTTTATATACTGTTTTTGTTGGTTGCTTTGTTAGCGCTATACTTGATATTGTATCATTTACCGCTACAGATTGTGTTGTTGTTTTTCCTTCATATGTGAATGTTATTTTTTGAATTCCTCTAATTGGAACTGTTCCTTCTGCAGATGTTTTTGTAAAGTTTGCCGAATTAACATTTGCTGTTGTTTCACTTTTTGTTACTCCACTACTTGAAGGTGTTAAATTTACTGTTGCTCCACTTTTTTTAGTTGCCTTTAACGCTAGACCAGTAAAATCAAATGTTTCGCCATGATTATATTCTACTTTATTCATTGGCGTTGTTACTGCTAAAGATTTAACTGGGTCTGTTACATTTAGTTTTAGCGTTGTTGTTTTTTCTTTGTAACTTATTGTTATTGTTTGATTATTTACATCAGCTTTTCCTGTTGATGGTTTTGTGATTTTTACATTTGAGTCTGTCATACTAATATCTTCTATTGAATTATCATCATATGTTACCTTTAGTACTCCTCCTGCTAAATTTATTGTGTCACCGTGTTCATATGTTGTTTTGCTTGGATTTGTTTTTACTGATATTGAACTTACTGTTTTTTCTCTTTCTGCAAATCCTTCTGTTGCTAAATATTTTGTATTTGTTATATATGTTGGAGTCGTTCCATCTACATCTTGTGCAATTCTTTGTTTATATCCTGTTTGTGAAGATGCTGTTGGCTTTAGTGAAATCATATCTGATGTTATTTCCTTACTTCCATCTAACTTCCATTGTGACGAGTCTAATAAATAGAAATATACTTTAAATATGCTTAACTCTGAGCCAAAACTAGCACTTGAATCCCCATCATCTTTTGCACACCACCAATCTGTGGTTGTACCTAACATTCTTATACTTCCGTCACTTACAGTTTTTGTTTGGAATGTAAAACAGTCAGAGTTTGTCTCTGTTATTCTTGCTACTGATGTGTTTGCTGCTCCTGTATCTTTTCTTGCTGTTCCAAACTTGCTAGTATCATATCTTAAAGACATATCAAATGATCCTATATATGTATCTGCAATTGCTGCATATTCTACATAAAAGACATAGTTTCCACTTGTACTTTTTGTAATATTAGATACTCTTAATACATTGTATTTATCTTGTCCATCTTGCTTATATGCTGCAAAATTAAAACATGGTAAAAATACATTAAATAGTAACATTACAACTAAAATAGTGGATAATATTTTGGTAATTTTTATTTTTTCCATTTTTTCCTCCTCTACTCTTTATAATCTATTATTTTTATTGTTTGGTCTGTATTTGTTACAGCATATTGTAAAGATTCTAGTCCTATTGAGCCATATTGTACTATATCGTATTTAGATTCGTATCCATCTTCGCCCTCGCTTATATCCATATGATCAACAAGCTCTTGTATGTCCTCTAGACCTATTACTCCGATCTCTGTTCATGTCGCCAGCTGTAAGTACTTTATTTTCTAAGTCTATAACATTGTTTTCTGTAACCTCTATGTTTTTTATTACACAATCTAAAAATCCTTTTTTATCTATTTGTAAATCATATGTCCCTGGAATTACATATATTTTATAACTTCCATCCACATTGCTTTGTTCATATTGGTCTTTTTCTATCTGGTCTAAATCATTATATGTTTTTGGATTTTCATATATTTCCCCAAATATGTCTTTTAGCTCATCCCAGTTAAATTTTCCAGTTTTGTATACGTTTAAGTCTGTTGTTTTATCTATATCAGGATTTTCGTTTTCTTCCACTGTATCATACTTTATGTTTCCCTTTATTATTCCATATGGTCTATGTATAGTTACTCTATATGTTTCTTGCGTTTTTCCATCTTCTGCAGTAACTATTACTTCCATCAAAGTATCTGGTTCTCCTAATTTATTTAATGTAACAGGCATCTTTATTTTGTCTAATAATTCTTTTTCTTCATATATAATTTGACCATCAGTTTCATATGTTAATTTTCCATTTTCATCTCTTTTTGGTACTTTCAATTTCATACTACTTTTTTCGTCCGATAGTTCTGCTTCTATATTCATTTCGTTTATATATTCATTTAATTCTAATGTATATTCTTTATTTTGCTTATCAAACATGGGTATTAATTCATATTCCTTATATGTGGATTTTATTGGCTCTTCTGCATTTCTTGTTCCACTACTTAATATCATATTATTCAGTAGTGCATCACTTGACGCAGTTTTGTTTGTGAATATGAATGTACTTTGTTCCTCATAGCTATCTTGTATATTTACATTTATTTTTATTCCTGTTGTTGGGCTTGTTGTACTGTCTTCTATTAGCCTAAAGTTACTTATATCTAGTGTATCTGTTTTCATCTTAAAACTCATTTTTCCTAATAATACACTTTTCCCTGAACTTATTAATGTCATATTTTTTATATTTTCACTATCTTCTACTGGTGGAGCAAATGATATTATCATTCTTATTCCAGTTATGTTTCCCGCTGAATAAGGAATAGTAATTAAATCCAATTTCCCTTCAAATTCGCTTTCGAAAGCAAAATATTCATTTTCATCATCTGTTTCGACATTTGTTATCAAATTAGATGGCACATAATTTGAACTGTCATATGCAAGCCTTGCATCGAAACCTTTAAAATCTATGTCATTGGCCCACAATTCAAATATTAATTGCTTTCCGTTGTCTTGTGCTTCTTTAACTTCAACTGCTCTCATCTCTAAACACTGACTGTCATTTGGTTTCAGAGTAGTGGCTTGGGATATATTTGTATTTATAATAATCAATGTCAAAAATACTATTACCGCAATTAAAACTTTTACAAATTGTGTATTTATTTTTTTTATATTTTAGTGTAATACTGGTATCGATTAGCCACATTACTCACAATATGCAGCTCCTTATGTGGCTAATCGTTTGTGTGCACGCTATGTATTAAGCTTGATTCTTGAATATTACCATATATAGCTTCCTTTCATCCAGTGACACCTCATAATACAATCAGGCCCTCTATGTTCAAACTTCCCTATAAACAGTAACACTTTCTTAAATCAAATTATTCATATCAATCGGCAACCCAATAGCCTTCATGTCTCTTACCAAATCCATTTTCCAAGCCCCTGCATCATCCATTGGCGTATATACAACACCTGAAATATCACCCGGTGTTTCGACATTGCCCTTTACAAGAGCAAATACCTTTTCTCTTCCTAGTTTTCCTATAAGATATCCATGCTCATAAACCACATTTTGACGAGCTCTATATCTTTCCTTTTCAACAGCTTCCTCTTTTGCTCTTCCCAAATCACATTCCGTATATAAAACAATCGCAAACGCTACATCTGTATAATAGTCAAGCTTCTCTATTATTGTTTTTCCTAAATTTGCTTGTTCATGTAGAATTATTGGGTTAAATCCCGCTTTTTCCAATACTCTAGCAACAGTTGTCTTTGCAACTTCGTCATGTCCGTGCACAATAAATATCTTTTTACACATATCAAATGTCTCCTTTCCATTTTCCAAGTTATTCCAAAAGACTTCATCATCCAAAATACTCCTCAATATACCGACCATTTTCTTAATCGATACTTCCATCTGATTTCGTCTTTGAGCCAATTTTCCTAATTCTTCATGAAGTGGATGCTCTAGTAATTCTCTTTGTGAAATGATATACACATCACTCATCCATTTTTCATATTTGGGACCACTAATATACTCCAGAACAGCACTTCCCCTTTCAGGCGTATGTAATTCTTCTTTAACAATTTCATCTGCCTCTTTAATAAGTTCTTGTATCTTTTGTTTTAATTCAACTTTATTCTTAACTTCCACTATATTAGCCTCACTCTTCTTTTTTATATTCATATTCATAAGATCACTAGAATAATTTATCTGAACTATCTCATATTGTTCTCTTACACCATTAGGCAATGTTCTCTCAATAATATCACCCTCTTCAAAAGGAATTTTCATTGCCTGTGTAAGCATTTTCCCCACACTACTTTGCAAATTGACTCGAATATCATCATATCTGCTACCATCTGGTTTTACTAAAGATACAGGCTTCAAATCACGCCGACTCAATCTCATCTCACTATCTCCTCTCTTTTACTTTCTCTCTCCTGATCGAGTAAACGCACCTCTTGCAAGATACATTGCTCGCAAAACCGAGCTTGCAGTTCTCCATATGGCAATCACATTCTATTCCACCTGTTGGTTTTTTCTCCCTTTGCTGGACGCATGGGCTGACCCATCTTCTTATTATGTGCTGCAATATTAAGTAAACCTCTCCTTATGTTACACGTACAATGTTCCCTTCTTTCTCCTTCAATTCTAAAAAAAGGCAACTTTCATCAATATAACACTTATTGATAATTTTTACTATTACATCATATTTTTTAACAACATTCCTGCATATTGTCGATGTTATGTCAATGCTAAAGATAATGGACAGGATGCCTTCTTGATATTTAAACATATTCTTCATAAGGAATACCTCTCTTTCTGTTATTTGGATAGTGTTCAAGCGTTACCACTTATACACATAATACCACACGTCTTGCAAAAAGTCAATTATTTATCGAAAAAATCGTTTTATCTCCTGCTTAGTTGCTATTTTATCAATTAAATTTGAATATTTAATTGACAAAATCGTTTTTACATACTATACTTACATAGTATGTAATGAATAGGAGAAATAACTATGCTAATTCAATTTTCAGTTTCAAATTTTCTATCATTTGATGAGAAAGAAACTTTTTCAATGATAGCGGGAAAAGCACGAAAGAACATTAATCGAATTTTTAATAATAACAAAGTAAAACTCACAAAGTGTGAAGTAATACTCGGTTCAAACGCTTCTG
>OLPI01003757.1_pt1 | contig 10488 bp, 10 predicted proteins | sample 1672361 | NCBI WGS metagenome assembly OLPI01 (sample SAMEA3136675, study PRJEB25190) | human gut metagenome
CCCTGGCATTTCCGGTTTCTGCACCGTGGATGCAGCGGGCCAGGTGCATTACTTTAAGAAAACAGGAGGAACTTGATTGGAACGAAAAATCATCTCACACCGGATTGGAAGCATTCTTGATGATATATCCCGTTTGAGCAATGCTCTTTACGCGATGGATACCACGGATATTCAGCGCTATCCGGACAACTATGAAGTCTTATCCACTGACGCCGCCCTGCGGGCAGAGAAAATTGCCTGCAGGCTGCGGCATTTGATATATTCCAGCACCACCATCCGCAAAGGCGATTACCTGACATCCGCCGGTATTGTACACGGAATTGAGGTTGTCTATGAGGACGGTGTACTGGAGGTCACCCTGCCTGGTCTGCTCCCAAAACGCAAGCAGAGGCAAAACACTGAGTTTCTGCTCGACCCGTTCTACTTCTCATTGGAGCAATACGCCAAAGAGCATCCCATGCCCCGCTTCAGCGATTGTGTGGTGTGCTTTACGCAGGTTTATGACCAGTGCCTTCCCACCCGACGTATCCGTGACTACGACAATCTGGAAGAAAAGCAGCTTCTGGATGTTCTCTCCACCTTCGTCATGGCTGACGATACCGGCCTGCTCTGCGACGCCTACAACACCGCTGCGCTGGGCGAAAAGGACTGTACCAGAATCAGTGTCATGGAAAAAAAGCGGTTTCCCGCCTGGCTTGCTGAGCATGAAAACACCCTAAAATCCATCTCGGATTTTTGAGCATTTTCAGCCATTGCTTGTCCGACCTGCCGCAACATCGTATTTTGCCCCGGATTTCGGGGCTTTTTTCTGTCGTTACACCACGGATTTTTACCGAAGTTCCTTGCAGTCTCGGTAAAAGCCACACACCACAAGGAGGTGATCACTTGGGAAATTCCCACAGCCAGACACGATGGCGTACAGGCTTCTCTCTCTGACTGCCATCTCCGGCGAGTTCCCCACAGACCAGCTTAACAGACTTCCCGGCAGTCCATATTATCTGGAGTCTGTTGTCACTGCACTGAAAAAAGACGGGCTGCTGCGTACCTATTACCGGGATAAACTGCGCGGCTACCGTCTGGGGCCGCGAGCCAAAGCCACTCTTCTGGAAAGCCGGCCGGACAGGTTTGCCAGCTACCTGACAGGAGATACCGACACCAACCGTTTGAAATGCGAAATTGACCGAAGACTCCGGCTACACCGCCTGGCAGAAACCTATGTAACCATGGATAATGCGGGTGTATGTGTGTATCGGGATGAAAAACCGGCAATTTTTGCGCCGGAGGGTTACGCTGGCGGCAGGATTGTCTATCCTGCTTTTTTCAGTTCCAGAGAAGTGAAAGAAATGGGGATCGACACCACGAAGATCCGCAGTTCCCGCTCCACTGGAATACTCCTTGCGCCCTCCGGCATCTTCGTGACCTACAACAGCAGCAGCGCCCTGATGAAGTGGCGCTACAAATCGGAAATGCGGGTCAAGGCATTGATTTGGAGCGTAATCTGCCAACAGCGCCTGTCCCCACAGTTTCGCCATGAGGATGTTCATGGACTGATTCTGGGCAACAGCATGGATCTGGCTTACCAGATTTTGACCAGCACCGGAGGACGCAAACATGATTTCTTCATGCTGGATGGCAGCTATGAGCATTTTCTTTATCTTACCAACGACCATCAGGGGGAGGTGATACTTGCACTGTTGTGCGACCCTGGGAAAACTGCGGAGTTGGACCGTATTCTGCTCCAAGGTCTTACTGCGAGGCAGCCCGGACTGGCTATTGAGCATGACGGCATTTCACCGGATGGCTCACCAGTCCTGTTTGGCTATTTCTGCGATCTGCCTCGTATCGCACGCTTTAACACCTCTCTCGAACTATCCGAGCGCCCGGGCACACTGATCTGCTTTGACTTCCAGGCAGAGGTACTTCACAGCTACTGCGGTTCCCGGATGCGCTTCCAGACCATTGATTTCACAAAATTCGAGGGGAGGTTATTCCCATAAACAAGAAAAAACTAATCGTGAGCCTGATTGCAGCGCCCTTTGCCATTCTTGCAATCCTATACGCAGGCGGCTTTCTGGCACAGCTTTTGGGTAACTATGCAACCTGGAAACAGGGCGGCGGTATTCCCGGCGATGGTACTTCACCGCTGGCCGCTTCGCCCGACTTCCTTCTCTGCCTTTCCTCTGTGCTCAGACCGCCTTATGGCGTGTATGGCATTTTGATCTGCATTGGCTTGTTAGCAGTGCTGCTCATCATGGTCATGCGCATGGGATATGGTGATGCCGGTGAGTATGATGAAGACCGCAATTTCTCCTACTCCGCCAAAGGCACTTATGGCACCTCCGGCTGGATGTCCCGCAAAGAAATGTCCGGCGTACTGGATCTGGTGCCCGATCTGCGCAAACACAAGGGTGTTGTACTGGGTATGCTGGATGGCAAAGCAGTCTGCATACCGGAAGATACCAGAATCAACAGCAATCTGGCAGTCTACGGCGCCAGTGGTTCCATGAAAACCCGTTCGTTTTGTATGAACCGTATCCTTCAGGCCACTGTCCGAGGCGAAAATGGCGCCGGAGAATCGCTGATCATCTGCGATCCCAAATCGGAATTGTACGAGAAGTCAAGCGAATTTCTCCGCAGCCGGGGCTATTGTGTCAAGGTATTCAACCTCGTTTCGCCTGAAAACTCAGATTCCTGGTGTTGCCTTGCCGAAGTTGAGGGACAGGAACTAATGGCCCAGCTTTTTGTAGATGTCATCATCAAGAACACCACGAACAACGGCAAGAGTGACCATTTCTGGGATGCCTGCGAGATGAATCTGCTCAAGGCCTTGGTACTGTATGTGGATCAAGGCTATGCAGAAGAAAACCGCAACATTGGCGAAGTCTACCGGCTGCTGACTCTCAATGGGGAATCCCAGCTTGATACATTATTCGAAGCCCTTCCTTCCACTCACCCTTCCAAAGCACCCTATAGCCTGTTCAAGCAGGCCAGCGACACAGTGCGAAGCGGCGTGATTATCGGTCTGGGCAGCCGCCTGCAGGTATTCCAGTCTGAGCTGATCAAAAAAATTACCGCTAAGAATGAGATTGATCTGGAGCTTCCGGGTCAGCAGCCCTGTGCCTACTTCCTCGTTACCAGCGACCAGGACAGCACCTTTGATTTTCTGGCCTCGCTGTTTCTATCTTTCTGCTTCATCAAACTGGTGCGATATGCAGACCACAACTGCGAGGGCGGCAAACTGCCTGTGCCTGTCCATATCCTTGGGGAAGAACTGACAGCGTGCGGCACGATCCCCGACCTCTCCCGCCGGCTCAGCGTAATACGCTCCCGGAATATCTCCATGTCCTGTGTGTTCCAAAATCTCGCAGGATTGCAGAACCGATACCCGCAGAATTTGTGGCAGGAGATCATTGGAAACTGTGACGCGCAGTTGTTTTTAGGCTGTACAGACCAGCTTACTGCCGAATTTATTTCTGCCAGGACAGGGCTTGCCTCCGTAGCAGTATCCAGTAAGTCCAAACAGCTGGGCACCTGGCGTATCTCCAACTATACACCGGAGTTTCGTGAGACCTCCGGCGTTGGAAAACGCCCTGTACTTACTCCTGATGAGGTTCTGCGGCTCCCGCTGGATCAGGCACTCATCATCATCCGTGGCAAGAAGGTTCTGCAGGTAGACAAAATGGATTACTCCAAACACCCGGAAGCCAAGTACCTGCGTTCCTGCAAAGCATCTGCCCATGTGCCGGAATGGCGCCGCTTGGAAGAAGAAGCCGCCAAAACACCGCAGCCCGCGCCGAAACCGGCTCCGGCAGCAAAGAAACCGGCAAAGCGCAAAGCCACCAAACCGGCATCCCCCACAGATAAATCACCCAAAGAGGCTCCGGCTCCCAAATCTGCCGGTACGCCGGAAGGCATTATTACCACAGACAAGGATTCCATCCTGTCTTAAACAAAACTATCAAATTCATAGGAGGTTTAATCTATGGCAACCAAGAAAAAAGAACTTCTGGAACAGGAGGCTCCTGTTACCGAAACCGTTATGTCGGAAGGCGAAACTCTGCCGGCCGATACTGCTCAACCTGAATCCCTTCCTGCTGACGCTGGCGATGGTCTGGATTTGAACGAACTGCTGGGGCAGATGGATCAGCCCCTGGAGGACACCTCTGCCGAAGATATGGCTGAAGATCCCCTTCCTGAACTCACCGAGGAGGAAATGTTCGGGGATACGCCTGCTGAAACAGACGATCAAAGCGCTGCTCCCACTGATATGCCGGAAGACTTTGATGTGCAGCCGCCTGATGTTTGCGAAGATAACGCCGACGCTGTGCAAGAACCCCCTGCATCTCCCAAGCCCAAGCGTACCAGCCGAAAGAAGAAAGAAGCTGCTGCTCCTGAAGAAACTGTCACAGAGGAAGTCCCTGCCGAAACAACAGAGTCGGTGGATACTGCCGACTCTCTATTCTTGATACGGAGGAACCTGCTGTGGAGCCTGATGTTCCTGTCGTGGAAGAAGCTGCCGCTCCTGCCCCCACTCCTTCTCCTCCCCGGCGCCAGCCCCGCCCCCAGCGCAGCGAGGCCCCCGTCCTTACCATCCGCAGCCGGGATGATGTCGAGACTGCCGAAGACCGAGATGATGTAATCTGGCATGAGATCCATAATGCCTACCGCACCCGCAAGATCATCACCGGCAAGCTGGGCGGCATTGAACAGCTGGACAACCGCAAGACGGTGGCAGTTGTGGATTACAAGGGGTTCCGTGTCATTATCCCTATCAAGGAAATGATGATCAATCTGGGCCGCAGCCCTTCCGGTCAGGAATACGCCGACCTTATGCTGCGCCAAAATAAGATCCTTGGCAACATGCTCGGTGCTGACATTGACTTCATCGTGCGTGGTATCGACTCCAAGACCCGCAGCGTAGTTGCCAGCCGCAAGGAGGCCATGCTGCGCAAACGCCAGATTTTTTATCTGGATACGGATGCTGCCGGTATGTACCGTATCTATGAGGGCCGCATCGTCCAGGCGCGTGTGATTGCAGTGGCCGAAAAGGTTGTGCGCGTGGAAGTTTTCGGCGTTGAAACCTCCATTCTTGCCCGTGACCTTGCCTGGGACTGGATTGGTGACGCCCATGAGCGTTTTTCCGTAGGCGACGAGGTGCTGGTCCGTATTCTCAGCGTGCGGCGCAACAGTCTGGAGGACTTGGGCATCAAGGCTGACATCAAGAGTATTTCCGAGAACACCGACAGGGACAACCTGCAGAAGTGCCGTATCCAGGGCAAGTATGCCGGCCGTGTCACAGATGTCCACAAGGGCGTTGTCTATGTGCGCCTCTCCAACGGTGTCAATGCGGTAGCTCACTCCTGCTATGACTACCGGATGCCCGGCAAAAAGGACGATGTATCTTTTGCCGTCACCCGTCTGGATATGGAGCGGGGTGTGGCCGTAGGTATTATCACTCGGATCATCCGTCAGAACCTGTAAGCAAAGCAATGCCAGAGGAGCAGATAAACCGCTGCTCCCCTGGCTAATTTTTGTCCACAGTTTTTATGACACCAGTGTCATACTGCACTTACTCAAGCGCAAGCAATACCTCTCCAAGTTTCTTCCACTGCTCTACCACAAAACCAAAAGACAATGCATCCGCAAAAACATAGTTGCGCTGCATATTCTGATAGTCCTTACGAAGTGCCTCATTATCAGAAAACCCTCTGAGCAACTGAAAATCAGAAAACTTCTTTTCCGCCAGATCACTGCCTGTTCTTCGGGTCTCTTCCAGTCTTTTATACCCCAGCATCTCAAGGAATGTCTGCTGATTTTGAATCATTTCCTGAATCTGCTCTAAATCAAACATGACGCTGACATCGTAAAGATGTTTTGCCACATCAAAATACATCTTACGCTCATAATAGAATTCAGCAGCAAAAATCTTGTCGGCAAAAATCCTCTCTAACCGAATTGTGTTAATCATGAAAGGGGCAACATTATATTGTGACTGAAGAATATTTCGCTGTTCTTCGGTGGCATAGGTGTAAAGTATCGGTTCAATTTCAAGTGGTGTAAAAGGCTCGCTGACAGTAAAAGATGTACCTTCTACTTTGACATATCCAAACCGTTGGAGCGGATCATCCGTGTCAATGCCTACAAGTGGAGTGTAATCATAGACAGTTGTGATACTACCTTTCCGATCATCTTCGAGATCCTTTCTGGATGTGCGTGGCAAGGCCTGATATTTCTTTGTTGCCATCTCCAGCCGTTTCTTAGCCTGGCTGTTACTGCAATTATCGATGCACACCGTCAAGTCAATATCCTCTGAAAACCGGCGGATACTTTTCTGTGCTTTATACAGGGCTGTTCCACCTTTAAAATAGGCTGGTAATGTTACCTGTTTCCCTGCCAACTCCCTCAACAGTAGCGTAACATAATAGTCTTTTTCCAAAATATCGGATCTAATACCGCTATCTTCATGAACTAGATTGATGATATTCAAAAAAGCAAGCTTATCCTCGTGCAGATTCATAACTACCCTCCAACATAATATCTATCGTCCGAACTAATGTCTTTTGCCCATAATACTTTCGAGCCATCAGAATCAGCTGATCCGTTTCTAACGCAAATTTCTGAACTGTTGCTCTTACTACATCAACCGGCCTCGCTGTATCGACAGGTGCCATGTCCAGTTCTCGAATTGCATCCAAAATTTGCAGATATCGAAAGTTGTCGGCATTGACTATAATTGGCGGTTTCCGAATCTCTATCTGCATTCCTTTCGGAATCCTTTTCATGTGCAAGTTTGTTGCAATGCACCTTTTTTTGGGCATCTGAGATACCAGACCAATGCGATTGAGGGCAGATAATCCTGTTTCATATCCAATCACTTCGTTTTCATTGCGAAGAAGTTGCTTACAAAAAAGCGTTTCTTTATCCGGGGTATAGTATCCAAATGCTGTTTTTACCTTCCTACAATAAATACCTTTTGTCAAACGCACAATTTGCCCTTCTTTTTCAAGACGGGCCATATTTACATTGACTGTCTTTTTTACTGTTGCTGTTTCGAGTTGAAGTTGTTCTGCGACATACTGAGCAACTTGTTCTGTTGTAATTACTTGATTCGGGTCCAATGCAGTAAGATACCGCATGATCAAATCTCTATATTTTGTCTTCTCCATACAGTTCTCCTTCCTGCCATAGATACGCGCTTGTTATTATGATACTCTATTACCACTTATTTTATGCTCTTATAATAACATCTTTTTCTGTTGTGGTCAATGCTGACCGAGAAGACATGTTGAAATACTTTCCGCAGAACCGCATCAAAGGAATTCTTTTCACGGTTCCCAGTTGATTGGCACAATCTTGCCCCTACATTGGCGCAGTCCTGCCCTTTCGCCGTAAATCCATATCTGTTATACTTGGTACAGTCAAAACTTTGCATAGCAGCCGCTCCGGTTTGGAGCGGCTGTTTTCAATTTCAGTAAAGGTGGTGGTTTCTATTCTCTTTCAAAAAGCCCGGAAGATGCTGAACAACGAGCGGGGCGAGATCAACTATTTCAGTACGATACTGCTGCGTTTATAAAGCTGGAGCAAATAATCTTTTCTGCGACGCTTGACCGCCGACACCAAATATGCTGTAAATCAAAACCATCCCACATTCAATCAAATTAAAAAGAGACACGGCATAAATTATTCTGATAGATTTTACATCAGATTGCTTTATGCCGTGCCTTTTGTGTTATCATAATGATTGCTACATAAAAATAGCAGGCCTCACCCTGGAAAAGTCTGGCCTGCTACTGCTCACACACACAGGTAACCCTGTGTCTATTCACAAAACCATGATAACCATTTTTGTCAAAGATTGCAATCAGATTTCTCAATCTTTTTATGATTCTGTTATTTTTGACCTTCAGCTTCACCAGATGACCTGTTCCTGTTCCCATTCAGCTTGTTTGTCAGTTCATGGATACTACTGGAGGTCTGTTAAGCTACCCTCCGGAACCCTTCGACTCCGCGTCTGCCGGGTGAAATGTTCCGAATGCGGTACTACCCATGCGCTTCTTCTATCCTCTATGGTTCCCTATTCCCAGATACTGCTTTCCGACCAGCAAAGGATCTGCAATGACTACGAAGAAGGACGCAGCATCAGCATGGTCTGTGAGACCAATCCATCCATTGATGAAAACAATGTCAAATCCATACTCCGAAACTACAGGCTCTGCTGGAGAGAAAAACTGCGTTCTCTCAGGATTGGCCTCGCTCCACTGGGTACTCTGGTCCTTTCCTGTTTTTCGGATTATTCGTCACAATTCATGCAGATACATTTGCGGGTCAATAAAATTTTTTTCTATCCCACATAACCTTACCCGACAGTGCCTCTATTGTCCCTTACAATAAAGAAAAAACTTTATGGAGGCCTAACTTTATGGAACAGGAAAAGAAACAGGCGGTCGCCCTGATGCGTTATTCAGCGATTGCTCCACTCATTACAGGTACCCAGGAAGACTATGAATCCCTGAGTGCTTACTTTCGTACTGCTTCGGCTAAAGGAATCAAAGCACCAGATGGTTCCCTTCGCCATTATTCTCCGGGAACTTTGGAAAAATGGTACCTTGCTTACCGAAAATCCGGTTTTGATGCTTTGGTTCCCACCGGACGATCTGACTGCGGTGTCAGCCGCAAGATCGATGATGACCTGAAAGAGCAGATCCGCTATCTCAAGCACCACTATCCCAGGATGTCTGCAGCTGCCATCTATAAACAGCTTCAGGATAACGGCAGCATCCGCTCCGGATAGCTCTCAGAATCTACCGTCTGCCGTTTCATCAACCAGCTCGTCTTACAAGAGCGTCTTACAAACAATCAGGATATGCGGCGTTACGAAAGGCCTCACATCAATGAAGTTTGGTGCGGGGATTCCAGTGCCGGTCCCTATCTGAAAACCACAGATGGAAAGAAGCACCGTGTTTATGTGATCGCGCTGATTGATGATGCCAGCCGCTTTATCCTCAGCGCAGATGTCTTCTTTAACGACACCTTTGTGAATCTTATGTCCGTCATGAAATCTGCTGTCTCCAAGTACGGCAAACCGAAGGTTTTCAACTTTGATAACGGAGCCGCATATAAGAACAGGCAGATGGAACTGCTGGCTGCCCGTATTGGTTCTGTGATCAGCTACTGCAGACCTTATACACCCACACAGAAGGCCAAAATCGAGAGATGGTTCCGTACCCTTAAGGATCAATGGATGGCATCCCTGGATATGAGAGATTTTCATACACTCGAAGAACTCAGAGGGAGCCTGCTGACCTATGTCAAGAGCTATAACCAACACCCTCATTCCTCTCTGAGGGGAATGTCTCCGCAGGAACGCTTCTTTCAGGAGCCGGAACTGATCAGCCGCTTGCCTGATGAGCAGATCGAATCCTCTTTTCTTCTTGAGATTGAGCGACGGGTATCTGCAGACTCTGTCATTGTGATTAGCCAGGTGGAGTACGAGGTTGATTACCGTTTTGCAAAGCAGCGCATCACGCTCCGTTATACACCGGATATGAAGGACATCTTTATTGTAGAAGCAGACGGCTCCCTTACACCGATCCGTCTGCTCAATAAGCATGACAACGCCTCGGTAAAACGGAACAAAGTGCATCTGACAGGAGGAGAAGACTGATGGAACTTACCGCGCGTTATGGTCTGGAATTCAATCCTTTTTTAAAGAATTCCAAAGAAATCCTATTTGAAGGAACGGAATATACAGAAGCGAAATTCCGTCTGGATTATCTTGCAAAAACAAAAGGCTTCGGCCTTCTTACCGGGGCTCCAGGACGTGGGAAAACAACTCTGGTCCGTTCCTGGTCTGCTGGGCTGAATCCATCCCTGTACAAGGTGATCTATACCAGCCTCTCTACCGTTACGGTGAATGATTTCTATCGAAATCTCGCTGCATCCCTGGGAGCTCAGGCTTCCTACCGTAAGACAGAGAACTTTCATATCATCCAGGAGGAAATCAACCGCCTAGCCCTGGATAAGAGGAAAACTCCCGTCATTATCATTGACGAAGCGAACTATATCAAAAATGCTGTTCTTAACGACCTGAAGATCCTATTCAACTTCGAAATGGACTCCCGGGACCGGGCTGTGATTCTTCTGGTCGGTCTGCCACAGCTGAATAACACCCTCCAACTTTCCATCCATGAACCGCTCCGTCAGCGTGTCATCATGAACTACAACAGCGATGGTTATTCAAAAGAAGAGGGCAGGGCTTACATTGAATGGAAACTCAAAAAGGCCGGCTGTACCGATTCTGTGTTTGACGATGCAGCCATTGAGGCAATCCTGAATGCTTCTGATGGGACCGCCCGTGTAATCAGCAAGCTCTGCAATGCTTCGCTTGTGATTGGACATAGTCAGTCAGCGAACCGGATTACCTCTGACATCGTAATGCAGGCCATCAATGACAGCACTCTCGGCTGAGAAGACTCCCGCAATTAATTT
>OLPI01003765.1_pt1 | contig 10473 bp, 9 predicted proteins | sample 1672361 | NCBI WGS metagenome assembly OLPI01 (sample SAMEA3136675, study PRJEB25190) | human gut metagenome
CAGCAGCCGTTCACCGGCCGCTGCGGGGTGGTTTTTGTATATGCTTATTCCTTTGTCTCGGTCTCTTCCTCAGGCTTTGCTTCGGAATGCCGCCGACGGAACCAGTCGGCGGGAATGCCGCTCTGGGCGGGGGTAAGGTCCGGCGCGGGGTGACCGTCCGGCAGATGTGCACCAAAGGCCGGGACAAAGAAGAACTTGCGCACGATGAAGATCAGTGCGATGGCGCCCACGCTGAGCAGGTTCTCCACGGCGGAATCGTGCCCCACCACCAGATGGCGGGCAATGGCGTACAGCAGCACCTCAAGGCTGCTGCCGGGGCTGTGCTTGGCCAGCATCTTGATGAACTCGATGCCGATCACAATGTCCAAGCTGCGCTCCAGAAAGGTGCGGATCTCTGCCTCGTTGCCATCGAACAGCAGGCCGGGCATCCAGCGGATCAGAGGCACAACGCTGAGCAGCAGACCAATCAGCACCAGCCCGGATAACAGCACTTCCAGCAGACTGGAAGCCTGAATAATGCGGTTGCGCAGGGAGGTACGCCAGTGGCTTTCTACCGGGTGAGAGGGATGTTCCATAGTAAGACCTTCCTTTCGGCATTCTGCTGCATAAAGATCGACAAAATCCTGCCTTTATTGTAGCAGACGAGAGAAGGTCTGTCAATTTCAATCCACGATGGTGACGGTGGTCTGCGGGCCGACGGCCACATAGCCGGACTTTTTGATGCAGTCCTGCCCGGCGTCGGTATCCAGCCAGTCGTACAGACGGCGCTCCGGGCTGTCGGCGGCGGCATCTGGGTGGATGACGGCGTAGAAATCGTTGCACAGGGGGTAGCTGCCGTCGGCAAGGGTGTCGTTACTGGGGGTCACACCGTCCACCGTCAGCAGCCGCAGACCGGGCTTAGAGTACATCTGGTCGATGTAGTAATATACGGAAAAGCCGATGGCATTGGCGCTGTTGTTGTAATCGGCAATGCTGTCTACCAGCTCGCCCATTTCGGCGGGTGCCAGCTCAGAGGGCGGGGTCATCAGCTCGCCACCCTGAATGAGCAGTTTTTTGAACAGGGTCTGGCTACCGGAGTCCTCGCCGCGCTGAAAGGCAACGATGGCCTGATCCTTGCCGCCTACATCCTTCCAGTTGGTGATCTTTCCGGCATAGATATCCCGCAGCTGCTGCTGGGTAAGCGCCTGCACGGGGTTATCCTCGTTGACGATGAACACCAGCGCGTCCACCCCGATGGGCTTCTGCTCCAGCTGCACATTGGCTTCCTGCAGCTCTTCTTTTACATAGTCCGGCGCTTCGTACACCACCAGCATCCGGGTGGTGGTGTCGTACAGGCCAAAGTTCTCCCATGCGTAGGCGGTGGTGCTCACCGTGATGCTGCTGCGGGCTTCCTCCAAGTCCATGCCGGTGGTATCGGCCAGCATCTGCGCCATCAGCGGGATGCAGGCAGTGCTGCCGTCCAGAGGGGGAAACTCCTCCACGGTCAGGAACGGCTCCGGCTGCTGCACGGCCGAGGACGCTGCAGAGGATGCGGGCGGCTTTGCGGCAGAGGAAGCGGTGCTGCCGGAGGGCGCATCCGTGCCCTTGCAGGCGGTCAGCACCCCGGCGGCGGAGCAGGCAGCCAGCCCCAGCAGAAAACTGCGGCGGGAAATTTTAGCGTTTTTCATAAGAAAGCCCTCCTAACTCAATAGCCATAACTCGGTACATCGTCCGCAGTGGCAGACGAGAAAATGCTCTGGCAGTACAGCCAGTTGCCGCTTGTGTCCATCCAGCCCACATAGAAGCCCCGCTGTGCGGCAAACACATGGTCGGGCAGGGCATTCAGACTGTTGGAATAGTACCCGGTGCAGCTGGAAAGCCCCTGTAATACTACATTGCCGCCTGCATCCAGCACATCGCATACGCTGCCGTATGAGCTGCCCGCAGCGGCGCGGCTGCCGTAGAACATGGGTCTGCCGTCGGGGTCGGTGGTCAGGTAGTTGACGTAACTGTACTTGCCCTGCAGGGCGGTCAGGTCGCTGACAAGCCCCTGCGGGCCGTACAGCCGGGTGGCGGTGGTCTCGTAGCGGTCGTTGTCCTGCAATTCCAGCCAGACGTAGCCGCTGCCGCAGTTGCTCATTCGTACCCGCTGCTGGTGCTCCACCGGTTCTACGGTGGTGTCGGTCAGCAGCTTGCTGTTATCCTTGCTGTACACCCGCAGGCTGCCGTCCAGCGCGTAGACGGCTATGGTGCTGTTGGCGGCGTCCACATCGTACAGCGGGGTCTTTGCGCCGGTCTCCAGATCATAGAGTTCGTAGCCGTGATCCTCGCCGCTGTGCCATGTTACCACATAGCCCGGGAAATACTGGCTGGGCTGCTCGTCAAAGGTGGAGATCAGTCCGCGGTCCTCTGTGGTCATGTCCCGCAGTTCGTACCGGCCATCACTGGTGGAAAAGCTGGCAAGACCACCCGGGTAGACCTGCAAAAAGCCCGTGTACTGCTCACCGGTCAGGACGTTGTACAAAATCTGGTCGGTGGTTTCCTCTCCGGTGGCAACGTCCAGCTCCACCCAGTCGCTCAGGGTGTCGCTGTCGTAGAAAAGGCGGTACGCCGAGGCGGCCTCGGCGCGGTAGACGGTGGTGCCGTCCTTCTCCTGCACCACCACCCAGCGGTTCTGCTGGTAGTCGGTATCCCAGTCGTAATCGTCCAGTCCCTCCGGGCGGGCGTAGCAGCTGAACACCAGCTTATCGCCGCATAGGGTGCAGCTGTATGCACCTTCCGGTACCGGCAGCGCTGCGCCGGTGGCAAGGTCGATGACCTGACAGGTGCCATAACCGGACTCCGGGACGTATCCGCCATCGATCAGGCGGCTCTCCTGCAGCACCAGCAGGCCGTTTTGCAGGGTGGCGCTCTGCTCGCCCTCAAAGGACATTACTTCGGTGCCGGTCTTGTCGTACAGGGCGGTGCGGCGTCCGCCCCGGCCGGTGGGGTCGGACCAGCTGCGCAGCCAGTAGTCTGCGGTGCCGGTGACACTGTCCTCCACCAGCGAGACGTTCTCACTGCGGGCAGCCTGATGCAGCGGGGTGCTGCCGCACAGGATGGTGGTGCTGCTTCCGGAACGGCTGTCGCAGTACAGCACCCGCAAACGGCTATCGTTCAGCACGGCGGGGTCGTACAGGGGTTTGCCGTTGTCGTCCGTAGGTACCGAAACGGCAGAGCTTGCAGCGCCCGGCACGCCGGTGGCGGGCGGCAGCAGGGCGCAGCCACAGCCTAAAGTAAGGGCAAGGGCCGTGCAGACTGCCCCGCAGCCGATACGCAAGACAACACGCTTCATAAAAAACACTCCTTTGCAAAAACAGGGAGGAAAATTTTTCCGTTCACTCAGAATACGAAACAGCCGCATTTTTCATTGCAGAACTTGCAGAAAAATGCGGCTAAAAACGGTTACAATTACATTACAGCTGCGCCGGGGCATGGGACGCTTCTGCCTTGTCCATCTGCTCCAGCTGCCGCAGAAAGGCCAGCAAAAAGGGCAGCGAGATGAAAAAGGTGAGCGCATCCGCAATGGGCTGGCAGAGCTCCACGCCTACAAGACCCAGCACCCGGGGCAGTACAAGGATCAGCGGGATAAAGCACACGCCCTGCCGGCAGCAGGCCAGAAAGGTGGCACGCCCGGCCTTGCCCACGCTCTGGAAGGTCATGTTGGTCACCACGATCACCGGCTGCAGAAGGATGGCAAAGCACTGGTAGCGGAAGGCGGGCAGCGCCACGGCGGTGACCGCCGGGTCGTCCCGGAACAGGCGGATCAGGTTTTCATCGTTCCACCAGCACACCGCGATCAGCACCACCAGCAGCGCAAAGGCAGCTTGCAGGGTAAAGACGGCAGCCTGCCGTACCCGGTGGTATTTGCGGGCGCCGTAGTTGAAGGACGCCACCGGCTGCAAGCCCTGTCCCACGCCGATGGCCACCGAGAGGATGAACATAAAAATGCGGGACACAATGCTCATGCCCGCCACGGCGGCATCGCCGTAGCTGCGGGCGGCAATGTTCAGCAGCATCCCGCCGATGCTGTTCAGCCCCTGACGGCCAAAGCTGGGCGCGCCGCCTGCAAGGATCTGCAAAAACTCGCGCGGTTCCCGGGTGACGGCAGAAAGCCGGAACTGGCTGACTGTTTTGCCTTGCAGGAACATATACAGCAGAATGCCGAAGCTGATGGTCTGGCTGAGGGCAGTGGCGATACCGGCACCGGCAGTGCCCAGCCCCAGCCCGAACATGAACAGCGGATCCAGTGCAATGTTCAGCAGTCCGCCGGTGACCAGCCCGACCATGGCAAGGTTTGCCTTGCCCTCATACCGCAGGATGTTGTTCATCACCAGACTGGAGATCATCAGCGGTGCGGCAAGCAGGATGGGCCGGGCGTAGGCGCAGGCGTGGGGCAGAATGGTCTCGGTGCTGCCCAGCAGCATCATGAAGTCCGGCAGGGTGGCAAGACCGACCACTGCCAGCACTACGCCAAAGCCCAGCGCCGTAAAAAAGCTGGTAGAGGCAAAGCGGGTGGCGGCGTGGGTATCCTGACTGCCCAAGCGGCGGCTGATGATGGTGCCGGAGCCGTGCCCCAGCATAAAGCCCAGCGCCTGTATGATGGCCATCAGGCTGGAAACGACGCCCACCGCGCCGGAAGCGCTGGTGGAGATGCGCCCTACAAAAAAGGTATCCGCCAGATTGTAGATGCTGGTGATCAGCATACTCAAAATCGTGGGCGCGGCAAGGCTGAGGATCAGCCGGGGGATAGGAGTCTCAGTCATTTTGTGATACTGCACCGCAGTGCGGTCCTGCTGGGTCATGGGCAAATATCCTCCTTCAAAAAACGAGAAAACCGCCCCTTTCAGAGCGGCAGATAGTCCTGATGAAAACAGTATAACGCAGTTGCGACAAAATGTCGAGGGAATAAAAACGGCCTTTCGCCCCTGCGAAGGGGCGAAAAAGCAGGCGAAAACAGGATGGTTTCTATATAAAGTGCTAAAGAATTGTCGAATTGCTTGTGAAAAATCACGATATGTGGTATTCTTTATAAGAAGGAATTGGAAAAATCTGTGCATTTTATGATTGGGAGGGATTTGTACATGAAATCCGTAGCACAAACTGTGATCGAGGCCGACCGCTTTTATACCATTGCCGCTCACACCGGCAACGTCATTCAGGCAGTGGAAGGCAGCAAGGACGGCGGCACTGTCCGTCTGGGTAAGTACGACCACAAGCCCGAACAGGAGTGGAGCTTTGTCCGCGAGGGCGATGGCGTGTACCGCATCCGCAACCGTGCTTCCGGCAAGCTGCTGGATCTGACCATGACCGGCACCGCCAATGGCACATGGCTGCACCTGTGGGAGGACGTGGGCGGCACGTCCCAGATGTGGAAGGTGGAGCACACGCCGGAGGGCACGGTGCGTCTGCGCTCTTCTTGGGCAGGCGGCAAGTGCGTGGATACCGTGGGCATGGGTGCCGAGGTGGGCGCTGTGCTGCAGATCTGGCAGGAGGTGCCCGGCGGTGGTGACCAGCTGTGGGTCATCTCTGAGGTAAAGGACCGCGTAAAGCGTGCCGCCAAGGTTGAACAAGCAGCGCCCGCTGCCGAGACGAAGGCCGCACCGGCCAAGGAAGCCGCTCCCGCCAAGAAGCCCGCAGCCCGCAAGCCCCGCACCGCCAAGAAGGTGGAGGAGAAGCCCGCTGCTCCCACCGCAAAGGCTGCAGAGCCGGTCAAGGCAGAAAAGCCCGCTGCAAAGAAGGCTGCTAAGGCAAAGGCTGAGCCTGCTGCTCCCGCAGTAGAGGTGAAGGCAGCTCCCGCCGTGGCAACCAAGGCCGAGCCTGTTACTAAGGCTGAACCGGCTGCCAAGGCAGCGCCCGCAGCGGAAGCCAAGACTGCCCCTGCCGCCGCAAAGCCCAAGGCAAAGCGTGCACCCTGCAAAAAGACCGTAAAGAAGTAAAAAAACTTTTAAACAGCAAAAAAATCGGACAGAGTGCGATCTGTCCGATTTTTTGCGTTTATAGAAGCTTTTTATGCAGCAGGGGCGGCAGCATCATCGCTCTGGGCAGCGGTCTGCACGAACTGCACGATGCTCTCGATGGTCTTGCGCAGCTGCACAAGGCTTTCCACGTCAGAGTCCTGCATCCGGGAAGTAGGGGCGGTCACCACGGTCTGGGAGGCAGTCACCGTGCCGGAAAGTTCTGCATGGATGTGGTGGGCGGGCACGTCCAGCAGGATGTGCACCTTGGGGGACAGGGTCTTGAGCAGACCCTGCTTTTCGATGCCAAGAATCAGCTGCGGCGCGTCCTCCCCGGCGGCGAGGTTCGGCAGCTGAAGGTAGAGGTAACCCTCCTTGGCGTTGGCGGGCTGCACGGTTTTGAGCTGTTTCAAGTCCAGCTGGAAGTCGTTCACCTGCTGCAAGCCGGTGGCGGCGGGGTCTACCCCCAGCAGGGTGGCCAGCTGGTCTTGGGAGATATAGCTGCCCAGCGACCAGCCCGGTAGCAGCAGGCTTGCCAGCGGATACTCGGCTACAACTGTGCTGCGCAGCTTGTTGTACAGCTGCCCGGCGTCGTACAGGGTCTCTTCCTCGCTGATGTACATCCGGGTCAGAGGGGCATCGTTGACGGTGCTGGTGCCCGTCGGGTACAGCGCCAGCTGCACTGCCCGGGGGGTGTACTGGCCGGTCAGGCTGCCGGTGGTGCCGCCGAACTTGTCCAGCAGGGCGTAAAGAGCAGGGGGTTCGGCCTCGGTGGAGGTGATGGTGTAGTCCAGTGCAAAGCTGGCACCGCTCTGGAATGCCTTGACCTTGCGGCTGACCAAGCTGTACAGCACTGCCGCAGCCACCGCGCACACCAGAACCAGACACAGCAGAACAATTAGCGCCGCCCGCAGACCGGTGCGCTTTTTGTGGGAAGATGCCATGGGAAACCTCTCCTTCCGGTAAAACGTATTTGCTTCAGCATAACGGAACTGCCCGCAAATGTCAAGCGCCGCAAACTGCGGACAAAACAAAAAACCTGAAACATTTCTGTTTCAGGTTTCTGGCGGAAAGATGGGGATTCGAACCCCAGAACGCTTTTGACACGTTACACGATTTCCAGTCGTGCGCCTTAGACCAACTCAGCCATCTTTCCACATCTTCTGTTCTGCCTTTGGGCGGGTGCCCTTGGCGCTCCACTATAATACCTGAAAGCAGGCTTTTTGTCAAGGATTTTTTTTTAAAAAAATCAGACTTTTTTAAAAATGACGAAAAAACGCGAGAAAGTATTCTGCCGCATGGATGGAAAGCACAAAAAGCCCTTGACGCACCTTTAAAATAGGTCTATATTGAGGGCAAAGAGCACTGCGGTGGGTCATTTTGTGCCGCAGCGGCGGGAAATATAAGGAGGATGCTTTTATGACTTATCCTGAAGTACTTGCCAATGCCCGTACCTGCATTGGTCAATACTGCAAGGCCTGCCCGGTGTGCAACGGCGTGGCCTGTAAAAACCAGATCCCCGGTCCGGGTGCCAAGGGTGTGGGCGATACCGCTATCCGCAATTATAATAAGTGGGCAGATATCCGGGTGAACATGGACACCCTGTGCCCCGGCGGTGCACCGGACACCACGCTGGAGCTGTTCGGCAAAAGCTTCCGCTATCCCTTCTTTGCGGGCCCTGTGGGCGCGGTGAACCTGCACTACTCTGATACCTACACCGATATGACTTATAATGATGTGCTGGTGCGCGCCTGTGCGGAAAACGGCATTGCTGCCTTTACTGGCGACGGCACCAACCCCACCGTGATGGAGATGGCTACCCGCGCCATTGGCGCTGCGGGCGGCTGCGGCGTGCCCACCATCAAGCCGTGGAACATTGATACCATCCGCGAGAAAATGGCACAGGCCAAGGCCAGCGGCTGCTTTGCCGTGGCCATGGACGTGGACGCAGCGGGTCTGCCCTTCCTGAAGAACATGACCCCGCCCGCCGGCAGCAAGAGCGTGGAGGAGCTGACCGAGATCGTGCAGTTGGCGGAGCGCCCCTTCATCGTCAAGGGCGTGATGACCGTTAAGGGCGCACTGAAGGCAAAGCAGGCCGGTGCCGCCGCCATCGTGGTGTCCAACCACGGCGGCCGCGTGCTGGACCAGTGCCCTGCCACCGCCGAGGTGCTGCCGGAGATCGCCGCAGCCCTCAAGGGCACCGGCGTGAAGGTGCTGGTGGACGGCGGCATCCGCACCGGTGTGGATGTGTTCAAGGCACTGGCACTGGGCGCAGACGGCGTTCTGATCTGCCGCCCCTTTGTGACCGCTGTCTACGGCGGCGGCGCAGAGGGCGTGAAGTGCTACATCGATAAGCTGGCCGGGGAGCTGACCGACACCATGCAGATGTGCGGTGCCCATACGCTGGCCGAGATCACCCCGGATATGGTGCGGGTCTGATTTTTCTGCGTAGAGAACGATTTTAATGGCCTCCGCCTTGCTCTGGCCATATTCAGCGGAAAGAATCTTATTTATAGAACAATGCCGGGCAGACTGCGGTCTGCCCGGCATTGTATTTTCACGAGAGGGGTCGAAGTGGAGAACGGCAACTGCTGAAAATCGTCTTACTTCAAAGTTCCGTCCAGTACCTGCTGGTAATACCACGGCTTCGGGGCGTGGAAGGTCTTGCCGCTGAGGAAGGCAAAGTCCGGCTGGGTGAAGCGGGGCATGGTCAGCTCCCATGCGCATAGTGCCTGATACTTCAGCTTCAGCTCCCGGTTGGCGCTGTTGTTGCCGTACTTGCTGTCGCCAAGGATGGGGCAGCCGATGCTGGCCATGTGGGCGCGGATCTGGTGGGTGCGGCCGGTGATCAGCTGCACCTTCAGCAGGGCCAGACGGCCGGAGACGGCGATGGTCTCGTACCGGGTCTCCACCTCCTTGGCGCCGGGCTGCTTGTCCTCCACGATCTTCACGATGCCGCGGTCAGCATCCTTCAGCAGATAGCCGCCCAAGGTGGCGTCCGGCGGCATGGGACGGCCAAAGGTGACGCAGAGGTAGGTCTTTTGCACCTCGCGGTTTTTGATGGCAGAAAGGAACAGCTCCTCGGCCTCCGGAGTCTTGGCAATGATCACAAGGCCGCTGGTGCCGGTGTCCAGCCGGTGGCACAAGGCGGGGGTGTACAGGTCGTTTTCCTTGTACTCGCCCTGCTTGTTCAGGTACAGCAGCGCGCGGTTCAGCAGAGTATCGTCCTCCGGGCCATCCACCGCAACGCCGGCGGGCTTGTTCACGATCAGGATCTGCGGGCAGTCGTACACCACCTGCGCCGGGGTGCGGGCGTTCTTCCACGCGGGGCCTTCCACCCGGCGGTCGGCGTCCAGAACGTCATCCAGAATGAACAGCTTGATCTCGTCGCCTGCCATCACGCGGGTGGAAAGCGGCTGCTTTTTGCCGTTGAGCTTGATCTTGTTTTCCCGCAGCGCCTTGTTCAGGCGACCGGGGGTCAGGGCGGGGTACTGCTGGGTCAGATAATTGTCCAGCCGGGTAGGGGCAAGACATTTTACTTTTAAAATTTTCACGGGAAATTCCTCTCTATCTTAAAATCAGTTACAATAGAATGGGTTCTTGATTCGTTTTTATTGTAGCGGAACAAAAACCGCGCGTCAAGCGCAGAGAAAAGGAAATGTTGACTTTTCCGCGCGGGTGACGTATGATACCGAGACAGGTGCGGAAAACACCGCCCCGACAACAACAGAAGAAGGTATAGAATATGAAACTGAACAAAAAGGTGCTGGCCGTTACGGCCATTCTGGCAGTGGGCATTCTGGCAGGCTGCGGCAGCAGCAACAGCACCGCAGGCAGCGCGGCAAGCGCACCGGCTTCCGGCGTGGAAAGCAGTGCGGCTTCGTCCGAAGCAGCCGGTGAGATGGGAGATGTGCTGCCCATCGACGCCGGGGATCTGAACGAGATCAAGACGGGTTCCTACAAGTTTGCAGCCAGCATCACCAAGGTGGCCGACGGCCAGGCGACCCTGAGCGTATACGGCTACGACAGCTACCTGCCCGAGGACATCGACGCCTTGCAGGAGGGCAGCGTGCTTCGGATCCACGACCAGGGCGACACCACCGTGACCAAGCTGACTGTGACCAGCATCGACAGGGATGCCGACAACGGCTATGTGACCATCAACGGCGGCATCGAAGCGGGCGGCGTGGAGCTGACGCTGGACCACGATGTGTACCGCACCGTGACCTTTGACGATTACCCCGTCTACTATGAGATGGGCGAGGTGACCCTGCCTCTGGCCGGGGGCGTGACCCTGAGCGACAGCTCGGCCGACCCGCAGGCTTCCGCCGTGGAGACGGACGGCGCCGATGCCGTGGCCGAGGCCGTCAACGCCGAGCCGGACGGCTGGATGCCCAACAACACCCTGGTCTTTACCGAGGATGGCACCATCAGCAGCATCGTCCGCATCTGGGTGCCGTAAATTTTGCTCAAAACCGTTGACAAACGTTTTGCGTAT